>WNGA01005258.1_pt1 | contig 31593 bp, 30 predicted proteins | sample 5400061 | NCBI WGS metagenome assembly WNGA01 (sample SAMN13153366, study PRJNA577476) | soil metagenome | isolation source: 100 cm soil or saprolite under grassland replicate 2 | place: USA:California | collected 2016-06-15 | reverse complement strand
GAGTCGGTGTGGATCTCGGTTCGCACCACCGCCCGGGTCGCGCCGGCCCGGACCAGCGGCGCGTCACTCGCCACCCGATGCGACCCGTGCGTCGCGACGTAGTGCACCGCCTCGACCAGGTTCGTCTTGCCCTGGCCGTTCGGGCCGACGAACGCGGACACGCCCGGTTCGAGCGCGACGTCGACCTGCGGGTAGGACCGGAAGTCGACCAGACCGAGTGCGGTGACGAACAACGACGTACGACAATCAGCGCTGTCGACGATCAGCCGGCGTCGGCCGGAGCCGCGCCGGGGGTCTCGGCGCCCTTGACCGCGTGGCCGCCGAACTGGTTGCGCATCGCCGCGACCGCCTTCATCGCCGGCGAGTCCTCCTGCCGCGAGCTGAACCGCGCGAACAGTGACGCCGCGATCGCCGGCACCGGCACCGCATGGTCGATCGCGGCCTCGACGGTCCAGCGGCCCTCGCCGGAGTCCTCGGCGTACCCCCTGAGCTTGTCGAGGTGGTTGTCCTCGGTGAGCGCGTTGACCAGCAGGTCGAGCAGCCAGGAGCGGATCACCGTGCCCTCGCGCCACGAGTTGAACGCCTCCGGGACGTTGCGCACCACGTCCGCGGCCTCGAGCAGCTCGAAGCCCTCGGCGTACGCCTGCATGATCGCGTACTCGATGCCGTTGTGGACCATCTTGGTGAAGTGCCCGGCGCCGATCTCACCGGCGTGCACGAAGCCGAACTCGCCCGCGGGCTTGAGGCCCTCGAAGATCGGCATCAGCGTGCCGACCGTCTCGGCGTCGCCGCCGCACATCAGCGCGTATCCGTTCTCCAGGCCCCAGACACCGCCGGACACACCGCAGTCGACGAACCGGATCCCCCTCTTGGCCAGGAGATCCGCGCGCGGCTGGTCCTCGGTCCACCGGGTGTTACCGCCGTCGATGACGATGTCGCCCTCGGACAGCAGCTCGCTGAGCTCCTCGACCACCGGCTGGATCACCTGCACCGGAACCATCACCCAGACGACCTTCGGCTGGTCGGTCGCGGTGAGCTGCCCGACCAGGTCCGCGAGGTCCTTCGAGTCGGAGATCTCCTGGTTGGTGTCGAACCCGACGACGGTGTGACCGGCGCGCCGCAGCCGCTCGCGCATGTTCCCGCCCATCCGACCGAGTCCGACGAGTCCGAGCTCCATGGTGGTCGTTCCTCCCGACGTAGATCGTGGTCCCAGTCTTCCCTACAGGTTCATTCGTCGCTTCTCGTGGTCGCTGTGGACAACCGGCCAGGTGCAGGCCGGCGGTCAGGCGACCGCGTTGTCCACAGCGACCACGAGAAGCGACGAATGAACCCTCAAGTGGGGGGTGCCGTGGTTTTTATGAGTTCAGGCGGACGGGCATCAGGACGTAGCGGAAGTCGGTGACGGTGTCGGCTTCCAGGTCGGGGGCTCCGGTCAGCTCGGCCGGCTTGGTGGCCTGGGTGAAGGCGAGATGCGCGTACGGCGTACCGATCGCGCCGAGGCCGTCGAGCAGGTAGGTCGGGTTGAAGCCGACCGTGACATCGTCGCCGGTGACCTTCGCCTCGAGCGACTCCGACGCCTGCGCCTCGTCGCCGCTGCCGGCGTCCAGGGTCACGGTGTCCTCGGAGAACGTGAGCCGGACCGGAGCGTTGCGCTCGGCAACGAGTGCGACGCGCTTCACCGCCTCGACCAGGTGCGCGGTCTCGAGCCGGACCCGGGTCATGATCGCGTCGTCGTTCGGGATGATCTGCCGGACCTTCGGGAACTCGCCGTCGAGCAGCCGGGTGGTCGCGCGGCGCTGGCCGCCGGACACCTCGCCCTCGAACCCGACCAGGCCCTCACCGGCGCCGGTGCCGGCCAGCGACACGATGATGTCGGTGCCGGTCATCGCCTTCGCGGTCTCGGCCAGCACCCGGGCCGGCACCAGCGCGGCCGCGGACGCGTCGGGGGACTGCGGGTTCCACTCGAGCTCGCGGACGGCGAGCCGGTACCGGTCGGTGGCGAGCAGCGAGATCGTCGTGCCCTCGATCTCCACCCGGACACCGGTCAGCACCGGCAGCGTGTCCTCCCGCCCGGCGGCGGTGACGACCTGCGAGACGGCCTGCGCGAACACGTCGCTCGGCACCGTGCCGGCCGCGGTCGGCATGTCCGGCAGCGCCGGGTACTCGTCGGTCGGGAGCGTCTGCAGGGTGAACCGGGACGTGCCGCAGGTGAGCACGGCCTTGGCGCCGTCCACGCTCACGTCGACCGGAAGGTCCGGCAGGCTGCGGGAGATGTCCGCGACCAGGCGGCCGGACACCAGGCAGCGACCCGTGTCGGCGACCTGAGCCGGCACCGTGACCCGGACCGACGTCTCGTAGTCGAAGCCGGACAGCGTGATCTGCCCCTCCTCGGCCTCGATCAGCAGTCCCGCGAGGATCGGGACACTCGGACGACTGGGCAGGCTGCGCGCGGCCCAGGCCACGGACTCGGCCAGTACGTCGCGCTCGACGCGAAACTTCACCGCTGGGTGCCTCCTGGTTCGACTGACTGCTGCTGTGATCCTGCCACGCTGCGTCGTACGCCGTCTCGGGCGGTCGGGACCGCCGTTGTGCACGGTGCCGAGACGGCTCGTCGACGGCTTCCGAGCGGCTTCATCCCCAGGCCGGGCCGGCAGGGAGCTTTGTGGAGTTACACGCATCTATAGATTCCATAGGGTTCTTCACACCGGTGGAAACTGTGGACAACTGACGAATCAGCAGGTCAGAGCCCGGTTCGGCCTGGGGACGCCGTGTGGACGACGCGTCGTCCGGCGTGGGACGGGTGTTGACGGCGATCCGGCTGTCCCCTGTGATTCCACACGTTTGCACAGTGCGTCCACTGGGCACTCCCCAGATTTCCACAGGTGTGTCCCCAGCCTGTGTGGTCTTTGAGACCGGTCCGTGTCGGTAGGTGACGATCACTGCTGCTTGGCCTGGTGCTTGATCCGGTTGGTGAGCTCGGTGACCTGGTTGAAGACGCTGCGGCGCTCCGACATCAGTTGGCGGATCTTGCGCTCGGCGTGCATCACGGTGGTGTGGTCGCGGCCGCCGAACTGCTGCCCGATCTTCGGCAGGCTGAGGTCGGTGAGCTCGCGGCACAGGTACATCGCGATCTGCCGGGCGGTGACCAGCACGCGGCTGCGGCTCGACCCGGACAGGTCCTCGAGCGACAGGCCGAAGTACGACGCGGTCTGGCCCATGATCATGGCGGCGGTGACCTCGGGTTTGCTGCCCTCGGGGATCAGGTCCTTGAGCACGATCTCGGCGAGACCCAGGTCGACCGGCTGCCGGTTCAGGCTGGCGAACGCGGTAACCCGGATCAGTGCGCCCTCGAGCTCGCGGATGTTCGTCTGCACCTTGCTGGCGATGAACTCCAGCACCTCCGGCGGCGCGGTCAGCCGCTCGGTGGCGGCCTTCTTTCGCAGGATCGCGATCCGGGTCTCCAGGTCGGGCGGCTGGATGTCGGTGATGAGTCCCCACTCGAACCGGTTGCGCAGCCGGTCCTCCAGCGCCTCGAGCCGCTTCGGCGCGCGGTCGGAGCTGATCACGATCTGCTTGTTCGCGTTGTGGAGGGTGTTGAAAGTGTGGAAGAACTCCTCCTGGGTCTGGATCTTGCCCTCGAGGAACTGGATGTCGTCGATCAGGAGCACGTCGACGTCGCGGTAACGGCGCTGGAACTGGGCCGCCTTGTCGTCGCGGATCGCGTTGATGAAGTCGTTGGTGAACTCTTCGCTGGAGACGTACCGGACCCGGGCGCCGCTGTAGAGACTGCGCACGTAGTGGCCGATCGCGTGCAGCAGGTGGGTCTTGCCGAGGCCGGAGTCGCCGTAGATGAGCTGCGGGTTGTACGCCTTGCCGGGGGCCTCGGCGACCGCGACGGCGGCCGCGTGCGCGAAGCGGTTCGACGAGCCGATGACGAACGTCTCGAAGGTGTACTTCGGGTTCAGCCGCGCCTCGGGCTGGTCGGACACGGCGCCGGCGGCGGCCGGGCTGGACGGCTGGCCGGTGGGCAGTGTCGGCTGGTCGGCGCGCCGGTCGAGCACGCGCTGCTCGAACGACGGGCTGGGCGCGGTGCCGGTCGCGACGGCGGCCGGCGGCTCGGTGTGCAGCTGCAGCGGCGGCGGGCTTGGCGCCGGCTGCTCGGCGGTGTCCGGGTCGAGCGAGGAGTCGACCGTGACGGCGATCCGGATGTCCCGGCCGAACGACTCGGTGAGGATGCGCTCCAGGTCGGGTCGCAGCCGCGTCTCGAGCTGGCCGCGGGTGAAGTCGTCGGGGACCGCGACGATGGCGGTGCTCTCGTGCAGCGTGACCGGCTTGGAGTTGGCGAGCCAGGCGCGCTGGTTCGGCGGCAGCCCGGCGAGGACTCGGGTCCATGCCTGGGTCAGATCGTCAACGCGCGGTGCGGCATTCCCTGAGACGGAGTCGTCGGCCACTGCTAGCTCCCCGATTCGTGTGCCGTGGCCGGTGCCAGCCGGGCGGGCGTGCTGGCATCCGACCGCCGTGGGCCCGGCTGGATCAGCCTGTTCCGCGGTTGTGTTGTGTTCCGCGTATCCACGTCTTCCACAAAGTTGTCCACAGATGTGAACGAAGCCGTGGTCGTTTGGATACGCGCTGTGGGCATTGGTCTTGACTTGTGAGGGGCCGACGCTAACAAGGTGAAGCGAGCCCATCAAGCCATCATCCACAGGCTCAGGGTCAGATCTGGGGGCAACTCTCGGCGTGTCGGGTTGACGCAACCGAGAGTGTCTGGATGATGACTGCGCTGAACCCTGGAAGACGGCTCTTACGTGCACGTAATTGTGCCCAGGCTGTGCATAACTTCGTGGATGACGCATAACCCGGGCGCGGCGCGGCTGCCGGGAACGACGTCAGTTTGACCCGGCCTGAGGAGGGCCCGTACCGTAGATCGGTCGGTGTTGAGCCGGCCGTTTTGTGCTGCGCTCGGAGAGGGACCCGGTTTCTCGACGATGGCAGACCCTGACCGCGGCAGATCCAGCGATGGAGCTGCCGACCTTGTGATGTCGAGACACGTACCGGAGTCATTCCAGTGAGCAAGCGGACGTTCCAGCCGAACAACCGTCGCCGGCACAAGAAGCACGGCTTCCGCCTTCGGATGCGGACCCGCGCGGGCCGCGCGATCCTCGCCGCTCGTCGCGGCAAGGGTCGTCAGCGCCTCGCGGCCTGAGGCCGACGGGCCAGACCTTGAGACAACGGTGACCACACCGTGCTCGCCGCGTCGAACCGGCTCCGCCGGTCCGACGACTACCGGCGCGCCGTCCGACTGGGCCGGCGCGCCGGCCGTCGTACTGTCGTCCTTCATCTGCTGCGTTCCGAGCAGCCGGACACGCCGGCGCGCGTCGGCTTCGTGGTGAACAAGGCGGTGGGCGGTGCCGTGCGACGGAACAAGGTCCACCGCCGGCTGCGGGCCCTGATGGCCGCACAGCTCCCGGACCTGCCGGCCGGTTCGCTGGTCGTGGTCCGCGCCCTTCCGGCCGCCGCGACGGCGTCGTACGACGAGCTCGGCGCCGATGTGGTGACCGGCCTGCGGCGGGTACTGGACGTGCGATGAAGTATCTGCTGATCGGATTCCTGAAGCTCTACCGGCGGTTCGTGAGCCCGATGTACGGACAGGTCTGCCGGTTCTATCCGACCTGTTCCGCCTATGCGCTTGAAGCGGTGCAGCTGCACGGTGCGGTGCGCGGTAGCTGGCTGGCGGCGAGGAGACTCGCCCGCTGCCACCCGTGGAACCCCGGCGGCTTCGACCCCGTTCCTCCCAAAGACGTAGTCGGCCACTCTCATCACGAGACCGTGGCCGACGCCGCCAACCGCTCGGCCGACGTTGACGTCGCCGGGCCCTCGCAGCGAGGTGCATGAGTGATTTCTCTGGTCAACCCCGTGCTGTCCATGTGGGACGGCGTGGTCGCTCTCTTCAACGGGATCATGACGCCGTTGTACTGGGGCGTGTCCGCCCTCCTGGTCGGCTGGCACGCACTGCTGACCCCGCTGCTCGGCAAGGACAGTGGCTGGAACTGGGCGCTGTCGATCGCCGGCCTGACGATCGTGATCCGCACCCTGCTGATCCCGCTGTTCGTCAAGCAGATCCGGTCCAGCCGGAACATGCAGCTGCTGCAGCCGAAGATGAAGGAGCTGCAGAAGAAGCACGGGCACGACCGCGAGAAGCTCGGCCAGGAAATGATGAAGCTGTACAAGGAGACGGGCACCAACCCGTTCGCCTCCTGCCTGCCGCTGCTGCTGCAGTCGCCGGTCTTCATCGCCCTGTTCCGGGTCCTGGACGGCGCCTCCCGCGGTACGTCGCACAGCTCCATCATCCGCCCGCACGTGGAGTCGCTGCGGCACGCGAAGATCTTCGGCGCGGAGATCTCGGCGACCTTCCTGAAGGCGCCCGCGGTCGGCGGTACGAACGTGAAGATCGTGGCGATCGTGCTGATCGTCCTGATGACCGCGACGATGTTCACCACTCAGCTTCAGCTGATGCGCAAGAACATGCCGAAGGAGGCCCTCGAGGGCCAGGCGGCGCAGATGCAGAAGATCATGCTCTACGTCTTCCCGCTGTTCTTCCTCGCCGGTGGCTTCAACTTCCCGATCGGCGTGCTCATCTACTGGTTCGTGTCGAACGTGTGGACGATGGGCCAGCAGTTCTACGTGATCCGCCGCAACCCGGCGCCGGGCACCCCGGCGTACGACGCGATGCAGGCGCGGAAGAAGGAGCACCTGCGCAAGAGCGGCAAGCCCGTGACCGACAGCGAGACCTCGGCGTCCGGCGGTTCGGTCGCCGTGGCCGAGGCCGAGAACGACCGCCGGCCGGCGGTTCGCCAGCAGCCGAAGCGGCAGTCTCGCAGCGCCCGGAAGGGCTCGGCGCCCACCCCGAAGCCGGCCGTGAGTCCGAGCAAGAACGGCTCGGGTCCGGCGGCGGCCAAGAGTGACGCCACCCCGAAGAGCGACATCCAGGACAGCGACAGCAGTGCGCGCGACGCCGGCGACAGCGGCGGCTCGGGTTCCAAGCGCTGACACGTCCTCAGCGGTGAGGTGGCCTCTGGTGGAACCTCGATCAGTCGTACGACGATCGGTTCCGCCGGATGCCACCGGGCCTAGCGGGCCTCACCAGGTTTCTCTCGATCCGCCCGCCTGCGGATCATCGAACGATAAGGAGCTGGCCGTGACCGACGGCAACCGGAGTGACGAACAGCCGACTCTGTCGGCGGATGCCTTGAAGGCCCTCGAGAACGAGAGCGACATCGCCGCGGACTACCTGGAGGAGTTGCTCGACATCGCCGATCTCGACGGCGACATCGACATGGACATCGACGGCGACCGGGCGACCGTGTCGATCGTGGGCGCGGATCTCAACAACCTCGTGGGTGCGAACGGCGAGGTGCTGGAGGCGCTGCAGGAGCTGACTCGGCTGGCGGTGTACCGGGAGACCGGCGAGCGGTCGCGGCTGATGCTGGACATCTCGAACTTCCGGGCCGAGCGCAAGAAGGACCTCGAGGAGGTGGCGCGCCGGGCGGTCGACGAGGCGAAGGAGTCGGGCCAGCCGGTGAAGTTGGACCCGATGACGCCGTTCGAGCGGAAGGTGGTCCACGACGTCGTCGCGGCGCTCGGTCTGACCAGCGAGTCCGAGGGTGAGGAGCCCAAGCGCCGGGTCGTCGTCCAGCCCTCTGGCTGAACTCGTGACCGACGACGTTTCACGTGAAACCCCGACGGTCGCTTCGCGGATGTACCCGAGTGCGGTGGACGCGCTCGCGTCGTACGCGCAGCTGCTGGGGACCGAAGGTGTGGTGCGCGGCCTGATCGGGCCGCGGGAGGTGCCGAGACTCTGGGATCGGCACCTCTTGAACTGTGCGGTCGTTGAAAGGGTTGTGGACAGCAACGCCCGAGTCGCGGATGTCGGCTCGGGCGCCGGTCTGCCGGGGCTGGTGCTGGCGATCGTCAGGCCGGACCTGACGGTGACGTTGATCGAGCCGCTGCTGCGCCGGACGGCCTTCCTGGCGGAGGCCGTGGAGCAGTTGGGGCTGAGCAACGTCGAGGTGGTCCGCTCCCGGGCCGAGGAGTTCCGTGACGGCGCTTTCGATGTGGTGACATCACGCGCGGTCGCCCCGCTCGGGAAGCTGGCCGCGTGGTGCTTGCCGCTGTGCCGGCCCGGTGGCCGGATGGTGGCGATGAAGGGGAGCGCAGCGGGCGACGAGTTGGCGGCCGCGGAGCGGGCACTCGATCGGCTCGGAGCCGCTGAGCGGACGATCCAGCGACTCGGTGTGGATGAACTGGACCAGCCGACCACGGTCGTGAGTATTGTTGCGGGACGCCCACCGGCGACCGCGACGCGGACCGGTCGACGAACGGGAAACGGGAGGTGACGGGGTCGTGAGTCGCGGTCTTGGATGGCCGGACGACGTGAGCAGCAGGCCGTCGTCGGGGAAGGGTCTCGGTTGGCCGGAGAGGCCCGTTTCACGTGAAACGGAGCCACCACCCGCGCGCGACGACGGACCACTCGCCGGAGGCCTCACGCCACCGCCACCGTCGATCCTGGACGAACCGCACGAGACCGTGCCACCGGAACCCTACGAGCCGCGGCCCTACGAGCCGCCGGCCACCGCCGAGGGTGGGCCAGACGACCAGCTCAGCTCACCGAGTGCTGAGAGCGGGCGCGACTCGTCCGGCTCGGAGGCGGGCGAGCTTGTGGATGAAGGATCCGCCTTCGAGGCACCGCAGGCGGCGGACCGTCCACAGCGGACTGTGGACGATCCGCCGAGCGACATGCCAGCCAATCCGGCCGACATCCTGTTCGGCCCGACTCCTGTACCGATCGGAATGGGTGCGATGACAGCAGCACAGATCGCGGCGCGGTCGACCTCCGGCGAGCTGCACCGCCGGCTGCTCGAGACGCCGATCGCCGCCGAGACCGAGCGGACGCTTCTCGTGACCGAGGGCCGCACGATGGGACGCGACCTTCCGCTGCCCGACGAGACCCGGGTGTTCGTGGTCGCGAACCAGAAGGGCGGCGTCGGCAAGACCACGACCACGGTCAACGTCGCGGCGGGTCTGGCCCTGTACGGCGCGCGGGTGCTCGTGATCGATCTGGACCCCCAGGGCAACGCCTCGACAGCGCTCGCGATCGAGCACTCGGAGGGCACGCCCGGTGTCTACGAGGCGCTGATCGAGGGCGTGCCGATCAGCCAGCTGATCGTGCCGTGTCCGGACCACCAGGGCATCTTCGCGGTGCCGGCGAGCATCGACCTGGCCGGCGCGGAGATCGAGCTCGTCAGCATCGTCGCGCGCGAGAACCGCTTGAAGAACGCCCTCGACGCACACCTCGCCGAGACGGCTCGGGCGGGCAACCCGTACCACTACGTCTTCATCGACTGCCCGCCGTCGCTCGGCCTGTTGACCGTCAACGCGCTCACCGCGGCCCGCGAGGTGCTGGTCCCGATCCAGAGCGAGTACTACGCGCTGGAGGGTCTGTCGCAGTTGCTGCGCCACATCGACATGGTGAAGGCGCACCTGAACCCCGGCCTCGACGTCTCGACCATCCTGCTGACCATGTACGACGCCCGTACCAAGCTCGCGGGGGAGGTCGCCGCCGAGGTCCGCGGGTACTTCCGCGACCGGGTGCTGCGGACCGCCGTGCCGCGGTCGGTGCGGATCTCCGAGGCGCCCAGCCACGGCAAGACGGTGCTCGCGTACGACCCGACGTCGGCGGGCGCGCTGTCCTATCTCGAGGCGTCCCGCGAGATCGCCATGCGTGGCGGCGCGTGACTGTGGTCCAGTCCGACAACAGCAACAAGGAGCGTTGATGAACTCCCGACTCGGCCGCGGCCTGGGCGCGCTGATCCCCAGCACGCCGGCGCAGCAGCCCGGCCAGCTCGGCACCGCGGTGGCCGGCGCGCCGTCCTCCAACGGCCTGCCCGGATCGGCGGCCCTCGCGACCGCCACCGTGGGTCTCGCCGAGGTGCCGGGGGCGCGGTTCGCCGAGATCGACGTCGAGAAGATCGTCCCGAACCCGAAGCAGCCGCGCAGCGTCTTCGACGAGGACGCGATGGCCGAGCTCGTGCACTCGGTGCAGGAGATCGGCCTGCTGCAGCCGATCGTCGTGCGCCGGATCGGTGACGGGCGCTACGAGCTGGTGATGGGGGAGCGCCGCTGGCGCGCCACCAAGCTCGCCGGGCTGACCACGATCCCGGCGATCGTCCGGGACACCCAGGACGACGCGATGCTGCGCGACGCCCTGCTGGAGAATCTGCACCGCAGCCAGCTGAACCCGCTCGAGGAGGCGGCGGCGTACCAGCAGATGCTCGACGACTTCGGCTGCACCCAGGACGTGCTCGCCACCCGGATCGGCCGGTCGCGTCCGCAGATCTCGAACACGCTACGGCTGCTCAAGCTGCCCGCGTCGGTGCAGCGCCGGGTCGCCGCCGGGGTGCTCTCGGCCGGCCACGCGCGCGCCCTGCTCGGCCTGCCGAGCGGCGACGCCCAGGAGCGGCTCGCGCAGCGCATCGTGGCCGAGGGGTTGTCGGTCCGGACCGTCGAGGAGCTCGTGGCACTGGGCGAGGCGCCGTCACCGGAGTCCACGCCCGCGCGCCGGCTGAAGAAGCCGGTGGCGCCGCGCCTGACTGATCTGGCCGACCGGCTCTCGGACCGGTTCGAGACCAGGGTCAAGGTCGACCTCGGCAAGACCAAGGGCCGGATCACGGTCGAGTTCGCGTCGGTCGACGACCTCGAGCGCATCGTCGACCTGATGGACCCCGGCAAGAAGAAGCGCTGATCTCCCGGACAGCTCTCGCTCGCGTGGTCATTGTTCAGGACCCCAGGCGCGGCCCGGAAGCACCTACGCGACCTAGGGATTTGTCGACAAATAGCCTTGGCGGTAACGCGACTCGTCGATCAGTGGTCGGTGAGCTCGTGGGTGAGCCGCCGCTCGGTGAAGAACGACAGGAACGGGATCGTTCCGGCAAGCGCGATCAGGACGAACTTGCCCAGCGGCCAGCGAACCCGGCGGCCGAGGTCGAAGGTACCTAGCAGGTACACGACGTACAGGAAGCCGTGCAGCGGGCCGATCACGTTCACCGCGGACGGGTTGTCGGCGCCGTACTTCAGCGGCATCGCCAGGAAGACCAGCAGCAGGAGCATCACGCCGACGACGTACGCGATGATCCGGTAGCGGCCGAGGGCGGCGCGGACGGCGGGCGAAATCGTGGCGGCGGGCTGCGGTGTGCTCACGCCGACACCGTACCCGCCCCCTCAGCGGCGCGTCCGCGGTGGTCGTCGGCCATCATCCGCCACCACATGAACAGCACGAACGCGGCGAAGATCCACCACTGGACGGCGTACGCGACGTTCCGGAACCCGGCCCGGTCGGTCGGCGGCGCGGGCGGCGCGACGACCTCCGGCGCCGCCGCTGGTGCGGGCGTGGCGGACGCTTCCATGACGAACGAGTCGTACAACCGGTAGCGCACCATCCCGACGATGGTGGGCAGCCGCAGGGACGGCAGCACGCGGCCCTCAGCGGCCGCTCCGGAGGCGTCCTCGGCCTCGGAGACCACGACGGAGCCCACGACCGTGACAGGCCCTGTAGGCGCCGCCGCGGCCGCCGCGTCGAGGGCGGGAACCCAGCCGCGGACGACGAGGACGCCGACGCCGTCGTCGACGAGTACCGGCGTGACGACCCAGTACCCGGGCCGGCCGTCGTACTCGCGGTCGGCGACGAACACCTGGTCGGCGGCCGGTGCCCACTGCCCGGTGACGGTGACCTTGCGGCCGACGGCGCGTTCGGAGAGGGCGTCGTCGACGGACATCAGCGACTGGATCGGCACCGGCGCCTGCGCGGCGCGTTTGGCGGTCGCGGCCGACGTCTTGGACCGGTAGACGCCGAGCTGCCAGACGCCGAGCGCGGTCATCCCGCCGGCGATCAGGACGGCGACCAGCAGCAGCGTGAGCCAGCGCCGGGTCAGCGCCGTCCGCCAGATCCCGGTCACCGCGCGCTCAGCGCGCGGCGGCGACGGCGAGCAGGTCGCGGCACAGCACTCCGAGCTCGACGCCGGCGGCCTCGGCCGCGAGCGGGACCAGTGACGTCTCGGTCATACCGGGCGCCACGTTCACCTCGAGGAACCACGGCACCCCGTCCGCGTCCACGACCAGGTCGGACCGGGACAGGTACCGCAGCCCGAGCGCCGTGTGCGCCGTCACAGCCGCCTCCGCACAAGCCTGTGCCACGGCGGGTTCGAGCGTCGCCGGCACCACGAACTGGGTCGCCCCCGCGGTGTAGCGGGCCTCGTAGTCGTAGAACCCCGAGTCCGGCCGGATCTCGACCGCCGGCAGCGCGTGCGGCCCGTCCCCGGTGTCGACCACCGTGACGGCCACCTCGACGCCTTCGACGTACCGCTCGATCAACGCCACGGCGCCATAGGCGTAGCAGGTCACCATCGCCGACGGCAGCTCGTCCAGGGCCCGCACGATCGACGCGCCCAGCGCCGACCCGCCACGAGCGGGCTTGACCACCAGCGGCAGCCCGATCAGCGCCGCCACCTTGTCCATCAGCGCGGCCGCGCCCAGCTCGCGGAACGTGTCGTGCCCGAGCACCACCGACTCCGGCGTCCGCAGCCCGGCGGAGCGGACCACCGTCGCCGCCACCGGCTTGTCGAACGCCGTCCGGCACGCCGCCGGGTCCGACCCGACGTACGGCACGTCGTACAGGTCGAGGACCTGGCGCAGCGCGCCGTCCTCGCCGGTGACGCCGTGCAGCAGCGGGAAGACCGCGTTCGGGGGCTCGTTGCGCAGCCGCGCGACCAGGTCCGCGTCGACGTCGGCGATCTCCACCTCGACCCCGGCCGCGCGCAGCGCCTCCGCGACGCGGCGTCCGGACCGGAGCGAGACGTCTCGCTCGTGCGACAACCCGCCGGCCAGCACCAGCACCCGTCCCAAGTCACTCATCCGCTCAATCTCCAATTAGGTCAGCTCAGGTCCCGGAGCGTCGTACTCGCGACCGTGGCCGGGGGCAACGGCTCCGAAGGTCTGGCGCAGTTCGAGCTCTTCCTTGATCACCGCGCCGAGCCGCCGCACACCTTCGGTGATCCGTTCCGGCGTCGGGTGGCAGTACGACAGGCGCATGCACTGGGCGCCGAAACCGTCGGCGAAAAAGGCGGTTCCGGGCACGTAGGCCACGCGGTTCGTGACCGCGCGCGGCAACATCGCCTTCGCGTCCAGGCCGCCCGGCAGGGTCAGCCAGACGTAGAAACCGCCGCCCGGCTTCGTCCAGGTAGTTGCCGCAGGCATCTGTTCGGCCAGCGCGGCCAGCATCGCGTCACGCCGGTCGCGGTACATCTCGCGGAACTGCTTCACCTGCCCGAGCCAGTCGTGCCGGCTGAGGTACGACGAGATGGCGAGCTGGCTGAACACCGGCGGGCACAGCGTGGCCGACTCCTGCGCGAGCACCAGCTTCTCCCGCACCGCGTGCGGCGCCAGCGCCCAGCCGACCCGGAACCCGGGCGCGAACGTCTTCGAGAACGAGCCGAGGTAGATGATCCCCTCGGAGTCGTCCGCCCGCATCGCGCGCACAGGATCACCTTCGAAGCCGAGCAACCCGTACGGGTTGTCCTCGAGGACCAGCAGCCCGGCGCGCTGGCAGATCTCCAGCACCCGGCTGCGCCGCTCCAGCGACAGCGAGACACCGGCCGGGTTGTGGAAGTTCGGGATCGTGTAGAAGAACTTGGCCTTCTTGCCTGCCGCGGCCACCGCGGCGATCGCCTGCTCCAGCGCCTCCGGCTGCACGCCGTCGTCGTCCATCGCGACGTGCACCACTTCGCACTGGTAGGCGCGGAACACGCCGAGCGCGCCGACGTACGACGGGGCCTCGCAGATCACCACGTCGCCCGGGTCACAGAACACCCTGGTGACCAGGTCGACGGCCTGCTGGCTACCAACCGTGATGACCACGTCGTCCGGGTGCGCCTCGATGCCCTCCAGCGACATCACGTCGCAGATCTGCTCGCGCAGCTTCGGGTCACCCTGGCCGGAGCCGTACTGCATCGCGACCGCCCCGTTGTCGCGGACCAGGTCGCCTATCGCGTTCCCGACCACGTCCAGCGGAAGGCCGGCGATGTTCGGCATGCCGCCTGCGAGCGACACCACCTCGGGCCGGCTGGCGACAGCGAACAGGGCCCGGATCTCGGATGCGCTCATGCCCTTGGTCCGCGCTGCATACCGGTCGACATAGCTGTCGAGCCGGGTCTGCCGGACCGTGGAACGCGCGGGCACGTTCTCAGGCATGTCGCTGGTCACGAGGTGCTCCTTGTTGCGGGGAGAGGACTTACTACCATGCCTTATAGCGGCCGGTTCACCCACTGCGGGGTTCCGGCGTGAGACGGTGGAGCAGCGAGAGCGCCGGAAGGGCGGGCTCGACCCGGATGAGAACGATCGGCTGGATCCTCGGCGGACTGCTGGCGGGCGTGCTGGCAGGTTTCGGTGCGGAGCTGCTGCGACGGCAGCCCGCGGCGCACGTGCAGCAGCGGTATGTCGCGCCGCCCTCCTCGGAGACGCCGGCGGCCGCACCACCCGCACCCGCACCGGAGCCGATGCTCCACGGGACCAGCTGATGGCTCGACGGTCGGCACCGCTGACGCTGGAAACGCTCGACGACCTGCCGTCTCCCTGCCGCGGCTGCGTCTTCTGGGAACTGGACGCGGTCGCTGAGAAGTCCGCGGTCCGGATGGGCGACACCCCGCTGGAGAAGGAGGCGTGGCTGTCGCAGGTGCTGCTCGACTGGGGCAGCGCCGGCACGGTGATCTACGTCGACGGGCAGCCGGCCGGGTTCTCCGTCTACGCGCCGGCCGCCTACCTGCCGCGGATCGCGTCGTTCCCGACCGCGCCGGTCAGCTCGGACGCGGTGGTGTTCGTGACCGCCCGGATCCTCCCGCAGTACGGCGGGATCGGCCTCGGCAAGTCGCTCGTCCAGGCCGCGGCGAAGGACGTGATGAAGCGCGGCTTCCGGGCGCTGGAGGCGTTCGGCGATTCCAAGTGGGCCGAGCCGGCGTGCGTGCTGCCGACCGACTTCCTCACCGCCGCCGGGTTCACCGTCGTCCGTGAGCACCCGGTGCACCCGCGGCTGCGGCTCGACCTGCGCTCGACGGTGACCTGGCGCTCCGAGGTGGAGGCGGCGGTCGAGCGATTGATCGGCGCTATCCGCCCCGAGCCCGTCCCGCCGCGGCCCGCCGCGGTCCGCGACTCGCTCTGACCCCGGGAGCGCTGTCATGGTCTACCGGTTCCTGGCCGATGTGGTGATGGTCTTCCACGGCGCCATGCTGGTGTTCTTCATCATCGGCGGATTCCTCGCCTGGCGCTGGTTCCGCGTGATCTGGGTGCACCTCGGAATCGCGGCCTGGAACCTTGCGATCGTCCTCCTCGACTTCGGCTGCCCGGTCACGGCGACGGAGAAGGCGTTCCTGCGCCGCGGTGGCGAGCCGGTGTACAGCGGCGGCTACATCCACCACTACCTGGAAGGACGGCTCTGGCCGGACGGCTACACCTGGGTCGCGGAGATCACCGGCTTCACCATCCTGGTGATCTCGTACGCCGGCCTGTTCGTCATCCGCCACCGCCGGTCGGCCCAGGCCGTGAAGCAGGCGTAGCCCGGCCGCTGACCCCGCTCATGCCGCGAACGTTCCGGGCCGCGGTTGCACCCAGGCCGGGAAGGCGTAGCCCGCGTCCCACGGGAAGCGGCCGCGCCTGTCCTCGTACGTGAGTTGGTGACCGGGACGGAGAACTCCTTCGGGCGCAGGTAGTGCCGGTTCGCGCCGAACACGATCTGGCCCGGGTTCGGAACGTCCTCGACCACGAGCCGGTGCGACCAGCCGGGCACCTCGAACTCCTGCCCGGGCACGAGGTTGCCGCCGCCGTGGACCCAGTCGGCGATGTGGTTCAGCACCCCCGCAGCGTCCTCCTGGTCGAGCCACGCCTTCACCTGCGCCGGCAACTCCGCCATGGCGCCTCCCTTCCCCGGTTGGTCGCCAGGGAACGTACGGGTGTTCGCCCCGCCCGCCGAAAGAAATCTCGCGCCTGTGGACAACCGGCGACGGCAGGAAAACCAGCCGACCGCGACGCGGACGGTGCTGCATGATGGCGCAATGACCCTGGACGACATCACGTGGCCGCTTCGCACCGAACGGTTGTCGATCCGGCGAGCCGCACTGGCCGATACCGAGGCGACCTGGGAGTTCCGCCGGCTCGAGTCGGTCACGCAGTGGTTGTCGGGCGCCCCGGCCGATCTCGCCGCCTACCGCGTGAAGTTCGAGGACCCGGACAGGCTGCGCGACACCTTGATCATCGAGCTCGACGGCGTCGTCATCGGGGACCTGATGTGCCGGATCGAGGACGGGTGGGCGCAGGCCGAGGTCGCCGAGCAGGCCAGGAGGGTGCAGGCCGAGCTGGGCTGGTGCATTCACCCGGAGTGCGCCGGCAAGGGGTACGCCACCGAGGCGGTCGCCGAGCTGATCCGGTTCTGCTTCGAGGATCTGAACCTGCGCCGCGTGACCGCCAACTGCTTCGCCGGCAACGAGGCGTCCTGGCGGTTGATGGAGCGGCTGCGCATGCGTCGTGAGCTGCACACCGTCAAGGAGTCGCTGCACCGGTCCGGCGAATGGCTCGACGGCCTCGGATACGCCCTGCTCGCCGAGGAGTGGCGCAAAGGGCGCTAGATCAGCTGGCCGAGCCGGAGCATGCCGGTGGCGGCGTCCTGCTCCGGCGGGAGGTACACACGCTGGACGGCGACCACGATCGCCTCAGCGACCACGTCGCGGAAGTCCGCGTCGGCCAGCCGGGTGGCGTCGTGCAGGTTGGTCACGTACCCGATCTCGAGCCGCACCGCCGGCATCTTCGTCCGCCGCAGCAGGTCCCAGGTCTTGGCATGCGTCCGGCAGTCCCGCAGGTCGGTGCGCGCCACGATCTCGCGCTGCACCAATCCGGCGAACTGCTCACCCACGGACGAGTAGGCGCCGTGCAGGTCGGCGCCGTAGTAGTACGTCGCGACTCCCTGGGCCTCCGGGTTCATCGACCCGTCGGTGTGCAGCGACACGCACAGGTTCGCGTCGGTCTGGTTCGCGAAGGCCGCCCGCGACAGCTCGTCCGGCCCCTGGTCCCGGCCGCGGCTGAGGTAGGCCCGCACGCCGGTCGCGCCGAGCCTGCCCTCGACCCGGGCGGCCAGGTCGTAGGCGATGTCGGCCTCGTGCAGCCCGTTGCCCTGCCAGCCGCGGTCGTAACCGCCGTGGCCGGGGTCGATCACGACGGTCTTGCCGGACAGCCGCGGCCCGGCCTGGCGGACCGCCTCGGAGGCCCGCAGCGCGTCCGGACGGCCGCCGGTGGCCATCGGCCGGATCCGCTCCAGCGCCTTGAACGTCGACGGCCCGCAGGTCCCGTCCGCCGGCAGGCCGAGGTTGCGCTGGAACTCGGTGACGGCGCGCTGGGTGTCGGCGGCGAAGATCCCGTCGATCCGGGCGACGGCGAACCCGAGCTCCTGCAGCCGTGACTGCAGCGACAGCACGTCGTCGCCGCTCAGCGGATGCGCGGGCACGAAGGTCAGCAGCCGGTCGCCCAGCCGCCAGCGGGCATCATCGAGCGCGCGGTACGTCTGCGGCCCGACGATCCCGTCGACGACCAGGCCTCGCTGCTGCTGGAAACCCCGCACGGCGACGGCGGTGTCCTCGTCGAACATCCACCGCTGCCGGTCGTCCAGCAACCGCAGCCGCTGGAGCTTGCCGATGATCTCCGCGACCGCCTCGCCGCTGTCACCGACCTGGTACACCGGCCCGCCGTACGCGTCCATCAACTCTCCTGCCTCACGTGCAACAAACGACTTCGCAGGACGGAAGTCAGGCGGTGAACTCGGCCAGTTCCTTGAGCAGCGCCGCCTTCGGCTTGGCGCCGACGATGGTCCGAGCGACCTCACCGTTCACGTACACATTGATCGTCGGGATGCCGGTCACCCGGTAGTTGCTCGGGGTCACCGGGTTCTCGTCGACGTTCATCTTCACGAACGTGATCTTGTCGCCGTGCTCTCCCGCGATCTCGTTGAGAATCGGGTCGACCTGGCGGCACGGTCCGCACCACTCGGCCCAGAAGTCGACCAGGACCGGCTTGTCGCTCTTCAGGACGGTGGTCTCGAAGTCGGCGTCGGTCACTGCATTCATCTTGTCGCCCACGGCGATCTCCCTTATATCGGTTCTCTGAGCGGGGAAGTTCAGGCTTGTACGGCGACCGGCTCGGCGGCATCCACGGCCCCGGCGAGCTCGGCGTCAGCATGCTCGAGCTCGGCGAGGTACCGCTCGGCGTCGAGCGCGGCGGCGCAGCCGGTGCCGGCCGCGGTCACGGCCTGCCGGTACGTGTGGTCGACCAGGTCGCCGGCCGCGAACACGCCGGTCAGGTTGGTCTTGGTGCTGTTGCCCTCGACCAGCACGTAGCCCGGCGGTGCACCACAGTGACCTTCTTGGCGAACCGGGTCAGGAAGGTGGCCTCCTCGACGGCGGAGTCGCCGCCGCCGATGACGGCGATCTCCTGCTCGCGGAAGAAGAACCCGTCACACGTCGCGCACCACGACACACCGTGGCCGGACAGCCGGTCCTCGTCGGGCAGGCCGAGCTTGCGATAGCCGGAGCCCATCGCGAGGACGACGGCCTTCGCGCGGTGCTCGGTGCCCGCGGAGTCCTTGACGATCTTGATGTCGCCGGTCAGGTCGACCTCGGTCACGTCGTCGGCGATCAGCTCGGCGCCGAACCGCTCGGCCTGGGAGCGCATCTCGTCCATCAGCGCCGGGCCCATGATGCCCTGCGCGAAGCCGGGGAAGTTTTCCACCTCGGTGGTCGTCATCAGCGCGCCACCAGCCGTCACGGAACCCTCGAACACCAGCGGTTCGAGCCGCGCGCGAGCGGCGTACACAGCAGCTGTGTAACCGGCGGGACCGGACCCGATGATGATCACGTTGCGGACGGGCACGTCAACGGGCGCAGTGGTGCGGTCGGTCATTCCGGGGTGTCCCTCGAGTCTCGCGTCAGCTGATCGGTACGTCGTACACAACGGATCCTAGGCGTCCGGCATTCCTCGCGTCTCGCCGCGCCCGGAATGCGTCGCGGACCACGATGTCAGCGGTTGCGCAGCGTCACGGTGGTCGTGTAGACCACGGCGGCGTCCTTGCCGCTGGCGCCGCGGACGTCACAACCGGTCACGACGAAGACACTGACCTCGCTGGTAGAGCCAGCCTGCAGACCGATCAGGGTGGACCGGTGGCCGTCGACCTGCGCGGGCTGGACCAGCCGCAGGTTCGGGTCCGGCTGCCGCGCGGCGAACTCGGTCGCGCACTGCCGCTCGCCTGCCGAGCCATCGATCACCGGGTCCGTCGTACCCTCCAGCCGGCGCTGCACCTCGCTGGCGATCTGCGAGGACGTCATCGACGTCAGCCCCGGCGGGCCGCTGGTCGGGTCCTGCAGGCCGGCGGTCGACGGACCCTGGTTCGCGATGCTCACGACCACGCCGACGCCGGCGGCGCCGAGCACCAGCCCGGCGGCGGCCGCGACCGCGAGGCGCGGCAGGTTCCGGCGCGGGCGTTCGCGGATCTGCGCGAGCGAGTGCACACCGACGGTCGAGGACCGCAGCACCGACTCGGACCGGATCACCGCATCCAGGTGATCGGCGACGTGCTCGGGCATGACGATGTCGGCGCGGCCCTCCTCCGCGAGATCCGCGCTGAGCTCGACGAGTGCGTCGTAGGTCCGCTGGCAGTCCGGGCACGCCTTCACGTGATTGCGGGCGCGGTGCGCCTCGGTGGCCGGCAGCAGGTTCTCGATGAGGTCGGCAACGGTGTCGACGTCCAGATGGTCGTCGACGTGGTTGCTGGCTTCACTGGTCATCGGGCGAGGCTCCGCTCGGTCGGCACGCAGGTGTCACGGGTGTGCGACCCGGATTCGACGCGGCCCGGCATCAGTCGGTTCCCGTCGGTTCTTCGGCGCCGCCGCGGGTGGTCCGCCAGTGCCGCAGCAGCGGCAGCAGCTTGGCCCGGCCGCGCGCGCACCGGCTCTTCACCGTCCCCGGCGCGCAACCCAGGATCCCCGCGGCCTCCTCGACGGAGTAACCCTCCATGTCGACCAGGACGAGCGCGCTGCGCTGGTCGGCGTTCAGCTGCTTGAGGGCGTTGAGTACGTCGACCTGACGTTCGCGCACCTCCGCCGGGTCGTCCTGCTCCGGCCCGGCCAGCTCGGCGGCGCGGTCCTCGTCCTCCGGCAGCGGGTCGGCCGCGCGCACCTGGCGGCGGCGGATCCGGTCCAGGCACGCGTTCACCACGATCCGGTGTAGCCAGGTGGTCACCTTGGCGTCACCGCGGAACGAGTCGGCCCGCCGGAACGCCGAGATGAACGCCTCCTGCAGCGCGTCCGCGGCCTCGTCCGGGTCGCCCATGGTGCGGATCGCGACCGCCCACATCCGGTCCCGGTGCCGCTTCACGATCAGCCCGAAGGCGTGCGGGTCGCCGGCCACGTGCAGCCGCAGCAGCTCGTGGTCGTCGTGGCCCTCCAGCCCGTTGACGGGCGCAGCTGTCACGGCATCCGGTACCGCAGTCAGCGGGACCGCGCCCTGGCCGGCGTCCGTGGCACCTGTCATCGCTGGACGGTCACCTCGGCGATCTCGCCTCGGTAGTCCTTGCCGTCGTCCTTCGGGATCTCGGTGAGCCAGATCAGCACGTAGCGGGTCCGGGTGCCCGCGGCCGGCTCGAGGGCCACGGTGCCGCTGGCATCCTCGGCGTTGGCGACCACTTCCCAGTCGTCCGGCAGTTCGGGGGACACCGAGGTGTCACCGCTCGGGATCCGCAGCTCCAGCACGTACGGATCACGGACCAGCGACACGTTGACCTTGGACACGTTCGTGACCGAGCCGAGGTCGTACACGATCCCTACGCCCGGCTTCTCGCCGCCGAAGTTCGCCTTGCTGTACGACATCGTCGTCCAGGTCGTGTCCATCTTGCCGTCGAACGTCTTCGGCACGTCGTCGTGGTGCTCCTCGCCGCTGCCCTTCGGCTTCGGGTCGACGTCGCGGAAGCCGACGATCTTGATGTCCTTGCTCACCGGCGCGGAGCTCGTGGGCTGCTGCTTCGGGTTCTTGCTGGTGTCCTTGTCGTCACCGGTGACGGCCGGCTTGATCAGGAACTGCGCCATCGCGATCACCGACAGCAGCGCCAGCACGGCGAGCAGGATCAGGATTCGGCCGCCCCAGCCGCCCTTCCGCTTCGGTTCCACGGACCCGTACGGCGTCCGGTCGCCGCCTCCGCCGTTCTGCCGTGGAACCGGGCGCGGGCTGTCCGGCGGGGTACCGACCGCAGGCCGCGGCGTCATCATGGTCGGGGCGCCGCCGGTCCCGACCGGCCGGTGGTACGCGGTCGCAGCGTTCGGGTCGACGGCGGGTGGCGTGGTCACGACCGGGGTCATCACGGTCGCGTCGTCGACGCTGCCCTCCTGGCGGGACATCGCCTGCGTCTCGTCGCTGATCTGGCTCGGCGGCTCGTGCGAGTGACCGATCACGCCGGCGAGCGCGGCGGACAGCCCGGCCGAGCTGCTCATCGGCGGCGCGTGGTGCCGCGGTGGCGCGCCGAGCAGCCGGTCGGCGATGTCGTCGAGCGAGCGCGGTACCCCGGCGCGGACCTGGCGCGGGCTCATCAGCCGGCCGTGCTCCAGCGGCGCGGCCTGCATCCCGAACCCGGGCCCGCCGGGCCAGCGCCCGGTCAGGCAGGCATACAGCACCCGGCCGAGATCGCGGACGTCCTCAGCGGGCGAACCCGGGCCGTCCGAGCGGCGCAACGCCGCCTCGGTGGCGACGCCGACGATCTTGATCCCGCCGGTGTCGGTGACGACCACGGTCGCCGGGTTGATCGAGCCGTGCGGCTGACCGGAGCGGTGCAGGATCTCCAGCGCCTCGGATACCTCGCGGGTCAGCCAGCCGGCCTGCTGGCCGGTCAGCGGCCCGTTGCCGAGCATCCGCTCCAGCGAGCGACCACCGGCCCACTCGCGCACGCAGTAGGTCACCCCGTCGTACACCGCGCAGTCCAGCACCCGCAGGAAGCGCGAGTCGGCCGCGGTCGCGGCACGCCGGGCGGCATCGTTCAGGCGGCCGGCGCGCGGGTCGTCCACGGCCAGCACGTCCACCACGACCGGGCGGCTGAGCACCTCGTCGACAGCGCGGTATATGCGTGCGCCGCCGAAGTCGGCGAGCTGCTCGGCGATCCGGTACCGCCCCGCGAGAAGGGTGCCAGGACTGATCGTCTGGTTGGGCACGGTCCTCCCTCGGATCCCCGTCGGGCCGCGCTGTGGCGCGGCGAGATGTCAGCTGACAGCGCCCATGCTATTCGCCCAGGGCCGATCAGGACTTCCCGGACCGAATAGGTAGGCGTGACGTGACCATCCGTACCAGGTCCTGGGCCCTGCGGATAAGTACTACCCGCGCCGACCCGGCGTACGCGCGACAGACGCGTAGGCCACCGCCCTCGCGCCGTTCGGTGAACAGCCGGGACTTAGACCGTATGTAGCGACTGCTCGTCGAGTGGAGTGGTTGCTGGCCGGGACCTCGCTCACGCATTCTCGTGGGTTACCGAGCGCGTTTCCGTGCTTGGCCTTTCCGACAGGTGTGAGGAGGCCCCGGTGTTTTCTGAGCGTACGAGTGTTGGGCTGGATGTGCATGCCCGGTCGGTTGTTGCGGCGGCGATCGATGGGCAGACCGGGGAGGTGTTCAAGGCGCGGTTGACGCCGTCGCACGCGGAGGTGCTGGAGTGGGTCGGCAGGCTGCCGGGTCCGTGTGCGGTGGTGTATGAGTCCGGGCCGACCGGGTTCGGCCTGGCCCGCGCCCTGACGGCGGCGGGGTGGCGGTGCGAGGTGGCGGCGTCATCGAAGCTGCTCCGTCCGGCCGGGGATCGGGTGAAGACCGACGCGCGAGACGCCCTGCATCTGGCCCGGTTGCTACGGCTGGACGAGGTCGTGCCGGTGCGGGTACCCAGCCTGGCGGAGGAAGCCGCGCGTGATCTGGTCCGGGCCCGTGAGGCCTCGCGGCAGGATTTGATGCGGTCGCGGCATCGGGTGTCGAAGCTGTTGCTGCGGCACGGGATCGTCTATTCCGGCGGTAAGGCGTGGACGGAGTTGCACGACCGGTGGCTGCGGCAGCAGCGGTTCGATTCGGCCGCGACGCAGGCGGCGTTCGACGACGCGTACGAGACGGTCGTGCTGGCCACGGCACGGCGAGCTCGGCTGGACGAGAAGGTCATCGTGCTCGCCGCCGACAGCGAGTTCACCCCACTGGCGCGACGCCTGGGGTGTCTGCGGGGCATCGCGACGCTGACCGGCTTTGCGCTCGCGGTGGAGATCGGTGACTGGCAGCGGTTCACCGGCGTGGGCATCGGCGCCTATCTCGGTTTGGTGCCCAGCGAACACTCCTCCGGGGAGAGCCGGGTCCAGGGCGCGATCACCAAGACCGGCAACGCGCACGTGCGGCGGCTGCTGGTCGAGGCCGCCTGGCATCACCGGTCGACCTACCACCCGGGCGTGGTGTTGCGGCGCCGCTGGGATCAGGCACCGGCCGCGGCACGGGCTCGCGGGCATGCCGGCAACCAGCGCCTGCACGCACGATGGGTCAACTTGAACCTGCGGAAGAAACGGCCGGTGATCGCCAACGTCGCCGTCGCGCGCGAACTGGCCGGCTGGTGCTGGTCGCTGGCGGTGATGCCCGACTGACCCGGGCCGGCCCCCTGAACTGACCGTTGGGGTTCACGGGTCGAGGAACCCGCAGCGCGAGGAGCAACGCGCCCCGAGGCTATGAGCAGCCAATCCCTTTCTGTGAAGGGACTGTGGCCACGCTCGTTCTTAGACCCGCGCAACGCTCCAGCCGAACATGGTCCTGCGGTAATCAACCCGCGCATATCAGCCTCGACCACGCGTCGTGCAACGACACGCTGACCTCGACCTGGGGCCCCAACGGTCTACCCCCTCCCCGAACGCCGCACAGCGTGACGGCGCCCACAGGCGGGCGTCAAGGCCAAGCCCCGCCGGGGTGGCCTCCGGCCAGCCTTGACCCCCACCTGCGGACGCCGTCCAAGCGGCACCTATCCGGGCAGGGGATGACCTCCTGTTCTGATCGAAGTCAGAACAACTTTGTCGTGCCTACTTGACAAAGCAGCCCCACATATCAGCCTCGATCCACCGATGCTGACTGGGGTGGTGAGCGGGTCGTAACGCGAGAATGCCCTTACGTGCTGGGAAAATTGGACTTGTCTAAGGTCCCAATTCGACCAGCCGGAAGGGCATCTCTGAGGTGCAACTCTCTCACACTCGTCGGGCGGTTTCAGCGGTGTTCGACGACCCGAATCTGGTGTCGTCAGCGGGCCTGGTGCCGGCGGTCGCGCTGGCAGGTTCGGCTGGGCTCGGCGAGCTGGCCGGTCAGCATCTCAGCGTCCCGACCGACAAGGGCGCGAACGCCGGGTTGAAGGTCGCCTCGCTGGTGGCCGGGATGGTTGCCGGGGCGGACAGCATCGACGACATGGCGCTGCTGCGCCATGGTGGGATGGGACGGGTGTTCACCGGCGCCTATGCGCCCTCGACGCTGGGATCGTTCCTTCGGGCGTTCACCTTCGGTCATGTCCGCCAGCTCGACGCGGTCGCGTCCCGGTTCCTGGCTCGGCTGAGCGAGCAGACACCGCTGATCGCCGGCAGCGGTGACTGCGAGCGCGCCGAGTGCGTGCTGGTCGACATCGACGACACGATCATCGAGGTCCACGGCCACGCCAAGCAGGGTTCGGGCTACGGGTACTCCGGCGTGCGGGGCCTCAACGCGCTGCTGGCGACCGTGACCACCCCGCAGACCGCGCCGGTGATCGTGGCGCAACGGCTGCGGAAGGGGTCCTGCGGCTCCCCGCGGGGCGCCAAGCGGCTGGTCGCCGACGCGTTGAAGGTCGTCACCAACCTCTCGCCCGGGCCGGCCGGCGGGCCGGCCGGCAAACCTCTGGTCCGGGCGGACTCGGCGTTTTACGGGCGGGCCACACTCGGCGCCGCGATCCGTGCCGGCGCAGACGTTTCGGTCACGGTCCGGCTGGACCCGAAGGTCAAGACCGCGATCGCGGCGATCGGTGACGATGTGTGGGAGACCATCGAGTACACCGACGCGGTCTTCGACGACACCACCGATCGCTGGATCTCCCGCGCTGAGGTCGCCGAGATCCCGTTCACCGCATTCGCGGCGCAGAAGAAGGCCGACCAGGTGCCCGGGCGGCTGGTGGTCCGTCGGATCCCCGACCTCAACCCCAGCGGCAAGGACGGCCAGGACGCCTTGTTCGACACCTGGCGGTTCCACGCCTTCTTCACCACCACCCAGCCCGAGGCGATGGACACCGTGACCGCGGACAAGACCCACCGCGGTCACGCGATCATCGAACAGGTCCACGCCGACCTGAAGAACTCGGCCCTTGCCCACCTGCCGTCCGGGGTATTCAGCGCGAACGCGGCCTGGCTGGTGCTCGCGGTCATGGCGTTCAACCTCACCCGCGCCGTCGCCACCCTCGCCGGACCCGCATTGGCCAAGGCGACCACCGCCACCATCCGACGCAAACTGATCACGATCCCGGCCAGGATCGCGTCGTCGGCTCGAAGGCTCACCCTGCACCTGCCGACGCACTGGCCCTGGGAGCACGACTGGTCACAGCTGTTCACCCACACCTTCGGACCACCCCCGCCAATCGCGAGTACCTGAACACACCGCCGCACCGGCTCGACCGAAAGAAACAGTGGACCACCCTGGCAGCGAGGCCAGGCAGCCCCTCACGCCCTCGCTGCCCACGAACCTCCTCCGTCAGCGAAGCCGCGATTCAGAGCCCGCCCGTCGGTGGATCGAGGCTTAGCTCGAGGCAAGGAGTTCGACGCAGCGCTGATCGAGCAGTGCGGCGCCGGGTACGCCGCGGCGCTTGAAGGTGTGCAGATGTTGGCGGGCGTTCGTGACGGCCTTGCGGTGCCGGTCGGAGGAGATGCCCCGCATGTAGGTGAGGGCGGTGCTCCAACTGTCGCACGCTTGGTCGGCGTGACCTTGCCCAGTGCGGCATGTCCTCGTCGCGCCCGCTGGCAAGGCTGTCTTCGGCCCGGAGGAGCGCGCGAAGTGCGGGCCGCGGGTGGCCGGCCGCGGCGTGCGCCCGGGCCGCAGTGATGGAGAACAGGGCCTCGGTCGCCGGGTCGACGTGGCCGCGGACCAGATCCCACGCACGGGTGGCCAGGGCGACGCATTCGTTGGGCCGACCGAGGTCGAGCGCTTGATGCGCGAGGATCCGGCCGCACCAGGCAGCGTGTCCGCGTGGGTCGGACTCCTTGGCGAGCTGGAGGCTTCTGGCGTAGTACTGCTGGGCCAGGCCCTCGGCTCCGATGTCGTGGGCCTTCCAGCCGGCGAGGTAGGCGAGTTCGGCGGCGGCACCGAACATGGCCCGCCGAGTCTCGTCGTCGGAGAAGCGGGCGGAGCAGAACGCCGCAACGTCGGTGACCAGGTACTGCACGACGGCGGCGCGGCCATGGCCGCCGCCCAGGGTCTCGTCGGCGCGGTTGAAGGCCTCGGTGATCGCGCGCACCGTGTCGACTTCGGCCTGGCCGACCTGTCCACCGAGTTCGCCGGACCACTGGCCGCGCTCGTCGGCCTCGGCGAGCCAGGCTGCGCTGAGCGGCAGTATTGCTGCCGAGAACAGCACGCTGCGGCGGTCGAGGCGGCGGTCCAAGTCAGCCCTTCCGAGGTCGCTCAGTGACCCGATCGAATCCGGGCCGAACGGAGACGGTACGACCCCATCCTGACCCGGCAGGGACGCGAAACCCAGTTCTGCCACGGCTACCGGGCGGCCAGTCTTTCTGGTCAGCGCCTCGGCCAAGTACGCCGGCATCCGGCCGGTGGGCTTAGTGCCGCTGATCCAGTGGGTGATCGCGGACCGGTTGGTAAGCACGCGGTCGCCGTTCTCGGCGGCGACCCGGATCACCATGCGGGCGAGTGCTTCGTACGTGCAGCCGGCTTCGGCGATGACGTCGCACAGGCCGACGTTGCGGCGGTGGTCGCGCACCGTGGAACTCCCTGGGCTTAAACACGTGAAACGTAGTGCCCACTTCTGAGGGCTATCTCACTGTACGCATCCGCTTGTTCACTCACACCCGGAAGCCGTTCGGGTGTCGGAAAGGAACGCGGGGATACCGACGCCAAGGAACGACTTGAGAGATTTGCCGCGAGACGATCCGGCACGCAGGCGGCGTGGTTGGCGATGTCGAGGACTCACGGCGACGCTTCATCCACCGGATACCAGCGTGGATGGGCGCGGCTTGAAGCTGTCGTCCGCGGCACGCGTTACCGGCGGGCTCCGATCGGCAGGCGGGACGTGATCGTCCGGACCAGGTCGTTGACCTCGTGGATGTGTAGTAGCCGCGCCAGCCCGGCGTACACCGGGAGCATCACGGCGGCGGCGAACCCGATGAGCAGGAGCCGCCACAGCTGGCTGTCGAAGTAGACGATGTGGTGCACCGCGAAGACCGCGACCCAGGCGACGCCGGCCGCGACGGTCGCCGCGATCAGCATCGCGATCGCCGGCAGCGTGATGCCGGCACCGGCGACGCGCGGGACCCGGCGGCGCAGCACGGCGCGGGATACGAACACCCCGACTGTGTAGGCGAACGAGTAGGCCCCGGCCAGCACCACGGCGTTGAACGCGTGGTCGCGCAGCAGCGAGACCCCGACGATCGCGACGGTGATGTTGACCGCCGCGATCACGCACTGGATCACGAACGGCGTCCGGGTGTCCTCGAAGGCGTAGAACGTGCGCAGCTGGAAGTACTGCACGGTGAACGGCACCAGCCCGATCGCCAGCGCCATCAGCGTGAACGACATGCGGTCGGTGTTGCCGTGCGCGGCGCCGTTGCCGGCGATCACCAGCATCGCGGGCAGCGCGAACGCGAACATCCCGGCCGCGGCCGGTACGACGATGGCGAGCGCCTGCCGGATCGTCCGGGCCGAGACCCGGGCGACCTCCGCATAGTCGCCGTCCGCGGCGAGCGCGGAGACCCGCGGCAGCATCGCGGTGCCGAGCGAGACGCTGATGATGCCGTGCGGAACCAGGAAGACCAGCATCGCGGTGCTGTACGCGAACACCCCGGCGGCGTCGTCACCGGCGCCGACGCTGGCGGTGCCGGACAGCGCCAGCCGGGTGACGACGATCAGCGTCACCTGGTTGACCGCGACGAACAGCACCGTCCACAGGCCGAGCTTGACGGTCCGGCCGAGCCCGGTGCCGCGCAATCCGAACCGCGGCCGGTAGTCGTACCCGCTCGCCTTGAGATACGGCAGCAGCACCAGGAACTGGACCGCGATCCCCAGGGTGTGCCCGAGGCCGAGCAGCAGCGACTCGCCGGTCGAGTACGTCGCCGGGTCCGCGCCGACCCGGAAGAACACCAGGAACGACACGATCGACAGCCCGGCGATCACGTTGTTCGCGATCGGCGCCCACATCATCGGGCCGAACCGGCCGCGCGCGTTCAGCACCTGACCGACCAGCACGAACGCGCCGTAGAAGAAGATCTGCGGCAGGCACAGCCGGGTGAACATCACGATCGCGGCGCGCTGCTCGACGCGGTCCGGCGCCATCATCCGGTCCGGCATGTACAGCTGCGCGATCTGCGGCGCGAGGAACACGCACGCCGTCGTGAGCACGGCCAGCACGACCAGGCCCGCGGTGATGACCCGGTCGGTGTAGTCCTGCCCGGCGTCGTCGTTCTGCTTGATCGCGCGCACCAGTTGCGGCACCAGGACCGTGTTGAAGACGCCGCCGGCCAGCAGGATGTACAGGCTGTTCGGGATCGTGTTGGCGACCGTGAACAGGTCGTTGCGCAGGGCGGTGCCGATCGCCGCCGCCAGCAGCGCGATCCGGGCGAAGCCGAGCAGGCGTGACAGGACGGTCCCGACCGCCATCACCGCGGCGGCCCGGGCGGTTCGATCAGCCATCGGTTCCTTTCGGGGCGGCCGCCGTGACGCGGGCCGCGAGCGTGGCCTCGGTCGCGCCGGTACGACGTTCCCGGCGGATCCGGCGGAAGATCCGGAAGGCGGAGGTGCCGAACAGCAGCGCCACGGCGGCGGCGACCAGCACCCAGCCGACCGTGCCGTACTGCGCGGCCCGGATGTCGAGCTCGAGCGGCGTGCCGAACTCCTGGCCGTTCTCGGTGACCAGATGCGCGCGGGCCTTGATCACGCCGTTCTGCTGCGCGGAGGCGCGGATCGTGAACGAGTACCGGTTGCCGCCGCGGATCACCCTCGGCTCGATCGACTCGACGGTCAGGTCGTCGCGGTTCAGCGACTCGATCCGCAGCCCGACCCGGATCGGGGCCTTGGTGCCGTTCTCGATCGTGAGCGGGAACTGGCCCTTGCTCGCGGACAATGTCACCACTGTGTCCTGACCGCCGTCCGCGGTGATGATCCGGACCTGGCCGAACGCCTGGCGGAAGGTGCCGAGCTGGTAGCGGCGGTAGTGGTCGCCGTCCGGCTGGAAGCCGCGCCACGCCATCGACGCCGCCCGCACCGCGACCCGGTCCAGGTTCGCCTTGAACGCGGCCGAGTGCCGCTGCAGGTCGTTGTACGTCGCGATGTCCTGGTCGATCGCCCGGACCGCATCGAGCTGGGACTCGTTCAGCACGCTCAGGGTCTGCTTCGGCGCCGGCGCCTCGACGGTCTGCGTGGCTGGGCCGGTGACCTCGTCGATCCCGATCGGGGTGATCCACGGCGCGGACATCCCCTGCAGGAGCACCGCGGTCGCACTGCCCAAGACGTCGAATCCGCGCGCGGGCGCGGCGACCACCGTCACCGGCGCCGTACCGTCACCGGCCATCGCCAGCAGCGCGGTCTCGGCGACGAACCGCTGCCGGACCTGGACCGGGCCGTTCAGGATCACCGGGTCCGGGCCGCCCGAGGTCAGGCCCTGGTCGGCGACCACCGCGCGGACCGGGCCGGCCGGGGTGGTCACGCTCACCAGCGGCGAGCTGTCCAGGTCGGGCCGCTGGTCCGGCGCCCACGCCCAGCTCGACAGCAACGTCAGGTCGTCGGGCCGGCTGCTGGTCTGGTCGCCGGTGAGCGCGGCGAGGGTGGCCGCGTCCGCGAAACCGTTCTCCAGCCAGATCGCGGACTGCACCGGCTTGCCGAGCGGCGGCTCCGCCGCTGACGCGAGCTCGCGGGAGGCGTCGACGATCCGGCCGAGCCCGGTGGCCTCCAGCGTGCGCACGTCGGGGTCGCCGTACGGGAGCATGGTGACCTGCTTCGCCGGGGCCACCGCGCGGTCCAGTGCCGCCAGCCAGTCCCTGGCGACCTGGCTCGGCTGCTTCGGCGCGCCGACGCGGCCGTCGGTGCGGTACTCCTTCGCGAGCTGCCGGGCCTCGTCCAGGGTGGACGGGTCGATCAGCCAGCTCACCTTCTTACCGGTGCCGGACTGCACCAGCCGGGCCAGCCGCCCGCCGGGCTTCATCGCGTCGACGAGCGACTCGCCGGCGAAGTAGCTGCCGTTCAGCTGGGTCGGGCGGTGCCGCAGCGGCAGCATCATCGCGGTCCGCACCTGCCGCACCGTCGTCTTCGGCGCCATCACCGGCATCAGGGTGCGCGCCACCCCGGGGTTCTCCCGGCCGCCGTCGGGGTTGTCGCCGCGGATCTTCACACCGACCACGTAGACGCCGCTACGACCGCCGACGTGCCACTGCCGCCACGGCACGGTGATGCTGAACCTGCGGCTGACCGACGGCTCCAGCACGTCGGCGAAGTCCTGGAACGCCGTCGACCCGGCGGGCGACTCGCAGTCACTCGGGTCCGCCGGGATGTCGGCGAGCTCGGCGCTGTCGGTGATCCGGCCGCGCTGGTCGTCGATGCAGGCGATCGCCTGGGTGTTGGTGAGCGTGGTGGCGCCGGTGTTGGTCACCACCCCGTCGATCGTGACGGAGTCACCGGGCTTCGGCACCATCGGGCTGAACGAGGTGATCCGGACCTGGACCGCGATCGCGCTGGTGACCGGCTGGGCGTGCGCCGGGGGCGCGGGGGCGATCAGACAACCCACCCCGGAGACGGCGGCGACCCTGCCGGCGTACCTCGCCCACGCGTGCGACACGCGGTCACCGTAACCTAGTTCGTCGTGCCAGCTAACTCGGGAGACCGCTCGCGCGCGCAAGCAGACAGGCTGTCCGCCGTCCAGCGGCAGGGTGTCCAGTCGCTCCTGCGGATCGCGCCGGTCGTCGACGAGCTCGGCGCGCGGTTCGTCAAGGGCGGGTACGAGATCGCGCTCGTCGGCGGCTCCGTCCGGGACGCGCTGCTGGACCGGCTCGGCAAGGATCTCGACTTCACCACGTCGGCGCGACCGGCCGACATCGAGCGGCTGCTGAAGGGCTGGGCGGACAACGTCTGGGCCATCGGCAAGGAGTTCGGCACGATCGGCTGCACCAAGGGCGACTGGGTCCTGGAGATCACGACGTACCGCTCGGACGCGTACGCACCCGAGTCCCGCAAGCCGAAGGTGCTGTT
>WNGA01004202.1_pt1 | contig 31606 bp, 27 predicted proteins | sample 5400061 | NCBI WGS metagenome assembly WNGA01 (sample SAMN13153366, study PRJNA577476) | soil metagenome | isolation source: 100 cm soil or saprolite under grassland replicate 2 | place: USA:California | collected 2016-06-15 | reverse complement strand
CGTGGCACATGTTGAGCTGGTCCATGACGACGTCGACGCTCGTCCCGCCGTCGGGGGTCGTGAAGTACATCTGCTTGTGCCCGTGGATCGTGTTGAAGCGCTTGTCCCCCTGAAAGCCCTGCCCGGCAAGGAACTCCATGACCGCACCCTTCGCCGAGGACACGGAGGCGAAATCCATGTCCTGGCCGGATCGAGCGCGCGGAGGGAAGTCGGGCGTGAGGAGCCGGATGGCCTGCCCGCCGATGAGGCGGAGCGGGACGTTGCGCTCCGCGGCCAGGCGCGCGGTCCGGGCGGCCGTCTCGAAGGGGTCGCTCACACCCTCGCTCGCCGAAGAGACATTCGGCACGGCGCAACCTTACTCCGTCACTCGGTGGACGTGAGTTCCTCACCCCCCGCCGAGCAGGAGGAGTCCGCCGACGACCAGCGCCACGCCGGCGAGCTGGCTGGCGGCGGGCCGCTCGCGGAGCAGGAGGATCCCGCCCACGACCGGGATGAGCGGGAACGTCGCCGACGCCGCGGAGACGATCGAGACGTACCCGAGCTCGGTCCCACGGGCGTAGGCCGAGCCGCCCAGGACGTCGATGACACCGACGAGGGCTGCCCCTACAACGGCCGGGATCACCGCGCCGTCGCCGCGGGCGGGTCGAGCGCCGCCCACGAACACCGCCACCACCACCAGGGATGCCGTCGAGAACGCCCTGGACAGGGTGAGCGCGGGCAGCCACCCCACCTCCTTCGCGTACCTGCCCAAGAGGAAGGTCGCCACACCGAACAGCGCCATCGATGCGATCGCGTACCGGAGCCCGGAGCGGCCCATCGGGGAGGGCCGGCCGAGCTTGCGAAGGTCGGTCGACGTCAGCACGACTCCGACGACCGTGGTGAAGGCGCCGATCGCGACGATGCCGGGGAGCGACTCCCCGAGGAAGGCGACGGCGAGGGCGATCGTGATGACCGCATAGCCGGCGACGACCGGCGACACGAGCGCCACCGGCCCGAGCTCCAGTGCACGGTACAGCAGGAGATACGCGGCCGCCGCGATGATGCCGTTCCCGGCCATCCAGGCGATTACCCCGGAGGGCGTGCTCCAGGTCGGACGGAGCCCAACGACCAGGACGACCAACGTGAGGAGGCCGGCCGCGTGTGCGGTCACGACGGTGCTCATGCTCCCCAGCCGGCGGCCCACCACGGCCGCCCCGAAATCGGCGATCCCCCAGCCGAGGGCCGCGGCCAGGCCGAAGATCACGCCGGAGGCCGGGCTTCGGCCAGGGCATCCACGGCTACCGCCCCACGGCCCCTCACGATCAGCGGGTTCGCCTCGAGCGAGGCCAACCTGCCGCGCAGGTCCGCGGCCGCCCTAGCGATCGCCTCCACCGCCCGGGCCACGGCGGCCAGATCGTCCGCCCGAGGATCCAGGCCGCACGCCTGTGCGTGTCGTTCCACGAACAGCCCGGCCTGCCTGCGGGTGAGCGGCGCGGCGATGAACGTGGCCTCCCCGGCCTCGGCGAGGGCGCCGCCCGGCCGGATGGTGACCGCCGGGCCGAAGCGCTCGTCCACGACCGCGCCCACCAACACCTCGGTGCCACGCACCATCCGCTGCACCAGCACCTGAGGATGTCTGGCCCCGGCCCGCAGGGCCGCGGCCATGACCTCGGACGCGGCTGTCATCACGGCGGCAGTGTCCGCTAGCCCCAGGCGGATCCCGCCCAGCCGCTCCTTGTGGGGCATCTCCGGAGCCAGGGCCTTCACGGCGACGGGGAAGCCAACGGCGCGCGCGGCCCGCGCCGCCTCCTCCGGCGTGTCGACGGCCCGCTCTGCGGGCCGCCGCACCCCGTACAGCTCGAGCAGTTTCGCCGCCCTGAGCTCGTCCAGCGGTCCGGCCATGCCCCGCAGCACCCGAACGGCCTTCCCCCGATTGGGATGCGGACGAACGGCGCCTGCGGACCGCTCCCTCGCATCTTGGAGATCGACGAGCACGCGGACGGCGCCTGCAGCGGCCCGGTGGCCCTGGAGGAACGGGATCCCCGCCCGGTCCACGAACGCTCGGGCCGCCTTGCCGTACGAGAGAGGGCTCATGGCCACCGAGGCGAAGCACACCCCCGTTTCCCCCTGGAGCTCGCGCACCCGGCCGAGCACGGGCTCTGCCCACACCCCCTCCGATTCCAGTCGAGGGGGAAACGCGTCGAAGGCCACGAACCCGACGCTGGGGTCGCCGGCCAACGCCTCCAGGGCGGCGACGTACATCTCGGTCTCCACGGCGGCCTGGCCGGTGACGTCGAGCGGGTTGTTCTGCCCGGCGAAGGTCGGCAGGGCAGCTCGAAGTCGCTTTCTCGTGCCTGGGGAGAGCTCGGGGAGCTCGAGGCCCGCCTCGGCGGCGGCCTCCGCGAACAACGTGCACGCGCCGCCGGACTGCAGGGCCGCGGCGACCCCGGACGCACGGAGCCTACGGTGAGACGAGAGGAGCACGGCCGCCTCGAACATCTCCACGGGGTCCGCCATCAGCGTCGCCCCGTGCGCGCGCAGCCAGGCATCGCGGGGCGCGGCGTCGCCGGCAAGCGCGCCGGTGTGGGCCACGATCGAACGCTGCGCGGCCTCACTCCGCCCAGCCGGCGCGCACATCAGGACGGGCTTGCTCACGGCCCGAAGCGCGTCGAGCCCGCGCCCGATCCCCTCGACGTCGCGCATCGTTTCCACGTAGGTGACGACGAACGCCGTGTGCGGGTCGGCGGCGGCCCACGCGAACATGTCGCCGAGGCCGATCACCGCCTCGTTCCCCACTCCCAAGATGATGCGGACTCCCAGCCCACGATCCGAGGCCATCTGGCCCATGGTCCAGGCCACCGTGCCGCTCTGCGAGATGACGGAGATGGTCCCCGCGATGGGCTCGGGGGGCGGCGTCGTCCCGTACGGCGCCACCCGGTCGACGTAGTTCACGAACCCCTCGACGTTCGGCCCGAGGATCGGCATCCGGTGCCGCCGGGCGATCGCGCGTAGCTCATCCTGCAGCTTCATCCCCTCGGGCCCGGCCTCCCCGAAGCCGCTCGAGACGACCATCGCGGCGCGCACCCCTGCGCTGCCGCTCTCCTCCACCGCGCGCACAGCGACGGAAGCCGGGATGACCACCACGGCGAGGTCCACTCGTGCCTTCGGCAGCTCCAGTACCGACGACAGACAGGGCCGGCCCCACACCTCGTCGTACTTCGGGTTGACCGGATACAGCTCGCCCGGATAGCCCAGGTGTTTGAGGCTCCTGAAGATCTCGGGAGCCCAGGAATCGGGGGATTCCGAAGCCCCGACGATCGCGATCGATCGCGGCGCGAGCAGGGGGCGGAGGTTCACGCCCCCCGGTCCCGGAACCGCGCGTCCCTCCAGGCGATGGCGGCCTTCAGGCCCTGGTCCTTGGTGATGCGACGGAACTCGTCCCGCTGCGGAAGGTTCGCCGCCTCGATCATCACGTCGAGCTCGACGTTCGCCGCGACACCCTCGCGCATGCCGGACAGCTCCCACACCCGGTTGATGGCCCGCTTCGTGGCCCGGACGACGAAGGGCTCGTTCTTCGCGATCTGCTCCGCCAGTGTGAGAGTGGCGTCGTCGAGCTCTCCAGCGGGGACCACCCGGTTGACCAGACCGATCTGGAGCGCCTCCTCGGCAGGGACCCGGTCCTCCCCGGTGAACAGGAGCTCCTTGGCCTTGCGGGCGCCGATCACCCAGGGGAGCAGCATCGTGACGACGCCCGATCCGAACCGGATGTCCGGGTAGCCGAAGAGCGCGTCGTCGGAGCAGAGGCAGAGGTCGCAGGCGAGCATGAGGTCCGTGCCGCCGGCCAGGCAGTAGCCGTGGACCTGGGCGATGACCGGCTTCGGGTGATCGATGAGCTCGAGCATCCGGGCGGCGGAACGCTCGAGCTCCCCGTACCAGCCTGCCGAGTCCATGGGTCCGGTCCCCGCGTCCTCCTCCAGGTCGTAGCCGGCGCAGAACGCCCGGCCCGCCCCCCGAAGGATCAGCACGCTCACGCCGTCGTCACTCTCGACCTCTGCCAGGGCTCGAGACAGTGCCTCGACCAGCTCGCCGTTCAAGGCGTTCAGCTTGTCCGGACGGTTCAGGGTGAGCCGGCGAACCGGCCCCACGTCCTCGATGAGCAGGACGGATCCGTCGCCCGGCGCGTCATCGGTCATGGGATGCCCTCACAGGGTCGGGTCGGGGCCGCATCATACCGGCGCAGGCCGAAGGGTCCTTTCCGGCGCCTGTGTGTGGCGCCCCCCCGAGCACACCCCTTCTCGCGTGCCCTCTTTCGGCCCCCTTGGCTTGCGCGACGGGAAAGCATGTGCTACCTCAATAATTTGAATCGCCGGTCAAACGACCCGTGAGGAGGAGCAGCATGTATCGTCGTCATCCGATGGAAGGGCGTGTCGGCAGGCGCGGCACCCGAGTCAGCCGTCGCGATTTCCTCCGCACGTCCGCAGGCGCCGCGCTCACCGTGCCGTCGCTCTCGGCCATCCTCGCGGCCTGTTCGAACCCGCGCGAACAGGAGGGGACCTCCTTCAAGGTGGCGACGCCGGACAATCCGGTCACGCTCCCGATGGTGGGCGAGCCGATCCCCGACGGCCTGAAACCCGAGAAGGGCGCGACCCTTCAGATCTTCAACTGGGACGCGTACATGTGGAGGCGCATCATCCAGGAGTTCTGCGACCAGTACGACTGCGACTACGAGTGGACGCCGTTCCACAACATGGAGACCGCGGTCTCCAAGATGCAGACGGGCCAGCTGAAATTCGACGTGGTCTTCCCGACGTACGACGTCCTTGGCAAGCTCGTCACCGGCAAGCTCCTCCAGCCACTCAATCACAGCTACATCCCCAACCTGGAGGCGAACGCCTGGGACATGTTCCAGAACCCCTTCTACGACCAGGGATGGCGGTACTCGGTCCCGTATGTCGTCTACACGACGGGGATCTCCTACCGGCGAGACCACATCAGCGACGACGAGATCAACGGCAACCCGAACCCCCGTGCCATGCTGTGGGACCCGCAGTACAGCGGGAAGGTCGGCGTGTACGACTCCTACCGTGACACCATCGCGTTCGCCCTCCAGAAGGAGGGGATCAACGACATCAACACGGAGGACCCGGCCGACATCGACAAGGCGAAGCAGGCGCTGCTCGACCTCATCAGTGCCGTCAACGTCCGCGCGACGATCAACGGCTCCTACGCCCGGCTCCCCAAGGGCGACTTCTGGATCCACGAGTCGTGGTCGGGCGACATCGTCGCCGGTTGGGGATACGTGACGAAGTACACGGAGACCGAGTTCCGGAAGCTCGGGTACTGGTTCCCCCAGGATCGCATAGCTCCGGCCGACAACGATCTGATCGCGATCCCCTCGAACGCCGAGCATCCCGTGCTCGCCCACCTGTTCCTGAACTTCTTCCTGGACTTCAAGCATGCGATGGACAACTTCTCGTGGAACGGTTACCAGCCGCCGCAGAAGCAGGCCGATGTCGGCCAGTTGACCGAGACCGAGGGCCTGTACTCGAAGATCTCGAACTGGGCGCCGCCGATCCCGTACGTGCCGCCCTGGATGCCGAACGCGGTCGTCCTGGAATCCGACCTGGCGGACACGGGCCTTCGGCTCCACGAGCTTTCACCGCAGGGCGACGAGCTCTGGCAGGACGCGTGGCAGGAGTTCACGGCCGGTGGCTGAGGCCGCTGCCGCGAAGACCCCGCAACGTCTGCGAAGGAGGCGGCAAGGACCGGGCAGCGACGTCCTGTATCCGCGGTGGTTTTGGCCCAGCTTCGCCGTGCCGGGGATCGCGTGGTTGCTGCTGTTGTTCATCCTTCCCTTCTACGTCATCTTCGCGGTCGCGTTCGGTACCGTCGACCTGTTTCGCAACCCGCTCCCGGTGTGGCAGCCGTGGTACTGGTCCAGCCAGTACCTGACCGATGTCCTCGGGAAGATCTTCGGAACGAACGCGTTCCTGCAGCCCGCATTCGTCAGGACGTTCGTGTACGTCTTCATCGCCAGCTCGATCTGCCTGGTCATCGGTTATGCGGTCGCGTACTACGTCGCGCGATTCGCGGGGAGGTGGCGCACGCTCATCCTGGTCCTGCTGATCTCGCCGTTCTGGATCAGCTACCTGATGCGGATGCTGGCGTGGGTGAATCTGCTCGACGACGAGGGGTACGTGAATAAGCTCATCACCACCCTGCACCTCGCTCCGCACGCTATCAACTGGCTCGAAGGGAACCCCGTGACGGTCGTGCTCGGCCTGGTGTACGGCTACATCCCATACATGATCTTGCCGCTGTTCGGGTTCCTCGACCGGATCGAGGTCAACCTGCTCGAGGCAGGACGCGACCTCGGCGCCGGGCCGGCTCAGACGTTCCTTCGGATCACGCTGCCCCTGTCGAAGCCGGCGATCCTGGCCGGGCTCGTGATCGTGGCGCTGCCGATGTTCGGCGACTACTACACGAACGATCTGCTGTCGCAATCGCCCAAGACGGCAATGATCGGCAACCTGATCAACGAGTCGGTGGGGTCGTACGGGCAGGGACCCGAGGGCGCGGTTCTCGTGGTCATCCTCATGGTGCTGCTCCTGATCCCGATGATCTACTACCTCCGGTTCACGCACTCTGTTCAGGAGCGCCGATGACGGAGACGGGCGCCCATGCGGCCGAGCTCGCGATCCCCCGAGCCGAGCCCCGGGGGTTCGGCAGGTGGCGGCGGGACCCCTGGCGCAAGCCCCGGATCCTCGCCACGCTCACCTGGGCGTACCTTGCCTGGTCGATCCTTCCGGTTCTCATCGCCATCCTGATCTCGTTCAACGCAGGCCGGTCGAACGCGCAGCTGCAGACGCTCGGCTTGCGTTGGTGGCTCAACGACCCTGTTGACCAGCAGGCCCTGTTCCAGGACCCGACGCTGCGCCGGGCGATCCTGCAGACCTACCTGCTGTCGTTCCTCACCATGATGGTCGCCGTGCCGATCGGCGTCGCATTCGCTATCGGCATCGACCGGTGGCGGGGTCGCCTCGCGACCGGCGCGAGCTTCCTGATGCTGCTCACGTTCGTGATGCCGGAGATCATCATCGGCATCTCGATGTTGCTCGTGATCCAGTACGTCTTCTCCTTCGTCCACCTCGGCACGACGGCACAGGTCATCGGCCTGGTGACCTTCCAGATCTCGTATCCCGTCATCATCGTGCGCGCCCGCCTGCTCTCGATCGGCAAGGAGTACGAGGAAGCGGGCATGGACCTCGGAGCCACCCCGCAGGAATCCGTCCGGCGGGTCCTCCTCCCGATGCTGTATCCCGCGATCTTCGCAAGCTTCGCGATCGTGTTCGCCGACACGGTCGACGACTTCGTCACGGTCTCGTACCTCTCCGGCCCCGCCTCGAGCACGCCCCTATCGCTGTTCGTGTACACGGCGGTGCGCGCGTCGCCGACCCCGGCCGTCAACGCGGCCGCCACCCTCATGCTGGTCACGACCACGATCGCCATCGCGATCGGGTATATCGTGTACAGGCGACTGTCGCGTGGCCAGCGAGCCGACGTCAGGGAGTTCGGACAGGTCTAGACAAGCGCGGCGCCTGTCGGGATCAGGCGAACGACTCGGCGCGACCGTCGATCAGGACGCGGAGGGCATCCGGGGGTAGGTAGATGGTCACGGGAGTGCCCTGCTCGTACGGCAGGCCCTCGCCCTGATTCTGGATCCAGGCTTGAAGGGTCTGTCCCGGCGCGAGATGGACGATGACCTGGAGGATGGAGCCAACGTAGACGACCCGCTCGACCATCCCTGGGACCCGGTTCTCGCCGCCTGCGCCCTGCCGCTCCAGCCCGACGCGCTCCGGCCGGATCACGATCTTCGCCTCGCCTCGCGCGTCGCTCTCCCCCTGCCCCGCCACGAGCTGGAAGTCGCCCAATCGGACCTTGCACCTGCCGTTCCCGTCCGAGCCCTCGGCCCGAGCATCCATGAGGTTCGACACGCCGAGGAAGTCGGCGACGTAGGTCGTCCGGGGCTCCTCGTAGACCTCGTTCGGCGTCCCCACCTGCTCGATCCGGCCGTCCGACATCACGGCCAGCCGGTCCGACATGGTGAGGGCTTCCTCCTGATCGTGCGTCACATAGATGAACGTGATGCCGACCTCCTCCTGGAGCGCCTTCAGCTCGATCTGGAGGGCCTTTCGGAGCTTGGCGTCCAGGGCGCCGAGCGGCTCATCGAGCAACAGGACGGCCGGGTTCAGGATCAGCGCGCGGGCCAGCGCGACCCGCTGCTGCTGCCCGCCGGACAGCTGGGATGGCCGCCGCTTCTGCATGCCCTCCAGCCTCACCAGGGCGAGCGATTCGCCGACCTTCTGCTTGATCTCCTGCTTTCCCACGTCCTTGTACCGAAGGCCGAACGCGACGTTGTCGAACACGTTCAGGTGGGGGAACAGCGCGTAGTTCTGGAAGACCGTGTTCACGTTCCGCCTGTGGGGAGGTACCTGGGCCATGTCGGCGTCGTCGAGCAGGATCTGGCCCTCGTCGGGCCGTTCGAACCCGGCGATCAGGCGGAGCGTGGTGGTCTTGCCGCACCCGGACGGACCCAGGAGCGAGAAGAACTCACCCGGCAGCATCTCCAGGTTGATCCCGGCCACCGCGGTGACGTCGGCGAACCGCTTGACCAGGTCGACGAGCTTGACTTCTCCGCTCACGGCAGCCGGGAGGATAACGCACGGGGCCTCCATCACGCGCGACCCGGGCGCGGAGCCGCCACCGGCGTCCCCACGGGAATGAAGGGGGAATGAAGGCGGATCCTTCGATGGTTGTAACTCCCGCTGCTCACCGAACCCACCGAATCAACGGAGAGTCGGCATGCCCGAGGTGAAGGACTGGAACGAGGGGATCATCCAGGAGTTCCGGAGGAACGGCGGCCGGGTGGCGAGTTTCCGGGCCCAGCCTCTGTTGTTGCTGCACCACCGCGGCGCGAAGACCGGAATCGAGCGAGTGAACCCGCTGGCGTACCAGGAGCTGGACGAGGGGTACGCGGTCTTCGCTTCGAGGGGCGGGGCCCCCAGGAACCCGGATTGGTACCACAACCTGATCGCGAACCCAGGTGTGACCATCGAGATCGGCGACGAGACCGTCGAGGTCCGGGCGCGGGTCGCGGAGGGCCAGGAGCGCGAGCGGATCTGGGAGGAGCAGAAGCGCCGGAACCCGGGGTTCGCCGCTTACGAGCGCAAGACTAGCCGGATCATCCCCGTCGTGGTCCTCGAGCGAGTCACTCGGCCAGGTTGATGTAGATCGATTTCTTCTCCAGATAGTCCTCGACGCCGTCTTTGCCCAGCTCCCGGCCCACCCCCGACTGCTTGTATCCACCCCAGGGCATCTCGGTGGGAGCGGGCTGCGTGTCGTTGATCCATACGATCCCGGCCCGGAGGGCGCGCGCCGTGTTGATGGCCTTCTTGACGTCCCTGGTCCACACGGCGGCGGCGAGGCCGTAGTCGTTGTCGTTCGACAGCCGGATGACCTCGTCGATGTCCGTGAACGGGATCACCGACATGACCGGCCCGAAGATCTCCTCCCGAGCGATCCTGGCGTCGTTCTTGACGTCGGCGAAGATCGTGGGGGGCACGTAGTAGCCCTTGGCCAGTCTGGGATCCGTGGGCCGCTCGCCCATCACGGCGAGCTTGGCCTCGTTCTGACCAACCTCGATGTATGTCTCCACCCGATCCCGCTGCTCCGCGGAGACGAGCGGCCCCATGGTGGTGTCCTCCTCGAGCGGGTAGCCCAGCCGAACCTGTCTCGCCCGGTCCGACATGGCCGAGAGCGCGTCGTCGTAGAGGGGCTTCTCCACGAAGACGCGCGATCCGGCCGAGCAGATCTCCCCCTGGTTCCAGAAGATACCGTTGGCCGATCCCTCCATGGCCGCATCGAACTCGGCGTCGGCGAACACGATGTTCGGTGACTTGCCGCCCAGCTCGAGCGTGACGCGCTTCAGCGTGTCGGCGCCGGTCTTCATGATGATCTTTCCCACGTCGCGCGAGCCGGTGAACCCCACCTTGTCGACCAGGGGGCTGGCCACGAGCGGGGCGCCGGCCGTCTCGCCGAACCCGGTGATCACGTTCAGCACGCCACTCGGAAGGCCGGCCTCCTCCAGGATCTTGGGGATCTCGAGCGGCGTGAGCGGCGTCTGCTCCGGCGGCTTCAGGATGACGGTGCAGCCCGCCGCCAGTGCGGGGGCCACCTTCTGCGTGGCCATCATCATCGGGTAGTTCCACGGCGTGATGCAGACCGCCACGCCCATGGGCTCCTTGACCACGAGGGTCATGGCGTCGGGCCCCACCGGCGGGATCTCACCTTCGATCTTCGTGGCCCACCCGCCGAAGTATTCGAACATGAAGGCGACCTCGTCGATGTCCTCGCGGGCCTCGCCGATGGGCTTGCCGCTGTCCAGGGCCTCCATCTCGGCCAGCCGATCGCGCTCCCTGCGGACGATCTCGGCCGCCCGCAGGAGGATGCGCCCCCGCTCACGCTCGCTCGTACGGGGCCACCACGTCCCCTCGTCGAAGGTGCGGCGGGCGGTGTCGATGGCCCGGTCGGCGTCCGCCTGCTTGGAGTGCGGCGCCGTGGCCAGGACCTCCCCGGTCGCCGGGTTGAACACGTCGAACCGCTCGCCATCGACGGCGTCGACCCACGTGCCGTCGATGTAGTTCTGGAGCTCGCTTGCCACCTCGAACGCGCCTCCGCTCGGCTCTTTGAATTTGTCGTTCAGCTTACCCGGAGGGTCTAGGCAGGGCTCGAGCTGTGCCATTCGCCGTCGGTCCACGACGGATCCTCTTCGAGCAGCGTCATGAGCTTCCCGAAGTTCTCGCGGTCTTGGGATCGTGGACCATCGCGGTGTACGAGTCCTTGTCTTCGAAGATCACCGCCACGACGGCCTCGCTCCCCTCGTCGGCGACCAGGAAATGCAGCCCTCGGAAACCCTTCGCCGAGGCCCCCTGCGGATCCAGCATGTTGTCCCGCACGTCCTGCATCTTCCCGGGCTTCACCTTCATATGTCCCACGGTTCCGTACACCTTGGCCTCCTTCTCCTCCAGGTCGGCGGGAGCATACGCCCCGCCCAGCAACCCGAGATAGGCTCGCTCGATGGCCGAGACGCACACGGTGCAGGGGGATCGAGGTGTCCGGCTGGCCGTCCGAGAATGGCCGAGCGGGGGGCCGTCGATCCTGCTCCTGCACGGCCTGGCCTCCTCGTCCCACATCTGGGATCTGGTGGCACCACGCCTGGCGCCGCGGTTCCGCGTCGTCGCGTACGACCAGCGGGGGCACGGTCTGTCGGGCAAGCCGTCGAGCGGCTACGGCTTCGACAGGCTGGTCGCCGACGCCGCCGCCGTCATCCGGTCGCTCGGGCTGCGACGGCCCGTGGTGGTCGGCCACTCCTGGGGAGCCAACGTCGCCCTCCAGCTCGCCTGGGATCGGGCCGAGCTGGTCTCGGGCGACGTGCTGGTCGACGGGGGGTTCCTGTCGATGCGCGACGGGATGGACTGGCGGACGGCCCCGGACGACGCTGGCCCCACCCCAGCTGAAGGGGATGTCGCTCGAGCAGTTCCGCGCGGGCATGCGCACCTTCACCCGGGGGGCGGTCGAGCTCACCCCCGAGGTCGAGGCGGTGTTCCTGTCGCTGATGCGCGTCGATCGCGACGGCAACATCCACCCCCGGCTTTCCCGGGCCAACCACCTTCGGATCCTGCGGGCGCTGTGGGAACAGGACGCACAGGGTCTCCTGCGGAGGGTGCGGGTGCCCACGCTCGTCCTTGCGGTACGCTCGGCGCCCGATGAGGCCGACTCGGCCGGGTTCATGGAGGAGAAGGAGCGGGCGGCCGATGTGGTGACGGCCATCGACGAGGCCGTGCGGTTCGAGTGGATCGAGGGCATCCACGACATCCCCATCCAGCGCCCCGACTCGGTGGCGGAGCGGATCGAACGGTTCGCTCGGGAGGTCGTAGGATGAGTTCCATGTTCGTCTTCATCCTCATCCTGTTGTTGTTGGCCGCGGTCTTCGGCATCCTCGGCGTCGTGCTGAAGACGGCGCTCGTCATCACACTTGCGATCCTGCTCACGATCGCGTTCCTGTCGCTGTTCGCGTACTACTGGTTCCGGTACCGGGTGTACCGGTTCCGACGGGAGCTGGACCGGCGCAGCCGCTCTTCCTGAGCCAGGGCGGTCCGCTACCGTCCTCGGCGATACGTCTCGGCCACCTCGTTCAGCCGGCCGTGCATCCCGCCGTACGCGTCGCCATTGGGGAGGTAGCGCTTGGCCACTTTCGTCACGAAGGTGTAGTTGGGGTCACACACGTTGGCCACCGGGCTCTCGGAGACCTGCGTGAGGAACTGGTACGCGTCGAGCGTCTCGAATCCGAATTCCTCGCACAGCCACGTGATCATGTCCACGTGCGCGATCCGGAACGCGTCCTCGAGCGGCCGGGTGGAACCGGCCGACATGACGTGGGAGTCGTTCTCCAGCCGCGGCCAGGGCGTGAGCCGCCCCTTGACCAGGTCGATGGCGATGACCGTGTCCATGGCCGCCTCCACGGCAACACCGCACGTCTCGCCCTCACCCTGCCGACAATGGCCGTCCCCGATCGAGAACAGGGCGCCCTCGACGTTCACCCCCAGGTAACACGTCGTCCCCGCGCGCATCTCTGGGGTGTCCATGTTGCCGCCGTGAGCGTCGGGGACGAGCGATGATCGGGCCTCGAACGACGCGGGTGCCACCCCAACGGTCCCGTGCATCGGATCGAGCGGGAGCTCCACTGCGTACTCCCCGGCCCGGGCCCGGTAGGTGACCGTTCGCTTACCCGCGTCCACGTCGTAGATCCATACCACCTCGGGCAGCGGTTGCTGGAGCGTCGCGGTCTGGTGGGTCGACGTCAGAGCGCCGAACAGCGGCACCGTGCACGAGGCGGCCCAGTCGCGGGAGGGCTCGATCGAGACGAAGTGGATGGCCAGCGTGTCGCCGGGCTCCGCCCCCTCGACGAAGAACGGTCCGGTTTGGGGGTTCACGAACGGGAAGTCGATGACCCTGGAGACCAGATCGTCGACGCCCCGGACCTTGCCCCCGAAAGCGTCCTCGGTCCACAGCTCGAGAAGGTCGCCCGGTTTCACCTTCCGCACCGGCGGGACGCCGCCGAAGGTCCAGGCGAACTCGGATGGGTCGGGCCGGTACGTGACGACGTCCATACAGTCCTCCGCTGCTTGAGCGGCGGGTCGAGCCGGTCAGACCGGTGCCGACACCTCCGCCACCTCCTCCTCGATGAACACCTTCGCCGTGTCCTTCAGCCGCTGGGGAGCGCTCGCGGACAGGTAGATCAGGTACACGATCCCGATGGCGTACCAGATCCCCACGACCGGGCCCGCAACGTTGAACGGGTACGTCAGAGGGGCGATGAAGCTGAGCACGGAGCCCCCGACACCGATGGCCACCAGGAACGCCGGTACGAACGCCGCGATGCCGGCGATGGGGACGACCCCGTGCAGGAACCAGTTGAACTCGGCCGGCCGCTCTCGCAAGAAGTACACGAGACAGGACAGGTTGACCAGCATGTAGATGGCGATCACCACCACGCCGATGATCGTTCCCAGTATCCCGAAGACCGTGAACGGGCTGTTGTACTGGGCTCCCAGCCACAGGGCGACGCCCACTCCGATCACCAGCTGAACGAACACCGAGACGTGCGGTGAGCGATACCGCGGATGGGTCCGCTCCAGGATGGCCGGGAGCAGGCGGATCCGGCCCATCGCGTACAGCGTCCGCGTTGCGGCGTTGGAGCCGGCGTTCGCGTTGGCGATGGCCGAATTGGCGATGGCCAGGAACACCAGCACCCACCCCGCGCCCCACACCGTCCGGGCCACCGCATCCCAGGGGTTACCGCCGCCCGCCGCGGGGAATCCCGCATACTTGTCGGGGCCGAAGAACACGGTTGAGGCGTACGTCGTCAGGATGTAGAACGCCCCGATCCCGATGCACGAGTACACGACGGCCCGCCCGATCGTCCTTCGGGGATCCCTGGCTTCCTCCGCGAGCGGCGCCGCCGCCTCGAACCCGATGAAGGCCAGGATGGTGTAGACCGAACCGGCGATCACCCCCGAAATCCCCGTGAACCCCTCGACGGTCGCGAACTTCGTGCCGAAGACTTCCAGCGTGTTCTTGTCGCCGGCCTTCACGATCAACCAGACGGCGAGCACGGCGAACACACCGATCTCGAACAACCCGAGAAGGGTGCCGATCCGGGCACTGATCTGGATCCCGAAGTACCCGAGCAGGAAGACCAGGACCGCGGCGGCCAGCGCCGCGACCACCCACCAGATGCCGAAATTCCAGCCGAACTCGTCCCGCAGGGTCCCTGCGACCACCCCGGCGAAGACCATGTACAGGGCCGGGGCGATGAGTGGCTCCACGAAGGCGTAGCCCCAAGCTACGAGGAACCCCACCGTGGGGTGCAGGCCGCGGGCGGTGTAGGTGTAGAAGCCTCCGGCTGAGGGCAGGTGCTTGGCCAGCTGACCGATGGAGATCGCCACCAGGAGGCAGCCCACGAGGGCGAAGATCACCGAGAGCGGCTCGGCCCCTCCGGCGAAGTTGGCCCCGATCACGATGGTGATGGCAACGGCCGCGGCCGGGGCCATGTGGGTGATCGACTGGAAGAGGACCTCGCGAAGCCCGATAGCGCCTCGCGCGAGCTGGTTCCCGGGCGGAAGAGACCCCGGCGAAGCCGTGCGCGACGACGAGTCCATCACGACCCTCCCTTTCCGAGGAATACCGGGATTATGCGCTTCGGGCGGCCTTTGGGGCCAAGCCGGTGACGGAGTCCCGGGTCCACGGGCGATAGCCTGGAACTGCGATGGATCGATGGGTCGTGCTGTACGACCGAGATTGTGGCTTCTGCCGATGGGCCACGGGCAAGCTGCTCGCCTGGGACCGGCGGGGCCGCCTGCGGGCCGTCGCGCTTCAGCATCCGGAGGCCGAGCGGCTCCTTCCAGGGATGGACCGCGAGCGGCGGATGGCCTCCTGGCACGTCCTGGGCCCGGATGGACGCGTTCGGTCGGCCGGGCGCGCGGTCGCACCGCTCCTTCGTCTCCTCCCCGCCGGCGCCCCACTCGCCGCTCTTGCCGACGCGTTTCCTCGGACCACGGACCGCCTGTACGTCTTGACGGCCCGCCACCGAGGACGCCTGGGAGCGCTCCTTGGCGCCCGGCGCTGCGCAGTCGAACCGTCGGGGAAGCGCGATGAGCGGTCGACCCCGGGCTCCTGAGCGGACGGCGGAGGTCGATCGGGTCGCCGAGGTCCTGCAGCAGCTCGAAGCGATCGCGGATCCCTCCCGGCTCGCCGGCATGGCCCGCTACGGCGTCTCCACCACGAATGCCCTCGGCATGTCCATCCCTGAGCTCCGACGGGTGGCTCGCCGGATGGGGAACGATCATGACCGCGCCCTCCCCCTGTGGACCACTGAGGTCCACGAGGCTCGCATCCTGGCGAGCATGACCGACGAGGTTGAGAGGGTCACGCCATCACAGATGGATGCTTGGGCCCGGGGAGTTCGATTCATGGGACGTGTGCGACCAGGTGTGCGGCAATCTGTTCGATCGAACGCCTCACGCGTTCCGAAAGGCGAGGGCATGGAGCGGGCGCCGAAGCGAGTTCGTTCGGCGAGCCGGATTCGCCACGATGGCGTGCGCCGCGGTCCATCGAAAGGACGTCGGAGACGAGCCGTTCGACGCGTTCCTGCCGGTGATCGTGGGTGCGTCGACCGACGAACGGAACTACGTGAAGAAGGCCGTGAACTGGGCGCTCCGACAGATCGGCAAGCGGGACTCCGCGTTGAACCGAAGGGCCATCGCCACGGCGGAGGAGATCTCCAGGCTTGACTCCGTTGCCGCGCGGTGGATCGCGGCCGACGCCCTCCGCGAGCTCACCAGCGCGGCGGTACAGAACCGGCTGGGCCGCAGCTGACGATGAAGGACGGAGGGGGCGCGGGCACCCCCTCCGTCTGTCCGCCGGTCGCCCGGCGGACGTCACTCGTCGGCCGGGACCGTAACCACCTGGCGATCGCTCTCGGGCACGCGAACGGGTTCCATCGTCGGCTCGTGGCCCTCCACGTGGATCTGGGGCAGCCACTGGAGCCACTTCGGCAGGTACCAGTTCACGTCCCCAAGCAGGCGCATCGCTGCCGGAACGAGGAGGGTCCTGACGATCGTCGCGTCCATGAACACGGCCACCGCCAGGCCGAACCCCATCTGCTGGAGTGGGCCGAGGCGTCCCGCCGCGAACCCCCCGAACACCGCAACCATGATGAGGGCCGCGCCGGTGATGATGCCGGCCGTCGTACGAAGCCCGTAGGCCACCGACTCGGTGTTGTCGTACGTCTTGTCGTACTCCTCACGGATCCGGCTGAGCAGGAACACGTGATAGTCCATCGACAGGCCAAAGAGCACGGAGAACAAGAACAGCGGAAGCCAGGCCTCGATCGCCGGCGTCTGCTGGAACTGGAAGCCCAGCGCGTTGAAGAACCCGATGCCGACCCCCTTCTGGAACACGAGCGTGACCGCCCCGTAGGCCGCACCCACCGAGAGCAGGTTCATGATGATGGCTTTGAGCGGCAGCACGATGGACCGGAATACCACCGTGAGGAGGACGAACGACAGCCCCAGCACGAACACCAGCACGATCCATTGGTACCGACCCACCGTGTCCAGGAAATCCGTGAAGAACGCCGGGTTGCCACCGACCAGCGCCTGGACGCCGGTCACACCCTGGAAGGCGGACGGGACCATCTGGTCGCGGAGATCGCGGATCGCCTGGAAGGCGGCGTCACTCGATGGGTCACCCTGCAAGTAGACGTCGACCTCGATCGCGGTTCCGTCCTCGCTGGTGGTGACGTTGGTCTTCGGAGCGAACGTCGGGTCGCCCGCGATCGCCTCCTGGAGTCGCTGGATGGCCGCCTGAACCTCCGCGGACTCGACGTCCCCGGTGATGACGACTTTGGCCGGATCCGTCAGCCCACCGGAGAACTCCCGTTGGAGGGTGACGAACGCCTCCTTCGACGGGAAGTCGTCGGGCAGGGTGCTCACGTTCTGCGAAGTTCCACGGTGGAGCTGGAAGTAGAAGGTTCCCAGGCCGCCCAGCACGAGGAGGCTGGCCACCAGGAACACCACGGGCCTGGCCATGACGCCACGGGTGAGCCGGTCCCAGAACCCTCCGCGAGGATCGTGTTCCCCAGTTGCAGCAGGTCGAATGAATCGCGTGAGGAATGCCCAAGAGCGCCGTCTCACGACCTTCGTGAGAACGATTCCTAGGACGATTTCTGTCGCCAGAGCTGAAAGCCCAACGACCACGGCTGGGGCGCCTGAAAGAGCGACGGCCACGCCAACTCCCACTCCGAGCCCGACCATCAAAACGAAGGCGATCGCGGTCGGGATCCGGGACAGCCAAGGCCAGTCCGTCCAGTCTCCAAGGAGCCGAAGGATGGCCGGCAGCAGTGTCATTGAAGCGCCGAGAGCGGCGATCGTCACGAGGATCGCGCCGCCCGCCAACGACCGGAAGATCGTGGCCGGGAAGATCATCATCCCCAGCAGCGCGAGCACGACGGTGAGGCCGCTGAAGAAGACGGCCCGGTTGGCCGTGGCCCCCGCGGCGCCGATCGCGTCGAGCTTGGCGAACCCCTTCTTCCGCTCCTCCCGGTAGCGCGACACGATGAACAGCGAGTAGTCGATGCCCACCGCGAGACCGATCATCGTGACCATGTTCTCCACGAACAGATTGAAGCTGAAGAGTTGGCCGATGAGGGCCACCAGGCCGAGCGCCACCCCGATGGCGAAGACGGCCATGACGATGGGAACGAGGGCGGCCACGATCGCCGCGAAGACGATGATGAGAACGATCAGCGCGACGCCGATGCCGATCGACTCGCCCTTGCGGAGGTCCTCTTCGGCGATCTTCGTGAAGTCGACGTTCAGCGAACCCGTGCCCGCCACCTGAACGGAGAACCCGTCCTCCTGTACCGTGGCGGCGATGTCCCGGAGCTTCTGGATGGTCGCATCCTCGAAGTCCTTGAGCGTCACCGGGATCAGCGTGTAGTGCTGGTCCTGCGAGACCAGGCCCGCCGCCTGATCCGGCGCCTGTTGGATGACGTCGTAGTACGTGGCCGGTGGCGCAGCCAGGATGCTCCCGTCGAGGGCCGTGACTCGACCTTGGAGCTCCTTCACGAACGTCTCGAACTGCACATCGTTGATGGTGGACTGGTTCGAGTGCACGATGAGGAACTCGGTGTCCTCGGTGCGGCTCTGGCCGAACCTCGTGTCGAGGACGTCCTGGGCCTGGACCGACTCCGGCCGGTTCGTGAACTGGATGTCCTGGGTCAGGACGTCCGCCAAGAGGCTCGAGCTCACCGCCCCCATGGCCACGATCAGGACCACCCACACGCCGATCGTCCGCCAGGGGTGACGGCTACTCGCCCTGGCGATGGTCTCCGGATTCAACTTCATGGCTCCCCCTACCCTCTCGGCCCGGTGCTTGCCCCGGGGCGGCTTACGGCATATGCTTACGGCGTCAGGTAGTCTATCCCTACGATGTAAGGTGTCAACCCGGACAACGAGGAAATATGCCCGAGAAACTTGAACATCTGGAGAACACGAGCGTCGAGCCCGGGCAAGGCGACGGGGAGAGCTCGACCCCTCGTCGTCGAGAGCCCCTGACCAGGGAGCGGATCCTGCGAGCCGCCCTCCACGTCATGGACGAGGAGGGCCTGGAGGCCGTGACCATGCGCCGGCTGGGCCGTGAGCTCGGCGTCGAGGCCATGTCGCTGTACAACCACGTGCAGGACAAGGAGGCCATCCTGGACGGGATCCTCGAGGTGGTCATGGCCGAGTTCCAGTTCCCGGAGGAGACCGGGGACTGGGAAGCCGACGTCCGTGCGGGAGCCAGGGCTTGGCGCCGCCTGATGATCGACCATCCGACGGTCATCGCCCTCTTCGCCGAGAGCAAGCATCCGGCGTCCTCGCCTGACCGCCTGCGGCCCATGGAGTGGGCCTTCGAGATACTCGGCAGGGGCGGGCTCTCGGAGGACGAGGTCGTCCACGCCTTCCGGGCCTTCGGCGGCTACATCATGGGCTCGGTGCTGAACGAGGTGGCCAACCCCGTGCCGGGGATGGGCGACCGGGACCACCACGCCGAGCACGTGCAGCTCGCCGGCGAACTCCCACCCACGGAGTTCCCGAACCTGGTGCGGCTCCTGCCTCTCATGGCGGAGTGCGACGCGGAGGTCGACTTCGAGTTCGGCCTGGACCTGCTGATCGCGGGTCTCCGGGCCAAGGTCGAAGCTTCGCGGGCCTGATACTGCTGATCCACATCCACGCGCTGCGGGCTGAGGGGCGGGTTTGACAGCGCCCCCCCGCGACGGGGTCAAATGGGTCGTCAACGTCCGAGGAGGTCCCCCCTGACCATCTTCCCCGCCTGCGACGGTCCACTCCCAGGTGCTCCCGAGATTCGGAGACGCCTGATGGCTGGACGCACCAACGACGTCGGGGGGACCCCGGGCGGATCGGACGACCGAAGGGGGGAACCATGAGAACACGGAGAACGATCCTCGGCGCGGCCGCGGCGGGGCTGGTCGCCTGTGCCACGGCGATGCCGGCGCTTGGCACCACTTCGATCAAGCCCTATACCGTGCCGATCGGCACCGAGTACCACGTCACACCCCTGTTCAGCGTCAACGACCGCGTGCCGGAGACGAGTGACCCATCCCAGCAGTACCGGATGGTCGGCATCCCGGACGGCCTCGGAGCCTATTCGAACGGCGACGGGACGACCACGCTGTACATGAACCACGAGTTCAACCAGTCGACGCTCTCCCAGCCGGTCGTGGGCGGGCCGCAGTACCGGGGAACCTACGTCTCGAAATGGATCCTCGATGCAGACGGGAATCCCATCTCCGGTGAGCGCGCATTCGACACGGTGTGGAACGAGAACACGCTCGTCGGTCCCGCGGCCGAGGTCGGGAACACGACCCCCGCCTTCGCCCGGTTCTGCTCCGGGTTCCTGGCCGGCCCCAAGAACGGCTTCGACCGCGAGATCTACCTGACGAACGAGGAGGAGCTCAGCCCCACCACCTTCGACGGCATGGGCGGCCTGTCGGTCGCGATCTTCGACAACGAGGCTCACACCCTGCCGAATCTGGGGCGCTACTCGAAGGAGAACACGGTCGTCCAGCCAACCCAAGGCGCACGAACGGTGATCTTCTCGACCGAGGACGGGCCGGCCACTCTCAACAACCAGCTGTACATGTACGTCGGGATGAAGGACCGATCCTCGAGCTCCGTGCTTGCCCGAAACGGCCTGGACGACGGAAAGCTCTTCGCATTCCGCTCCCTCGACCCGACGACGAACAGCGAGCGGACGTTCACCAGCGGTTCGGTCACCGGCGAGTGGGTGGAGATCCCGGGCGCGGATGCCATGACCGACGTGCAGCTCGAGGCGGCCAGCGATGCCGTCGACGCGATGACATTCGTCCGTCCCGAGGACGGGGCCTTCAACCCGAACGACCCGAATGAGTTCTTCTTCGACACCACCGGCTCGTCGAGCGGCGCCGATGATGGGGTGAACGAGCTCGGACGTCTCTATTCCCTCCATCTGCACCCGGGCAACGTGCTCAAGCCCGCCACGCTCACGATCGTCTACAACGCAGACACGGTGATCGCGGGCGGTGGTGACATCGCCATCAGCCCGGACAATATCGACGCGAGCAGCCAGTACCTGATGATCAACGAGGACGGGACGACGGAGAGCCGAGCGGTCATGGCGGCGAAGGGCCGTGACGGATCGATCTGGCGATTCGGCCTGGTCAAGGGCCCGACCGGGGAGGTGGGCGTGGACGTCACAACGGCGACGCGGATCGCCGAGCTCGACCCGCCCGGACGTGACGGCGTTCCCGTGGGCCCGGGGGTCTGGGAGACGAGCGGCATCATCGACGCCTCGCTGCTCTTCGGCGAGGACACCTGGCTCTCCGACGTCCAGGCGCACTCCCCGACCACGGCGCCTTCGGCGGGGACCGTCGAGGACGGCCAGCTGTTCCTGATGATGCCGGCCGAGTAGCTGGGGCGGCTCGAGGTTCGAGAGGGCTCGGCCTGCTCGCTAGAGCAGGCCGAGCTCACTTCCCACGCGCCGGAACGCCTCCAGGGCCTCCTTGAGGTCCTCCTCCGTGTGGTCCGCGGTCACGATCGTGCGGACCCGGGCCCGGCCCTTGGCCACGGTCGGGAACACGATGGCCGGGGTGAACACTCCTTCATCGAACAGCCGTCGGGCGAACTCCTGCGTCTTCTCCTCGTCGCCGGTGATCACCGGCGTGATCGGGGTCTGGCTCTCCCCGGTGTCGAAGCCGAGGGCCTCCAAGCCGTCTTTGAACACGCCCGTGTTGACCCACAGCCGCTCCAGGCGGTCCGGCTCCTCCCGGATGATGTCGAGAGCCGCCATGCATGCCGCGATCACGGCCGGCGGGGCGCTCGTCGAGAACAAGTAGGGCCGACCCCGGTTCTGCAACCACTCGATCAGAAGCGTCGGCCCCGCGATGAATCCGCCGAGCACACCGATGGCCTTCGATAGCGTCCCTACCTGGACGTCCACCCGACCGTGGAGTCCGAAGTGATCGACGGTCCCCGCGCCATCCGTGCCCAGAACCCCGGACGCATGGGCGTCGTCGACCATCATGATCGCGCCATGTCGCTCGGCCACCTCGACCAGGTCCGGGAGCGGCGCGATGTCCCCGTCCATGGAGAAGACGCCGTCGGTGATCAACAGTTGCCGGCGCTCGGGCGCCTTGGTCTGCCCGAGCAGCTCGTCCGCCGCCCCTGCGTCCTTGTGTGGGAAGACCTTGATCTCGGCCCGCGACAGTCGGGCGCCGTCGATGATCGACGCGTGATTCAGCTGGTCGGAGACGATCACGTCCTCCTTGTCCAGGATGGCCGCCACCGTCCCCGCGTTCGCCGTGAACCCAGACTGGAACATCAGCGCGTCCTCCGCGCGCTTGAACGCCGCGAAGCGCCGCTCCAGATCCCGATGCATCGCCATCGTGCCGGCGATCGTGCGGACAGCGCCCGTCCCGGCCCCGTAGGTCGACGCGGCGCGCGCGGCCGCGTCGTTCATCCGGGGGTGGTTGGCCAGGCCAAGATAGTTGTTCGACGCCAGATTGATGACCTCTCGGCCGTCGAACCGGGCTCTTGCTCCGGTCGGGCCCCCCAGGACCCGTTCGTGGAGCAGCAGCCCCTGCGCCCGGAGTTCGTCCAGCCGCTCTCCCAGGTAGTCGAGCGCGCCCGCCATCGGCCGGAGACGCTATCGCATTAGGCTGGAGCGAGCGGACGTCGGAGACGAGGAGATGACGTGACCTCCATCCACGTGGACGGGTTCCTGGCGGACTCCGTCGTCACCTCCGAAGGAAAGCTGTATGTCCAGGGCGCGGGGTGGAATCGCATCTCCACTGCCTCGTTTCCGGCCGTGCACGATCGGATCGGGATCGGGCTGCTCTTCCGCATCGAGGCGGAGGGGGTGAGTGAACCCCACCGGTTCGAGCTGCGACTCGAGGACTCGAATGGGAACGAGCTGCCGCTCGGTGATGCGCCTCCTGGCCCGCAGTCACCGGGCAAGATCACTCGCATCGGCGGGGAGTTCGGGGCGGGGCCGGCCGCGCGCGGCGTCGAACAGATCGTGCCCATCGCCGTCAACCTGAACGGCATGGCGTTCGAGGCCCCGAGCGCCTTCCGCTTCGTCATCTCGGTGGACGGCGAAGACCTGAAGGCGCTTCCGTTCCGCGTCGAGCAATTCGCACCCCAGCGCCCGCAGGTCACCGGTGGAGGCGGCTACCTCTGACGGTCAGTCGCCCGGGAACATGATGACCTTGGCCGAGTGGCCCGATGCCGTGGTCTCGAACGCCTCCTCGAACCGGTCGATGGGCAACCGGTGCGTGATCACCGGCGTCACATCGACCCGGCCCGTCGACAGGAGCGTCGTGGTCTGCTGCCACGTCCGGAACATCTCGCGTCCGGTGATGCCTTGAAGCCGTGCCTCCTTGAAGATGACCTGGTCGTTCAGGTCCAGGGTCACCGGCCGATCGGGAAGGCCGAGGAGCGACATCCGCCCCCCTCGGGCGAGCATCCTGGTGCCCTGGTCGATCGCCGACGCGTTGCCGGACATCTCCAGCACGACCTCTGCGCCGGTCCGGTTCGTGGCCTCCAGCACCACTTGGACCGGATCCTCCACCTTCGGGTCGACCAGCAGGTCGGCGCCCATCTTCGAGGCGAGCGCTCGTCGCTCGTCGTTCGGCTCGATGGCGATGACCTTCCACGCCCCGGCGGCCCGGGCGATGGCAACGGAGAACAACCCGATCGGCCCGCATCCGATCACGGCGACCGGGTTGGTGGCCAGGTCCTCGCCACCCGCCGTGCCGAAGGTGGCGTGCACGGCATTTCCGAACGGCTCCATGATGGAGGCCGCGTCGGGGTCGATCCCCTCGCCGACGATCCACGCGTTCTGGGCCGGGATCACCACGTATCCGGCGAAGGCACCGTCGGTATCCACGCCGAGGATGCGCAGGTTCTCGCAGATATGGGCCCGGCCGGTGCGGCACGTCGAGCAATGCCCGCAGGCGATATGGGTCTCGGCGGCCACGAAGGCCCCCGGCTGAACATGGTGCACCTCGGGACCGACGGCGGCGACGTGGCCCGCAAGCTCGTGTCCAAAGGTCATGGGGGCACGGATCCGACCGGCAGCCCACTCGTTCCAGTCATAGATGTGGAGGTCGGTTCCACACACCGATGCGGCGTGCACCCGGACGAGGATCTCCCCCTCCCCCGGATCGGGGACCGGGACCTCGACCAGCTCGGCGCCGGGGCCCGGGCGGACCTTGCGGAGCGCGCGCATCGTTGCGGACATACTTTCGAGCGTACCCCGGCCCGGACGGATGCAGCCATTCGGGCGCTGGTGCGGGGTCAGCCTCCGGACTCGACCGAGCCCCTCCCTCCCGCCAACTCGTCGAGTCGCTTGGCGATCCCGTCGATCTTCTGCTCCATCCGGTCGGCGCTGTCCTTGGACTCGCCGCTCCCTCGATGGATGAGCAGCGCAGACAGGACCACGAAGGAGAACAGCTGGAGGAACTCGGACTGCCAGTTCTCCAGGGTCGATTGACCGAACTCGATCACGAAGTCACCGAACGCCACGGGCTCGCCATGCGCGATCTGGTCGGCGCGAAAGCTGCCCCACTCGGTGATCGCCTGAGCCGTCCAGCTGATGAGGAACAGGCCACAGAACGCCAGGCTGAGACCGAAGTTCTTCCAGATCTTCCGAACGTTGCTCCTTCGGCGTTCCCGGGCGATGCTGCGCACCAGGCTGCCGATCAGGTAGGCGGTCACCCCGACGAGCACGATCGTTGTCACGGCGATGATCGATCCCTTTGGCATGGGCTCCTCCCTCCTACCCGGGGCACGGCCTGAGCGGGTGACCGACCGATGGCAATCATCCCCAGGTGGTTGTGGCACAAAACCCATGCCTGGAACGAAGTGGCCCTTCGGTGGCGTCGAAGGGCGGACGATGACTTCCAGGAGGCTCTTACGATGAGGACCCGTTCCCTGGCCGTTTCGCTCGTTGCGCTCTCCCTGCTGGTTGCAGGGTGTGGCCGGCTGACCAAGGAAGGGAGCGGGGGGACCGACCATCCGGTCGGCGCCACCGACCTCGTTCTGCGGATGGACGTGGGCGGGGGATTCGTGGCGCCGGCGTACGAGCTGCGACGGATCCCCACCTGGTCCCTGTTCGGCGACGGCCGGATCATCACCGAGGGACCGCAGATCGAGATCTACCCGGGGCCTGCACTGCCGAGCGTCCAGGTCCAGACCATCACCGAGGAGGGCATCCAGGCCATCCTGGAAGCGGCGGAGGCCGCCGGGCTCATGGGACCGGACCGCACGTACGGTCAGGGCTGCGTCGCCGATGCACCCACCACCACCTTCACCGTGTATGCCAACGGCACCAAACACGTCGTCAGCGCGTACGCGCTAGGCATGGTCCCCGGTTCGTGTCCCGGTGATGACGCGGAGGCCCGGGCCAAGCTCGCCAGCTTCTCCGCCAAGTTGAGTGACCTCGCCGGCTGGCTGCCCACCGGCTCTCTCGGCGAGCAGGATCAGTTCGAGTTCTCTGAGATGCGGGTCTACGTCCAGCCCTACACGGGATCACCTGAGCCGGGCCTTCACCAGGCCGCCGTCGACTGGCCTCTCTCGGATCCGTTGCCCTCCTTCGGGGTGCCCGACGCCACCTATGGCGACTTCCGCTGTGGCGTCGTGGGCGGGGCCAACCTGGCGACCCTCCTGCCCGACGCGCAGCGCGCGAACGAGCTCACCCCGTGGCGAAGCGACGGGGCCGACTTCTCGTTGATCTTCCGTCCCCTGCTCCCCGACGAGCACAACTGCTGACGAGAGGTCAGCGCATTCGGACGCCCCCCGCTCGGCAGATCCATCCCTGGATGGGGGATGACCCTATGCCGCTCAAGCGGGCGACGGGCGTGCGCCGATAGGTAGCTCTGAGCGGAGAGAAAGGCCATCTCCTGGTGACGGCCGAACCGAAGGCACCACTCATCACGTCGCGCTTCGCGTCGCTCGACGCAGTGCGCGATCTATTGGCCCGTCAAGGCGACCTCCCTCAGGGCGCCATCCAGGCGATCCAGGCCCTCTCGGGCGAGCTCCGTCGGGCCACCGAAGAGCTGAGCGACGCCGACGCCCGCTACCGGGCCGTCGTGGAGCAGATCCCGGCCATCGTCTACACCGACGTCGTGGACGACGCCATGAGCACCATCTACGTGAGCCCCCAGATCGAAGAGCTTCTTGGGATCTCCCCTGAGGAGTACATCGCCGACCCGGACCTGTGGGTCAAGCAGCTGCATCCCGACGACAGGGAGCACGCGCTCCAGAGCTACCTCGAGGGGCGGACATCGGGTGAGCCCTTCAGCTTCGAATACCGACTGCTGGCCAGGGACGGACGGGTCGTGTGGTTCCGCGACAGCGCGGTGGTCGGCAACGATCGGGCGGGCTCCCCGGCGTTCGTCCACGGCGTGATGTTCGACATCACCGACCGGAAAAACGCCGAGGAACAGGTGGCCTTCCTGGCCTATCACGACAACCTGACCGGTCTTCCCAACCGGACGATGTTCGAGGAGCTCTTGGAGCTCGGCTTGGCCCGGGCCCGTCGCCATGACCTCTCCGTGGCCGTGCTGTGCATCGACGTGGACGACTTCAAACTGGTCAACGAGAGCCTCGGCTACGAGGCCGGCGACGCCCTCCTCCGCGCGGTCGCGGACCGCCTCCGTGAGGCCACGCGCGAGACCGACCTCGTGGCCCGCCAGGGCGGGGACGAGTTCCTTTTGCTGCTGGCCGACATCGAAGGGGGCTCGGTCCCCGGGTTCGAGGGCACGGACGGCGCGATCCTGGTGGTCGAATCGGTCGCCGCGCGGATCCACGAGTCGCTTCGCGCGCCATTCAACGTCGCCGGTACCGAGCTGTACGTCTCGGCGAGCATCGGCATCAGCATGTTTCCCCACGACGCCGACGACGCCTCCTCCCTCCTGAAGAACGCCGACGCCGCCATGTACCAGAGCAGGAAGACGGTCCCGGGCAGCTACGTCCTCCACTGGAGGCAGAGCGAGGAGGCCCTGGGCAAGCTCTCCCTCACCACTCGCCTTCGAAAGGCCGTGGAGAACCGGAACTGGCAGCTTCACTACCAGCCGGTGGTCGAGCTGGCGGAAGGGAAGATGATCGGCGTGGAGGCCTTGATCCGATGGGCCGACCCCAACGGCGGCCTGGTCCCTCCCGGCGACTTCATCCCTCTGGCCGAGGAGATGGGGCTGATCGAGGCGATCGGGGACTGGGTGGTTGAAGAGCTGAGCCGGCAAGCCGCCGCATGGCGGGCGGAAGGGCTGGAACTCGAGGTGTCCTTCAACCTGTCGCCCCGCCAGCTCTGGCAGCCCGACCTCACCGGGAAGATCCTGGAGCGGCTCACGGCGGCGGAGCTCGACCCCGGCAACATCATCGTCGAGGTGACGGAGTCGACCGCCATGGCCGACCCGGAACGGACCCTGCGGATCCTCCGCGATCTGAACGGCCGAGGCCTGCGCCTGGCCCTGGACGACTTCGGGACCGGGTACTCGTCGTTCGCCCGGCTCCGGTACATGCCCGTCGACCTGCTGAAGATCGACCGTCTGTTCATCCGGGACGTCGCCAAGGACGCCCAGGCCGGCGACATGGTTCGGGCCATCATCCAGCTCGCCCATGGCTTGGGGATGACTCCGCTGGCCGAGGGCATCGAGACCGAGGAGGAATGGCGGTTCCTGGTGGAGCAGGGCTGCCGGCTGGGCCAGGGCTTCTACTTCTGCCGCCCGGCCCCGGCCGAGGACATCCTGGCCCGGTACCTTCGGTCAGGGTTCTCGCTGATCGGATCGGTCGGCTAGCGGCGCGAGCTCGTCAGCGACGCCGCCGGGCGCGGAGCGAGGAACGCCGCCCCCCCGACGAGCCCGAGAACACGACGCGAGGGGGTGCGACCGTCATGCCCTCCTCCTCGAACTCTCGATGGAGGTCCAGGCGGGCGGCCATCCGGCTGATGTCACCCTGCTGCTCCGCGGTGACCAGGGTGATGCCCATGCCGGTCCGCCCAGCCCGGGCCGTGCGCCCCACTCGGTGAACGTAGCCCTTGTCATCGGCGGGTGGATCGAAGTTGACCACGTGGCTGATGCGCTCGAGGTCCAGGCCCCGGGCGGCCACATCGGTGGCCACGAGCACGTCGACGTTCCCCGACTCGAAGCGCTTGAGCGAACGCTGGCGGGCCGGCTGCGTCATGTCGCCGTGAAGGGCCTCGGCTCGCACGCCCTTCGACTTCAGCTTCTGCACCAGGCGGTCGGCCCCCCGCTTGGTTCGGACGAAGACGAGCGTGAGGTCTCGGTCCCGCTCCAGCAGTTCGATGAGCGCCTCCACCTTGCCATGGGCCGAGACCGGGACGAACCGGTGGCCGACCTCCTCGACGGTCTTGCCCTCGGACTCGACCTCGTGCCGTTTGGGATCGTGCGTATAGGACGCCGCGAGGTGGCCAACGGCCCCGTCCAACGTCGCCGAGAACAGCATGGTCTGGCGATCCGTCGGGAGCTTGCGGACGATCCGATCGACCTGCGGCTGGAAGCCCATGTCGAGCATCCGATCGGCCTCGTCGAGCACGAGGATCTTCACCTCGTCGAGCTTCACCAGCCGCCGCTCCACCAAGTCGGTCAGACGACCCGGCGTGGCGATGAGGATGTTGGCCCGGCCGACGGCCTTGCCCTGCTCCCGGATGGAGATGCCGCCGTAAGCCACGGCGACCCGGACCCCCTTGGCCTGCGCGATCGCGGCGAGATCCTCGGCCACCTGGGCCGCGAGCTCGCGCGTGGGCGTGAGCACGAGTGCCGACGGCGTCGGGCCGGCAGGATCGAGCCGCTCAACCAGAGGGATGGCGAAGGCCAGGGTCTTGCCCGAGCCGGTCTGCGACTTCGCCAGGACGTCGCGGCCGGCGATGGCGTCGGGAACCACGAGCGACTGGATGGGGAAGGGCGCCGTGATGCCCAGGTGGGTAAGCGCTCGGACGACGGCCGGGGACGCGCCGAGATCGATGAAGGTTGGTGCGGCTGTCATGTTCCACTCCTTGTGCCGCGACTCGAGGTCGCGGGTGGGTCCGGGGAGGTTTTGCGACACCCGAAACCGCACGAGGAGGGACGAGGAAGCGAAACCTCACGGGACGGCGATGGCCGTCCGTTGGGCCAAGGGTACCAGGGATCCCCGCCCCGGCCGGGAGGACGGTACCCTTGGCCGGATGCGCGGCCCCACCGGCGATATGGCCCACCGCCTGGCCGTGGCCCGAGGCGACGAGCCCGCCGACGCGGTGCTTGCGGGAGGGCGCGTCCTGTCGGTGTTCACGGGCGAGCTCCTCGACGCCGATGTGGCCCTGGCCGGCGAGCACGTTGCCGGAGTGGGACGGTACGAGGGTCGCCGAAGGGTTGATGCCTCCGGGCTCATCCTGCTCCCCGGGTTCATCGACGGGCACATGCACATCGAGTCCACCAAGCTCCCTCCGGACGAGTTCGCTCGGGCGGCGCTGCCCTGGGGCACGACCACGGCCGTCCTGGATCCCCACGAGATCGCCAACGTGTTCGGGCTCGAGGGCGTTCGCGCGTTGATGGAGGCGTCGCGCCGAATCCCCATGGATTTCTTCGTGATGGTCTCCTCGTGCGTGCCGGCAAGCCCGTTCGAGTCCAGCGGTGCGACGGTGGACGCCGACGACATCGCCCGGTTCCTGTCCGAGGAGCCCAACGCGCTGGGGCTGGCCGAGATGATGGACGTCTCCGCAGTGGTCGCCGGCGACGAGGGAACGCTGGCCAAGATCGCCGCCTCCCGTGGCCGGCACATCGACGGCCACGCCCCTGGGCTGTCCGGCCCCGGGCTGAACGCCTACCTCGCGGCCGGCGTGCGGAGCGACCACGAGTGCACGACGCTCCAGGAAGCGCTGGAGAAGCGGCGGTTGGGGATGACCATCATGATCCGGGAAGGGTCCGCGGCACGGAACCTGGAGGCGCTGCTCCCCCTGGTCCTGGAGCATGGCCCCGCGAACTGCCTCTTGTGCACCGACGACCGGGAGCCCGATCACCTGCTGGAGGAGGGCCACATCAACGACGTGATCCGACGAGCGGTGGCCCTCGGCTGTTCGCCGGCCGAGGCGGTGACGATGGGAACGTTGAACGCGGCGCGATACCACCGCCTGTACGAGCATGGGGCCATCGCGCCCGGCTACCTCGCCGACGTCGTGGCGGTCGAGGACCTGCACCGGTCGGGTGTGGAAGCGAGGCCGCGTGGTGGCTGAGGAGGGAAGATCGCTCGACGTGCCGCGATCCCCGATGCCCGACTGGATGCGCGGGAGCGTCCGGGTCCCCCACCTGGCCGCCGGCAGCTTCCGGATCGAGGCCACCGGTCGGGTCCGCGTGATCGGGGTACAGCCGGGCCAGATCGTCACCCGGGCCCTGGTCGAGGACGTGACCCATGTCGACGGTCAGGCGATGGCCGACCCATCCCGCGATCTGACGAAGATCGCCGTGGTCGAGCGGCACAAGGGAACCGGGCGGATCGGCCTCGGGTTCGTCCGGGGCTTCGGCCTGAAACGCGGGGCCATGGCGTCGACGCACGCCCACGACGCCCACAACGTGGTCGTCGTGGGCGTGGACGACGGGGACATGGCCGCCGCGGTGAACCGCTTGGCTGAGACCGGCGGCGGCCAGGTCGCCGTGGCCGCCCGTGCCATCCTGGGCGAAGTCTCGTGTCCGATCGGTGGCCTGCTCTCCGATCGCCCGGCCGAGGAGGTGGCCGCCGCCGTCCATGGCATCGGCAAGGCCGCAGAGGAGATGGGGGTGAGCCTCCCATCGCCGTTCATGGCCATGTCGTTCCTGGCGCTGTCGGTGGTGCCCGAGCTGAAGCTCACCGATCGGGGCCTGGTCGACGTGGACCGCTTCGAACTGGTGCCGCTTCAGGTGTAGGGCGGTTCAGGCCGCGCCGGACCGCGCTCGCGATCTTGGGCCCCGAGATGCCGGCCCAGTCCCGCAGCTCCTCGGGCTTCCCCGACCCCGGCATCTCGGTCACCGCCAGCTTGACGACGCGGCCGGAGAGCTCCCCCTCGCCGGCCAGCGCCTGCAGGACGGCGTCGCCGAGCCCTCCGTCGATCCAATGATCCTCCACGACGACGACGAGCCCCGTCTCGCGGAGGGCGCGGGCCAGCGTTGCCGCGTCGATCGGTTTGACCGAGTACGCGTCGATCACCCGGACCGCGACGTCCTCGGCCGAGAGCTCGTCGGCCGCCTTCAAGGCCTCGTAGACCGTTACCCCCGCTCCCACGATGCACGCCCGGTCTCCGTCGCTCGAGCGAAGGACCTTGCTCCCTCCGATGGGGAACGGCTCGTCGACCGCGTAGAGCTTCGGCGTCCCCTCCCGGGTCGTGCGGATGTACGAGATGCCCGGAAGATCGGCCATGGCCGACGTCAGCTTCGCCGCTGCGTTGCCGTCCGCCGGATACACCACGGTCGAACCGTGAACGGCCCGCATCATGGCCAGATCCTCCAGGGCCATCTGCGACGGGCCGTCCTCCCCGATCGACACGCCGGCGTGCGACCCGGAGAGCCGGATGTTCGCCCGGCTGACCGCGGCCATCCGGACGAAGTCGTAGGCGCGGGTCACGAACGCGCCGAAGGTCGCCGCGAACGGCGTCTTGCCCAGGGCCTGGAGGCCGACGGCCGCGCCGACCATGCACTGCTCCGCGATGTACATCTCGAGGAACCGGTCCGGTGCGACCTTCTGGAAGTCCTCGGTGTGAGTGGAGTTGCTGACCTCGCCGTCCAGGACGACCAGGCCGGGGTTATCGGCCATCGCCGCGAGGGTCTCGCCGAACGCCTTCCGCGTGGCCACGGCGTCGTCGTAGCCGGGGGGCGGCTCGTACGCGAAGGGCTCCGGAGGTTGTGGGATCCGCAGCTCCGGCTTCGGCGGCGTGATCGTGATGT
>WNGA01002282.1_pt1 | contig 31608 bp, 31 predicted proteins | sample 5400061 | NCBI WGS metagenome assembly WNGA01 (sample SAMN13153366, study PRJNA577476) | soil metagenome | isolation source: 100 cm soil or saprolite under grassland replicate 2 | place: USA:California | collected 2016-06-15 | reverse complement strand
CAGGCATTCGAAGCCGAACTCACCCCGCTACAGCAGCAGATCCTCCAGCTGCTTGGCATCCCCGCCAGCGCCTACAACGCAACCTGACCGCCGCCAAATGGGGGGGCCATATCGGGTTCGAGAAGTGCGGAACGTCAGAACTGAGTGACTAAGCCGCTGGCTTCCCCTTCTCCCCAGCGTCGAAAATCCTGTCCATCGCGACCGCCCCGTCAAGCAGTACAGGCCGGAGTTGGTGGCGGTAGACCCGCTCCGTGACGCTGGTACCCGAGTGCCCGCACAGGTCGGCGATGTCCTCCAGCCGCACCCCGCTATCCGACAGCAGCGACACGAAGCTGTGCCGTAGCTCCCGGGGGGTCCACCCCTCGCCGAGCCCGGCCCTGCGGGTGATGCGGCGGAAGGTGCGCCTGACGTTGCCGGCCAGTAGTTCCGTGCCGTGCCCCGTCGCGAAGACCGGCCCGGTGCTCTCCCAGTTCTTGCCGGCTCGCTCGCGGTCGCGGTCCTGCAACCTCCGATGCCGGCGCAACGCGGCGACGCAGCGCTCCGGCAAGGCGAGGGTACGCCGGGACTTCCGCGTCTTCGTGTCCCCGCCCACTCGTACCGAGCGCCAGACCTGGATGGAAGGCGGTACCGGCGGATCGGCCTCGGGCTAGCCGTCCAGGTCGACATGATCCCAGGTGAGCGCCCGCAGCTCCTCCGAACGGGCGCCGGTTAGCAGAGACACGGTGAGGTAGGCGTAGAACCGGCTGGACTTGGTCGTACAGGACTTCTTCCACCTGGACACCGTCGCCCTGCGACGCCTGTACGTCCTGGTGGTGATGGAGGTGGCCACCCGCAGGGTGCACATCCTCGGGGTCACCGCCAACCCGGCCGCGGTATGGACGACGCAGCAGGCCCGGAACCTGATGATGGACCTGGGCGACCGGGCGGGGTCGTTCCCGTTTCTCGTGCGAAACCGCGACGGCAAGTTCACCTCCACGTTCGACGCGGTGCTCGCCGCCGAAGGCGTGGAGGCCGTGAAGATCCCGCCCCGCGCGCCGAGGGCGAACTGTTACGCCGAACGGTTCGTCGGCAGCGTCCGCCGGGAGTGCACCGACCACGTACTGGTCTACAACGAGAGGCACGCCCGCACCGTGCAGGCCGCGTACGATCGCCACTTCAACGGGCATCGCCCGCACCAGAGCCTCGATCAACGCCCACCCGACCACGCCCCCGGTGTCGTCGTGCCGATGGACGCAGCCGTGCGACGGCGACGCATCCTCGGCGGCGTCCTCAACGAGTACCACCGAGCGGCCTGACCACAACCGCGAAAGAGCAGGTCACAGCCAAGAAGGGAGTTTTGGCATGGGACAGGGCAAAGCGGGCGGCGTCGGCCAGCAGCGGGGTGAATCGCTGTACCCACCGGAACACGGTGACGTGGTCGACCTCGACTGCGCGTTCAACCAGCAGTTCCTCCACGTCCCGGTAAGACAGGTTGAACCGCAGGTACCAGCGAATCGCGACGACGATCACCTCCGGCGGGAACCGGAAACCGGCGAACGCAGACTCCGCAGGCAAGCACGGACGAGGACGGCTCGACGCCTTCACCGTTCAAGTCTGTCTCGATCATGCCGGCGCTGAACGCAACGCACCCTCCTGGAAGCATGGTGGCGACGAGGCCGTCATCCGGCTTCTTCGGTGATCCGGCGCCACTCGGCCTGGGCGGCGGCGTGCCACTCGGTGCGCCGCCGCGCGAAGAGCTTCGCCGCCCGTACGCCACTCCACCGGGCGGGGAGCAGCTCGGCCGGCAGCGCGGGGTCGATGAGCGGGAAGCGGCGCCAGGCGTGGACGAGTTGCACCATCCGGACCAGTGGGTCACTCGACGGTGGCCGGGCGAAGTCGGCGAGGAACTCTTCGTAGCTCGACTCGACCGCGTCCAGATCCCAGGCCTGGCCCACCATCACGGACAATGGTCCCCCGCCGTGGTGTTCGGCAAGGAAGATCTGCCCGTCCTGCACGCCCGCCTCGCCGAGCACCCGGTCGGCCTCGGGGGTGCGGTCGGCGTGGGTGCTGATCCACACGCCGGGTGCCGGGCTACCGAAACCGGCCCAGGTCAGCCGGGTACGCAGCCGATGCCGGGCGGCTCGCTCGGTCTCCGGGAGGCGGGCCAGCACGATCAGCCACCGGCCGTCCCATTCCGGCTGGCTTGCCTGGAAGCCGTAGATGCGCTCGGCGCCCTCGCCGAGGAACCGCTCGGCGGCCTCGGTCCGAGCACGTCGATGAAGGTCGATGTCAGCGCCGACCCGCCGGTGGGCAGCACGAACTCGCCGAGCACGGTGAACAGCAACCCGCGCGCGCTCTCCGCCCCGGCCGCATGCCGGCGCGACACGGCGGGAGCGTGCCGGGCGGTGGTCAGGGACTCAGCGGTCAACGTGGGCCTCTCCTCGGTTCGGTCGCCGGTTCGGTCCGCGGCTTCGCCGGCCGGACGCCTACATGCTACGCCGGGCCGCCTGAACGCCAGGCACCTGTAGACCAATCGTGCTACACACTCTTGACGTCCGACGATGAAGATGTAGAGTGCGGGCGAACGGACCCACAGGAGGCGGCCTCATGACCAGCGTGGCAACCGCGCCCGGTACATCCGGAGACGTGCGACCGGAACTGCCGCGTGTGCACGTCGAGTTCAGGGTGCACCCGAGCACGTACCGCCACTGGCGACTGACCTTCGACGGTCCGGTCGCGACGCTGGCGATGGACGTGGACGAGCATGGCGGCCTGGTGCCCGGGTACGAGCTGAAGTTGAACTCGTACGACCTGGGCGTGGACATCGAGTTGTACGACGCCGTGCAGCGGCTGCGGTTCGAGCACCCCGAGGTGCGTACCGTCGTGGTGACCAGCGGCAAGGAGCGGATCTTCTGCGCCGGCGCGAACATCCGGATGCTGGCGGCCTCGCCGCACGCGTGGAAGGTGAACTTCTGCAAGTTCACCAACGAGACCCGCAACGGGATCGAGGACGCGACCGCGCATTCTGGGCAGACATGGATCGCGGCGCTGAACGGCACGGCATCCGGTGGCGGTTACGAGCTGGCTCTGGCGTGCGAGCACATCATGCTGGTGGACGACCGCTCGTCGGCGGTGTCGTTGCCGGAGTTGCCGCTGCTGGGGGTGCTGCCGGGCACCGGCGGGCTGACCCGGGTGGTGGACAAGCGGTACGTGCGCCGGGACCTCGCCGACTACTTCGCCACCAAGTCGGAGGGCGTCGGGGGGCGCAGGGCGGTGGCGTGGCGGCTGGTGGACGAGGCGGTGTCCCGTCCACAGTGGAGCGACACGGTCGCGCGGCGGGCCGCGGAGTTCGCCGCCCGGTCGACCCGCCCGGCCGATGCGGCGGGCACTGAGCTGGCGCCGCTGGCCAAGACCCGGACCGGTGACGCGATCTCCTACCGGTACGTGAATGCCGTCCTGGACCGGTCCCGTAGCTGTGTGGAGGTCACCGTGCGTGGCCCGGCCGAGCAGGCGCCTGCCGACATTGCGGAGGTGCACCGGCAGGGCGCCGACTTCTGGACCCTCGCGGTCACCCGGGAGCTGGACGACCTGATCCTCGACCTGCGTACCAACGAGATCGAGCTGGGCACCTGGGTGATGCACACGGAGGGCGACCCGGGGCGGGTGCTGGCCTACGACGCGCTGCTGCTGGACAACCGGGACGACTGGTTGGCCAACGAGATCGTCCTGTACCTCAAGCGAACCCTCAAGCGGTTGGACGTGACCAGCCGCAGCATCCTGGCGCTGGTCGAGCCGGGCAGCTGCTTCGCCGGGTCGCTGTTCGAGCTGGCGCTGGCCGCCGACCGCTCGTACCACCTGTTCGGGGTCTTCGAGGAAGATCAGGAGGCGCGGCGAAGCAGCTTTTCCCGTAAGGATCAGCCGGACGCGGAGCCGGCCACTGTCACCGTCGGCCCGATGAACCTCGGCCCGCTGCTGATGGGCAACGGCCTGACCCGCCTGCGGACCCGGTTCATCGGCGACCCGGCCGCCCTCGCCGCGGTCGAGGCCCGTACGGGGGAACTGTTGCCGGCCGAGGAGGCGGAGCGGTTGGGGCTGGTGACCTTCGCGCCGGACGACATCGACTGGGCCGAGGAGGTACGCATCGCCATCGAGGAGCGGTCCAGCTTCAGCCCCGACGCGCTGACCGGCCTGGAGGCCAACTACCGCTTCGCCGGCCCCGAGACGATCGAGACGAAGATCTTCGGCCGGCTCTCCGCGTGGCAGAACTGGATTTTCAACCGCCCCAACGCATCGGGGCCCGGCGGCGCGTTGCGCAAGTTCGGCACCGGGCAGCGTGCCGACTTCGACCGGAAGCGGGTCTGAGCATGACCACCGCCGACTACACCGAGAAGATCCCGAACAACGGCGACCTGCACGAGGACCGCCGCCTGCAGCGGGCCCTGGAGTCCTGGCAGCCCAACTTCCTGCACTGGTGGGAGTCCATGGGCCCGACCCTGCCTACCGCGGACGTGTACCTGCGCACCGCGGTCAACGTCGGACGCGAGGGGTGGGCGCACTTCGACCACGTCGCGATGCGGGACTACCGGTGGGGCATCTTCCTCGCCGAGCGCAACCGCGGTCGGCGCATCGCCTTCGGACATCACAAGGACGAACCGGTGTGGCAGAAGGTACCGGGGGAGTACCGGGCGGACCTGCAACGCCTGATCGTCATCCAGGGCGACACCGAACCCGCGTCGGTGGAACAGCAGCGGAATCTGGGCGCCGTCGCACCCAGCCTGTATGACCTGCGCAACCTCTTCCAGGTCAACGTGGAGGAGGGCCGGCATCTGTGGGCGATGGTGTACCTGCTGCACGCCTACTTCGGCCGGGACGGGCGCGAGGAGGCCGAGGAACTGTTGCACCGCAACAGCGGCAGCGCTGAGTCGCCGCGCATCCTGGGCGCGTTCAACGAGGAGACTCCGGACTGGCTGTCGTTCTTCATGTTCACCTACTTCACCGACCGGGACGGCAAGTACCAGCTCGGCACGCTCAAGGAGTCGGCGTTCGACCCGCTGTCGCGCACCTGTGAGTTCATGCTCAAGGAAGAGTCGCACCACATGTTCGTCGGTACGACCGGCGTCGACCGGGTGGTGGAGCGCACGGTGCAGCTGATGCTGGAGCACGACACCGACGACGTGGGCCCGTACGGCGGCATCCCGTTGAACGTCATCCAGAAGTACCTGAACTTCCACTACTCGGTGTCCCTGGACCTGTTCGGGTCGGAGACCTCCACCAACGTCGCCAACTACTTCACCTCGGGCCTGAAGGGACGGTGGTCGGAGGAGCGGCGCAGCGACGACCACCGGCTGACCGACGAGTCCATCATGGTCGACGCGGTCACCGATGACGGCGGGATCGGCCAGACGGAGGTCGCCGCCCTGCTGGGACTCAACACCGACCTGCGCCGCGAGTACATCGGCGACTGTCAGAACGGTGTCAACCGGTGGAACAAGATCATGGAGAGCGCCGGCCTGCCGCAACGGTTGCGGCTGCCGCACGTCGCTTTCAACCGTAAGGTCGGCGCGTTCGCCGGCATCGAGGCCGCACCGGACGGCGAGCGCATCTCCCCCGAGGAGTGGGCGCGGCGCAAGGGCGCCTGGCTGCCCACCGACGTCGACAAGACCCACGTGCGGTCGCTGATGCGGCCCGTGCACGAGCGCGGCAAGATCGCGGCCTGGATCGCGCCGCCCCGGCAGGGCATCAACGGCAAGCCGTTCGACTACGACTACGTCCACCTCGCCTGAACCGGAACGGTGCGCCATGACAGACAAACGCCGCCTGACTGGTCTGGCCCAAGTGCCAGCCCACGACGAACGCCGCTTAGCTGGTCTGGCCCAAGTGCCAGCCCACGAACTGTTCAACGCCAGCACCTACCTGCTCGACAGACACATCGCGAACGGCGACGGCGGTCGCCTGGCCGTGACCGGCGTGTACGGCGAGCTGAGCTACGCCGAGTTACACGACCGGGTCCGGCGTACCGCAGCCGGACTGCGCCGCGTCGGCGTACAACCCGAACAGCGGCTGCTGATGTTCATGGCCGACGCACCCGACTTCGTCACCGTCTTCCTCGCCGCGCTGCGCATCGGCGCGGTACCCGTACCGGTGTCCACGATGCTGCGCGCGGACGGACTGGCGGGACTGCTGCGCGACTCCCGCGCCCGGTTCCTCGCGGCCAGCGGCGAGTTCGCCGACCTCGCCGCGGCCGCCGCGGCGAGCGCGCCCGAACTGGCCGGGCTCCTCGGACCGGCCGACCTCGACGAGCTCGCGCGTGGCGAACCTGACGACGAGGTGTACCAGACCGTCGAGGACTCGCCGGCATTCTGGCTCTACACCTCGGGTACCACCGGCAAGCCGAAGGGCGCGATGCACCGGCACGGCTCGATCCGCGTCGTGTGCGAGACGTACGGCGCCCAGGTGCTCGGTATCCGGCCCGACGACCGGTGTCTCTCGGCGGCCAAGGCGTTCTTCGCGTACGGCCTCGGCAACTCGGTGCTGTTCCCGTTGTCGGCCGGCGCCGCCGCGGTACTCGAACCGGCACCGTCCAAACCAGACACGCTTGCCGAGCGCGCCCAGAAGTACGGCGCCACGCTGTTCTTCGCCGGCCCGACGTTCTTCGCCAACATGCTGCGCGCCGAGCTGCCCGCCGACGCTCTGCCCGGCGTACGGCTGGCCGCCTCGGCCGGCGAGCCGCTGCCCGCCGAGCTGTACCGGCGGTGGACCCGGCGATTCGGCGTCGACATCATCGACGGCATCGGCATGACCGAGATGCTGCACATCTTCCTGTCCAACCGGCCCGGCACGGTACGCCCCGGCAGCACCGGTGTCGCGGTCCCCGGGTACGAGCTGCGCATCCTGGACGAGCGAGGGCAGGCGGTGCCGCCGGGCAGCCCAGGCACGCTGTTCGTGCGGGGCGACTCCGCCGCCACCGGTTACTGGTCCCGCTACGCCGCCTCCCGGCAGGTGTTCCAGGGCGAGTGGCTGCGTACCGGCGACACCTATGTCCAGGACAACGACGGGTACTACACGTGTCTCGGGCGGACCGACGACGTCCTCAAAGTCAGCGGGATGTGGGTCGCGCCGGCGGAGGTCGAGAACCGGCTGCTCGCACACGAGGCGGTGGCGCAGGCCGTGGTCGTGGCCGCACCCGACACCGACGGGCTCGACAAGCCGGTCGCCTTCGTCATCCCGAAGGCCGGCCACCAGGTCACCGAGGACGAGCTCATCGTGTTCTGCCGCGAGGGTATCGAGTCGTACAAGAGCCCCCGCAGGGTGGTGTTCGTCGACGGGTACCCGACCACCGCCACCGGCAAGGTCCGCCGCGTCGAACTGCGCGGCGCCGCCGAAGGCCTGCTCGCCGAGCCCGCCGAGCCGACGGAGGTCAGCCGTCGGTGAACACGATCGACTGTGACCTGTTGGTCATCGGCGCCGGTCCGGTCGGCCTGTACGCCGCCTATTACGCCGGATTCCGCGGGCTGTCCACTGTGGTCGTCGACTCGCTTCCCGAGGCAGGCGGCCAGGTCAGCGCGATGTACCCGGAGAAGCCCATCTACGACGTGGCCGGTCTGCCCGCGGTCAAGGGCCGCGACCTCGTGGCGGCGTTGGTGGAGCAGGCCCGTTCGTACCAGCCGGCCTTCGTGCTTGGCGAGCGCGCACAGACCCTGGCCCGTGGCGATGACGGCGTCATCACCGTGGGCACCAGCTCGGGTACCGGCATCCGGTGCCGGGCCGTCGTGATCAGCGGCGGCATCGGCGCGTTCACCCCTCGCACGTTGCCGGCCGGCACCGGCTGGGTGGGGCGTGGCCTGTCGTTCTTCGTACCCGCGCTGTGCGCGCACGCCGGCCAGGACGTGATCGTCGTCGGCGGCGGCGACAGCGCCTGCGACTGGGCGCTGAGCCTGGAACCCATCGCCCGGTCGGTGACCCTCGTGCACCGCCGCGCCGCGTTCCGGGCGCACGCGCGCAGCGTCGCGCAGGTACTCGCGTCCACAGTGGACGTCATCACCGATGCCGAGGTGTCCAGGCTGACCGGCACCGACCGGGTCGAGCACGCGGAGATCACCTGCGGCGACGGTACCATCCAGACCCGACCGGCGCAGGCGGTCATCGCCGCGCTCGGCTTCACCGCGAACCTCGGCCCGATCCGCGACTGGGGCATCGACGTCGTAGCCAACCGCTACCTGCCGGTCGACACGACCATGTCGACGAACATCACCGGAGTCTTCGCGGCCGGGGACATCACCGACTACCACGGCAAGGTCCGGCTCATCTCGGTGGGCTTCGGAGAGGCCGCCACCGCAGTCAACAACGCCGCGGTTCTCATCAACCCGGACGAGCAGCTGTTTCCCGGCCACTCGTCGGACACCGTGCCCATCGCGGCCTGAACGAGCGAAGGAGAAGGCCCATGCCGTACGTCATCGCCGCGGCGTGCATCGACGTCATGGACCGGTCCTGCATCCAGGAGTGCCCGGTCGACTGCATTTATGAAGGTGGCCGCAAGCTGTACATCAACCCCGCCGAGTGCATCGACTGCGGCGCCTGCGAACCGGCGTGCCCGGTGCAGGCGATCAGCCAGGACCGCCGGGTACCCGACGACCAGGTCGCCTTCGTGGCGGACAACGCGCGCTTCTTCAGCCAGCCCCTGCTCGGCCGGCAGCGACCGCTGGGTGCCGCGGGCGGAGCCAGCGTCACCGGCGCCCTGGGCGTGGACACCGAACTCGTCGCCGCATACGAGAAAGCGCCGGCTGGGTGCCATTCCGACAAGCTTCATGGCTACGAGAACGCGCCGGCTGAGTGCCATTCCGACAAGCTCCATGGCACGGCGGCCTGATGCTCGACGGCCGCCCCCTCATCGACGCCCACGTCCACGCCGCCCGCCAGCCCACCCTGAAACCGGCGTGGCGCCAATGGGCTCGCGACTTCGGCGACCCCGCGGTGCTCGACGGGGTCTACGACGCCGACGGCACGGTCGACCCGGTCCGGTTCGACGCGTACCTCGCCAGCGAAGGCGTCGACGTCGCGCTCGCGTTTACCGAGTACAGCCCGAAGGCCACCGGCATCCAACCGGTCGAGGACGTGCTGCCGCTGACCGCGCACAACCCCGACCGGGTCAAGCTGGTCGCCAACATCAACCCACACCTGCACTACCCGGTCGACGAGGAACTGCGGCGGCAGATCGACCTGGGCGCGGTCGCCTGCAAAATCCATCCGGTACACGCCGGAGTCGCGGCCGACAGCCGCTGGCTCTATCCGGCGTACGAGGTGTGCCAGTCGTCCGGCATCCCGCTCGTCGTGCACTGCGGCACCAGCAGCTTCCCGGGCTCGTCCAACCGCTTCGCCGACCCGGTCCTGCTCGACGACGTCCTGCACGACCTCCGCAGCCTGACGATCGTGCTCGCGCACGGCGGCCGCGGATGGTGGTACGACGCCGCCGCGTTCCTGGCCCTGTCCAACGAACGGGTCTGGATCGAACTGTCCGGCCTGCCCCTGTCCCGGCTGCGCGAGTACTACTCCCGCCACAACTGGGACCGGCTGGTCCGACGAATGATCTTCGGTACGAACTGGCCGGGCGTACCCGGCATCGCGTGCAACGCGCGGGCCGTCGCCGCGCTCTGCCCTGACGAGGCGACCGCCGGGCTCGTGCTGGCCGGCAACGCCGCCCGCGTCTACAACCTGAAGCTGGCCGCCTGATGCCCATCTACGCGCTCGGCGACCTCGTCCCGCACCTCCACCCGGACGCGTTCGTGCACCCCGACGCGGTGGTCATCGGCGCGGTCAGCATCGGTGCCCAGGCATCGGTGTGGCCCGCTGCCGTTCTGCGCGGAGACTACGGTCGCATCGACGTCGGTGAGCTGACCTCGGTACAGGACGGCACCGTGGTGCACACCACCGCCCAGTGGCCGACGATCCTCGGCGCCCGCTGCGTGGTCGGACACAACGCCCACCTGGAAGGCTGCCGGATCGGCGACGGCTGCCTCATCGGCTCGGGCTCCCTCGTGCTCAACCGCGCCACCGTTGAAGCCGGCGCCGGTGTCGGCGCCGCCGCCCTGGTACCCGAGGACGCCGTCGTTCCGGCCGGACACATCGCGCTGGGGATCCCGGCCCGCCCCCGACCGGCGCCCGACCTCGCCGAATGGGTCACCGAAGCCGTCGGCCTGTACCGTGACATGGCCAAGCGGTACCGGGCCGACCTGCGCCGGATCGGCTGACCGGAGGATGCGGTGAACACCTTGCGGGACACAGTCGTCGGGGTGGTCGGCGCCGGCACCATGGGTACCGGCATCGCCCAGGTCGCCGCCGCCGCGGGCCACCCCGTCCTGTTGTACGACGCGGTGCCCGGCGCCGCCGAACGGGCAGTGTCCCTTGTGGACAGTCGGGTACCGGATCCACTCCGGCTGACCGCCACAGGCTCGCTCGCGGATCTGGCACCGGCGCGCATCGTCGTCGAGGCGGTCGTCGAGGACCTCGCGGTGAAGCGGCGACTGTTCGCAGATCTGGAGCAGGTCTTGGCCGCCGACTGCGTACTGGCGACCAACACCTCGTCACTGTCACCGGCCGTACTGGCCGCAGGAATGGCATATCCGGAACGGATCGTGGGGCTGCACTTCTTCAACCCCGTACCCCTGATGCGCCTCGTCGAAATCGTCGCCGGCCCCGCCACCTCCGCCGCGGTCGTCGACGTTGTCGCCGACCTCGCCGCCGCCTGGGGCAAGACCGCCGTACGCTCGACGCCAACGCCCGGCTTCATCGTCAACCGCGTCGCGCGGCCGTTCTACGCCGAAGCGTGGCGCCTGTACGAGGAACGCACCGCCGACCCCGCGACCATCGACCGGGTACTCACCGGCGCGGGCGGGTTCCGGATGGGGCCGTTCGCGTTGATGGACCTCATCGGACATGACGTCAACGAGGCGGTCACCCGCTCCGTGTGGACCGCCTTCGGCCACGACTCCCGGTTCGCCCCGTCGCTGGCCCAGCGCCAACTCGTCGAGGCCGGCTGGCTCGGCCGCAAGACCGGCCGCGGTGTGTACGAGCACCCGGGCAACCACGCACCGGTCGCGGCGGACGCGCGGAAGGCGCAACTGGAGGTCGTGGCACACGGTACGGGCGAGCTGCGCAGCCTGCTGGACCGGTCCGGGGTCGCCGTCCTGGACGGTGACGGCGACGGCGGCAACGTCGAACTGCCCAGCGGGGCGCTGCTCGTGCGGTGCTCGGGCACGACCGCAACCGCGTTGTCCGCCCGGCACGGCACCCCTGTCATCGTCGCGGACCGCACTCTCGACGACGCCACCGCCACGGCGATCGCTGTCGCTCTTTCCGACGGCTGCCCGCAGGGCAGCCGCGACGAGGCCGTCGGCCTGCTGCAGTCGGCCGATCTGGAGGTCCACGTGGTCGACGACGCGCCCGGCCTGGTGGTCACCCGGACCGTCGCGATGCTCGTCAACCTGGCCGTCGACGCACTGCAGCAAGGCGTGGCCAGCCGCGCCGACATCGACACCGCCCTGCGACTGGGCACCAACTACCCGCTCGGCCCGCTGGAATGGGGTGAACGCTGGGGCGTCGGGACCGTCCACCGCATCCTGACCGCGATGCAAGCGGCGTACGGCGACCCCCGCTACCGCCCGAGCCAGCTCCTTCAGCGCATGGCCATGGCGTCATGAGCCTCGTCAGCGTTCGCCGCGAGGAGCACATCTGGTGGCTGGGCCTGAACCGGCCCGGCAAACACAACGCGCTCGACCAGGCGATGGTCGACGAACTCGACACGATACTCTCCGAAGCCCGCCGCGAACCGAGCATCCTGATCGTCCACTCCACCATGCCCGGCCTGTTCGCCGCCGGCGCCGACATCGCCGAGCTGCGCGACCGCGACGCCGACGCCGCGCTGCTGGCCATCAACGCCGGCCTCTTCGAGCGCCTCGAGTCCCACCGCTGGCCAACCATCGCGCTCGTCGACGGCCCTGCTGTCGGCGGCGGATGTGAACTGGCCCTGGCATGCGACTTCCGGCTCGCCTCAGCCAACGCCGTCTTCGCCCAACCCGAACTCTCGTTGGGCATCCTCGCGGGCGCCGGCGCGAACTGGCGACTGCCGCAGCTCGTCGGTGTCGGCACCGCGCGGCGCATGCTGTACGCCGGCACCCGGCTCTCCGCCGCGGAAGCACTGGCCACCGGGCTCGTCGACGAGGTCACCGACGCCCTGGAGGCTCGCGGCCGCGCCCTTGCCGCCACCATCGCCGAACGCTCCTGGCGCGCGTTGGAACTGACCAAACTCGCACTGCGCGTCCACCGGCCCACCACCACGACGTTCGACCTCACCGCCCAGGCCCTGCTGTTTGACAGCGACGACAAACACACCCGAATGACGGCGTTCCTGGAACGGAGAACCCGGTGACTCTGCGCAGCTTCGCCGAAGGCAGATGGCAGGAGGGCACCGGCGAGCCCCGTCCGCTGTTGGACGCCGCCACCGGGCAGACCGTGGCGACGCTACCCACCATGGGCCCGGATCCCGGCGCCACCCTCGCCTACGCCCGCGACGTCGGCGGACCAGCGCTACGCGCGCTGACCTTCACCCAGCGCGCCGCGATCCTCAAGACCCTCGCCAGGTACCTCTCCGGCCACCTCGACGAGTTCGTGGAACTGAGTACCCGCACCGGCGCCACCCGCCGCGACACCGCCATCGACGTCGACGGCGGTATTGGCACCCTGGCCGTTTACGCCAGCAAGGCCGCCCGCGAACTACCCGACACGACCATCCTTGCCGACGGGGACACCGAGCCGCTGGGCAAGGGCGGCACCTTCGCCGGCCAGCACATCTACACCTCGAAGCTGGGTGCGGCCGTCCAGGTCAACGCGTTCAACTTCCCCGTCTGGGGCATGCTGGAGAAGCTCGCACCGGCGTTTCTGGCCGGCGTGCCCTCGGTCGTCAAACCGGCCAGCCAGACCGCGTACCTGACCGAGCTGGTCGTACGCCGCATCATCGACTCCGGCCTTCTGCCGGACGGGACGCTGTCGCTGCTGTGTGCCGGCCCGGCCGGACTGCTCGACAACCTCACCACCCAGGACACCCTCAGCTTCACCGGATCGGCGGCCACCGCACTCGCCCTGCGTACCCACCCGGTCGTCGCCGGCCGGTCCGTAGCGTTCAACGCCGAGGCCGACTCGCTCAACTGCGCCATCCTCGGGCCCGACGTCTCGGTGGACGACCCCGAGCTCACCCTGTACGTCGACCAGCTCGTCACCGAGATGACCGCCAAGGCAGGGCAGAAATGCACCGCCATCCGGCGCGCGTTCGTCCCGGCCCGGCTCGCCGACGCCGTCACCGAGGCGGTCTGCGCCCGCCTTTCCCGCGTCGTGGTGGGCCATCCTAAGCTGGCGGACACCGACATGGGCCCCTTGGCCAGCCTCGGCCAACGAGACGAGGTACGGGCCGCGATCGGTCAGCTGTCGATGGGCGCAAAGCTCGCCTTCGGCGACCCGGACACGGTTGACGTATCCGGTGCCGACGCCCATCAGGGCGCGTTCCTGTCGCCGGTGCTGCTTCGTTGCGATGACATCCACGCCGCGGCGGCGCACGAGGTCGAGGCGTTCGGCCCGGTGTGTACCGTGCTGCCATATGCCGATCGGGACGAGGTTATCGGCGCGGCGGCGCTCGGCGGGGGCAGCCTTGCCGCCTCGATCGTCACCCACGACCAGGACATCGCGCGGCAGCTGGTTGCCGGGCTCGCGCCCTGGCACGGCCGGCTGCTCGTCCTCGACCGCGAGGACGCCGCCGAGTCCACCGGCCACGGCATCGCCATGCCGCAGATGCTCCACGGTGGACCCGGCCGCGCCGGCGGTGGCGAGGAGCTCGGCGGCCTGCGCGCCCTGACGCACTACCTGCAACGCACCGCGGTACAGGGACATCCCGGTTTCCTGCGGGGCCTTTAGTCGAGGGTCGTAGTTTCCGCGGTTGGGTGGTGACCTGGTCGGCAATGGTCTCTGGCCAGTCCCTGGTAACCGGTGTCGACCAGCACTGAACCTGCGGATTACGTCTCCAGCAGCACATCGAGGCCGTCGGTGCGTGCGGCGACGAGGTCGTGCATCCACCCTGTGGCCATGACCTACTACAGACTATTGACGACCAGCCAATCCGGTGTGGACAATGACGATCTACCCGCGGGAGGTGGACCGATGCCAACCTAGGTGACTGTGAGCCCGGCGAACGCTGCCGTGGAGGCGACCGCGCCGGCCGTAGGCCGGGAGACCGGGCTGTCCACGAGCATCGACGAGACATCGGGAGTCGGCTGACGCAACCGTATGCGAGTTCGGCAAGGGTGGCGTCGTTGCCTGCGGCGCCGACAACCGCGCTACGGCCAGCCAGGCGGCCCATTATGGGATCAACAGGAGGATCCGACGACGAATACTTCAACCGGTGTGAGCAAGGCTGGCCGAGCTTGAGGTCGTCAACGCCTGTACGCACGTGCTTGACCGACGGCTCGACATGGTCGACGGCGAACTGATCGACCGAGGGCGAACGGTTTGCCATAACCGGTTCCCACGGTTGCGGACCTCTGGCGGTAGCCCCTACCCGGTGACCTCCTTCCGTCAGAGCGCTGCGGGATCTGGGTGTCGGCCCGGAGCAACGGGTCATGGTGTCTACTGTGGACAGTCGGGAACGGCCGCGACGGTCCTCGAAGCCGTGTGCATCGGAGCGGTGGGTGGACTCCAGCACGCCGCCCGCCGACAAGACGCCACGCTGATCCGTGAGTCGCGGGCGAACACTCCCGTTATCAGTGCAGCCGACCGTGGCCTCCGGTCGTGAGGCGCGGTAGAGGTAGCGCCGCGGCGTGTGGAGAGCCGTGCGCTCGGTTACCTGGTACTAGCGGGACAGCGAACAAGGCGGTCCCGCCGAGCCAGCGTGCGGTACGCGATGCGCCGACCGTCCTGATCGGAGATCCGTTCCGAATCGAACCCGCTCGGCGATCGGGGACGTAGGGACCATTGACACGGGGCCAAAGTTCTACAACTCTTCGCCTTGCGACGACAGCTTAGTAGAACATCGGAGGGAAGGATCATGGCCGGTTCAGCGATCAGCCGACGACGGCTTCTCGGAATGCTTGGTGCGGTTGGCTTCGGTGCCGCGGCCGCGGGCTGTGGCAGCAGCGTCGGCAGTGGCGGTGGTAGCGCGGCGCCCCGTGGCGGCGCCATCAAGGTGGGTCTCGTCATCCCACAGGCCGGCGTGTACGCCCCGCTCGGCACCGACATGAAACGGGCCTGGGACCTGTGGTTGGAGCGCAGCGGCAACAAGCTCGGCGACTACACCGTCACCACGATCACGGCGGACGAAGGCGAAACTCAGCAGACGGGTGTACCCGCGGTGCAGAAGCTGCTGCAAAGTGACCAGGTCGACGTGCTGGTGGGCATCGTCAACTCGTCGACGGCGCTCGGGGTCAAGAACATGGTCGCCGAGGCGAAGAAGCTGCTCCTCATCTCCAACGCCGGTGCCAACGACATCACTGGCGCGGCCCGCAGCCCGTACATCTGGCGTACCTCGTTCAGCAACTCGCAGGTGTCCGCCGCCATGGGCAGGTACCTCACCGGGTCGGGCAAGACGGCGTACGCGATCGCCCCGGACTACGCGGCCGGCGCGGAAGCCATCGCCGGGTTCAGCAATGCGTTCAAGGCCAGCGGCGGCACGATTCTCGGCGAGAGCAAGCCGGCGTTCGGTAAGACCCAGGACTACCAGCCGCTCATCAGCCGGATCCAGGCCTCAAACGCGCAGGTCACCTTCAGCTTCTTCGCCGGCGCCGAGGCGGTCGCGTTCGTCAAGCAGTACGCCCAGTTCGGGCTGTCGTCGCGGATCCCGCTGTACGGTTCGGGGTTCCTGACCGAAGGCGGCGTGCTGAAGGCCCAGGGCGACGCCGCGGTTGGCGTCCAGACGTCGCTGCACTACAGCACCGAGCTGGACAACCCGGCCAACAAGGAGTTCCGCTCGGCCTACCAGTCGAAGTACAACGCGGCGCCGACCGTGTACGCGGTCCAGACCTGGGACGCGGCCAACGTGCTGAGCCGCGCCTTGCGTACGGCGACCGGGTTGCAGGGCGATGCACTCGCCGCGGCGTTCGGCACGATCGGTACCGTCGACGACAGCCCGCGTGGCCCGTGGAGCTTTGACGGCCAGTCGCCGAAGGAGACGTTCTATCTCCGCAAGGTCGAGAAGCACGGCGACGCGTTCGTCAACGTCGTGGTCAAAGACCTCGGCACGTCGAGCCAACCCACCTGAGGCGAGGACTGGATCGTGGTGGACTGGCTCGACATCGGCGTGATCGCGGTGCTCAACGGGCTGGCGATCGGGCTGTTGCTGTTCGTCGTCGCGGTCGGCCTGTCTCTCGTGTTCGGCATGATGGACGTGCTGAACCTCGCGCACGGCGCGCTGTTCCTCTCCGGAGCGTACGTCGCGTGGTCTGTGGCGGGTGAGCGTCCGACCTGGACGGGTTGGCTCGCCGCCCTCGCAGTGGCCGCCGTGGTCGGCGCGCTTGCCGGCGGCGGCTTGTCGCTGATGACCGGGCCGCTGGCCCGCCGTTCGCACCTCGAGCAGGCGTTGCTCACGCTCGGTGTGGCGCTCGTCGTCGCCCAACTGCTGTCGGCAGCGTTCGGCGACGATGTGCGCGGCGTGAACCCGCCACCCGGTTTGAACGGCACGGTCGCGGTGGCGGGCAACGCGTACCCGACCTACCGGTTGGCGCTCATCGGGCTGGGGGCCGGATTGGCCCTCGCGACGTACCTCGTGATCGAACGGACCTCGATCGGCGCGTTGGTCCGAGCGACCGTCGCCGATCGGGACATGGTGGCCGCTGTCGGCGTCGACGCCCGGCTCATCCGCGTCGGCGTGTTCGTGGCCGGGTCGGCGCTGGCGACGACCGCCGGGGTACTGGGGAGCCCGATCTACAACGCGCGGCCCGGCCTGGACAGCACGATCCTCATCCTGGCACTCGTCGTCGTGGTCATCGGCGGTCTGGGCTCGGTCCGGGGCGCGCTCGTCGCCGCGCTGTTGATCGGCCAGATCGAGTCGACCGGCCGCGCCCTGCTGTCCGACCTCGCGTCGTTCCTGCTGTTCGGGGCGCTCGCGATCGTCCTGGCACTACGGCCGCGTGGACTGTTCGCCGGCACCATCGGAGGCCGCTCATGAGCGTGGTGATGCCAGGAAACGACCGGAGCGCGCCGAGCGTCAGTCCGCCGGTCACGGTGCCGTACCGGCCGACGCACGCGCGGCTCGGCTGGCGCGCCGGCGTGGTGGCGGCGGCGTGGGTCGTGGCGCTGGCGGCCGCGCCGTTCTTCCTTGCCCCGTACGCGACGACCACGCTGACCCGGATGCTCGTGTTCGCGCTGCTGGCGGCGAGCCTGGATCTGCTCGTCGGCATCGGCGGACTACCATCGCTGGGGCACGCCGCGTACTTCGGCGTCGGGGCGTACGCGGCAGGTTGGGTCGCCGCGCACGGCACACCGGCCGCGCCCGTGCCGCTGCTCACCGCCGCGGCCGCTGGCGCGTTGATAGCGGCAGCCGCCGGTTGGCTTGCCGTGCGGTCGTCCGGCGTGTTCTTCCTCATGCTTACGCTGGCGCTCGCCGAGGTCATTCAGCAGCTGGCCGAGAGCTGGGAGCCGGTCACCGGCGGATCCAACGGCATGTACGGCATTCCGGCCGTCACGGCTGGCGGCGAGGCGCTGACCAACGTCGCGTACCTGCACTGGTATGTGCTGCTGTGGTTCCTCGTCGGGCTGCTCGTCCTGTGGTCGCTGTCGGCGTCCCCCTTCGGCGCCACGCTGCGCGGCATCCGCGACAACGAGTCACGGATGCGGGCGATCGGCTTCCAGCCGTTCCGGTACAAGCTCGCGGCGTTCGTGGCGGCCGGCGCGGTGGCGGGGCTCGCCGGCGGGCTGCTCGCCGCCCAGCAACGGCTCGTCACACCGGCCGACCTCGGCTTCACCACGTCAGCGCTGGCGCTGCTCGCGGTGGTCATCGGCGGAAGCGGAACGATCTGGGGCCCCTGCCTCGGCGCGGCCCTGGTGATCCTGGTGCGCGACTCGCTCGCCCCGAGCCTCGGCGGTCGCGGACCGCTCGTGCTCGGCCTGGTCTTCATCGTGGTGGTGTACGCGCTGCCGCGGGGGATCGCCGGGCTGCGCCGGTCACGGCGCGGGCAGCAACCGCGGTCGAAGGCAAGGGAAGCGGGATGAATGACGTGTTGCGATGTGTGGGCGTACGCCGTGCGTTCGGCGCGCTGCATGCGGTGGACGGCGTCGACCTGGCCGTGGCGCAGGGGGCCCGGCATGCACTCATCGGGCCCAACGGCGCCGGCAAGAGTACGCTGCTCCGGCTGATCGCCGGAGGAATGCGCGTCACCGGTGGCCATATCTGGTTCGACGGGCGGGACGTCACGAACACGCCGGAGGCACGCCGGGCGCAGTCGGGCATCGGCCAGACGTTCCAGCACTCCAGCCTTTTCCGGACCCTGACCGCCGCGGACAACGTGGCGCTGGCCGTCCAGCGCAGGCATGGGCGGTCGTGGCTGCCGGTACCGCGCCGGCCGGCCTGGGCGGCGCGGGTCAACGACATGCTCGCGATCGTCGGCATCGAGGACCGTGCCCACCACCCGGTCGAAACGCTGTCCTATGCCGAGTGTCGCCAACTCGAGGTTGCCGTCGCGCTCGCCGCCGAGCCCCGCGTACTCCTGCTCGACGAGCCGGCGGCCGGAATGTCGGCGGCGAGCACCGCGCAGCTGCTGGACCTTCTCCGCGGGCTGCCGGCCGACATCACGCTGATCTTCGTGGAACACGACCTGGACCTCGTCTTCGGGCTCGCGACCGAGGTCACTGTCCTGCACCTGGGCCGGGTGCTGATGTCCGGCACGCCGGCCGCCGTCCAGGCGAGCGCCGATGTGCAGCGGGCGTACCTCGGCACCGGCCGGCGCGGGGACCTCTTCAGCACCGAGCGGTCCACCGGAGGCGAGCATGTCGCTTCACGTGCGTGAGCTGCGCTCCGGGTACCGGCAGGGTCAGGTCCTGCACGGCGTGGATCTCGACATCGACCGGGGTCGAGCATTGGCGGTGTTGGGCCGCAACGGTGTTGGCAAGAGCACGCTCTTGCTCACCCTGATGGGCCTCGTCCCGCCGACCGGCGGCAGTATCCAGCTGGACGGGCGGGAGCTGGCCGGCGCCCGCGCAGACCGGATCGCCCGCGCGGGCATCGCGCTCGTACCGCAAGGCCGGCGAGTCTGGCCGACGGTGACCGTTCGGGAGCACCTGATCCTCGCGGCCCGCCGGAGCGGTGGTCGGTCCTGGACGATGGAGCGGATCTTCGACCTGTTTCCCCGCCTGGCCGAACGACGCCGGCATGTCGGCGGCCAACTCTCCGGCGGCGAGCAGCAGATGTTGGCGATGGCACGCGCTCTGATGACCGAACCATCTGTTGTGTTGCTGGATGAGCCGTCCGAGGGCCTGGCCCCGGCCGCCGTTGACCAGGTGGCCGACGTCGTCCACACCATGACGCAGACCGGCGTCGCCGTCGTCCTCGTCGAGCACGACCTGCACATGGTGTTCGGCGCCACCGAATCTGTCGCGGTACTGGCCCGTGGCACGATCGTCCACCGGGCCAGCACCGCGGCATTTCGCCGCGACCCAGACACCGCACATCGGTTGCTCGGCGTCGCGACCTAGCAAGTACCGACCCTGCCGAGGACCCTCGTTGTGGAGGATGTATGCGACAGAGCAACCGCGGTGTGCTGACCGCGTCCGCCGCGTTGGTGGTGGTTAGTCTGCTGGCTGCATGCGGCTCGTCGCTGTATACCAGCACAATCACCGCCGACTCGGTGAAGCTCGGTCTGCTCGTTCCGCAATCCGGTGTATATGCGCCCCTGGGCACTGACATCAGACGAGGCTTTGAGCTGTACCTTGACGGGCGCGGCGGCCAGCTCGGAAACCGCCGAGTCACCGTGGTCGTTGCGGACGAGGGCGCCGAGCCGGACACCGGCGTGCCGGCCGGCCAGAAGCTCATCCAGCAGAGTCAGGTGGCGGTGGCGGTCGGCGTGGTGAACTCGGCGACCGCACTCGGCCTCGTGCAGCAATTCAACGAGGCGAAGGTACCCCTGATCATCGCGAATGCCGGTGCCAACGCGCTGACCGGAGCCAAGGCATCGGCGTACGTCTGGCGTACCTCGTTCTCCAATGACGACGCCGGCGCGTCGATGGGCGCGTACGTCGCCAGCCGGGTGGATTCCGGCGGCGTGTACCTCATCGCGCCGGACTACGCCGCCGGGCATGAGCAGATCGCCGGTTTCCGCCGGGCCTTCGAGGCTGCGGGCGGCCACGTCGCCGGGGCAGACTACCCACCGTTCGGCACGACGTCGAACTACCAGCCGTACCTGGCGCGTATCCAGCGCTCCGGCGCGCGGGCCGTGTTCGCGTTCTTCGCGGGCGCTGAGGCGGTCGCGTTCGTCAAGCAGTACAAGGAGTTCGGTCTCGCTGGGACGATCCCGCTGTACGCCACCGGCTACCTGACCGAGGGCGCCGTGCTGCGCAGCGAGGGCGACGCGGCGGTGGGCATTCAGACCGCGTTGCAGTACTCCAGCGAACTGGACACCCCGACCAACCGCGCGTTCGTCAGCGCCTACACGGCCAAGTACCACAGCAGCCCGACCGTGTTCTCGGTGGCGGCCTACGACGCGGCGCAGGTGCTCGACCACGCGCTGGCGAACGCGACCACCGGGCCGGAGATCGTCGCGGCGCTGGGCCGGCTGGGCGACATCGACAGCCCGCGGGGTACCTGGCGGTTCAGCGCCACGCACAACCCGACGCAGCGCTACTACCTGCGGGAGGTCCGTGAGCAGGACCGCACCCTCGTCAACGCCGTCGTCCGGACGCTGACGAACTGACCCCCACGGCCGGATGCGAGGAGCGCCGCATGGATTGGCTCACCACCAACTTCGTCACGATCCTTGACGGAGTTGCCTTCGGACTGCTGATGTTCACCATCGCCATCGGACTGTCGCTGATCCTCGGCGTACTGGACATGCTCAACCTGGCGCACGGCGCGCTGTACCTCGCCGGTGCGTACCTCGCCGTGCAGTTCTTCACCGGGCGGCCCAGCATCTGGATGTTCCTGCTGGCGCTGGTGGTCGCGGCGGTGTTCGGCGCGGGGGCCGGTGCCGGCCTGGAGGCGATGATGCGCCCGCTGGCCCGCCGCGGTCACCTGGACCAGGCGCTGGCGAGCCTCGGTGTCGCCCTGGTGGTCGCTGACCTCATCTCGGCGGTCTTCGGCAACGACGTGCACACCGTGTCGCCGCCCGACATCCTGTCCGGTAGCCCGCAGATCGCCGGCCTCACCTACCCGGTGTACCGGCTGGTGGTTGTCCTGGTCGGCCTCACGCTGGCCCTCGTGGTGTACCTCGTGGTGGAGCGGACCCGGCTCGGGGCGCTGGCCCGCGCGACCGTGATCGACGCGCCGATGGTACGGGCGATGGGCGTGGACACCCGGCCGTTCGTCGCGGGCATCTTCGCGTTCGGCACGGCCCTGGCGTGCATCGGGGGCGTGTTGGCGCGCCGATGCTGGGCGTGTACCCGGGACTCGACCAGTACGTGCTGATCCTGGGACTCGTCGTGGTCGTGGTCGGCGGGGTCGGCTCGGTGCGCGGTACGCTCCTCGGCGCTCTGGTCATCGGGCAGGTCGAGGTGCTCGGCGTCTCGCTGCTGCCCCGGTACGCCTCCTTCCTTGTCTTCGCCACCATGGTGATCGGCCTCCTGCTGCGCCCGGCGAACCGGCTCAAGGCGGTCGCGGCGTGACGGCGATTGCTCGGCTCCGGCCGCCACCGCACCGGGTGCGGCTGGACTGGCCGGCTCGGCTCCGCCGGCTGGTGCCCGCCGTCACGGCGCTGGCCGTGGCGATCGCGCCGTTCGGCGTGATCCCGTCAGTCTCCAGCGCGCTGGCCCGGATGTGCGCCTTCGCTGTGCTGGTGGTGAGCCTCGACCTGCTGACCGGTGTGGCCGGCCTGCCGTCGCTGGGACAGGCCGCGCCGTTCGGCGCGGGCGGGTACACCGCGGCCATCGTGGCCATCCACCTCGGGCCGGTGGCGCCGGTACAGCTCGTGGTCGCCGCGGCCGTCGGTGGCCTGTTCGCGGCCGCCATCGGGTGGCTCGCGGTACGGCTGCGCGGGATCAACTTCCTGATGATCACGCTGGCCCTGGCCGAGTTGGTGCACGCGCTGGCCAACCAGTGGTCCTCGCTGACCGGGGGCTCCAACGGTCTGGTGGGCCTGCCGTTCATCCGGGTGGTTCCGGGCGGGCCGCCGCTGGTGGCCACCGGGTACGTGCTGTGGTACGCGCTTGCGGTATCGGTACTGTGCATCGCCGTCGTGGTGACCGTCTCCCGCAGCGCCTTCGGCCGTACCCTGCGCGGCATCCGGGACAACGAGGGGCGGATGCGGGCGCTCGGGTACTCCACGTTCTGGCCGAAGTACCTCGCGTTCTGTCTCGCCGGTGTGATGGCCGGAGCTGCTGGCTCGCTGTGGGTCGCGCAGGCGCAGTTCGTCTCGCCGGCCAGCCTCGGCTTCGAGATCTCCGCGCTGGCCCTAATGGCCGTCGTGATCGGCGGGCGGGGCACCCTCTACGGGCCCGTGTTCGGTGCCGCCTTGGTCGTCCTGGTCCGCTTCGAACTGTCCCCGTACCTGGGTGGTCGCGGCATGCTGCTGCTCGGCGCCGTCTTCGTCCTCGTGGTGTATGCGCTGCCGAAGGGACTCTCCGGCCTGCGGACGCTACTGCCCATCCGGCGGCCCGGAGGTGAACCGTGACACCAGCCTTGGCAGTCGACGGCATCTCGGGCAGCTACGGCTCGATCGCCGCGGTGGACAACGTGAGCCTGCGCGTACAACGCGGCGCCCGCCACGCGGTGATCGGACCCAACGGCGCCGGAAAGTCCACACTGTTCAGTCTGATCACCGGGGCGCGGGCGGCCAGCTCGGGCCGGGTAGTGCTGGACGGCAAGGACATCTCCGATCTGTCCGAGCACGCCCGGGTACGGGCCGGCCTGACCAAGACCTTCCAGCAGGCCAGCGTGTTCCTGTCACTGTCCGCACTAGAAAATGTGGCGCTGGCCGCCCAGCGGGCCGCCGGCGTCGGGCTGCGGATGCTGCGTCCTGCCCGCCAGTACCGCGACATCAACCGCTCCGCCATCGACCACCTGACGATGGCGGGCTTGTACGAACGCCGCCACCTCCCGGCAGGTGCGCTCTCGCATGGCGAACGCCGCCAACTCGACCTGGCGATGGCGCTGGCCACCAACCCGCGGGTGCTGCTGCTGGACGAGCCCACGGCAGGCATGTCGGCCGCGGCCACCGCCCACTTCGTGCAGCTCCTCATGGCGCTGGCGCCGAGGGTCACCTCGGTGATCGTCGAGCACGACCTGGACCTGGTGTTCGGTGTCGCCACCCACGTGACCGTGCTACACCAGGGCGCGGTGCTCGCCGACGGACCACCCCATGTGATCCGGGCCAGCACGAAGGTGCAACAGGCGTATCTGGGCGACGGCATCGTGGAGAGCCTCTTCTACTAGGAGTACGGGATGAGCGAGGCGCTGGTGGTTCGCGGGCTGCGCGCCGGGTACGACGGCGGGACCGTGCTCTACGACACCGATTTCTGGCTGGGTGCGGGGCAGGTCGTGGCGCTACTCGGGCGCAACGGCGTGGGCAAGTCCACGTTCTGCGCGGCGGTGATGGGCCTCATCCGGCCGTACCAGGGCAGCATCCTGGTAAACGGGGTGGAGCTGGCCGGTGCGCGGGCCGATGTCATCGCCCGGGCCGGGGTCGCGATCGTGCCACAGGGCCGGCGCCTGTTCCCGTCGCTGACCGTCGAGCGGAACCTGATGATCGCTGCGCCCCGTGACAGTAGCGGCCCATGGAACCTCGACCGCGTCTACACGCTGCTGCCCCGGCTCGCGATGCGCTCGCCGTACCGGGCCGACCAGCTGTCCGGGGGCGAGCAGCAGATGCTGGCGATCGGCCGGGCTCTGATGCAGAACCCGCGGATACTGCTGCTCGATGAGCCGTCCGAAGGGCTGGCACCCGCGATCGTGGACCGCCTGGTCGACGTGGTGCGCAGCCTTCGTACCCAGGGACTGTCCATCCTGTTGGTGGAACAGGACCTGCGCGCGGCGTTCGCGCTCGCCGACGAGGTGGCCGTCATGCAGCGTGGTGCCATCGTGTACCGGTCGACCACGTACGAATTTCGGGGTGACGCCGACCGCGCCCATCGGCTACTTGGCGCCCGTCCACCCGACGATCAGGGAACCCTTTGGGGACCGGCAGCACCCAACGGACATCACCGTCGGTCTTGACCGGTCTGATCGACTGCGGGCACTCGGATCCGCTCCTTCCGTGAGGCAGCGCCGGTAGGCCGCGGGTCATCGGGACCGTTCGGAGCTACCCTCCACCGCACGCCAACATCCGTCATGCGCAGGCGGCGGTTGTTCGTGCGCGGCGTTGGCGACGAACAGGCGCTGGCTGTTGAGGACCCGGTCGCGTTCGGCCATGCCGTGCTGGATGCGATCCAGCATGCCGTTGATCGTGGCGGCCAGCGTGGCGAGTTCGTCGGCGGGCCGGCCGACGGGTACCCGTTCGGACAGGTTCTCCGCGGACAGCCGGTTCGCGGTACCGGATATCGCCCGGATCGGCCGCAGTATCAGCCCGGCCACCAGCCAGCCGGTCAGCCCGGCCAGCGCGGTCACCACCAGCAGCGCCAGCGCGGCCCGGGTCAGCAGATCGGAAATCGCCTCCTGACGCAGCCGCCCACCGATGTTGTCGTCCGGCGTCGGGGGAGGCAGCGGCAGGCTGCCCCGCAGCAGCAGGTACGTCAGCGCCAGCAGCAGCAACCCGGCGGCCAGCACCAGGCCGGTGTACACCAGGGTGAGCCGGCTGCGGGCGGTCAGTCGCCAGGTCATGTGGCGATCCGGTACCCGGCACCGGTCATCGTTTCGATCAGCGGTGGATCGCCGAGCTTGCGGCGCGGGGTGCTGACGGTGATCCGCACGGCGTTGGTGAACGGGTCGGCGTGCTCGTCCCACACCTTGTCCAGCAGCGTCTCCGCGCTCACCACGGCGCCGTCGGCGGCGGGCAGCCGTTCCAGTACCCCGAACTCCTTCGGGGTGAGCGACAGCAGCCGGCCATCCCGTTCGGCGGTGCGCCGCGACGGATCGAGCCAGAAAATGTTCCGCGGAACATTTTCTGGCTTCTGTTCCCAGCCCGTTATGTGGCCGGCGGGGCCGAGACCCCAAGGGGCTCAGGGGTTCGCCGGCCGGCGCCGGCCACATAACGATCAGAGCGATGACAGCCAGTCGAGCAGCGTTTGGTCGGACCGCCAGATCGGGCGTGGGCGGGTTCCCTCCGAAGCAGTGGCGGGTTCGGTGTTCCGGAGTGCTTCGATCTTCGCCTTTGTGGTGATCTCGGCGTAGCGGTTGGTGGTGGTGAGATCGGCGTGCCCGAGCCATGCGCGGATGACGTTCATTTCGACGCCGGCTTCGAGCAGGTGCACCGCTGCGGTGTGGCGGAACAGGTGCGGGCTTACTTTGCGCCCGGCGTGAGTGTCGTCCAGGGCGCCTGCGTGGCGCCGTACGATTTTGTAAATGCCGAACCGTGTCAGCGCTTGGCCGGTCGCGGAGCGAAACACCGGTGTGTCCGCCGCTGGTGGTCCGTTCGACGAGTTGAGAAGGTCAGCAAGCAGCGTCGCGGTCTGGCTCCATAATGGACAGGTTCGCCACTTGTCGCCCTTGCCGTGTAGACGAGCCACTGCACCGTCACCAAGGTTGAGGTGTCCGGCCCGTAGGTCGGCGACCTCCTGGACTCGTGCCCCGGTGTTGTAGAGAAACAGCAGCAGGGCCCGGTCTCGTAGGGCGAGGCGGCCAGCCCGGGGCAAGTGCCGCAGGAGCGCTTCGATCTCGTCGCGCTCCAGGAAATGCGTCTCGGCTGGTGCCGCCCGCTTTGTTGGGATGGCTGCCACCTGCTGGCAGACGCCCAGCATCTCGGGTTCGCGGGTGGCGATGTAGTCGAACAGGGTGTGCAGGGCCGCCAGCCGTTGGTTGCGGGTGCGGACGTGGTTGGCGCGGTCGTGCTCCAGGTAGCGGAGGAAGCCGAGGATCCGCTCGAAGCTCAGGTCCTCGACGCTCAGCTTGGTGAGCTTCTTGCCCTTGTTCTCAGCCACGAAACACAGCAGCAGCCGGACGGTGTCGCGGTAGCTGCGCACCGAGGCTGGCCGGAGACCCTTGACCGTAGTCAGGTGGTCGAGGAAGAAGGAGTGGACGAGCGGCCCGAGCGGCCGCGACCCGGTCATGCCTTCCCCTCTGTCCACGCGGGTTCGGCGAGGGCTTCGAAGCGCCGGCCGGCCTCGGCAAGCAGTTGCGGCGTGATGGTCAGGTAGACGGCGGTGGATGCGGGGTCGACGTGGCCCATGAAAGTGGAGAGCCGGTAGAGCCGCGCCTGCGGATCGACGTCCTCCCGGTACCAGCGGGCCAGGCGTCCCACCGCGAACGAGTGACGCAGGCAGTGAAGACGGGGTGGGGAGACGCCGTCAGGTATCGGGAAGGCCAGCACGGCCATGAGCCGGTGGAACGTCTGGCTCGCGCTGCACGGATGGACGCTGCGGCGGCCGTCAAAGCTGAACAGCGGGTCACCGCCGCTGGCGCCGCGGCGCTCGACCTGGCGGGCGAGGAGTTCGCCGATGCGCGGCCCGTGAGGAACCAGGCGGCTCTTGCCGAACTTGCCGCCCCGCACCGTCAGGATCTGCTGCCCAGCGTCGACGTCGCTGATACGCAGGCCGCATGCCTCTCCGACTCGCAGCCCAAGTCCGTAGCACAGGGCGAAGATGGCGTGGTAGGTCGGTCCGCGGCCAGCGGCTCTCGAATTGTCGGGGAGGGCTGCTGCGGCCTCGAGTAGCCGGCGTGCCTGAATGGCGTCGAAGAGGAACGGCAGGCGCAGATCCGTCTCGTGGCGTCGGGTTCTGCGCAGCGGTGAGGCTTCCAGGCGTTGTTGGGCCACGGCCCAGTCGAGGAAGCAGCCGACGACGCCGACGAGGTGGTTGAAGCTGCGGGCCCGGGCTCTGGGCCGTGAGGCGACGAACGCCTCGAGCAGGGAGGGGGTGAGCTGGTGCAGGTCCTCCACGCCGTGGTGACGGGTGAATGCGAGCAGCAGGCGCAGCGTGGCCTCCTCGGTGTGATACTTGCGCCCCAGCGCCCGCTTGTGGGCGAGGAAGTCCGCGACGACGACGGCGAGGCTGCTGTTCATGCGAGTGCCTCCTCGCCGTCGCCGAAAGCGACTTCGCGCAGCGCGTCGACAGCGACCTTGGCGTAGATCTCGGTGGAGCGCGCGGAACGGTGCCCGACGAAGTCGCCGATGGTCTTGAGGTCGAAGTTCGCATCGACGAGGCGCTGCACCGCCGAGTGCCGCAGGGTGTGCGATCCCGGCCGGGGAACATCGACACCCGCTTTGAGCAGGTAGAAGCGGGCTAGCGACGACACTGCGGCGCTCCCGATCGGGCGTCGGGGAGCATTGGTGCGAAAGAACACGCGGCGATCGGTCGTGGCCGGGCGACCGTTGCGGAGGTAGTCCAGGAGGGCCTCGCCCACCACCGCAGACAGCGGGAAGGCCGTTGAGTGGCCGGCCTTGCGCTCGGGAATCGCCAGGCGCTCGCGCTTCCAGTCAATGTCGTCCAAGGTGAGCGCGGCGACCTCCCGCCCGCGCAAGCCGTACGTGACGAGCAGGAGCAAGATGGCGTAGTCGCGTCGGCCCGCGATGGTCCTCCGGTCGACGCTGGCGAGGACCCGGTTGACGTCGTCCCACGAGATCGACCGCGGGATATCCGACAATCGGTAGACCTGCGGCCAGCCGACGGTGGCGCTCAGGTCGCTCGCAACGATGCGTTGTCGGTGTGCGTAGCGCAGGAACACCCGCAGGGCACCAGCGCTGCCGCCGACCGTGCTCTTGGCCAACCCAGCGCCGGCACGTTCAACGATGAAGGCGCTGAGGATCACCGGCGAGAGCTCCTGGATCGACGTCATGCCGATCCGCCCCAGGTATGCCTCGAAACGGTCCAGGTGGTGACGGTAGCCATCCACCGTGGCCGGGCGAAGTCCCCGCTCCTCGACCAGGTAATCGAAGAAGCCGGGGGCGACATCGACGAACGGCTGACGGTGGTGTGGCCGGCCAGTCGGCTCGAAGCCGGGCACCACAACCGACAGCATCTGCTCGACCGGGCCGCGGACCTCCTTCGCCATCGGCCTCGTCGAGCAAGTTGCGTGGTGAGCTGCGACTCGCACGGCGACGAACGCATCGACGTGCGCTGGCAGATCGCCAACGGCGTGCGCCCCTCGCGTGCGGGCGAACTCGCCGAAGGCGAACCCGATAGGTACCCGGCGCCAGATGCTCTTCGCGCTGTAGCCCTGGCCTGCCATCCAAGCGACGTAAGTCTCGATCTCCGCCGCGATCCACGACCCCCGAAGGCGATCAATCGTCGACGGCTTGAAGAAGTACTGCTCCAGCATGGACAACCTCCGTTCTACTGACGAATCGGAGGAGGAACCATCCCAGAAGCCGCCCGCGTTATGTGGCCACACTGTCCGCCCATCGCCGTGCTGACATCGGCGCCGGCCTCACGAAACACATAACGGGGCTGGGAACAGAAGTTCGACATCCCGCGCGCGCAGCACGGGAGGGCGGGCCGGCGTGCTGCGCCGGGCCAGCGCACGCACCCGGGCGACCAGCTCGGAGAACGCGAACGGTCTGCGGCCACCTGCACACCGGCTGGAGGAGGTGCTGTCCGCCGCGCCGGCGCTGGCTCGCCGTAACCGTGCCGTCATCCAGCTTCCGAACGAACCGAGCGGTACCGAGCTAGTCTGACGGTGATCCCGCTCAGGACCCCGACGGTTCCACCGTCGAGCACCATGCCAGGAGTCCTGATGACGCGAACGTTTGAGGCGGGCACCACCGCCGTGTCGGTGCCGCGCCGTGGGACCGAGTAGGCCGTTCTGCTCCGGCCGGTCAAGGACGCCGGGTTGCCGGATCGCCGGCCAGGACGATCACCTCCGGCGGGAACCGGAACCCCGCCAACGCCGACTTGGGCGGCAGCCACAGGTTGGGACCGAGCGACAGCTTCACACGCTCAAGCATGACTCGATCTTGCCGACGACCAACGCAACAGTGCCGCGCGAGATCGTCAGGAACCTCGTCGACGCGGGGGGACAGGTCGCGGATCAACGGCGCACGGTACCGCTGGTGTGCCGCGCCGTCGGAGGTGACCACGGTGGGCCCCCCGGCCGATACCGTTGGTCAGCTCGGCCAGGACCGCCGGGGTCGGCGGAACGTCCGGGCACAACGCGTTCGCCGAGGAGAAGTCCTGCGGCCTTCGTAGTACCTCGCAGGCGTCGGCGTCCCAGGCGACCAGCCACGTGTTCAGCGGCGGTACGAAGGTAAGCCCCGTGGTCTGCCGGGCCTGCGCGTAGCTGGAATACGGGTCGCGTTGCAGTGTGTCGAGATCCTCGCGCGAATCATCCACCGCCTACCTCCCGAACGACCGACGACTCGGACGTGCCGCTTCTATTAGGTCAACGGGGTGTGGCGCCACGTGTACCGGGCCGTCGACCAGTACGGGCAGGTCACCGACGTGCTGGTCTCGGCTCGCCGGGACGCGAACGCCGTCCGCCGGTTCCTGCACAGGGCCTTGACCAGGTTGAAGGTGCGGCCAAGCGAGGTGATCACCGACGCCGCACCGGTCGAGGGTGCCGGGCCGGCGGCGGATCGCTGCGGCAAGCCGGCATGGCTCACCCGCGGCCAGCTGCTCACACGGCGGCGTCACGGCGTCTACGTGAGCGCGGTCTGGGGCGGCACGCTCAAGGACAACGAGGTCGGCCCGGGCATCTATGTCGACTATCTGCCCACCGCGCTGGCCACCAAGGCGTACCGGGCGGCGCCGGAGGCGGACGTCGTCGGAGAGGGACTGGACCAGATCCCCGCCGCCCTCGACCGGATCCGCCGCGACGTGTCGGCGAAGAAGCTCGTCGTACGGCTGTGACTCACCCGGTCGAGGCCAACAACCTCCGGTACACCTCGGTTGTGCAGCTGCGCCTCTTGTAGGTGTAGGAACCGCCGCATCGGTCACCTCGGGCGTGGCGGCCAACGCCTCGCAAAAATCGACACGGTAGACGGGATTCCGGATCGCCGTAGCCTGTGAAGTTGGGGCCTGTCGCGCTGGCGAAACGCGGGGTCGCCCCATTTGGCCAGCGGTCGAGGTAATGGCATGCGCGACCATTTCCCGCCGGGCCGTCATGAGTTTGCCTCGGTCGGGTGAGCTGGCCGAGACTTTCCGGTCCGTTCATCCAACCGGGCGTCGGCGGCCTGCGTCTCCGGCGGTGTCCATTGTCGACACCGCCGGCACGGCCGTTCCAAGATCATAGGTCTTGGCTGAACCTGGGCGGGGCTACGCAGCGGAGTATCGCGATGTGATCACGCTCGGCGCGTGCGATGCGGCGTGAGGACGAAGCTCCGGTATGACGAGGTCTTCTCACAGATCCCTGTCGTCCGGAGCTTCGTCATGGACCAGTGTGTCATTGCCGCCACCGAGGCGGCGGTCGCGGCGGCGGTTGTGGATGTGCCGGTCGCGGATGTGTGCCGTGATCTGCTGCAGTTGCTGGGTGGAGTGTCCGATGGTCGCTCCTCGCAGGGGCGGGATCATCCGGCCTCGGTGGTGCTGGCGCTGGCCGCGGCGGCGACGGTCGCGGGGATGAAGGGCTACGCCGCGATCGCTGGATGGGTCGCCGACGTCCCTGCCGGGATCTTGACAGACCTGTACCTGCGGGCCGGCGCCCTGCCCGTGGGCCCGCCGAGCAAGTCCACGATCTGGCGGGTATCCACCGACGCCGATGCGCACGCGTTGGACGCCGCGGTCGGGGCATGGTTTAGCAGCATCGCGGCTACCCACGCCAGCACCGCCGCGGGCGGCGGCCACGACCAAACGCCGCCACGAGGCACGCGGGTACAGATCCGTTTGGACGGCAAAACGGTGCGCGGGGCCAAAGATCACGACGGCAACCAGATGCAGCTACTGGCAGCGCTGGCGGGCCCGGCCGGCGATGGCGGCGCGGCGGTGGTCCTCGCGCAGACCGAGGTCAGCGGCGCGAAGACCAACGAACCGCAGGCGGCACGCGAGGTCCTGGGCGGCATCGACCTGGACGGGGCGACGGTCACCGCGGACGCGTTGCACACGGTCAAGGCCACCGCCGAGTTGATCCACCAGCGCGGAGGCCAGTTCGTGTTCCCGGTCAAGGAGAACCGGCAGGCCCTGTTCGACGCCCTGGACGCCCTGCCCTGGAAAGACATCCCGATCACACACCACAGTGTCGACAAGGGACACGGCCGGATCACCCGCCGCACCATCCGGGTCCTGCCCGCCCCCGACGACCTACCCTTTCCCCACGTCAACCAGGCCTATCTGGTCGAACGGTACGTCACCGCCACCGACGGCACCCCGATCTCCGCCGTCGCCGCGCTCGGCGTGGCAAGCCACACCGCCACCCAGGCCACCCCAGCCGACCTGGCC
>WNGA01001942.1_pt1 | contig 31609 bp, 18 predicted proteins | sample 5400061 | NCBI WGS metagenome assembly WNGA01 (sample SAMN13153366, study PRJNA577476) | soil metagenome | isolation source: 100 cm soil or saprolite under grassland replicate 2 | place: USA:California | collected 2016-06-15 | reverse complement strand
ACTCGCCTCATTGGGCATCATGATCCCGCAACAGAGCCACATGCGGGAAAACGTCGCCGCCGACGTCTCGAACAGTCTCAGGTTCTTCACCTACCTCTTCGGCGAAGCGCCGTACGGGCACTACTACGTCACCGAGATCCCGTATGGCGAAGGCGTCTCCTTCCCGGGCATGATCGATCTGTCGTGGGCCACGTTTCAGAACACCTCGCTCGACGGCTTTGACGAATTCTTCCGCGCCCACGAGGTGGCCCACCAGTGGTGGGGCAACGGCGTCCGCCCCGGCTCGTACCGCGACGCCTGGCTCAGTGAAGGACTGGCCTCCTTTTCGGCCCTGTGGTATCTGCAAAACGAGCGCAAGCACAATGACGAGTACTTCCGGTTTCTCGACCAGTACAAAGCGGATATCGGCGACGACCGGGACGACGCCGGCGCCATCTGGATCGGCTACAGGAACGCCACCCCCAGCGTGCGGCGCGGGTACGATGTGATGATCTACGAGAAGGGGGCGTGGGTCTTCCACATGCTGCGGACCCTTATGCTCGACCTCAGCACGATGAAAGAGGATCGCTTCACGGAGACGATGCGGGACTACTATCGGACTTTCCGCGGCAGGCCGGCGACGACCGACGACTTCCGCGCCGTCGTCGAGCGCCATGCAGGCGTATCGATGGATTGGTTTTTCGATGAGTGGGTCAGAGGCACGGCGATTCCCACGTACCACGTCGCCTGGACCACCCAGCCCGCCGCCGGCGGGAAGTACGTGGTCCGCCTCCGGGTGACGCAGGAGCATGTGCCGCCCGACTTCCGGATGTTCGTGCTGGTTTCGGCGGACCTGGGTAATAACCGCTTTGCGCACTTCCGCGTCGGCGTGAATGGCGGCCAAACGGAGTATGTGAGCCCGTTGCTGCCCGCTGAGCCCAAGGCGATAAAATTCAACGAGCTCCACAGTGCGCTTGCCGATGTGAAGATGGAACGGTGGTGACGGCGGCGCTCCCCTGAGCCCGCAGCCTCTGCTATCTTTCGAGCCATGGCCACCAGAACCCGAGCGCCGACCCAACCTCGGACCACCCGGCAGCCCGCGCCGCTCGCCAAGGCGGACCTCCTCGACATCTTCCGGCTGATGTACCTCTCCCGCCGGCTGGACGACAAAGAGATCCAGCTCAAGCGGCAGAACAAGATCTTCTTCCAGATCTCCGGGGCCGGGCACGAGGCCGTCCTCGTCGCGGCGGGGAAAGCGCTGCGGCCCGCCTACGACTGGTTCTATCCCTACTACCGCGACCGCGCTATCTGCCTCACGCTCGGCATGACCCCGACGGAGATGCTGCTCTCAGCCGTCGGCGCCGCGGACGACCCCAACTCCGGCGGGCGCCAGATGCCGTCCCACTGGGGGCATAAGGCGCTCAACATCGTGAGCCAGTCGAGCCCCACCGGCACGCAGTTCCTCCAGGCCGTCGGCTGCGCCGAAGCGTGGCTGCGCTATGCGGCCCTGGAGGGCGTCGCCGAGAAGCCGGTGCACGGGGACGAGGTCGCGTACGTGTCCGCCGGCGACGGCACGACGAGCGAAGGCGAATTCTTCGAGGCGCTGAACAGCGCCAGCAACTTGAAGCTCCCGGTGCTGTTCCTCATCGAGGACAACGGCTACGCGATCTCCGTACCCGTCGAGGTGCAGACGGCCGGGGGGTCGATCTCGAAGCTGATCCGCGGCTTCCCCGACTTGCTCGTCGAAGAGGTGGACGGGACCGATCCCGTCGCCTCCTACGAGGCGCTCACCCGCGCCGCCGAGCATTGCCGCAAGCGCCAGGGCCCGGCCCTCGTGCACGCCCGCGTCACGAGGCCCTACTCCCATTCGCTCTCAGACGACGAGATCCTCTACAGGCCGCCGCGGGAACGCGAGGAAGAGGCCAAGCGCGACTGTCTGGTGACCTTCTCCAAGCGACTGGTCCGTGAGGGCGTCGCCACCGAAGCCGAGCTCGAGGCGATCCGCACCCAGGTGGACGAGGAGGTGCAGGTCGCGGCGGACGTCGCGCTCGCCTCGCCGCAGCCGAAACCTGAGACCGCGCTGCAGTTCGTCTACTCGCCCGACGTGGACCCGACTTCGGAGCAGTTCGACACCGAGGACGATCCTCAGTTCTCCGGCGATCCCACGACGATGGTGGATCTGCTCAACGCCTGCCTCAAGGACGAGATGACGCGCGACCCGCGCATCCTCGCCTTCGGCGAGGACGTGGCCGATTGCAGCCGCGAGGAGTTCCTCAAGGACGTGAAGGGGAAGGGCGGGGTGTTCAAGGTCACCTGGGGGCTGCAGCGCCAGTTCGGGAGCGACCGCGTGTACAACTCGCCCCTGGCCGAGGCCAACATCGTCGGCCGGGCGATCGGCCTCGCCACCCGGGGCCTGAAGCCCGTGGTCGAGATCCAGTTTTTCGACTACATCTGGCCCGCGTACCATCAGCTGCGCAACGAGCTCGCCACGCTACGGTGGCGCTCCAACAACCAGTTCAGCTGCCCGGCCGTCGTGCGCGTGACCTACGGTGGCTACCTGAAGGGCGGCTCGGTCTATCACTCGCAGACGGGCGCGGTGGTGTTCACCTCCGTGCCGGGCCTGCGGGTCGTGTGCCCGGCGACCGCCCTCGACGCCAACGGCCTGTTGCGCACCGCCATTCGCTGCGATGATCCCGTCCTCTTCCTCGAGCACAAGCACCTCTACCGGCAGACCTACAACAAAGCCCCGTATCCCGGCCCCAACTTCATGATCCCCTTCGGGAAAGCCAAGGTGGTGCGGGAGGGGACGCACTTGACCGTGGTCACCTACGGCGCGGTCGTGCAGCGCGCGCTCGTCGCCGCCAAACAGCTCGAGGAGCAGGACGGCGTGAGCGTCGAGGTGATCGACCTGCGCACCCTGTCGCCCGTCGACTGGGACGCGGTCGAGCGCTCGATCCGCAAGACGAACAAGGTGCTCGTCGCGTACGAGGACTCGCTGTCGTGGGGGTACGGCGCCGAAATCGCCGCGCGCATCGCCGACCAGGGATTCCCCTGGCTCGACGCGCCGGTCAAGCGCGTCGCAGCGACCGATACGTTCGTCGCCTACGCGCCGGACCTCGAGGATTTCATCCTGCCCCAGGTGGAGAATCTCGCGCAGGCAATGCGCGAGCTGCATGCGTTCTAGGGCGCTCGGCTACAGCGCCCTCTTCTTTCTCTCCGGCGCCACGGGGCTCGTCTACGAGCTCCTCTGGGTGCGCCTGCTCTACCAGGCGTTCGGCTCCACCATCCAGTCGGTGACGACGGTCGTCGCCGCGTACATGGGCGGCCTGGGGCTCGGCGCCTGGCTGCTCGGGCGCCGCGCCGACCGCCACCCGCGCCCCGCCGCGCTCTACGGCTGGCTCGAGATCGCCATCGGCGCGTTCGGGATCGTCTCACCCCTGGTTCTCGGCCTCGCCCGCCACGCCTACATCGGTGCCGCCGCGGCCCTCGGCGCCGGACCGCTCGGCAGCCTTGCCTTGCGGTTCGGCCTCGCCGCGCTCGTGCTCCTCGTGCCCACCACCCTCATGGGCGGCACGCTCCCCGTCCTGACCCGCGCCTTGACCGGGACCGATCGCGCCGCCCTGAAGCGCTGGCTCGGCCGGCTCTACGGCCTGAATACGCTCGGGGCCGTCATCGGCGCCGGCCTGGCCGGATTCGTCCTCATCGAGCACGTCGGCATCCGCGCTTCGCTCTGGGTCACGGCCGCCGTGAACCTCGGACTGGGCGCCGCGGCAATCGCCCTGGCCCGGCCCCTCCCGGAGATCCCGGCCACCTCTGACCCCGGGCGCCAGCCCGGGGAACCCGGAGCCCGGGACGCACTCCACACCGTGGCGCTCGTCCTGCTCGGCGTTACCGCGTTCGCCTCGTTGCTCGACGAGATCGCCTGGACCCGCGTGCTGGTGATGATCGTGGGGGGGTCCACCTATGCCTTCACCCTCGTGCTGGTCGTGTTCCTGCTCGGCATCGGGCTGGGGAGCGCGCTGGTGGCCCGCCGCAGCACCGAGCGCGCCGTCACGGCCGCGTCCGCGGGGTTCGCTCAGGGGGTGACGGCGGCGGGCGCCGCCGCGCTGTTCGTCTTCTTCTCGTGGTTGCCGCTGTACATCATCGATGTGTTCCAGATCGACGGCCTCGGTCCCACCGCGCGGCTGCTGCTGATGGGCATCGCCGTCGGCGCGGTCGTGCTCGTGCCCGCCCTGGGGATGGGGATGACGTTCCCGCTGCTCACCGATCTCGTCGCACGGCCGGGGGAGGCTCGCGCCCGGGACGTCGGGGCCGCCTACGCGCTCAACACCGTCGGCAGCATTCTCGGCGCCGCGCTCACCGGCTTCGTTCTGGTCGTCGCGCTCGGCACCGACCGGACCCTGCGGCTCGGCCTCGCGATCAACGCGGTCGCCGCCCTCGCCCTGGTCGCCCTCGCGGCGCGCGGCGTCGCCGAGGGTTCCCCGGAGCACCGCCGCCTCAGGCTGCGGGTGCTGGGCGGCGGCGCGCTCGGCGCGGCGGCCCTCGTCGTCGCGCTCGCGACCCCGCACTGGAGCAGCCGGCTCATCGACCTCGGGCCCACAATCTACGGGCGCGCCAAGATGTCGCCCGCCGAGCGTCGCGGGTTCCTGAGCCACGCGGGCGGGCGGCAACTGGCCTTCCGGGAAGGTTGGAACGCCACCGTGTCGGTGTGGGAGAGCGCGGCGGGCCGCACCCTCAAGGTGAACGGCAAGGCCGATGCGTCCGACCACGGGGACATGGACACCGAGATTCTGTTGGGCCTGGCTCCAGTTGCGGCTCGCCCGGACGCCGCTTCCGCGCTGGTGATCGGCTTCGGGAGCGGCGTGACCGCCCGCACCCTCGCCGACGTCCCCGGGATGCGACGCGTGCGCGTCGTCGAGATCGAGCCGGCTGTGCTGGAGGTGGCGGGCCTCTTCACCGGGGTCAACGACTCCGTCCTCAGCCGGCCCACCGTGTCCGCCGTCGTGGACGATGCCCGCAGCGCCCTGCAGGTGGATGCCTCGAGCTACGACGTCATCGTCTCGGAACCCAGTAACCCCTGGGTCGCGGGCGTGGCGACGCTGTACACCCCCGAGTTCTTCCGCATCCTCCGCCGCCGGCTCGCGGACAATGGTGTGTTCTGCCAGTGGGTGCAACTCTACCAGCTCCCGCTGCCCGTCGTGGCCACGATCGTCGCGAACGTGCGCGAGGTGTTCCCGCACGCCGAGCTGTGGTTCAGCTCGCCGTGGGACCTGATGGTCGTCGCTTCGCCGCAGCCGATCCGCTATGACCGGGCGTGGCTCGCTCGGTTGTTCGCGGACCCGCGCATCGGCGCGTTAGGGCGGGACTACCTGAACGTATACCGGCCCGAGCAGTATGCCGGACACCTGGTGATGGGGGACGCCGGCACCGCCAGGCTCGTGCGCCGGGGGGGCGTCATCGTGCACCGCGACGACCGGCCCCAGCTCGAGTTCGCGGCGGCCCGGAGCTTCCTCGACTCGGGCAGCCCTGGGGACGTGTTCGATTCCCTGATCGCGATCGGCGCGGCTGCGGACGCCGCGGCCCCGCCCGAAGCATTGGCCTGGGCGCTGAGCGCGCGCCGCGGCGACCCTACAGGCGTGCGCTACGTGGACGCCGTCCGTCGCGCCCACCCTCACGAGGACGCCTGGGCCTTCCAAGCCGCCGCGATGTGGTTGACGCTCGGAGACTCTTCTCTCGCCGACTCCGCTCTGCCGCGCCTCGCGGACGCCGGTAATCGCGATGCGCTCCTGCTGTCCGGCATCGTCGCCGCGAAGCGTGACCAACCCGCGCTGGCCCGCCGGCTCCTCCGGCGCGCGCTGGCAGCCGGAGCCGACGAAACCGAGGCCCGAGCGGTGCTCGCGGTCCTCGCGGCCCGGGAGCAACGCTGGGGCGAGACCGGGGCTGAGCTGCGTCGCGCGCTCGCGGCGGCCCCCCGCCCCAGCACTTTCCGGCGCCCCTACCCCAGGGACTGGCTCGGCGATGCCCTGACTCCCTTCGCCCTGGACGGCCCGGCGCCGTTGGCGGACACCCTGCTGGCCCAGGCGCTGGACACGCGGCCCGGCTGGGCGGCCCTCTACGAATTGGAAGGCGTGGTGGCGATTCGGCTGGGCCGCTGCGCGGAGGCGGCGGAGCGGTTTCTCACCTTGCTGGATTTCGGGATGGAGCGGCCCGACGGGCCGGAGCTCGTGGCGCGTTGCCGCCGCGGCCTCGGGCCTTAGGGCGGCGGGCGGTCCGCGAGCAGGTCCCGGATCTCGCCCGCCGCGGCAATGGCGTGGTCCACATCGCGCGAGAGGGAGCGGGCCTGCTGCGTGGCCTGCGTCAGATCACTCAGGACCGCCGCCACCCCCGCTGACTTGAGCCGGAGCAGGTCGAAGCGGACGTTCTGCATCGCTATCACGCACGATTCGAGCTGTTCCTCCACGCCGCGCCGCCGCGTCACCAGATCGCCCAGGGCCTGCCGCTGCCGCTCGAGGAGGTTGAGCTGCCGGTCCCGTTCGGCGCCTTCGGGCTGCCGCCGGGTGCCCTCGAGCTTCTCGTCGATGCGCGCCAGCGCCGTGGGATCCACGCCTCCGGTCATGGTCGCCAGCATGCGCGCCAGCTCCTCGGCGCGGTGCAGCAGCTTGTCGACCGTGTCGGTCACGTCGGGCAACAGCTTGCGCTCCGACTTGGGGAGCCGGTCCATGATCTTGAGGATCGCCTGGCGGTCCAGCCGCACCTGGTTGATTGCGTCGAGATGCCGGCCGAACTCGTCGGCGGTCGGCGGGGCCAACCGGCCCGCGCGGCCGCTGCTCGTCCCCAGCCGCGCTTCCGCGCCGTCGGGCGCCACGGGGCGGTGCAGGATGTCCCGCCAGGAATAACCGGCCTCCCACAGCTTCCAGAAGCGGGGCAGCACGCCGAACGCCCCCCAGATGGCGACGCCGATCACCGCCCACGACAGGCGTCCGGCGTTCACCACGTCGAGCACCGCTACGCCGCTGAACACCGACGCCCAGGTGACGAACGCGTGGCGGGTGCGGCGCACGATCTCCGGCTCGCCGCCCGGCGGGCGGGCCGCGACTTCGCGCCGTTGCGAGCGACGCGCGGCCTCGCGACTGCGGGCGGCGGGGGGCAACGCGGGAGGCTCGGGCGCCCACCGCGCCGCGGCGCTCGAACGCGCGGGCGCCGTGCGGTGCGGCCGGTACGGCGGCGCACTCCGCGATTCCAGGGCCCGGCGCAGCGCGTCCGCAGTGGGCCAGCGGCTCTCCGGCTCCTTCTCGAGGCTGCGCATCACGCACGCCGCCAGGTCCTCCGGGCAGTCGGGCCGTTTCTCCATGATCATCGGCGCTGGCTCCGCGATATGCTTCATCAGGATGCCGGGCACCGTCGGCGCGCGGAACGGCAGTTCCCCGACCAGCATCTGGTAGCCAACGACGCCGAGGCTGTAAATGTCCGAGCGGCCGTCGATCTCCCGGTCGCCGGCCGCCTGCTCGGGGCTCATGAAGTGCGGTGTCCCGATCGCCACGCCGGTGGCCGTCAGCGTCCCGCCGGTGGCCGAGGACAGTGCCTTGGCGATGCCGAAATCCGTTACGACGACCCGGCCGCGGCTGCCCTCGAGGAGGATGTTGTCGGGCTTCACGTCGCGGTGGATGATGCCGACGGCGTGGGCGGCGCTCAGGGCGTCCGCCGTCTCGGACAGGATGCGCCGCACCTCCTCCGCCGGAAGGCGGCCCCGGCGCTTGAGGCGCGCCGAGAGCGGCTCGCCGTCCACGTAGGCCATGACGAAGTACACGATCCCGTCCGGCCCTTCGCCGACGGTGTGAATCGGCACGATGTTGGGGTGGGAGAGCCGCGCCGCCGTTTCGGCTTCGCGGAGGAACCGCGTCCGGATGCCTTCCTGGAACGCCAGCTCCGGCGGCAGAACCTTGATGGCCACCCGGCGCTTCAGCCGCTCGTCGCGGGCGTTATAGACGACCCCCATGCCGCCACGCCCGATCTCCCCCTCGACGGTGTAGCTGGTCCCGAGGGCCTGGGTCAGGCGTGCGATGAGTGATCGATCCGCTTCGTTCACGAGATCCGGAGGCCTTATCGGGCTATAGATTTACGCACAGTGGGGCCCTCCTGCAACCGTCTCACCCGCCGAAACTTAGCGACGCTTTGACAGCTCCTGCCTTATTGACGCGGGCGGGGCGGAACGTCCGTGCTCACGAGGTCGTTTTGTATGATGGCACGCGAGATGCTAAAGCGTGACCCGAAGTGACTCTATTCTCGGAGATGATAAGGAATGTCTGAACGGCTTACTCTCCCAGTCCTGCCGTTGCGGGACATGGTGCTGTTTCCCGGCGTCACCACCCCCGTCGGTGCCGGCCGGCCCGCCACGCTGCGGGCCATCGAGGCCGCGCTCAAGACGGAGTCCCGGCTGATTTTCGCGGTGGCACAGCGCGAAAACGTGGACACGGTGTCGCCGGCGCTGTTGTACGGCATGGGGACGATCGCACGGATCGGCCAGGTGCAGCGCGGGCTGGGCGGGGTCCAGCTGGTGCTGCACGGCGAGAAGCGCGCCGCCGCGCTCCAGTACGCGGAGCGCGCCGGGCACATTGAAGTCGTCGTCGTGGAGGCGGTGGAGCAGCAGCCGATCCAGCCGACGGACCCCGCCTTTGTCGCGCTGTTCCGCGAGGCCCGGGAGCGAGCCGGTGAGCTGGGCGAAAAGTCGGGCCTGCCGGACGAGGTCGTCCGTCAGGTGCTGGAAGAGGTCGCCGACAAGCCGGGACGCCTCGCCGATCTCGTGGCGGGTTACCTCGATATCCCCACGTCGGAACGGCAGGGGTTGCTCGAGCTGCTGTCGGTCGAGGAGCGGCTGCGGCGGGTGCTCGTGCACGTGCAGCGGCAGATCGGCGTCCTCAACGCGCAAGAGGACATCAAATCGCAGGTGCAGGAGGAGCTCGGCCAGCGCCAGCGCGAGATGATCCTGCGCGAGCAGCTGAAAGCCATCCGCAAGGAGCTTGGGGAGGAGGACGAAGCCGGCGACGTCGACGAGCTGCGCAAGCGGCTCGAGGCCCTGGAGCTGCCCGAAGCGGCCAAGAAGGAGGTCGAACGGGAGCTGTCGCGCTTGGAGCGCGCCGGCCGCGAATCGATGGAGGCGCAGGTCATCCGCACCTACCTCGAGACGGTCGCTGAGCTGCCGTGGAACAAGCGGGCGGAGGAATCGCTGGACTTGAAGCGTGCAGCCGAGATCCTCGAGGAAGACCACTACGGTCTCGGCGACGTGAAAGACCAGGTGCTCGAGTTCCTGGCCGTCCGTCAGCTGCGCCTGCGCGTGCCCAAGGCGGAGGCCCCGGGGAACGAGGACGACAAGCAGGCGAAGGGCTTGATCCTCCTGTTCTTGGGCCCGCCGGGCGTCGGCAAGACGTCCATCGCCAAGTCCATCGCGCGGGCGCTGGGCCGTCCGTACGTCCGCATTTCCCTGGGGGGCGCGCGGGACGAGGCCGACATCCGTGGCCACCGGCGCACCTACGTGGGGGCGATGCCGGGCCGCATCATTCAGGGCATGAAACAGGCGGGGGCGAAGAACCCCGTCTTCCTGTTGGACGAGGTGGATAAGCTCGGCGTCTCCTTCCAGGGTGACCCCGCGGCTGCCCTGCTCGAGGTCCTGGACCCGGCGCAGAACGACTCGTTCACCGACCACTACCTCGGTGTACCGTTCGATCTCTCGGAAGTCTTCTTCATCGCCACGGCGAACTTCCTGCAGTCGATCCCGGGTCCCCTGCTCGACCGGATGGAGAAGGTCGAGTTCGCGGGCTATACAGAGCGGGAGAAGCTGGAGATCGCCAAGCGCTACCTGGTGCCGCGCCAGCTCCGCGAGAAGGGCTTGACCGCGGAGCAGCTGGCCATCGCCGATCCGGCGGTAAGCGCCATCATCGCCAGCTACACGCGTGAAGCCGGCGTCCGCCAGCTGGAGCGGGAGATCGGCAAGCTCGCCCGCAAAGTGGCCCGCAAGATCGCCGCGGGAGAGGTGGAGCCCGTGACCGTCGGCGCCGCGGACGTGGACAACCTGCTGGGCCGCCCCACCGTGCACCCCGAGCGTAAAGCGCGCGAGGACCAGGTGGGCGTGGCCACCGGGATGTACTACACCCCCGTGGGCGGCGACATCATGTTCGTCGAAGCCAGTGTCATGCGCGGTAAAGGCGAGCTGGTCCTGACCGGCCAGCTGGGCGACGTGATGAAGGAGTCCGCCCGCGCGGCGCTCACCTACGCCAAGTCTCACGCCGACCGCCTCGGCATTCCGGAGGAGACCCTGGCGGAAACGGACATCCACATTCACGTGCCCGCCGGCGCGATTCCGAAGGAAGGACCGTCGGCTGGCGTGACCATGGCGACGGCACTGGTTTCGGCGCTGTCGAAGCGTCCGGCCCGACACGACATCGCCATGACCGGCGAAGTCACGCTGCGCGGTCGGGTGATGCCGATCGGGGGAGTGAAGGAAAAGGTCCTGGGGGCCGTGCGGGCGGGGATCCGGACGATCATCCTCCCCAAGGAGAACGCCCCAGACCTCCAGGACATCCCCGAGGACGTCCGCAAAACGTTGGATGTCCACCTCGTGGAGGATCTGGGTGAGGTGCTGAGCCTTGCCCTGCGGGCCCGCTACGAGGACGGCCAGCTGGTGTTCGACGGCGAAGCGCCGGTCGAGCCGAGGATGGTGGGGAAGAAATAGGTGCGAGGTATCAGGTGTCAGGTGCCAGGGAGAATCCTGACACCTGACACCTATCCCGCTCGCACCCCGTTCACAATCAGGCTTACCGCCCCTTCCTTCCACCGCTCTCGCAACGCCGGCTCATCCGCGCCGAGGACCGGCGCGCTGGCCGCAATAGCTGACTCCAGCTGCAGGTACCCGACGAGCAGCACCAGGGCCTGAGCCGCCGTGAGGTGGGGGTCCAGATCGTCGCGGACCTGACCCAGCCCCTGACCCTCCGCCAGCAGTACGACGAGACGTTTGATCGCCGGAGCGAAGGGTGCGAGGTCCGCCCGCCCGCTCTGCGCGAGGAGGGCCACCAGCTCGGGATGCTGCCAGAGATGGTCGCACTGGGCTTCGAGGACGCGCTGCAGTCGTTGCAGAGGGCGGCCCTCCGCCGGCGCCAGACCTGCCAGGGCTTGCTCGAGCTCGGCGGCGACCTGCCCGAGCACGGCGTGAAAAAGCCCGTGCTTGGAGTGGTAATAGTAGAACAGCAGCTGCTTGTTGACGCCGGCCCGGCGCGCGATGGCGTCTACGCGCGCGCCATCGAAACCACGGCGGGCGAACTCCTGGCGGGCAGCGGCGATGATCCGTAAGGCTCTGTTGTTGACTAGCTTAGGCGGCATTCGACCAATTCCTCAACCATCCGGTTGATGAAATATAGCTAATTCGTCTCCGTCGAATAGGGTCGAACGACGGCCAGGTTCTCGGGGATCTTGGGGAGCCCTTCTCTCAGAAATGTCAGCAGCAGCCGGTTCACAGCTTCGGGTTGTTCTTCGGGGGCGGCGTGGCCAGCCCGGGGCACGAGCACGAAGGCGGCCCGCGGCAGCTCGGCCGCCATGTGGCGGCCGACGGCCGGGGGAATCAGACGATCGTCCGTCCCCCAGAGCAGCAACGTCGGGACTTGGATGGCGCTGAGCCGGCCCCGCAGCGCGTCGAACCGGTACTCCCGCAGCACGCCCTTCAGCGCTCGACCGTAGTCGGGTTCGGCAACGGGGGCGTAGTACTGGTCGACGTCGCTCGCTGTGACCTTGGCGGGATCGGCGTAGATGCTGCGCAGCACGCGGGCGGTCACGCCGCGGCTACGCAACCCACTGGCGATGCTGCCGACCATCCGCCAACGCGCCGCTCGCAGTAGAAACCCCCAGTGCACCTCCAGTCCCGCCGCGTCTAGCAACGCCAGGGCCCGCACGCGCTCCGGGTGGGCGAGGGCCACCTCGGCGGCGATCTCACCGCCCATGGAGTGGCCGACGAGCACCGCGTCTGCGATGTGGAGCGAGTCGAGCAGGGCGACGACGAGCCGCACGTAGTCCGCGTTCGCGTAGCCGGTGTCCGGTTTGTCTGAGAAGCCGAAGCCGCGGTCGTCGAACGCCACCACGCGGTAGCCCGCGGCAGCCAGCGGTCCGATGGTATGCCGCCACGAATACATCGACGCCGCGAATCCGTGGATCAGCACCACCGCCGGTCCGGCCCCGGCGTCGATGTAGCGGATGCGAGTACCGTCCACCACGAGAGTCTTCGCGTCGAAGCCGGTGCCGGCAGGCCAACGGGCCTCCGGGGGCAGGGGCGCCGCCCGGCAGGCGGCGAGTAACAGGACGGGGAGGAGCCGGCGCCCGATCATGCCGATACCTGGAGCGCGCGGCGGGCCAGGTCGACGATCAGGGGGTGGGAGCTCCACAATACCTGGATGCGTTCACCTGCGCCGGTCGCCGTGATGGCGTACAGGTCGTCCACGACGAGCAGCGTCGGTGTCTCAGGAGGGACGCTGCCCGCGACGAGTCCGGCGGTGTCGGCGGCCTCGCCGGCGAGGCGCAGCTCCAGGGTGGCGCGACCCGAAGCGCGGCGCCACGCGGGCAGGGTGGGGCGCCACAGTTCGGCGGCTAACACACCCCGGACGTGACGCTCGGCCCGAGCGACGAACTGCTGGACGACGTTGGCCACGGCGCGGGGGCCGTCCACGACGTGCGTCTCAGGCTCATCAGTACGGCCGGCCGGCTCGAGGGCGCGGCTCAACCGATCGAGAGCTTCCCCCTGCCGCGCCGCCACCTGCGCGAGCAGCGCCTGGGGATCGCTGGGGCGATAGCGGGCCGGCCGGCCGGCGGAACGCGCCGCGGCCCCTCGTGTGACCAACCCCTCCAGGGCGCCATAGGCGTTGGCCCGGGCCAACCGCGCCGCCCGGGCGACCTGGTAGCCGGTGGCTGGGCCCAAGCCCAACAGCGTCCCGTAGACCAACGACTCCGTCGGCGTGAAGCCGAATGGCGTCAGATCGATTGATTTCGTAGTAGTGCAAGCTACTACTAAATGACTTCGATCGGCAATCCCATGAGGCGCGCGATCAGTGCCAGGCGGAACGTCACGTCCGTCTGGCGCTGCGCCGGGCTCTTGCCCGGGCCCTCCAGCGGCCAGTAGTGATTGATCACCGGATTGGTCGAGCGCGGCATGGCGCGCAGGTTCCTGGGCGTCCACACGCCCTGGTCGTCGCATTCGCTGAACAGGCGGGCGAGCACGCGGGCGGCGCTCGGCACCTGCCGGACGACGCCCAGCCGGGTGAGCAGCTCGAGCCAGTACACGGCGAACGCCACGTCGGTCACGTGACCCTGCGCGTCGCTGCGCAGCGGATCGCCGAGGATGACGAACAGGGGCTTGAGGAGCTTGCGGCCCGCGAGCACCCAGAACGCGCGCCGCGGCGCCGGCGTCGACAGGTAATGCCCCAGCCGTTCCACGAACCCCGCCCGCTCGCGCTGCAGCACCGGGAGAAACGCGAGCATCTCCATCGAGAACACCGTGGGGGGATACGCGAGCGGATCGAGGACCGTCTTGCCCTGCGCCTTCCGGAACGGCTTCTCGACCATCTCGCCCCGCAGGAACATCACGATGTCGCTCGCGATCCTGTGCGCCGCCCCACGCAGCCGCGGGTCCTCGATGTGTCCCGCCCGGGCCAGGGCTGCTGCCGCCGCTTCGCGGAACGTCTGCCGTACCCACAGCGCGAACCCCGGGTCCCCCTTGGCGGTGCGCTGAAATTCGACCAGCAGCTCCGGGGACTCGTCGCGTGACAGCAGCCGGAAGAGGAACCGCTCGGTCAGCCGGAACGGGCGCATATCGGTCGGCCACCCCAGCTCGAGCAGCCGCCGGTACTGGAAGATCGTTCCCGTCTCCTTCCACCCGAAAGCTTTGGAAGGGCCGGGCCCAATGAGGTTGCCCCCCCACAGCCCGGTGTCCCTCTGCTTGCGGGCGATCGCGTGCGCGGGTCTGTAGTCGAGGACGGCCTGGCGAAGTGTGGCGAGCAGCTCCGGATCACGGGCTGATTCCGGCGCCGCCTCGGCGAGGGCGCGGTACTGGATGGGGGGACTGGCGGCTTCCAGGAGCCACGAGAGCGGCAGCCGATGGGAGGCGGGCAGCTCCAAGAAGTCGCTCCTGGTTGGTAGAAGCCGGGGAACGGCGGATGCAAAACGGGCGCAAACTTACCCGCGGCCTGACCGATAGGCAATGCCGCGTGCAATGTCCCGCAGTCAACCGCTTTAGTCGTGGCAGCGCACGACATGGAGACTGCCACGCGGGCCTCGGGCGGCCTCGCTGGTCAGCACCAGAGCCCCACCCCCCAGAAAGGCCACCGCTTCGCCTTGGGGCTCGAGGCCCAGGATCGAGCAGGGGCGACCCAGTGGTGTCAGCGCCCCGCCCGCCATCGGGGTGAAGAAATACACCTCGGTGTAGGTGCGGATCGCGACGCGCGCGCCGTCGGCGCGCATCGCCGCGCCGGTGACCCAGCGGCCGGCCGAGAGATCGGGAGTGATCGGGAGCCGCGCAACGAGGGTCGCAGTAGCTTCGCCCTCCGTCCACGCCGACGGGGGCAGCCGATACAACCGGATCGGTCCGCTCCGTCCCTTGGACACAAGGTAGAGGGCCGTGTCGATTGGGGACACGTAGATCGCTTCGACGTCGTGAGCGCCGTCGGGATAGTGAAACCGCAGGGCTGCCGCGGCTGCCGTGACGCCCAATGTATCCGCAGGACCGACGGGCGGGTCCGGTTCGGGCACCGCGTACACCGTGACCGTCGTACGACGTTCCAGGTTATCTCCCGTGTCCGCCAGGTACACGCACGTGCCGGGCCGCGTGGGACAGGGCCCCAGCGCCATGTCCTCCCAGTCCTCGTTCTCCGCGCCGGAGACGAGGACGCGGCCACGGTCGGCGCCGGTCAGGTCGGTCGCGTACAGGTAGGGGCCGTCCCCCGAGTCGTTGTGCGACCACAGGACTCCGGGATGGGCGTGGCTCACGGCGACCCCGGAGCTCTCGATGAGCCGAGGGCTGGCGAGGGCGTGGGCCTGGAACAGGGCGATGGCGACCAGCATTGATCCTCCTTCGGCAAGGGGTGATCTTAGCAGGATGATGGACGCCTTGAAGGCCCGACCGGTGGCCAAGCTGCCGGACAAAGTGCGGCTCCAAGGGCGCATCCTGTTTCTCGCCGAGGATGCCGCTCTGGTCCGGCAGCAGCTCGAGGGCCGCGACCTGGACTGGCGCCCCGAGCACAAGCTGCGCGACGACATCTCCACCGACGAAATCACCCCCGCCTACATCTGCTACTACTTCGACGACACCCTCGGGGAATTCCCCTACCTGGGGCTCAAGTGCGGGACCGAATTCCCGGTCACGCGGGGGTCGGTCAAGCAGGGCGGCTTCGTGGCCTCGGTCTCGGGAAAGCGGCGCGGCAAGGGGTCGTCGCGGGAGCAATCCCCGTACGCGGAGATGCGCGCGGGGATCCGTCTGGTGATCGCCGAGAACATCGAGCGGATCTACCGCGAGAACTGCCAGAACCTCGGGGTCCTCACGACGACCGACTTCTCGATCATCGAGCGGGTGCGGCGCGGCGAGGAGCTGCCGCTGTCGGCGTTCACCGCCGGCGAAGGGGAGATCACGCGAGGGATTATTGAGTACGGGGGGCTGTTCAACTACAACGTCGCGCGGCTCCAGGGGAAGGTCGCCTCGGCGGTCCCGGAAACGCCCCGGCGGCCGATGACGCTCGGCGAGAAGATCCTCGCGCGCCACTGGATCGTGGATCTCGCGCGCGGGACCGTCGGCGTCCCGGCGGTCAAGCCGGGGGATGAGGGGTTCGTGGGGACCGACATCCGGTTCAGCCACGAGTACGTGACCCCGATGGCCGCGATCTTCTTCGAGCAGCTCGTCGGCCAGGGCGGCAAGGTGAACGATCCCGGCTCGGTACTGTTCTTCCGCGATCACCTCACGTTCCTCGCCGAGGCGATGACGCCCGAGCGCGTCAAGGCAGGGCTGCTCGACGTCGCCAACCAGCTGGAGGTCAAGCAGCGCGAGTTCGCCGTCGCGCAGGGCATCAAGCTGTACGGGGAGCTCCGCCTCGGCGTGCACGGCGCAGAAGCGATCTGTCACTCCAAGATCCTGGAGGCGCACGCGGAGCCGGGGCAGGTGATCATCGGCTCGGATTCGCATACACCGCACGCGGGCGCCGTCGGCTGCCTCGCCTTCGGCGTCGGCACCACGGCGATCTTCAATTCGTGGATCACTAAGGACGTGCGGGTGAAGGTGCCGGAGACCGTGAAAGTCGTTATCCGCGGCCAGAAGCCGGACAACGTCACGGCGAAGGACTTCATGCTGGAGATTCTCCGGCATCCGTACATCAAGAGCGGCCAGGCGATCGGCAAACTGGTGGAGTACTGTGGCGAAGCTGTCGAGATGCTGTCAGTGGACGAGCGCGCCACGATGACGAACATGACCGCCGAAGTGGGCGGCTTCACCGGCTACGTCGTGCCCGATGGGAAGACGGTCGAGTATCTGATGGCGTACCGTGGCATGTCGCAGGCGGAGGCGGAGCGGTTATGCGGCGGGCTCGCCAGCGACCCCGGCGCCGAGTACTGCGAGGTGCTGGAGTTCGACGCCTCCCGGCTCAAACCGATGGTGGCGCTGCCGGGCGACCCCGGGAACGGGCTGCTGATCGGCGAGCTTCCCGACCGCGTGAGAGTGGGCATTGCTTACGCCGGCTCCTGCACGGCGGGCAAAAAGGAAGACATGGACATGTATGCCCGCGTGCTGCAGGAGGCGGTGGAACGGGGGGAGCGCGTGGCGCCCTGGGTGAAGTTCTTCATCCAGTGCGGCTCGCAGGACGTGAAGCGCTACTGCGCGGAGCGGGGGTACCTGGACGTCTTCAGCCGTGTGGGCGCGACGTTCCTGGAGCCGTCGTGCGGGGCGTGCATTAATGCGGGGCCGGGAGTGTCGCGCACGAAAGAGGAAGTGACGATCAGCGCCATCAACCGCAACTTCCCGGGCCGCTCGGGGCCCGGCCAGCTGTACCTCGCCAACCCCTACACCGTCGCCGCGTCGGCGATCGCCGGCTACATCACGGAGTGGGAGCCGGGACGGGTGCTCACCCCCTAGGGAATACTTCCGGTCACTCGGATCTTCACCGCGCGCACACCGTTCGGGAAGTCCGCCGCGCTCGAGTTGGCGCTCGTGGAATCCGGCACGCTCAGCGCGCCGATATGGTAATCGCCCGCGAGCGTGCCGCGGTACACTGTGATCGTCAGCCCACCTCCCGACTGCGTCTGCCCGCCGCCATAGGAGGCGCTGGTCACATGCAGGGCGCCGGTGCGGGCCTGCCAGGCCGTCACCGTCGAGTCTGCTGCTTCATGGATGATGAACCCCGTCCCCTCGCCCGCATTGGCGGGTGAAAAGCTGGCCTTGAGGGTGTCATTCACGGGCACATTCAGTCCGGTGCCGATCACGAACGTCACGGAGTCCACGGTGCGTGTCGCGGGTGAGTACCCTCGCCAGGCGAGCACCCCGCTCAGTTGCGTGACAACGGGCTGGCCGCCCTTCATGGCATCGATATCGAGCTGGACCCCGGCTATGCGGATCTCACCGGTGGCGTCGGTGACGTGCGAAGCGCGGTCCACGAGTGCAAACACGAACGTCCGCAGGACCGCGTAGTTGCTGTCGTTCTTGAGGGCGGTGTCGAGCGTTGTCCGGACCGCGGCGAACTCCGGCCCGTCGATGATGTCCGGGTCCGGGGCGGTGGAGTCTTTGGAACAGGCGAACGCCGCCGCGAGGGCGGCGATGAGAATCGGGGTCAGACGTTTCATGGGACGCTCCGCGTGATGCCGCAGTATCGCTGCTATTGCTGCCCGCCGGAAGGCGCCACTGCCGCCCGCACCACGATCGGGTAGGGCCGCAGCGCGTCACGGGGGTAGACGCTGCGGGGATTCCACAACACCCACGACCGGATGCCCAGCTCTTCCGCCGCGCGAATCTGCTCGCGAATCTCGAACGGCGTGTAGCGCGGGCGCCGCCGGCCCAGCGTGAACGCCTGGAGGTAGGGCCGGATCTGAGCCGTGCCGCCGGTAGCGGCGTTACGCGCGATCGCCTCCCGCAGGGCCGCGCGCACGATGCGATACGGCTCGGCGTTGGGATGCGCGAAACCGAACGCGCCGGGATAGTAGTGGCTCGGGTACACCATGGGGAGCACGACGTCGCCGACGCCGGCGAAGTCCTCCCACACCTGCCCGATCCCGAGGTCGCCCTCGGCCGACGCGGTGAGACCGAAGATGTCGAACGTGATGGGCGCGCCGGTCGGCCCGAGGCGACGGCGCAGCAGCTCGAGGTGGCGGCGAACCGAGGAGCGTTGACTCTCGCCCGGGCGCCGCGCCGCGAAGATCGCCGTGGCGAGATGCTCCTTCGGCTCGTCGGGGAAGCGCACGTAATCGAACTGCACTTCGGCGAACCCCAGGCGCACCGCCTCCGCCGCGAGCTGGGCGGCGTAGACCCACACCGAGTCGTTGTAGGCGTCTACCCAGGCGATGTCGATGCGATCGCGCCAGAGCCCGCCGTTCGTGCTCTGCACCGACCACCCCGGCTTCTTTTCCGCCAGCAGCGGGTCCTTGGCGACGACGATGCGGGCGATCGGGTAAATCCCGTGCGCGAGCACCGTGTCGAGCCGCGCGCGGATGTTCTTCGTGCGCACGCATGTGTTGGCGCCGATCTCCACGGCGGTGCGGACCTGTGAGGGGTAGAGCAGGCAGCCCGTGTCGTCTTTCACGTCCACGACCAGGGCGTTGATTTCCGTGGAGTCTGCGAGGCGCACCAGCTGCCACAGCTTACTCGATCCGAACGCCCACGCGTTGACGTACAGGGCCTTGATGCTGCGCGGAGCCGCGTACGACAGCGGCTCCGGCTGCGCGTAGCGAACGTCGCTGGCCGAGATTTTCGCCGGCAGTTGATCGACGGGGATGGGCGCCAGCCGGGGCGAGCCGGCGTCGACTACGCCCTGCGCAAAAAGGCCGCGATAGGAGATCGCGGCCCAGAGCAAGAGGACGCCCGCCCGCCAGGCCATTCGCATAAGGGGCATACACGATAGGAAACGGGCTCCGCCCCGGCAAGGGCGGACGTCACCTATCGCAACTGCAAGCTGTTGAACAACAAGGGGTAAGTCTCGAGGCTCTGACCCCGGAACTGCGGCCGGAAGCCGAACAGGATCGCCCGGCCCTGTCCCTGCCGGACCTCCAGCAACGCGGCCCGCCCGGCCACCCGGTCGGGGTGGAGCACCCACCCGGACAGGAGCACCTGGTCAGGGTCATCCGGGTAGCGGGCGATGACGCGCACGAGACTCGAATCCAGCACGTCGAAGGCCGGCCCGCCCTCGAACCACGCGATGCTCTGCGCCGGCATGCGCTTCGCGACGGCGTGGGTGGTGTCGAGCTCGATGCGAAAAATCGATCCCGGGGCGTAGAAGTCGTCGTCGGACAGCCCCTCGAGCACGTTACGCACCGGCAAGAGCAGCGTCTGGATCGCGAAGCGGCTGGCGTTGTTCAGTGCGACGAGCGTGCCGCCGTCGTCGACGAACTGCCGCAGCGCCTGCGCCCCGTCGTCGCCCAGGCCTCCGGCGTAGGGCGCCGGATAGATCCGCGCGGCGTTTCCGTCGAGCAGGCCGCGCGGCGACTGGTCCGGGAGGACGATGACGTCGAATTTTTGTTTGAGCCGTCCCGCGCGCATCACCGAATCCACGAGCGATACGTAGGGGACCTTCCACGTGTCGAAGACCCACCGCGTCCAGCCTTCGTCCATGGTGGCGTCGTAGGAGCGGTACAACCCCACGCGCGGCGCTTCGCCCTGCCCGAAGCCGGGATACCCCGGCGTGGCGCGCGGTGCGGCCACGGGCGCCGAGAGCGGGGCCCGGATCGAGTCCTGGACCGGGAACGCGGTGAGGCCCATCAAGAGGGGCAGCGTGTGGGCGGTGACGTCATACGGCCGCTCGGGCGGGCCGCCGGGGTAGAGCCGCCGGTCGGGGTAATGCTGGACCTCGAGCAGGGCTTTGGCGAACGCCGCGTACGGTTGCCGCAGGACGATCACAAAGCTCCCTGGCGAGACGCGCTCGCCGGCGACGGTGAACGCCTGCACCGCGCTGCGGATCTCGACCTGGCCGCGCTGCAGGATGCCGAGCAGCGTCGCCGTGGCAATCGAGTCCTGCCCTCGCGGGACCACGTACGCGTACGGCCAGCCGCGCCAGCCCCGCACCGCCCGCGAGCCGACCACGAGGAAGTTGGAGAGCCAGCGAGCGCGGTAGCGGGCGGCGTTGCCGAGCAGCGCGTAGGCGCCGTCGGTTTGATAGGTGACGATGTCGCGCAGGGTCCAGCGGCCGCCGGGCCAGGGGTTGGCGAAGTTCCACGAGCGCTCGCGGGGGTTGAAGCCTCGCGAGCGCGGCGTCAGCTGGTCGAAGGGAATCGTGACCGGCGACGCGAGGTTGGCGCTCGCCGCTTCCGACAGGATGCGCACGCCGCCGTGGTAGTGCTGATACGCGCGCGCCGGCGTCCACGCGTCGTAGATGGCGTTGATGGCGATCCCCGTCTTGCCCTGGCCGGCGAGCTCCCACGCCATCGCGGTGCCCAGGGCGTTGGTGCCGTCCACGAGCAGCGGATCCACGTTCGGCTCGATGGGATCGAGGTACGGCGGCAGGAACAGCCGCGACCCCGTCTGGCCCTGCTGGTGGATGTCGTGGACGATCTGCGGATGCCAGACGTTGTACAGGGAATCCACGGTGAGCCGCGTTTCGACCTGGGTGAACGCGTACCAGTCGCGGTTGTCGTCGTGGCCGGTGTAGTGGTGATACAGCTCGGGGGGCTCGGTGCCCTCCGCCGCGGTGCCCAGCGTCCGGGCGTACCAGCGCGCGACGATCGTGACGCCGTCGGGGTTGAGCGACGGCACCAGCCACAGGATCACGTTGTCGAGGATCTGTCGCGTCTCGGCGCTCGTGTCCGTCGCCAGCCGGTAGGCGAGCAGCGCGGGCGTCAGGTTGCCCCCCACCTCGGTCGAGTGGATGCCGCCGGTGATCACCACGACGGCCTTGCCGTCGCGCAGCGCCTCGGTGCCCTCGCGGGTCGAGGCGAGGGTGCGCGGGTCGGCGAGCTTGGCGTTGAGGTGCCGGTAGGCGTCGAGCCGGCGCAGGTTCGCGGGGCTCGAGATCACGAGGGCGACGAACGGCGCGCCCAGCGTGGATTTGCCGAGCTCCTTGAAGTCGACGCGGTCGCTCGCCTGCGCGAGCGCCTGGTAGTAGCGGACCAGCGTCGGCCAGTCGGCGAGCTTGCGATCTTCGCCGGGGTCGAAGCCGAGCACGGACCGCGGTGTGGGGATGTGGACCGCCTGCGGAGCGGGGGCGGGGCGGCGAGCGGTCGGCGGGGCGCGGCGGGGACGCTGCGCCGCGGCGGGCGCGGCACACAGCGCCGCGACGAGGAGCGGCGCGAGACGGCGGAGGGTCATCGGCGCGGCGTCAGCGCGTCGGCGCCCCGACGGCGCGCGGCGGTTCGGTGCCCGTCCCCAGCCAGTGGGCGAACCACGTCCGGATGCGCTCGAGGCGATCGACCAGCAGCCACGGTGGCCCGCTGCGCGAGAGGCCGTGGAAGGACCGCGGGTAGCGCACGAACTCGGCCGGGACGCCGCGCTCGCGCAGCGTCACGAACAGCTGCTCGGCGTTCGTGATCGGCGTGCGGCGGTCGTCCTCACTGTGCACGATCAGCATCGGCGTGCGGATGTTCTTGGTGAACGTCATGGGTGACAACACGCGATACAGCGAGTCGCTCTCCCACGGCTCGCCCGCGAACTCGTAGTCGGTGAGGCCCTGCGCGTCGGACGAGCCGTACCACGAATACCAGTTGAAGATCGAGCGGTCGCTTTCCGCCACCGCGAAGCGGCTGGTGTGGCCCACCACCCAGTTGGTCATGAAGCCGCCGTACGAGCCGCCCAGCACCGCCAACCGCGTCGTGTCCACGCCGCCGCGGGCTACACCTGCGTCCACGGCCTGCATCAGGTCCTGATAATCCTCCATCCCCCAGCGGCCGCGCGTCGCGTACGTGAAGGCGTGGCCGTAGCCCGATGAGCCGCGCGGGTTGGTGAACAGCACCCAGTACCCCTGTCCGGCCAGCATCTGGAATTCGGGGAAGAAAATGTTGCCGTAGTTCGAATGCGGCCCGCCGTGGATGGTCAGCACCAGGGGGTAGTTGCGGCCCGCCTGCCAACCGTACGGCTTCATCAGCCAGCATTCGATCTTGAGCCCGCCCACGCCGGAGATCCAGAACGTGTCGGCCGGGATGGCGGCGACCTGCCCGAGCCAGGCGTCGTTGAACGCGGTGAGCCGCTTCTCCGGCCCGGCGGGGACGGGAGCCACGAACAGCTCCGCGGGGTGCGTGACGTCGCTCGCGGTGTAGGCGAGCGTCTTGCCGTCCCCGCTGAGCGCGAAGCCGCGCAGGGTGCGCTCCCCCTGCGTCACCTGCCGCACGGCACCGCCCGCGGCCGGTACCGCGAACAGGTGGACGTTGCCGCGCGTCTCCGCGGAGAAGGAGATCGTCTTCCCGTCCGCGGACCACGAAGGGTTTTGGGGATCGAGCGCCCACGCCGTCGTGAGGTTGCGAACCGGCCCCCCGGCGGCCGGGATGACGCACACGTCGTTCTCCTCGCCGCGGCCCTTCGAGCACACGAATGCGAGCGTCCGGCCGTCCGGAGACCAGTCGGGCGCCTGATTCTCGGTGAACCCCGTCTCCAGCCGGCGCGTCGCTTTGTCGGCCACCGTGAGGATGTAGATCTGGGGACGGACGTCGCGGCGGATCTCATCAGGCTCGGTCGAATCCTGCACAAACGCGACTTGCTTTCCATCCGCGGACCACGCCGGCTGGTTCTGGCTCAGGTCCCCGGCGGTGAGCTGCTGCGGGGTGCCGCCGTCGATCGCGACGAGATAGAGGTGCGCGGGGCGCCGCGTCTCGCGCGGCGGGATCAGACCCCGCTCGTCGGCGAGGAACGGCAGCGACGTGTAGACGCGCCCGTCGAAGCGCTTCGGGTCGGGGCCGCGTGTGCGCGCGATCGGGGAGACGCGGTCGCGCCACGGCTGCTGCTTCAGGCTGTCGGGCTCTTTGCCGCGCCAAGCGTAGAGGATCTGCCGGCCGTCGGGCGAGAAGCGCGGCGCCGCGTGCACGCCCGGCACCTGGTACGCCTCGCCGCCGAACGGACCGGTGCGCAGAAACCAGACGTCGTCCTCGGCGCCCTCGCGGTGGCTCGTGAAGGCGAGCAGCGCCCCGTCCGGTGACCACGTCGGCGCGGAAGCTTCGAACGACGGGCTGGTGAAACGGTAGGGGCGGCTCGAGCCGTCGGTCGGGACCATCCAGATCTCGCTGTGCCGGCGGTCTTTTTCCTCGACGATCGTCGTCACCGTGAACGCGGCGCGGCGGCCGTCGGGCGACAGCACCGGGTCGCCGACGAACGTCATCTTGTAGTAGTCGGTCGCCTGGAGGGGACGGGGAGACTGGGCGGTAAGGCGGTAAGGCGGTAAGGCGGTCAGAAGACCGATCGCCATAACAGGGAGCAGCGGGCTGGATCTCATGGTCACCGGAACGACGTCTTGGGGAGCAGAAAAACTATCCAAGCGTGCCAATCAGCGCGACGGGCGGCCAAGCGGGTGTCTCTCACCGACCGCCTGACCGCCCGTCCGCCCTACCGCCCGCTACGGCAGCTTGTGCAACTCCACGCGTCGATTCAGCGCCCGGCCGGCCGCCGTTGCATTCGGCGCCACCGCGTTAGCGGGACCGTAGCCTCGAGCCATCATGCGGTCGGGCCGCACGCCCTTGCGGGCGAGGTAGCTCTGCACGGCGAGCGCTCGGGCGTTCGACAGCCGGGTATTCACCGCCAACGAGCCGGTAGAGTCGGTGTAGCCCGCGATCTCGATGCGGATCTCCGGATTCGCGACCAGCGATCCGGCGACCTGATCGAGCACCACGTACGAATCGAGCGTGAGCACCGACCGCCCGGTCTGGAAGTGCACACCCTGCAGGATCAGGGTGGGGCGCGGCGCGGGAGCGCCCGGCGTAGGCACGCCCGGCGCGGGGGCCGCCCGCTCCTCCCGGAACAGCACCATGCAGCCGTTTTGGTCCACCGCAGTGCCGACCGGCGTGCCCGGGCATTTGTCACGATCGTCGGGGATGCCGTCGCGATCCGAGTCCTGGGTCACGGGCGGACATCCGTTCGCGTCCACCTTGGTGCCGGCCGGCGTGCCGGGGCACTTGTCGATGCCGTCCAGAACGCCGTCGCCGTCCGTGTCGGCGGGACAGCCGGCGGGGTTGACCGTCGCTCCCGCGGGTGTGTTGGGACACTGATCGAGGCCGTCGAAGACCCCGTCGTGATCGGAATCGACGGGGCAGCCGGTCGGATCCACGACCGCGCCTGCCGGCGTGTCGGGGCACTTGTCCCGGGCGTCGTCCACCCCGTCCTTGTCGGTGTCGACCGGGCACCCCTTCGCGTCCACCGTGACGCCGGCGGGCGTGTCGGCGCATTGATCGATGCCGTCGTAGACGCCGTCCTTGTCGGTGTCGGTCGGGCAGCCGGTTGGATCGACCGTCGCGCCGGTGGGCGTGTCGGCGCATTTGTCGAGCCCGTCGAACACGGCGTCGTGATCGGCATCGGACGGGCAGCCGCGCAGGTCCACCGTGGCGCCGATCGGTGTGCCGGGGCAGGCGTCGCGCCGGTCCACGACGCCGTCCTTGTCGCTGTCGGGCGGTTTCCACCCGCCGTGGTCGAAGAGCGAGATGCCGACCGAGCCCACGACGTGCGTCACGGCGCCGGAGGCGAAGCTCGCCGTGGTGTGGGACGTGTAGATCATCCGCGCCTCCAGGCGCAGGGCGAGCTTCTGACTCAGGAACACGTGGTCGCCGACCGCCCCGTGGATCCCGCCGTCCACGAAGTGGTACGGCGACGTGTTTCCGAAATCGAGGCGCGAATACCCGCCGAGCACGTACAGCGCCATGCGGTCGCCGGTGGGGATGTTGAAGATGACGGACGCCGCGCCGATGAGCGGCTCGGTCGTGGCGCTGGCGCCGATGGCGTAGTCGGGCTGCAGGACGACGTCGGCCTCGATCCCGACAACTTCCCCGAAGAAATATCCGAAGCGGGCACCCCCGCCGACCTTGTTCGCCAGGTTGAGCGCCTTGTCGTACTTGGTCCACGCACCGAACGCGCTGAATTCGTACGAGTGGGTGCGCTGACCGGCGAGCGGCGTGGCGCAGAGCGCCAGCGCCGCCCCCAGCGTGACGAGTCGCCGCATCGGTTGGCTCCTCTCCCTCAAGGCAGCTGGTGCAGCTCGACGCGCCGGTTCTGCGCGCGTCCCGCTGCCGTGGTATTGGTCGCCACCGGATTCGCGGGTCCGTACCCGCGGGCGATCATGCGCTCCAGGTGCACGCCCTTGCTCACCAGGTAGGCCCGGACCGCCTCCGCCCGCGCCTGCGACAGACGGTTGTTCACCGCGGCGGTGCCGGTGTTGTCGGTGTATCCCGCGATCTCGATGCGAATGTCGGGGTTGCCGATCAGCGACCCCGCCACGATGTCCAAGATGGTGTAGGACTCGGGCTTGAGCACCGACTTCCCGGTCTCGAAGTTCACCCCGCGCAAGATGACGGGCGTGCGCTCGGGCGTGAACAAGATCGGGCAGCCGCTGGCGTCGACGCGCGTGCCCGCGGCGGTGCCGGGGCAGGTGTCTTTCGAGTCATCGACGCCGTCGCCGTCGCTGTCCTTGCTGACCTGGCAGCCGGAGGTGTCGACTTCGGTGCCGGCCGGTGTGTTGGGGCACTTGTCGAGGCCGTCGGGCACGCCGTCCTTGTCGGAATCGACCGGGCAGCCGGTCGCGTCCACTACGGCACCCGCGGGGGTGTTGGGACACTGGTCCACGCCGTCGGCGACCCCGTCGCTGTCAGCGTCGGTGGGGCAGCCCTTGGCGTCGACTTTGGCGCTGGTGGGCGTCCCGGGACACTGGTCGATCCCGTCATAGACGCCGTCCTGGTCCGCGTCGGTGGGACAGCCGCGGGCATCGACGTGCGCCCCCATCGGCGTGTTGGGACAGGCGTCGAGCCCGTTGTAGACGGCGTCGCCGTCGGCGTCGGTGGGACAGCCGCGCGGATCCACGACGGCGCCCGTGGGCGTGCCGGGGCACGCATCCTTGTTGTCGGCGACACCGTCGCCGTCGAGGTCGCGCGCTTCGCCGCCGAAGAACGCGGACAACCCCAGCGTGCCGACGATGTGACCGGCCCAATCGGGGCCGAAGGCGGCCTTCGTGCTCGGGGCGTAGATGGCGCGCACCTCGAGACGCATGGCGACGCGGTCCCCCAGGAAGATGCGGTCGCCCAGCGCGCCGTGCACGGCGTTGTCGGTGAAACGGTAGGGGGCGGCGTCTTCGAAATCGAGCCGCGAGTACCCGCCCAGCAGGTAGAAGGTGTTGCGCTCGGAGCCGAAGTTGAGCACCAGGCTCGCGCTGCCGAAGCTCAGCTTGGCGGATGCCGGCCCGGTCTTGGCGCTCGGCGCCTGATAGCCGGCGTCGATCTCTAGTGCCATGTGCTCGCCGAAGAAGTAGCCGAGCCGGCCCCCGCCCCCGATCTGGTTGTCCAGATTGAAGGCGCGGTCGTACCGGGTGAAGGACCCGAAGACTCCGAATTCGAATGCATGCGACCGTTGGGCGGCGAGCGGCGCCGCAGCGAGCGTGGCGAGTGCGAGGATAGTGCGCGCGTGCATGACGTCACCTCCGGCGACCGGGTCGGCGTTCTCCTACGCTAATGAACCGTGGGCGGATCAGAAACCCCATACCCCCGCTTTGCGCTGCCGGGTCTGCAGATCGAACCCCCCGAGGACGAGCCCGTGCGCGGTCCCGTCGGCGTCCCGCCAGGCCGCGCCGGCAGGGCCCACCAGGATACCCCCGTCCTGGGCCGAGATCGCCGTGACGCCGGACACGGCCGCGAAGGTCGCCAAAGTGTCCCCCCGGATCGTCGCCGCCAGGGTCTCAGGGGTCCCGGCGGTATCGCCGGCGTAGCGACCTCCGACCACCAGGACAAGGTCCCCCAGATCCAGCGTCGCGAACTGGGAGCGGCCGACCGGCAGGGCGGGAGCGGCGGGCGCCCAGGTGCCGGTGAGGAACCCCGACACGAGGCTCACCGCGGCCGTATCGGCACTGGCGAGGCGCGCGGGCGTCGAGTCCAGCCCGCCGCCGGGGGGCGCGCTGTCCTCCAGACCGCCGAAGACGATGGCCCGTGTGTCCAGCACCACGCCGCCGCCGTAGGCCCGCGCTGCCGCGAGCTCGGGCTCCGTGTACCAGCCGTCGATTTGGCCGTCGCTTGCGATGCGGCCGACGTAGACGCCGCGTTGCGGCCGGCCGAGCGAGTCGGCGCCCCCGAAGACGTAGATGCGCCCGCGCCGGACGACGGCGATGGCGCCGGCGACCGGCGCCGGGAGGGGCTGCAGCACCTCGAAGGGCAGGACCACCGCGCCGCCGTCCACCGCCGCGCCGTACACGCCGGACTGCGCGCGGCCGTTGGGACCGATCCCGCCGATCACGTAGAGCGCGCTACCCGCGAACCGCGAGTTGTAGCGGTTGGCGACCGCCGCGGCGGCGAAGGCGCGACGGACCGGCAAGTCGATCTGGCGCACCCAGGCGCTAGGGCCGCCTCCCGGCTGGACGGCCGCGGCGTAGACGCCGCTGTCGGGAATGAAAGCCGAGTCCCCACCAAGAGGCTCGGCGCCCCCGGCGGCGAACAAGGTGACGTTCAGACCGCCGGATATGGGGACGGTGGCGGGGGCGAGCGCCACACCGACCGGCGCGCGCGGAAACGGATTGGGTCGCTGGGTCCACACGAGCGTCGCCGGATCGAAGGACAGGGCAGGGAGCACCCGGACCGCGGCCGGCAGGCGCAGTCCCCGGTCCGAGATCACGAGGAGGGTGCCGCCCGCCGCGCTGTCGGGGACGGTCGTGCGGATGGTCTGGTCGCTCCAGGTGCTGTCGGCGACCGCGGCGGAGACCTGCCCGCCGCCGGCGCGGGAGAACGAAACGGTGCCGGGCGCGTCGCCGAAGCCGAACCCTTCGATGGCGACGGCCTGGCCGGCGTGGAGGATCGGCTCGACCGCGCCGTCGACGAAATCGACACGGGGGACGGAGGGCGCGGGCTCGGCGGTGCCGCCGCAGGACCATCCCGCGGCGGCGGCGAGGGCGACGCTAATGGCGGCCGTTCTCGCCACGCACGAAGCGCACGGCTTGGGAGAGCCGGTCGGCCAGCCCGGAGAGTTCGGTGGCACCTCGCGCGAGGTCCTCAATGGCTCGGAGTTGCTCGGCCGCGGCGGCGGCGACGGCCTCGGCTTCCCGGCTCGAGGTGGACGCCGCGTCGCGCGCCTGCTCGAGCGTCTGCAGCATCCGGCCCGACAGGTCCGCGTTGGCGCGCGCCACTTCGGCGACGCGCTTGCCGGCGCGGGCGGTACCCGCCGCCGCCTCGGCGATGCGGTCCAGGTCTTGTACCCACGTGCCCGAGGTTTGCACCATGTCGGCCAGGTCGGTGCGCACGTGCTCGAGCAGCTGCGCGGCGCGGTCCAGGGCCCGCCGCGTGTCCTGCACCGATTTGCCGACGTTGCGCGCTTCGCGGCCGCTCTCCTCGGCGAGTTTGTGCACCTCGTCGGCGACGACCGCGAATCCGCGCCCGTGCACGCCCGCCCGGGCGGCTTCGATCGTGGCGTTCAGGGCCAGCAGATTCGTCTGGTTGGCGACGAAGCCGATCGTCTCGGAGAACTTTTCGACCTGGGCGGCGACGTCGCGCAGGCGGCGCACTTCGCCGACGCTTTCTTCGGTGGTGCCGCCGAGCTCGGTGAGGCGGCGGAAGGCGACCTGGGTCGCGGTGCGGACGCGCTCGGCGGTCTGCTCCATCTGCGCGCCGGCGGCGCGGGTCTCGTCCCCGACGGTGGCGGCCTGGTCGGCGCCGTGCTTGAACTCGGCGGCCTCGCGCGCGACGGTCGTCACGAGGTCGGCGGCGCGCGCGGCGCCGGTGCTCGCCCGCTGCGCCGAGGCCGCGACCTCCTGGCTCGAGGCGTGGATCTCTTCCGAGGTCGCCGTCAGGCTCTGCACGTACTGGGCGACCTGCTCCGACGCCCCCACGACCGGCTGCACGGCGCCCTCGAGCGCGAGCATCAGCGCCAGCTGCGGAGCGAGCAGGTTCAGGATCTCGCCGTCCGATTCCCGGTACATCTGCGGGTCCGAGTGACGGACGCTCCACAGCCCGACGAGCTGCCCGGCGTGGTACAGCGGCACCAGCACTTCCGAGCCGGGGGTCTCGCCGCTGGGCAGGACCACCTGATCGCGCTCCAGGCCGTGGGCCACGACGGGCCGCCGGGCGCGCACCGCCTCACCGGTGAGCCCGGCGTCCGCGTCGAAGCGCAGCGTCCCTCCCCCTCGGTCGGCCCCCGTGTCCACCAGCAGTTCCATCTCGCGGCGTTTGGGGTCGTAGCGCGCGAAGCCCATCTGCTCCCACGGAACGAGGCGGCGGGCCAGCTCCTGCAGGCGGGGGAAGCTGCGGGCGATGTTGATGTCCGCCGCGAGTGCTTGCGACAGTCGCTGCACCAGGTCGAGCTCGTCGGCGCGCACGCCCATGCGGAGAACGTAGATGCTGCCCAGCGACGTCCCCGCGAGCAGAACCGCCAGCATCGCGACCGCGCCCGTGGGGAGCTGGGCGTGGGCGATGCCGAACCACCCGAGGGCGAGCGCGGCCGAGGCGAGATAGACGATCGCTTCCCAGCGCGCCGTCAGCCGCGCGTCCACCCACGCGAGCGTGCGGTCCAGGGCGAGCTCGAGATAGAACGAGCCGTTGATCACCATGGGCAGCAGCACCAGCATGGCGACGAGTGGGACGAGATTCTCGCCGGACAGCGCCGCGAGCCCGGTCACGCCGCCGAGCCGACCGTACAACCAGCCCACGAGGGCGGAGCCGGCCGTCAGGTGCGCGGCATTGGTGAGCGCGGCGCGGAGGCGCAGGTGACGCAGGAACCGGTCGCCCAGGGCCATCGCGAGCGGCGCGACCAGCACGGCGAACGGCCACCCGCGGTCGAGGATCGCGTACGCGGAGATGCCGAGGACGTAGGAGGTGAAGCCGTTGCCGGGGAGGGCGATGCCGTAGCGACGGGAGACGGCGCCCGCGAGCACGAGCAGGACGGCGCTCGCCGCGAAGCCGGAGTCGACCGGGAAACGTCCGGCGGCGTATCCCGCCACGGCTACCGCGAACGCCCCGAGTGCGCCGACGGCGACGGCGCCGCGCACCAGGTAGGCGGGAGAGGGAGCCAGGCTAGGGCTCATCGGGTTGCGGCGCAAGCTCGGGCGTGTGGCGCGTCGTGTCAAGCGCCGCTATCGTTGACGACATGCGCGTAACCATCGAGTACTGCGTCGTTTGAAACTACGAACCCCGGGCCACCGGTCTGGCGGCCGAGATCCGCAGCGCCTTCCCGCACGCGGAGATAAAGTTCATCGAGTCCTCCGGCGGTGTCTTCGACGTCGAAGTGGACGGCAAGCGCGTGTTTTCGAAAAAGGCCGTGGGCCGACACGCCGCACCGGGCGAGGTGGTCCGCTTGATCAAGGAATCCGCCGCGCGCTGACGTGAAAATCGCCATCTCGACCGGCGGCGGCGACGCGCCGGGGCTCAACGCCGTCATCCGCGGGGCCGTCCTCGCGGCCGTGCACCGCGGCTGGGAATGCGTCGGCATCCGGAAAGGCTACGACGGCCTCCTCGGGCAGGAGCAACTCGTCCCGCTCGGCCCCGCCGAAGTGCGCGGCATCACCCACCTCGGCGGCACCATCCTCGGCACCACCAATCGCGGGGATCCCTTCCATTGGCGCGAGCGGCTGCCCGACGGCACCGTGGTGGAGCACGACCGCTCCGAGGAGCTGGTGCGCGCCTTCCGCGCCCACGGCATCGGCGCGCTGATCGCCATCGGCGGCGACGGCTCGTTGCGCATCGCCCGCCACCTCCTGGACAAGGGCGTCCCGGTCGTCGGCGTCCCCAAGACCATCGACAACGACGTCGGCGGAACGGTCGCCACGTTCGGGTTCGACACCGCCGTGCAGACAGCCACCGAGGCGATCGACAAGCTCCACTCGACCGCCGAGAGCCACGAGCGCGTGATGGTGGTCGAGGTGATGGGCCGGCACGCCGGCTTCATCGCCCTGAGCGCCGGGCTCGCCGGCTCCGCCGACGTGATCCTGATTCCCGAGATCCCCTACGACATCGATCGGGTGTGCGAGAAGGTCCGCCAGCGCGAAGCCGAAGGCCGGCATTTCAGCATGGTGGTCGTCGCCGAGGGGGCGGTGGCCAAGGGCGGCGAGGAGGTGTACCTGGATGTCGAGCGGCGGCGACTGGGCGGCGTCGGCGACCGGGTCGCCCGCGCCATCGAGCAAAAGACGGGCAAGGAAACCCGCACGCTCGTGCTCGGGCACCTGCAGCGCGGCGGCAGCCCGACCACGTTCGACCGTCTGTTGGGGCTGCGTTTCGGCGCCGCCGCGGTGCGCCTCATCGCCGAGGGCAAGTTCGGCCACATGGTGGCGCTCGA
>WNGA01001940.1_pt1 | contig 31612 bp, 32 predicted proteins | sample 5400061 | NCBI WGS metagenome assembly WNGA01 (sample SAMN13153366, study PRJNA577476) | soil metagenome | isolation source: 100 cm soil or saprolite under grassland replicate 2 | place: USA:California | collected 2016-06-15 | reverse complement strand
GATCGTGCGCGTCACCGGGCGGCCTGCGGCCGTGGCGGGCAGGTGAAACGGCGGGTTGGGGAGCGCGTCCAAGAGCAGCCGCGCGGCGACGTAGTCGCGGTGCTCGGCCGGCAGGTTGAGCGCGGCGGCGACCAGCGCCCCTACTGCCAGGCAGAGCGCAACCCGCCGGAGCCAGCGCCAGCGTCGCCGCCTGCCGCCACGGGCCATGCCCGATCGTAGGCCCTGCGGGCAGAATCCGTCGGACCGATCGACCATCGCTTCACCGGTTGGTGCCTGTCAGCGCTTGGTCGAGCGCCTCCCCGAGCGGGCTATCGCCTCCCGGCGGCGCACCGCTCGGCCTCGGCGTCGATCGACGGCCGGCTGCCGATTCCAGGCGGGCACGTCAGGCCCTCATGGCGTCACCACCGGGCAGGCGGTCGCGCCGCTGCTGGTGCAGGCGATGCGGCCCTGGATGGCAGGGCTGATCGGCGTGTTCGCGCTAATGTGGTCGGCCAGCACCTGATCCATGACGTCCCGTGTGGTGGCGCGGCTGGTGAACACCGGGTAGCCGTCACCGCCAGCGGCCATGAAGTCGTTCTCGGCGATGCTGTAGGTCGACGCGCTTGTCAGGTCGACCGCCGGTCCGGTGCAGGTGCCGTCGGCGGCCTGGCGGACCGCCCCGGTCACCCGGCTGCCGGCCGGCGCGGCGATGTCGTAGGTGACGCACAACCCCGACACCTGCGGGAAGCGCCCGGCGACGGCGGGCATCTGCGACACGCCGTTCTCCAGCATCGTCTTCAGCTCGGCGCCGTTGGCCCGCAGGGTCACCACCACGTTGCCGAACGGCAGCACGGTGAGGACCTGGCCGCGGCTGATGGGGAATGGCGGCGGCGTGTAGGCGGGGCAGAAGTCGCCGGCGGTGTCGCTGGTCGGGCAGGTGAGGTCGGCACGCAGGCCGCCGGAGTTGGTGATGGCGAAGTCGGTGGCGTAGGTGGTGCGCATCGCGTCGGTGGTGACGTTGCCGACCAGCGACTCGCAGGTGCGGCCGACGGAGTTGCCGCAGGCATCGCTGCGGGGCACGAACACCCTCGAGTTGCCGACCACCGTGCTCAAGAGCGGGCTGAGCTGGGCGTTGAGCTGGTCGATGCGCGCCTGGATGGCCGCGTCCGGGGTGACGCCGAGGTCCCACGGCTTGTGGAAGTCGGCCGTCTTGTACACCACGGTCTTGCTCGGGGTGTCGACCACCAGCCGCAGGCGGGTGAAGCGGATCCCCTTGCTGCGATTCTCGGTCACCAGCACGCCGTTCGGCCGGGTGGAGACCACCTGGGCGTCGGTGTGGTCGCCGACCACCGCGTCCACCCCGTGGGTGCCGTCGGCCAGGGTGATCAGCGGCCCAGTCGGGTTGTCGAGCGTGCCGGCGGTGGCGCCCAGGTGCCCGATCGCCACAATCGTCTTGATGCCCCGTGCGCGCAGCCGCGCGGCCTCCGCATTGACGGCGGCCAGCGAGTCGGTCACGTGGAACGGACCGAGCGCGGTCGGGAAGGTCAGCGTCGGCAGGTCGTCGTTGGAGAAGCCGATCATGCCGAGCTTGACGCCGTCGAAGTCGAACACCTTGGAGGGCGACCACTCGGGCGGGGTCCTCCCGGCGCTGTCGACGATGTTGGCCGACAGGTAGGGGAATCGGGCCAGCGGGATCAGCGTCTGCCGCAGGTAGGCCTGGCCACGGTCGAAATTGTGGTTGCCGAGACCGTCGGCGCCGAAGCCCATCGCGTTCATCAACTCGATCGTTGGCGTGTCGCCGAAGAAGCTGGAGATCGGCGGGGTCGCGCCGACCGAGTCGCCCGCCGCGATCGTGACCGAGCCGCCTGGCGCCTCGGCCCGGTAGGCGTCGAACCACGGCTTGAGGAAGGCGGCGCCGCCGATCGGGAAGGTCGGGTTGGCGGCGCCGGCGCCACCGACGCTGTCGGCCGCCTCCGACAGCGGCACCAGCTGGCCGTGGTAGTCGCTGATGTCCAGGATGGTCACTTCCTTGAACCGCCCCGGCTGCGCAAGCAGGTCGTACAGGATACGGCCGCGGGCGTTCTGCGGGCCGGGGATGCCCAGCAAGAACGCCAGGGTCGGCGCCAGGTCGATCGCGCGCACGCCCGCCAGCGGGTCGCGGTGGCGCACCCCGGGGCCGGCCGCCACGAACGTGGCGTGCATGTTGACGTTGTGGGCCAGGTCGACCAGGTCCGGCAGGTAGCCGTGCTGGCCGAAGAACTGCGAGAAGGCGATCGCCTTGCCGGGCGTGGCCGCGTCGAACTGGTAGGGCGGCCGGGCGACCACCACCACGTCGCCGGAGCGGCTCGGGTGCAGCGAGTCGCTGCCGTCGACGTCGCGCAACTCCTCCTTCTTGAGGATCTTGCCGATGACCTGCTTGCCCGGGTTGGCGGGGTCGGTGAGCGACCGGAAGGCGTTGATGATCTGGTTGCGGACCGTCTCGTAGTCGGCCGCGGCGACGACCCCACCGGGGTCGCGCCCGGCGAGGTTGACGTAGATCTGCGCGGTCCCGCCGGCGAAGCAGGCCTTGGCCCTGGTCACGCCGGAGGCGGCCGCGCGGCAGTTGGACGGCTGCTCGGCACCCTGCAAGCCGGCGTCGGCCAGGACCTTGCCGGCGTTGATCGCCTGCCACTGCGGCGCGAAGCCGTGGTCGGAGGAGGCGAAGGTCGTCGGGTTGCCACCCAGCAGCCCGCGGGCGCGGTCCAGCTTGGCGTCGGCCTCGTGGTAGGCGCTGCGGATGTAGCCCTCGCGGACCGCCAGCCGATGATCCTCGACGCCGTCGCCGTTGACGTCGTCGAAGTACGGGTTGGGCTGGCCGTCCATGTCCGTCTGGGTGACCAGGCCCATGAACTGGTGGGAGAACTCGTCGGTGACCGGGTAGCCGACCAGTGCCAGCTGGGTGTCCGGCTGCAGGGTGTGCAGGACGTAGTCGAGCACCGCGTCGCCGTAGGCCTTCTCCAGGTCGCGGCCCTGCTCCACATAGGTGTCCTCGTCGATGATGCGCGCCTCCAGCGGGGCGAAGTCGGCGCTCACGGCGGTCGGCAGGTTGTCGGCGAGGTGCTTCTCCAGGCGGTCCTCGCCGGGACCGCCCGCGGGCAGCGCCTGGCACGCGGCGGTCGCGCAGCCGGCGATCGCCCGCTCCACCGAGGTGAAGTACAACTTGAACCGCGACAGGTCGCCGGCCAGCGTGATCAGCTTGACGTAGAACCCGGCGGTCTGCCCGGCGCGCGCGCCGACCAGGCCGTCGGCGCCGGTGAGCTTGACCTCCTTGAAGTCGCCGACCGCCAGGCCCGCCGCCTGCCGGGCGCCGTCCTTGCCGGCGGCGGCGCGGACCAGGATGACGTGGTCGTAGGCGGCGGTGCCGTCCACCACGCTGTCGTACAGGTACGCGTCGTAGGCGCGGGTCGGGTTCTGCGCCGCGAAGGAGGTCGGAACCGTCAGGGCCGTCTGCCGTGGCGGCGCGGCCGGGTCACCGGCCGGGACGTTGCTCCAGCCGCTCGCCGGGGAGAACGCGGCGACCTGGTAGGACAGGCCGAACGCCGCCGCGCCGGCCTGCTCGTCAGGGTCGGCGGGCGCGGCGAGCACTCCGCGGTTGGAGAAGAAGTTGGCGAAGTCCACGGTCGGCCCGGCGATGCCGGCGTTGCGGCCGCCGACCCATTCGACCTGCGCGACCTTCTTGCCGGCCCGCTCGGCCACGTTGGCGATCGTGTCGGCCTGCAGGACGCCGGCGGCCGCAAACGACGTGCGGTTGTTGAAGCTGCCCTCGCCGACACGGTGGAAGGTGTTGTTGGTCGAGCCGTGCTCACCCGGCCAGGTGCCCGTCGCCAGGGTGTACCAGCCCACGCCGGTGTTGGGCGGGAACCCCTGCCGCAACCCGTTCTCGCCGCGCAGGCCGGCCCGCATCAGCTGGGCGTAGGTGGGCATCGCACCCGCCGCCGCATAACGCTCCATCAGGTCCGGGCGCATCCCGTCGGAGGCAAACAGCAGCGCCTTCGGGGAGAGCGGCGCCGCCCTCGCGGACGAACTGCCGGCCGCGACGGCCGCGAAGGTCGCGACCAGGACGAGAACCAGGAACACGGGAAGCGCACGGCGCCATTGCCAGGATGCGGACATACGGGCCCCTCCTTTACCGGACCGCAAGGCAGCGCCACGCTGCGCAAGCGGAGCCGTGCTGTCAAGAGGGCGTTTGGACGGAGCACTCATGCGCCGGAACGCTTCGTGGCTGCTCCGGGATCCCATGCCACCCGGCCGCTACCTGGTGATCGACTGCTGGACCTCAGCTGACACTGCAGCCCGGTTCCTTGCCGATCGTGCGGAGGAGTACGAACGACGCTCCAGGGGGACCCAGGAACCTCGGGTGCGCCCGGTCGCGGTTGTCGTATACGTAGACCTCGCCCCTGTGCTTCATCGAGCTGGACACCCGCCGGGTCCACCTGGCCGGGGTGACCGCCAACCTGGACGGCGCCTGGGTCGCCCAGCAGGCCCGCAACCTCTGCTGGCCTAGAGGAGCGGGGCCGACACGTGCGCTTCCCTGCTGCGCGACCGCGACACGAAGCTCTGCCTCGGCTTCGATGAGGTGTTCCGCTCCCCAGGGCACCGAGATCATCTGCACGCCAGCGCAGGCACCCAAGGCGAGCGCCTCCGCGGAGCGATGGGTTGGCACGGTCCGCGCCGAGTGCCTGGACCGGCTGCTGACCATGGGACGCGGCCGCTTGGAGCGGGTCCTGCGCGCTACATCCAGCACTCCAACCGGCACCGTCCGCACCGGGCGCTGGGCCTGCAGGCGCCGGACTCACCCGCTGAGCTGATCGCCGACAAGGATCGACCGGGGTAGGGCGCGCCAGCGTGCCCTGCTCGGCGGTCTGGTTCACGAGCACCGGCGAGCTGCACGACCGCATTTGCGCACCCCACCGATCCCCGGCGCGGACACGACACTGCGTCGTGAGGCTCACGCTGGGACGCCGGCCGCTCAACCTCGGCCGACGCGGCTGCCGGCGACCGCGGTCGCCGGCAGCCGCGTCGCGGGCTACGGTCCCGCGCTCTTGTCGATCCGTACGGCGTCCCCCAGGTTGGAGTTGCCCTCGAGGAACCTCAGGCCCTCGACCTCGCCCGCGTGCGGGCCGGTGTACCGGAGCACGTAGAGCCCGTTGCGGATGTCGGTGACGTAGATCAGCCCGTCCTTGATGATCGGGTAGCTCCACATGACGACCTTGTTCGGCCCCCGGCTGAGCGCCGGGTCCTCGATCGCCACCGACCCAAGCGGCGTCGGCGAGAACCAGCCGGCCTGGGTCGGCTGGCCGGGGTCGGAGATGTCGATCGCCTGCTCGCCGCCGGAGTGCCACGAGTCGAAGGCCAGGTTCCGCGTCAGCGTCGGGTTGTGCGACGAGTAGCTCGTGAACTGCTCGGTGGCGGGATCGTCGCCGGGGCTGCCCTGGAACGGCTGGGTGTTCTGGAAGATCTTGTACTCGCCGATGACGTGCGGCCGCCTGGGCTGGGCGACGTTCCAGGTGCGCGCCCAGCCCCACGGCCAGCCGAACGATGCTGCGGTGAAGGTCCCGTAGACCTCGTCGATCGTCAGCGCGAGCGGGCGCCCCGGGAACGGCAGGGCCGAGTGGCTCTCGGCGCAGCCCGCTGCGGTGTGGCCGGGGCACTGCGGGCCGGTGCCCCAGGTCGGGAACGGGACGGGGGTCAGCAGGTCGTCGTTCAGCGACTCGACCGTGCCAGCCGGGATCTGGTTGTTCGCCACCTTGCTGGTGTCGAGGACGCCGAAGCCGCCGCGCAGGTACGCAAGGTAGGTTCGCGTCCCGTCGACCGACGGCGCCATCGAGTGCAGCGCAAGGTCGAAGTCGTAGTTGGCCGGGTCGGCGGCCCCGGGGAAGAACTGGTTCCAGTTGCCCCTGGCGATCTCGGTGAAGCTCCCCTGCCGCGCCTTGCTGATGTCGGTGATGATCAGGTTCGGCGCGTTCGGGTTGGCCGAGCCCGTCGGGGTCGACAGCCACAGCAGCGCCCGGCCCGGGTCCTTCGGGTCGATCCACAGGTACATCTCGTGCGGCAGCATCGACGGCGCGTACGTCGCGACCAGCGGCGGGTTCAGCGGGTTCGCCGCCAGGTCGAAGAACCGGATGCTGAATCGCTGGGCCGACCGCGGGCACGCGTGGATGACCCGGCTGCAGCGGAAGTACATCACCATCAGCAGCTGCTGCGCCGGCCAGACGCGCAGCTCGCGTGAGGTCTGCCCGGCGTTGGCGCCGGTCACGAACTGGTTGCCGAACTCACCGACCACGGCGGGGTTCGCCGGATCCGCGATGTCCACGACAAGGACGCCCGGGTGGACGTGGGTGCACGTCCCGTCTGGATTGGTCGGCGTGAGCACCGGCGCGACGGGCCCGGTGGCGTTGAAGTCGCCGCACGAGTCGGAGCCGTCGGTGCGGTTGCCGATGTAGACGAAGTGGTCGAAGATCGCCGGCGCAGCGTTCATCCCGCGGTCGAAGAGCGGGTTGTGGCCGACAAGCGTGAAGTTGCGCGACGTGCCCGGCGTGCCGCCGCCGGCCCCCACGCCGACGTCGCCGGGCATGGCGGCGGCGGTCGCGAGAACAAGCGTCAGGCCGATCGCCGGCAGCAGAAGGCGGCGCTTCATTGGCTCCCTCCCAGGGCGGCTATCCGTTCTCCTGTCAAGGCGGCTTTGGGTGTTGGGGGGACGACGGCTTTGCCCACCCCACGCGTGGAGTCGCCCGTCTCAGCCGGTGGTGAGCTCCTGGGTCTGGGGTTCGGGCGGCCGAGGACGAGCACCTGGCCGTCCCAGGTGAACGCCGCGGGATGTCACCGGCCGGCGGGCCGTCCACGCAAACGCCAGCAGGGCAGCAGACAGCGTTGGCTTCCCTCATCCCAACCTCCCTGAGGTGGAACCGGACTGGGTCGAGGGGCTTCGCCGAAGTGACCAGGAAGAGCCGAGCGACCGGTAGAGGGAGCCAGTCAGAAGACGCCAGTCGACCCGGGAACCCTACCTCGCGGCGGCACCCACGCCAAGAGCGGCGAGCCGCCCAATCAGAGGCAGCGCCCGGTCCTCGCGTGCCTTCTAGCTGTCGGCAACGACGGCGGCGAAGCAGCCAGGGCACTTCTCGACGAAGAACGCCTCTTCCCAGTTCTGGTCCAGCACGTCCAGCCCGTCGGCCGTGATCCCGCAGGCGACCGCGCCAGTCACGGCGTCGACCGCGTGGGTGGGACCGACCGGCGTGGCCCTGGCCGGGCTGAGCGTACCGTCGGGACGGTGGGCCAAGGACGGGACCTGCTCCATCTGCTCGGCGCCTACCTTGTACCGCACCTGCGCGCCCCCTCGTCCGAACCTTCGGCAGGATCCTCCGAGATGCCCTCCACGTCTCGGTTAGCGTCCGTGGACGTGGTGTACGACGAGGTCGGTGATCGGCGGCCGGTTGTGGGCTGAGGCGGCCACCGCGTGATCCTTCACGAGTTCTGCCAGGAACCATGGAGGAGACACCGCGATGGCCGCACGTCGGAGTGTGGACGTTTCTGGCTGGCTGGACACCCAGCTGGCCCAGGCAAGCCCGGACCTGCTGAAGACCTTCGTCGAGGCGCTGATGGGCGCCGAGGCCGACGCCGTGTGCGGCGCCGCCTACGGGCAGCGCACCCCGGAGCGGGTCAACAGCCCCGAGCGGCTACCGGCAGCGGGACTGGGACACCCGCGCCGGCACCGTCGAGCTGGCGATCCCCAAGCTGCGGCAGGGCAGCTAGGTCCCGGACTGGCTGCTCGGCGCGCCGCCGCCGCGCCGAGCAGGCACTGGTCACGGTCGTGGCGACCAGCTACCTGCTGGGCGTGTCCACCCGCCGGGTGGAGCGACTGGTCGAGACCCTTGGCGTGACCAGGCTGTCGAGGTCGCAGGTCAGCGAGATGGCCAAGAGCCTGGACGCCCAGGTGGCCGCGTTCCGCAAACCGGCCGTTGGACGCCGGCCCGACACGTTCGTGTGCTGGACGCCTTGACGCTTGAAGGTCCGCGAGCTCGCCCCGGACCGTCGGGGTCCACGCGCTGCTGGCCGTGGGCGTCGGCGGCGACGGCCAACGCGAGGTCCTCGGCCTGGACGTGGCCAGCGGCGAGGACGGCGCCGGCTGGCTGGCGTTCCTGCGCGGCCTGCCTCGCCCGCGGCCTTGCCGGCGTCCAGCTGGTCACCTCCGACAGCCACGCCGGCCTGGTCGAGGCCGTCGGCGCGACCCTGCCCGGCGCCAGCTGGCAGCGGTCATCTGTGCAGACTCCGCGGCGGCGGGAGCGTCCCGCCCGCCACCTTCACCGCCGGGAGAGGACCTTGGCAGCGTGACCTTCGAGGTCCGGCGTGCAGACCCGTCCCTCCCGGCGGTGGCGGGCTTGGCACTGGCCAGTGGGAGTCGTGCTGCGAGCACCGAGATGAGCGTCCAGCCGAGCACGCCCGGGGGTGGCAGCGCGTGGAAGGAGGACGCGGTGCAGGCACCAATACACGCCGACGGGCAGCAGGTGTTCGTCGGCATCGACTGGGGCGGCAGCCACCACCAGCTGTGCGTGGTCGACGCCGCCGGCGCCAGGCGACGCCAGGTCCGCCTGACCCATGACGTCGCCGGGCTGGCCCAACTCGACAAGGAGCTCGGCGGGCTTGGCGCACGGCTTGCGGTCGCGGTCGAGCGGGCCGAAGGGCTGCTGGTCGAGCACCTGCAAGCCCGTGGGCACCTGGTCTATCCGGTCTCACCGCCGATCGCGGCCCGCGCCCGCGAGCGCTACCGGGCCGCCAGCAGCAAGGACGACGTCTTCGACGCGTTCGTGCTGGCCGACACCCTGCGCCACGAGCACGCCCGCTGGCGGCCGCTGCCGCTGGCAAGCCCGGCCCTGGCCGAGCTGCGCGCCCTGACCCGCGACCGCGACCGGCTGCTGGCCACCCAGCAGCGCACCGAGGCGCAGCTGCGCGCCATCCTGGAGGCCTACCACCCGGCGGCAGCCCGGCTGTTCTCCTCAATCGACCGGCAGATCACCCTGGCCTTCATCGGCGACTACCCGACCCCGCAGGCAGCCGCCGCGGTGGGCGAGCAGCGCATGGCGCGTTTCCTGGCCCGCAACCGCTACACCGGCCGGGTCGCACCACAGGTCCTGGTCGAACGGCTGCGGGCCAACCTGCTTGCCGGCGCGCCCGGCACCGTGACCGGCAAGGCCCACTCCGCGCTGGTCTTCGCCGAGCTGCTGGGCCTGCTCAACCAGCAGCTGGCCGACTACGACGAGGCGATCTCGCTGGCGGTCGGACGCCACCCCGACGCGGCCATCTTCGTCAGCTTCCCCGGCGTCGGGCCTGTCGGCACTGCAGCCTTGCTGGCCGAGATCGGCGAGGACCGCAGCCATTACCCCACGGTCGAGGTGCTGCTGGCTGAGGCCGGGCTGGCGCCGGTCACCCGTGCCTCCGGACGCAGCTGCCGGGTGCGGTTCCGCTACGCCGCCAACCGCAACCTCCGAGATGCCTGCACCTGGTGGGCGTACAACTCGTTGAAGGAGTCGACCTGGGCCAGCGAGGTCTACCAGCAAGCCCGGGCCCGCGGGCAGCACCCCTACCGGGCCCTGCGCGGGCTCGGTGCCCGCTGGATGCGGGTGCTGTGGCGCTGCTGGACCGACCGCGTCCCCTACGACTCCGCCAAGCACCTGAAGCCCACTGCGCAGCCGGCCGCCCAGGAGGGCGCCTCGGCCTGAACAACCCGCCCAGATCACCGCGTGCCCGACGCCGAACTTCTCCGTGCCCTCATCCAGCAAGCCAAGAAACCGCAGGGTTGACAGTGGGAGTCTGCCGCACCCACTACGCCCGCAACCTGGCCACCAAGGTGCCCAAGGGCGCCCAGCCGTGGGTGCTGACGCTGCTGCGCACGATCTTCGACCAGCCCGACGCCGACCAGGTCGGCGCCCAGTTCGCCCGCGTCGTCGAGGCGCTCGAGGCCAAGTTCCCCACCGCGGCCGAGCACCTGGCCGCCGCCGAGGGCGACCTGCTGGCCTTCACCGCCTTCCCCCGCGCGGCTGCTGGCGGCAGGTCTGGTCCAACAACCCGCAGGAGCGGCTCAACCGCGAGATTCGCCCGGTTGGACGCGCCCAGACGGCCGCTGATTGCACCCTCCCGATCATCGCGCGGGAGGCCAGCGCCGACCAGTCCGGCGACGTCCCGACCGGGCCGTGGCGGTCAGGACCGCCTGGTCGCCAACCAGACCTTCGTCATCCGGACCACGAACGCCTGACGTCGAGGACGGCGCCCTCTGTCCCGTCCGGGAGGATGAGCACCTCGTCCAGTCGCTTTCGGCCGATGTCGGGCACGGTGGCGTCCTCGGCCGCGTAGCCGACCGGCACGACCACGAACGCCCGCTCCTCGGCGGGACGGTCGAGGATCTCGTTCAGCCAGCGCATCGGGCTGGGCGTGTGGGTCAGGGTGGCCAGACCGGCCTGGTGCAGCGAGGCGAGCAGCAACCCGACCGCGATCCCGACCGACTCTTTGGCGTAGTACGGACGGGGACTGCGGGGGCCCTTGTGGACCTCGAACACGACGATGACGTACGGCGCGGTCTCCAGGAACGGCTTGCGCCAGTCGGTCCCCAGCGGCTCGAGGGCGGCCAGCCACTCGGCCGAGGCGCGGGAGCTGTAGAAGGCGCGCTCCTCCTGCTCGGCCGCGGCCCGCAGACGACGCTTACGCTGCGGGTCGGCGACCACCACGAAGCGCCAGGGCTGCAGGTTGGCGCCGCTGGGCGCGGTCGCGGCGGTGGCGACGGCGTTGCGGATCAGCTCGTAGGAAACCGGTCGGTCGGAGAAGTCGCGGACCGTGCGTCGGGTCCGCATGGCCTCCAGGAAGGCGCGGCTGCGGGCCAGGGCCTGCTCGGCCTGGACCTGCTGTCTCGGGACGGGCCGCACACGATGCCGGGGGTTGCACGTCAACTCCGACCACCCCACCCGACTCGGGACCACGGGACCGGTCGACCGCACCGGCACGCTCTGTCCTTGTCAGGCCGAGCCTACCCGCCAACCGCGCAGGTAGTCCTCTGGGGCATTGCCCGAGGACCAGCCCCAGCGGAATCCCAGACGGGACGAGCGGTCGATCGCCGGCCACGCCCCTCGTCGATGCCGGATGTTCATTTCCCGGTTGTTGCCGGGGTGAGCTCGAGGCTGGTCGAGATGTCGACGCAGCCGCCGATGGTGCGGGCGACCGGGCAGCGCTCGGCGTGGAAGCCGAGGACCCGGTCGATCTTGGCCCGCATAGCCTCATCGGCGATGACGGCCTCGTCGACGACCAGGTGGTAGGTGACGTGGATGCGCTTCACCACGAGGACCTTGGCGTCCAGCTCGACCTCGCCGATGGCCTCGGACCGCAGACGACCGCCTGCGGCGGGGAACCCTCGTGCCTCAAGTGCTCCCCCGAAGGTGCCCGTCAGTCAACCGGCGGCTGCGGCAACCAGGTAGTCGAGGGTGGTGGTGTGCGGCTCCTGATCTTCGGGGCCGACGCCGTAGTGCTCGGCGACGGCGCTGTGCACGCCGAACAGGACCGGCTGGTCGAGCGCGGGCAGGACCGCGCTGCGGAGCATGCCCTGCTCCCGGGTGACGCTGACCCGCGAACGGTAGACGACCTCGCTCATCACGCCTCCTGGATGCGGCGGACCTGTCGGCGGCCATGGTAACGATAGGATCCAACCACCTTCGCGGGCTGAGGCGCAGCGGGCCACGATCGAGCGGGTGCTCGGCCTCCACGCGGAGCTGCACCGCCACCTGCGTGACCCGACGGGCACGTCGGGGTCGACCCGTCGGCGGCGCGCTCGACGGGAGGTGGGACGGCATCGTCGACGACGAGCTTGCCGCCGGCGGGTCACTGCGGGGTGACCAGGCGCAGGCGGCCGGAGTCGGTCTCGGCGAGGAGGTAGCAGCTATCGGGGAGCCGGGCCATGCCGACCGGCCGGTCCAGCCCGGAGACGAGCACCCTGCCTGGGTCGGCCGGGCCGGCGACCCGCAGGATCCGCGCTGGCGGCCGCGTCGCTCACATACCAGCCGTCACGGCCGTCCCAGACCACGTCGTAGGGGTTGCTGGCCGCCTCCCGTCCGTCGGATTGGTCGCCCGCTCGTATGCCTCCAGGTCGGCCACCGGCCCGTCCGAGCAGCGCAGCGTGCTGAACCCGGCCCCGCTCGCGGGTGGCGTCGCCGATCACCGCGCACGATGCCGTCGGCGGCCATGTCCGCTCCGCTCGGCCCTGCCAGGTCGGCGTGCTGCCGGCTGCGCCGCGCGTGCACGGCAGCCGGTCCAGTAGCACCTGGCGCCGGCCCGCGGCAAGGTCGACCGCGATCACCCTGCCGTCGCCCTCCCGGTGCCCTGGTCGGTGACGAGCACGCGGTCATCGGGCGCCAGGTGCACCGTGCGGGGTGCGGCGAACCCGGCCAGCGGGTCCGGCCGGCCGCAGCTCGTCACGGCGGCCGCCAGCAGAACGCGACCCACCGCGGCGTCGCCAGCTGGCGGCTCACCGGTGCATGGCGGCGGCGTCCGGGGGGTGGCAGTGGGCCCGACCGGACCCGGATGGCTCATGCTCAGCGGATGTTGAGCTGGCTGTCGCCGCCGGGTGGCCGGCCCTGGACCAGCCGCAGCAGGGCGGCCGCCGGGACGCGCAGCGGCATGGTGGTGCGGGTGACCAGCAGGTCGGTGTCGAGCCGGCCGCCGTGCACGGTCGGTCCGACTACGAGCCGATGCTCGGCCCCATGGTCCAACGGCAACTGGCCGACCAGCCCGAGCTGCTGACCAAGCTGCGCGGCTGAAGCGACCGACGGCTCCTCCACCAGCAGGGCCGGTCGGCTGTGCCGCGCGAGAAGCCGGCGGACGGAAGCCTCCACGATACCGCTGGTGCCTCCAGCGGTCCCGATTGCACATGGTCGGCCGGAGAGAGACTCCGACCCGCACCCGAAAGGACCTGCACGGGCCTGCGCCTGTTCACCGCCGACCTCAGCCGCGATCACGCCGCAGTCAACCGGCTGAGCTTGCCGTACCGCTGGTGACCCGCTACTCCGATGACCCTGCGGCCTCCGTCGGCTGTGCGAGTTCGATCTCCGGATGCGAGGCGTCGGTGAACTCCTGGAACTGGCCGGTGACCAGGAACGCGACCTGCTCGCCGATGTCGACGGCGTTGTCGCCGACCCGCTCGATCTGACGTGACACGACATGCATGCGGATCCCCCACTCGAGCATCCGCTTGTCGTCCGACGCTTCGAGCACCTGCTCCAGCATCCCGTAGTTCAACCGATCGATAGGATCGTCCATCTGGGTAAGCCTATGGGCGAGCTCGAGATCGCGGCGCGCGAGCGCGTCCATCGCCGCTGCGACCATCCCATGCGCGACCGCGCCCATCTCCTCGAGGTTCCCCAGCACCGTAGGATTCTGGGGCAGACCATCGACAAGCTTGACCATCTTGGCGATGTTCACCGCCTGGTCACCGATGCGCTCGAGATGCAGGTTGATGTGCAGCAGTGCCGTCAGCAGCCGCAGGTCGGAGGCGACAGGGGTCTGCAACGCGAACAGGTGGAGAATCCGCCGCTCGACGTCGAGGTAGAGCCGGTCCACCTCGTCGTCGCCGGCGATCACCCCCTCGCAGATCCCCGCGTCGGCACGCGCAAGGGCCCCCAGGGCACTGAAGCTGTTATGTCTTGTCGAGCTGTTCGTGGGGTCCCGATGCCTGGCTGGTCGCGGCGTTCTAGGAGTTTGAAGAGCTGCCGGGCGGCGAAGCGCTTCAGGCACCGCCGGATCTCACGGGCGTCTTGCCTTCCGCGACGCGTCGGGTGAGGTCGGCGCGGGTCGTTGGGTCGTCGCGGAGCCCGTCGAGCACGATCGTGTGAGGGCGCGGTCCGGGCTGGCGGTCCCCGGGACCGGTTAGAGCCGGTGGCGGGTGACCTGCCCCGATGCGGCGGGATCGGACTGACCCGGCGAGGCCGCGAGGGCCGCCTCGCAAGCGCAACCGGCCGGCAGACGACCAGCTCACCAGGACTGCGCGGCAGTGACGGGCCGATCCCGGGTCGGTCGGTCAGCCACGACGCGGTCGCGTCGATGAGGTTGGTGCGCCGGGTGGTGCGCGCATCGATCTCGGCGTGGAGTGGTGGATCCGCTGGGCGGTGGTGGGTCGCACCCGGACGTCGTGCGGTGCTCCGGTGGCCGGGCTGGCCGGTCCCGCAGCCCGGCGCAGCGGGCGATCGGCCCCTTGGTCGCCGCGCCGCGCAGGTCGGGCGCGGAGCTCATCGCAGGCGCCGACGATCAGCGCCTCGGGGCTGGTTGATCGCCACAACCGGTGCGGTGACAGCGTTGCGGCGCCAGCCCAGCAGGACCCGCAGCGCCTCCCGGTCACCGCGGCAGCGCCAGATGCTCCTGGCCGAGTGCTGCACCAGCGGCGCGGACCGCATCGATCGCGTCGGTCTTGCTCTGGTGCGTCTGCCGGCCACTTGGATGGCCGGCCTCCACGACCGTTCGCCGTGGCCGTGCAACAACGCGCCCAGCCCGGCGCCGTCGCTGCCTCCGCCTCTCTCGCCCAGCGGCGCCCGGCCGGAGACTCGGCCAGGCGACGTCGAGAGCTGCCGGTCCCCTGGGTAGTGGTGGAGGTGGTGGTCTGGGTGAGATCCACCCACCGGGGAGACGACCGCAGCGGTGCGGATGTCGCGGTGGGCATCGACGCCGACGACGCCGTCGAGGTCGCTGCCAGGATGGGCATGCGGTGGTGCTCCTTGGCAGGATGGCCGTGGTCGGCGTCGGCCTGGGAGCAAGTCACCGCGCGGCGGAACTGTGATGGGTCACGCCTTCGGGCGGACAGGCTGGTATCAGGTCACTTCGTCGGACCGGTGGTGCCGAGGCCGCCCGCCCCGCACGGCCGACAGATCCGATGCAAGGCACAAGGCCGGTGGATCCACGAGTCAGACCGGCGGAGCGGGCGCCTCGACCATCATCCTCGCAGTGGATCCAGGTTAAGAAGTTCGGTCGCCAGAATGCCCGAGGCCTGGGCACGGAGGAACGTTCGCCAGCTGACCGATGCCCGTCGGGGCGCCGGCCGAAGCCCGTTGCCAAGCAGCACGGTCCGGATGCTCGTCGCCGACACCTGGATCCCGAGCTTCTTCAGCTCGCCTTGAATGCGCCGGTAGCCCCAGCGCGGGTTCTCCCCGGCCAGCCGCAGGATCAGCGCCACCACCTCGCCACCAAGTCCCGGCCGCCCACCGCGACGGTGGGGCTGGGTCCACTTGCGGGCCACCAGCCGCCGGTGCCACCGTAGGATCGTTTCCGGGGTAACGAGGAAGACCGACCAGCGCGTGCGAGGAAGCACGCTGCTTAGCAGCGCGAGCAGCGCCCGATCGGCAGGGCGGAACTCAGCTCGCTTGACTTGCCGGCGCAGCACCTGGAGCTGGTGGCGGAGCACCGCGATCTCGACGTCTTTGGCGTGCTCGCTTCGGAGCCTGCCAAGCACCATGCCGGTGAGTCGGCGTGCCATGAGGTAGAGGAAGGACAGGGCCATCGGCGGATTATCCCTTGGCCCGATCCCTGCTGCTCAGCGCACACGACAGAGTTTCTGAACCCTACGACCTCGCGGACGCCTTGGAGCTTGAGCGGTTCGCGGTCGTCGGGTGCTCCAACGGCGGGCGGCACGCCGCCGCCTGCGCCGAGCTGCCCGCTCAGCTGAGCGGGACTACCCGAGCGGCATCTTGAGGAAGCGGGTGGCCTGGGCCTCTGCCTCGGCGAAGTCGCCGCGTGCGACCGCGTCGGCGAAGCGGCGCGAGGCCACCTCGCGGTGCGTCCAGGGCCGCTCCGCTGGTCGCCTGGCAGGCGGTCCGGCGCGATCGTCGACCCGGTCGCCCCTGGCCGCGGCCCTGGACGCACCGCCAGACCGTGGACAAGATCGCCCCGTCGATCAGCAGCGTCAGCGCCACCGCCAGCAGCAGCGGCAGCCGCGTGTTGCTGGCGAGGACGCCGACCCCGGGTCGCGCAGCCAGCCCAGCCAGCATGGGCCCCGCCCTTCAAGCGTGCCGCGAGACGGCCGCGGTCGGCCCTACCCGGTGCCGGCAGCGGTGTCGCCGCCGGCCACGTCGTAGCCGGCAAGGTGGAGGCGCTGCCTGGACTGGCTGCTGATCGTCGGGCGAGGCCACTTGGAGCAGGTCCTTCGAGTGTATGTCGAGCACTACAACCGGCATCGTCCACACCGGGCGCTGGGGCTGCAGGCACCAGACCGACCCGCCGGGGTGACCCTCACCGGTGCGGATCATCCACGCAGCGTGCATCGACGTGACCTGCTCGGCGGCCTCGTACACGAGTACCGAACAGCTGCATGAATGCCTTTGCGCACCCTTCAGGCTCAACGTATCGGGTGCGGTCTCCAAGAGCACCCGGGTGCGCTGGGGAACCGAGTTGTGTACCCCACGGGCTCGGTCAGCGGTTCGGGCTTAGGTCGTGGAACCTGGCGGCGCAGCACGTGGAGCTGGTGGCGCAGTACAAGGACCATGCCTCGTCGACTGAGCAGGAGGCAAGGAACTCACCTCGGGTCCCCACCACGGTCGAGATCACGGTCGAGATCATTGTGGTCGTCTCGGACGCCTTCGCACTACCTTGTGGATGACGAGCGCACCAGGAGATCGGAACGCCAGGTGGAGGGAACGCCCGGCACGGGCGGCAGCGGCCTGCGCTACCGCTACCTCGTACGGATCTCGGAAACCGACGTCGGTCAGCGTGTCGTCGTGCGCTGGCGCCGGCCCGTCGTCGCTGGGCCCGACGAGGTCGCCGACGTGCTCGGCATCCTCGAATCGGCCGACGGTGGGGCGTTCGGTGTCCGAGACAGGCACGGCAATCTGGTCGTCATCCCCCGTGCGCGCGCCATGACCGCCAGAGTGGTCCCGCACCGGGCATAGCAGGATCGTCGGCGCCTGAGGTCTGAAGGACACCCGCAGGCGGCGGCAGCAACTCGGACTGGCGTAGCAGGGCACTTGGCATCCCCGACGCGGCCGATCAGCAAGGCGCTATGCTGCTGGTGGTCGCCAGGGAGGTGCGCGGTGGAAGAGTTGTCGCCCGCTGGTGCGACCGATCGCACCCCCGACGCCACGGCGCGGAAGGATGCGCCGGTGGATCGCCTTGGCCGTCGGCTGCGGGACCTGCGCGTCTCCGTTACCGATCGGTGCAACTTCCGCTGCCCGTACTGCATGCCCAAGGAGATCTTCGGCCGCAGTTACACGTTCCTGCCCCGCGCCGAGATCCTGTCGTTCGAGGAGCTCACCCGAGTGGTGGCCGCCGCCGCGTCGCTGGGGGTCACCAAGGTCCGGCTGACCGGCGGCGAGCCGCTGCTGCGCCGTGAGCTCGAGGTGCTGGTGGCCATGCTCGCCGAGGTCGATGGCATCACCGACCTGGCGCTGACCACCAACGGCGCGCTGCTGGCCGGCAAGGCGAGCGGGCTGCGGGCCGCCGGCCTGGCACGGGTGACCGTGAGCCTGGACTCCCTGGACGAGGCCGTGTTCGCGGCGATGAACGACGTCGGCGTGCCGCTCGGGCGGGTGTTGGACGGCATCGCCGCCGCCGTCGACGCCGGAATTTGGCCGGTCAAGCTCAACACGGTGGTCAAGCGCGGCGTCAACGACGACGGTCTGGTGGAGCTGGCCCAGTTCGCGCGCGAGCACGGCCTGATCGCGCGGTTCATCGAGTACATGGACGTCGGCACCACCAACGGCTGGAGGCTGGACGACGTCGTGCCGGCCGCCGAGATCGTCCGGCGGATCGACGCGGCGCTGCCGCTGGAGCCGGCCGAGGCGAACTACCGTGGCGAGGTGGCCCGCCGCTGGCGCTACCGCGACGGCTCCGGCGAGATCGGCGTGATCGCCTCGGTGACCCAGCCGTTCTGCTCCGACTGCACCCGCGCGCGACTGTCGACCGACGGCAAGCTGTACACCTGCCTGTTCGCCGGGGCCGGGCATGACCTGCGCGCGCTGCTGCGCGCCGGCGCCAGCGACCAGGAGCTGCGCGAGGCGCTGGCCAAGATCTGGGCAGGACGAGCCGACCGCTACTCCGAGCAGCGCACCACGCTGACGGCGCCGACCCGGCGGATCGAGATGTCCTACATCGGTGGGTAGCCAGGTCGCCGATTCCGGAGTGCCACGTGCGCGCCCGGTTCACCGTCGAGCTGCTCGAGAGCGGCCGGCTCGCCGCCGTGCAGCCCGGCTCGCCGCAGCACGGCCCCGCCGCGTACGCCCGCGCGCCTGCTCTTCCCAGCATGGGCGCGGTGGAAAGGAGAAGGGTGGGGTGTGGTGGGGTGGGGTGGATCGGCCTCGCGCTGCGCGCCGCGCCCGGGAACCCTGCGCCCAAACGCGGACCGGCCGATCTCCGCTGCCCGGTCGAAGAGCTAGCATCCGGCCCGTCCACGGTCGAGGGCCGGACAAAGGCTCGTCCGGTTAAGACAGACTCCATGGTTCCCTCGACACGCACACCGTGGCGCAGCAGTTCACGGACCCGAACCACCCCACCAAACAGCCATGAAGGCGCCGTCGATTGCGCACGTGACCACGAAGCAGCGTTCGTCGCGCCGCCGGCCCAGCTGATGCTGTCCGCTGTGGTTGTCGTGGTCGGTGATCCCCCTGCTCATTCCGGACGCCGAACGGAGCGCCACCACTTGACCCCGGGCGGGTGGCCAGCCACGCTCGGCAGCCGTTAGGGTGCGGCCGGCGCCGGTCCTCTGACCGGGGTGACCGGGGCGACACCGCGCCACGACAGCCAGGCCACGCCCAGGAGACTGAGCGTGTAGGCGGGCGCGGTCACGGCCAGCTCGGATGATGGCAGGGCGAGCCCAACCGTCACCACCAGGCTGACAGCCAGCAGCCCGATGGCGATCATCGCGATCGTCTGTCGCTCCTGGTCAGGCCGGTCGGCGGTCAGCCGTTGGATCCGATAGGCGAGGTCATGCTCGCCGCCAAGGCTGACGACCGGACCGTCGGCTCGGGCGGCCAGTGCCGCCTTGGCCAACGCCCGTGCGACCACCCGGCGATCGCCCACCGTCTCGGCGGCTGCCTCGTCGGCGATTGCCTCCAGCTCCCGTTGGAGGGAGGTGTGCGCCCGCTTGGCCGCGGGCGTGGCCTTGCCCAGCGCGGCGGCGACCACCTCGGCGAAGCACAGCAGCCGGTGGTGGCGTAGGCGGACGTGTGCGAGCTCGTGGGCGATCACGGCGTCACGTTCGCGGTCGTCCAGCAAGGCCAGCAGGCCCTGCGAGACGACCGCTTGGCCTGCCCGGCCGCCGAGCGCGTAGGCGACTGGCGGCTTGGCGGCCAAGACGTGGCCGGCGGTGCCGCCGGGTACCGGCAGCGGCCGGGTGGTGGCCAGGGTCGTCTGGGCGGCCAGCCGTGCCGTTGCCCGGCCCACCCGGAATGCGGCCCACGCGACCCGCAGGGGATAGATGCTCCCAAGCGCGAGGAGTGCCCATTGGGTCGTTCTGATGGTGCGGGGGCTGGCCAGTGCGGCGAGCTCACCGGGCTGGATCAGGGCCAGGCATGCCAGCAGCAGCAGCGGGAGCGCCGCCAAGCCGGCCAGTGCCAGCAGGTGGAAGGTGGCCACCGTCCGGGCGGGGGCGCGCCGGTCGAACAATCGAGCGGCCAGCCAGGGGCTCAGCAGCAGCAGCGTGATCGGCACGCCGAACCGGGCGACCGCGAGCGGGCTCATCGCGGGCTGCCCGCATCGGCATCGGTGTCGGGGGTGTCGGTGGCCAGCGCTTGCAGGCGGGCGAGCAGCTCGGGAGAGGCTTGCAGGTCCTTGACGAAGTGGGCCAGCACGGCCTGCGGGTCGTCGCTGCCGGCCAGCACGTCATGGAGGGTCTGGGCGGCGAGCTGCTCCTTGGTCAGGGCGGGCCGGTAGACAAAGCCGCGTCCTTGGCGGCGGCGTTCCAGCAGGCCCTTGTCGCACAGGCGGGTGAGGATGGTCATGACGGTGGTGTAGGCACGCGTGCGGCCGCGGAGCGCCGGGCGGAGGTCGTTGACCGCCACCCAGCCGCCACGGTCCCAGATCAGGCCCATGACCTCGGCCTCGACGGCGCCGAGTTGTCGGCCTGCCACCTGTCGTCTGGCCACCATGCTGGCACCTTCGACGCTGCTGTAGGAGCGTGTCAACCCGGGCGTGGCTCCTGTGCCGTGCGGATGCGCGGGTCGCTGGTGGCGGGCTCGGCAGGGGCGCTGCTGGGGGCGACCCGCAGCAACCGGGCGGCCCAGGTTGGCAGCCACCAGTTCCAGCGGCCCATTAGCGACACCATTGCCGGCACCAGCACCGAGCGGACCACGGTGGCATCCAGCAGGATCCCGGCGCCGAGGCCGGTCGCGAAGATCTTGGTGACCGTGTCGGACGCGCCGGCCAGCGATGCGAAGGCCAGGAACAGGATCAGCGCGGCGCTGGTGACCAGCCGGCCGGTGCGGCCCACGCCCTCGATGACGGCCTGGGCGGTGGAGCCGGTGCGGTCGTAGGCCTCGCGCATGCGGGCCAGCAAGAACACCTCGTAGTCCATGGACAGCCCGTACAGGAAGGCGAACACGAACAGCGGCACGAAGACGTCCAGCGCCCCGGTCCCGGGGATGCCCGCGATGGCCTGGGAGCCGTGGCCTTGTTGCCATACGAGCACGATCGCGCCGAGGACCGCGCCGATCGACAGCAGGTCGACCGCGACGGCCTTGGCGGCCAGCAGCAGCGACCGGAACGCCCGCGCCAGCAGCACGAAGGTGAGCGCCGCGATGACGGCGACCATGAGCGGGAAGCGGCCGTAGACGGCCTGGGCGAAGTCGAGGTCTTCGGCGCCGACGCCGCCGACCTGTGCGCCCGGCACCGCCCGCGCCGCGGCCGCGCGGATCCGCTGGGTGGTCTGCCGGCCCGTGGCGGTACCGGGCTCGGCCGACGGCTGCACCTGGACCAGCGCGGTCCCGGCCCGCCGCCAGGCAGGGCCGGGCGGCGCGGCCACGGTCCAGACGCCGGGTACGGCTGCCACGCTGGTGGCGACCACCCCGGGATCGGCCCCGGCCGGCAGCAGGACTTCGATCGGCGTCAGCACCCCGGTGGGCACACCGGCTTGGCGCAGGCGTGCCAGGCCCTCGGCGGCGGGACCGGTCGTGGCCAGCGAGCCGGCCCGGGCCTCGCCGACCTCCACGTCCAGCGCGAAGCTGCCCAGGATGGCCAACAGCGCGATGGAGCTGGCGGTGGCGGCCCAGCGGGCCCGCACCACGCCGCGGGCCCAGGCGGTCCAGGCACGACTCGAGGCCGTCTCCCTGCGCCGCCGCCGCAGGGGCCAGTCGAGCCGGCGCCCGCCACTGGCCAGCAACACCGGCAGCAGCGTGACAGCGACCAGGGTGCTGACCAGCGGGATCAGCATGCCGGCATAGCCGACGCTGCGCAGGAACGGCACCGGCAGGACCACCAGGGACAGCAGGCCGATGGCCACGGTGGAGCCGCTGAGCAGCACCGAGCGGCCCGCGGTCGCCATCGACCGGTGGACCGCCTCGTCGCCCTGGTGGCCATGGGCGCGTTCCTCACGCCAGCGGGTTACCAGCAGCAGCGAATAGTCGATCGCCACCCCCAGGCCGATCAGCGCGACCAGGTACTCCACGATCAGGTTCACGTCGGTGACCAGCGTGAGCAGCCCGACCAGCAGCAGCGTCGCGAGGATGGCGACGGCCGCGACCAGCAGCGGAGCCAGGGCTAGCAGCGAGCCGAACACCAACACCAGCACGATCAGCGCGCCCGCGGCGCCGATCAGGGTCAGGGTTAGCACCTCGCCGCCGGGCGACTGGCTGCCGTGGCTGCTGAGCTGGTCGATACCGGTGACGTCCAGGGCGGTGCCGGGCGGCAGCGCCGCCCGCAGCGCCTCGACCGCCGTGGTGGGGTCGCCGTCGTCGCCGGGGAAAACCAGCCCGTAGGTCGTCTGGCCGTCGGCCGAGACGAAGCGGCGGTCGCCGCTGGTGGCATATGAGGTCACCCGTGCGTCGAGGTCGCGGGCGACCGCGTCGAACCCTTGTCGCAGGCGCTCTTTGATGCCGGGTCTGTCGACGGTGATCCCCGGCGGCAGGGTGATCACCGGCACGGTCGGGTTGGCGTGTCCGCCGCTGCGGTAGGTCTCTGAGATCGCCAGGTTGGCCTGGTAGCCCGGCTGGCCGGGCACCGAGAAGTCCGTAGCCATGCGCTGGTTGACCGCCGGCGTCAGCACGATGCCGGCGGCGAGTACGACCGACCAGAACAGCAGGACCAGCCGACGGTGTCCAAGCAGCCAGCCGGAGAGCCGTGTCATCACGCGACCTTCTACAGTATTGTAGTAGCACAATGATCTTCGACACTCCTGTAGTAGATGTCAACCTGCCAGGCGCAGGCCGGCCATGAGCGTCCTGTTCCACATCACCGCCCGGCAGGACTGGGAACGCGCCACGCGCGCGGGGATCTACACGGCGGCGTCGCTGGCCGGCGACGGCTTCATCCACTGCTCGACCGCGACCCAGCACGCCGCGGTCACCAACGCCTCCTACCGCGGCCGCACCGACCTGGTGCTGCTGCTGATCGACGCCGACCGGCTCAGCGCCGAGGTCCGCTTCGAGCGGGCCGCGCCCGGCGGTGAGTCGTTCCCGCACGTCTACGGCCCGCTGGACCTGGACGCCGTGTTCGAGGCGACGCCGTACCAGCCCGCGACCGACGGGCGCTTTGATCCGCACGAGGAGGCCGGCGGCTTCGCCGCGCACGGCGCGGCGACGCTGGATGCGGCGTGGCGACGCGCGGTCGAGGTGATGGCCGCCTACCCCGGTCCCTGGTGGGTGGCGGGCGGATGGGCGCTCGACCTGTACCTCGGACGCAGGACGCGGCCCCACGCCGACCTGGAGCTCTCGGTCCTCGCCACCGACCAGGCAAGCTTGCTCGCCCACCTGCGCGACTGGGACCTGCGGCTGGCCGCTCCGGGGGCGGCGTTGCCGCGGTGGGACGGCGGCCCGATCGCGCCGCGGTTCCATCAGGTCTGGGCGCGCAAGGGTCCCGGGACGCCCGCCGGCGCCGAGGAGTTCGCCGCCGATCCCACCATGCTCGGGTTCCTGCTCGAGCAGGGCGGCGGGGATCGCTGGGTGTTCCGCCGGCATCCGGCGCTCACCCGGCCGCTGGACCAGGTCGGGATGGCGGGCCCGGACGGGGTGCCGTTCGTGCGCCCGGAGATCGCGCTGCTGTACAAGGCGAAGGCGCCGCGGTTCAAGGACGAGCGGGACTTCGACCGCGTCCTCCCCCACCTGGACGAGCCCGCGCGGGCGTGGCTGGCAGCGTCCCTGGACCACCCCTGGCGCGCCAGGCTATGAGCCGGCGGCTACCGCAACCAGCGGCCAACCTTGCTGATGGATGACATCGCCACCGATGGCAGCCAGATCGCCGTATCCAGTGACGGGCAAGTCTGGCTCATCGGGTGGTATCCGCCTCCCGACCCGCCGCCGGGCACGCCGCACGGCGCGGCGGCGGTCTGTGTCGCCGGCGATCGGATCGTCATGGTCAGCGGCGACGGCCAGCAGTGGGGCCTTCCCGGCGGCCGCCCCGAGCCCCACGAGCGCTGGGTTGACACGCTGCGCCGGGAGGTCCGTGAGGAGGCCTGCGCTGAGGTGGCCAGCTGCAGGCTCCTTGGGTTCAGCCGTGGCCTGTGCGTGCGAGGGCCGCAGGAAGGCCTGGCGTTGGTCCGGTCGATGTGGCGGGCAGAGGTCCGTCTGGATCGGTGGCAGCCGCGCTTCGAGATCACGCATCGCCGCCTGCTGGCAGCCGACGAGGCCTTGGCGTCCCTGACGCTCGCCGAGGCCGGCATGGCACCGATCTATCGGCGCATGTTCGTGGAGGCTGGCGTCACTGCCCCGTGACGCGGCCGGTAGACTGGCAACCTGGCCTGGGCTGGATGCGAGCGTCGCGTCAGGTGATGACGTGACAGACGCGCTCGGGTGGGCACTGCTCGGGATCCAAGCTGGCCGCCCGCTCGGCAAGCTTGGTGATCTCGCCCTGCAGTTCCCGGAGCTCGGCGATGCGCTGCCCGAGTTCGGCGGCGCGGCGCTCGAGCAGCGCGGTGACATGCACACACGGCGCCGCCCCGTCGTCGCGGAAGGCGATGATCTGGCGGATCTCCCCGAGGGTGAGGCCGAGCGCCTGCGCGGCGCGGACGAACCCCAGCCGTCCCAGCACGACCGGGTCGTAGGCACGGTAGCCCGAGACGGTCCGCGCCGGGGTGGGGAGGATGCCGATCTGCTCGTAGTAGCGGATCGCCTTGGCCGAGATGCCGGCCCGCTCGGCCAGCTCACCGATGCGCATCATCACTCCCCTCCAACCCTCTTGACCTTCCAGCATAAGGGAAGGTCTACGGTGGCATGGACGCTGCTGGCCTGACCATCACCGCTACCCGTACTGCTATCTGGGAGCCGCCGTATGACCATCACACCTGCCACGCAGCCTCCCGCCCCCGACGAGCTGGCCGCTCGCCTCGCCCGGGTCGGGCTGCCGTCGGGTGGCGTCAGGCATCGCCTGGCCGTCCTGCCCGGACCGCTGCGGGAGCTGCACCGGCGCCTGCTCGGCAGCTTCCTCACCGAGCTCGGCCCACCGGCGCACGGCGAGATGGCCGAGGTGGCAGCCGAGCTGGATCTGGATGTCCAGGCGGCACAGGTGGCGCTGGCCGCCGATACGATCCACACCGACCCCGCCACCGGCAGGGTCACCGTCGCCGACCCGTTCTCCGGCCGGCCCACCCCGCACCGGGTGGAGTTGGCCGACGGTGCGGCCGTGCAGGCGATGTGCGCGCTGGACGCCCTCGGCATCCCACCGATGACCCGCCGCGACGGCCAGATCACCTCCACCGACCCCACCAGCGGCCAGCCGATCACCGCCGAAGTCCGCGGCGGGGTCTGACGGTTCGAGCCGGCCACCACCGTGATGCTGGCGGCCACCACCACCGGCTCCGAGGCGTGCGGTTCAAGTGCCGACTGCTGCTGCCCGTACATCAACTTTCATGCCGACCCGAGCACCGCCGACGCCTACCTGGCGGCCCACCGCGGCTTGGCGGCCGAGCTGTTCGACCAGGCCGAGGCGGTGGAAGCGGCCAGGCGCATCTTCGGTCGGCTGCTGGATCCCGATGACCTCGACCAGGACTCGCAGAGGTGCGGACGATGGCAGTGACGGACACGACTGACCAGTCGGCGAGCGCGCGGCGCGGCGTCGGCGGCGTTGGCGCCGCGGCCCGCAGCATCGTCGGGGCTCTGCTGCTGGGCAGTGTGGCCTGGGGCCATGTGCAGCGAGGCTTCCACCCGACCCCATGGGTGCTCGGTCTGCTGGTCTTCCCGGCGGTGCTGCTCGCGTGGCAGTGGCTTCGTGCCCGCCGGGCCCCGGCCCGCCTGCAGGCGACCGGGCCGGTGGCCCACGTCCTGAACCTGGCCGTCTTCGTGGTCCTGTATCTCATCCCGGCGACCCAGGATGCCGCGCTGATCTTCTACGGGATCTCGATGCTGCTCGCGGCGCTGCGCGGCTACGCGGGCTGCGAGGTGCTGGCGGTGTCCAATTGGCTGCTGCGCCGTGACGACCAGGTCGGCTGCCTGCTCTTCGCGCCCGTCGACCACGTGGGACGCCGCTGAGCCACCCGGACCGGAGCCGCAGGCCATGGATACGGTGAAGCGACCGGTGATCGACCTGCTCCACGTCGAGGGCTGCCCGCACTACCCGGCGGCGCTCGTCCTGATCGAGCGGGTCAAAGCCGACCTCGGCGTCCAGGCCGAGCTGCGCATCACCCTGATCACCGACCAGCAAGCGGCCGAACAGCACCGGTTTCCCGGCTCGCCGACGATCCGGGTCGACGGACGTGACGTTGAGCCCGCCGCCGATCCGCCCGGCGATTACGCCCTGTCGTGCCGGCTGTACCGGCACGAGCACGGGCTTGCCGGGCAGCCGCAGCGGTCTGCAGCACGTCCATCAGCATGTGGAACCAGCGGCCGATCATCTCCTGGCGCAGCTGCAGGCGGCGCAGCTCGGCGTTGAGCCCACCGAAGCGCGACCGCTCGCGGCGCTGGGTGACGAACGCCTTGACCAGCAGCATCCCGGAGATCCCCAGGATCTCCTGCAGGTAGGCGTTCATCCTGCCCAGATGGGACTGGGTCTGCTTGCGGGCCTCGTAGGTGACCCGGCCGATGCGCCGGCTGGGCAGCAGGGCCAGCGGCATCAGTGCCAGCGCCACCAGGGTGAGCCGCCAGTCCAGCACCAGCATCAGCACCAGCGTCGAGGGGATCACGAACAGGCTCCAGACCAGCCCCAGGATCGTCTCGGAGACGACGTCCTCGACCGCGTTGACGTCGTTGCCGATGCGGCTCATCACGTCGCCGGTGCGGCTGCGGGTGAAGAACCCGACCGACTGGCCCAGCAGCCGGTCAAACAGCTGCTCACGCAGGTCGAACATGATCCGCTGGCTGATGGTGGCGTTGAGCCAGGACTCCGCCACCCCGATCAGGCCGGCGGCCAGCGAGGCGGCCACGCCCAGCAGGATCAGCCAGGCGAGGTCGGCGAACCGTTCGCTCGGGTGGGCGAGCGCGTCGATCACGCCCTTGGTGACCACGGCAGGCACCAGCCCGAGCGCGGCACCGGCTGCCACGCACACCACCGCGCCGAGACCGTGGCGCCAGTACGGCCGGAAGTAGCCGAACACCCGCCGGACCAACGGCCAGCTCCAGCGCGCCTGGGACCCGTCAGCCTCCCAGTCGATCTCCATACTGGCGCCGACACAGTAGCGTGCCATTCCCGCAGCCTAACCCTTGGCTGGCACACCGAACAGGGGTTTGCTCTTCAGCCCAGCAGCGACGCCGCGGCCTGGGCCAACCGGTCGCTGCTGTGGATCACCGTGGCACCGGAGGCGACCGGCCGCGGCGCCGCCGCACCCCAGGTGGCGTCGGGGCCGAACGCCAACAGGCAGGCGGCCACCAACGCCAGCCGTCCCCGCCGCTCACCCTTCGGCTCCTCCAAGCTCGGCCGCGACGGCGTCCCGTAGCTCGCCTGCGTCGACCTCGAGCGCGGCAAGCAGTGGGCCGGCCGCACCCTCGTAACCGTCCGGCAGCCCGACATGGACGACGATCCGCCGGTGCCGCCGCGACACCCGCACCCTACCCGCCGGATCGCCCGCGTCCGCCAGCACCCCAAGCAGCAGGTGTTCGGGGGTGACCGCACCGTGGCCCAGCGCGATTGCCTGCTGGCTGGCCAGGTACAATGCACGCTTGGCGACCAGCGGCGGGCCGCACAGCGGCGTCCAGATTACCCTGCCGCCCCGCCAGCCACGCCGGCGGGTCACCCGCCAGGTCGCCTCCCCCACCGCACGAGCGCCGAATGCCTGCTCGGTGCGCTGGCGCACCGAGTCCAGGTCAATCCCCAACGTGCCCAGCAGCTCGGCGTCGCTGGGCCGCGGGCCCGGCACCACCCCTCGTCGGGCCAAGTCGGCCAGCGCCGCCCTGGCCGTCCCCAGGTCCACGCCACGGGCCCACAGGACCTGGGCTGCCCCGCTCCGCCCTTCGGCGAGCACCCCGAGCACCAAGTGCTCCGGGCCGAGGTAGCGGTGGCCGGCCCGGTCGGCCTCCTCCCGGGCCAGGTCGAGGACAAGGTGGGCCTGCCCGGTGAACCGCTCGAACACCTCGCTACCTCCGATCACAGCGGCCTACGGCACCGCCTGGCCCACCTCAGCAGTCAGCACTCCAGCTAGCTCGTCCAGGTCCACGCCCAGCGCCGCCAGCAGCGGCCCGGCCGCGCCCTGGTACCCGGCGGGGAGGCCGACGGACGCGCGGAGCTGCCGGCTCCAGCGGTTGGACATGCACCGCGGCCAGGGCGTCCGCGCGTCGGTGACGACCCCGGACAGCAGCAGCTCCGGACCCACCTGCCAGCGGCCCACCGCCCTGGCACGCTCGCCGGCGTGCTGCAGCGCCTGCACCGTGAACAGCGGCGGGCCACGCAGCGGGGTCCGCGGCACCCGCCCGACCCCGCCGCGGCGCGCCCGGGTCGCCTCCCGGATCGCTCGGCCAAGCGCCGTCGGGCCGAAGGCCCGCTCGGCGTTGCGCCGCACCGCGTCCAGGTCGATGCCGAGCATGCCGAGCAGCTCGGCGTCGCTGGGCCCGGGGGCGGGCACCACGCCCTGGTCGGCCAGGCGGCGCAGCGCGGCACGGGCCATGTCCAGGTCCACACCGCGGGCGCGCAGGATCCGGGCCGCCCCGCTGGCGCCGTGGCGCGCCATCCCCAGCACCACGTGCTCGGGGCCGAGGTAGCGATGCCCGAATCGGTCGGCCTCGTCGCGGGCCGGATCCAGGATCCGGCGGCTCTGCTCGTCCAGCACCTGGCTACCTCCGAAACCCGAACCGCCGGCCGGCGTACTTCTGGTGCACCGCCTGCTTGGTCACCCCGAGCCGGGCCGCGATCGCCTGCCACGACCAGCCGTTGGCCCGGGCATGCTCCACCTGCACGGCCTCGAGGACCTCGACCAGGCCGCGCAGGGCCGCCACCGCCGCCAGGCCCACCTCCGGGTCCTGGCTGCTGGTCGCCGCCGCCACTCGGGTCACCTCGTTCGAGGCCGCCTCACCCATGAAGTCAACCTACCTTGACCGCAGCGGTGCGTCAACCCTCGTTGACCGAGCCGTCGTAGGCCAGGCCCCTTGCTCAGTTCCTCAACCCTGGTATGGGCTGGGATCAGATCGGGGAGCAGACCTCTCATCCGTGTTGGCCATGTGAGGTTATGTCCTGGCATTAGCACGTACCTAGCTGCCCCCAGTTGGGGCTGCCTCACGGCTCGCGACAGTGCCCGGAAGAAAGGCGGGTCACGAGGTCAGCGGGCCCGTACGATCCCGTCAGGCTCGGCCAACACGCCGACCAGCAAGGCTGGTGCTCCTCAGATCGCCGGGATGATCGTCGTCTGCAGGATCTTGGACTGATCACCGACGCAGCTGCATGCCGCATCAATCGGCTGACATCAACCTTGAGCACGGCGCATAGTGTGTGGGTGTCGTCCAAGGGCTCGACCAGGTCCGCCTTGGCTCCGCTGCCTCGGCCGAGGAGGCGTTGCACTTCGCCGAGACGCTTACGCGTTCCTGCGCTCCGGCGCTCGGGGAGACCGTCGCGGCCGTGTCCTTCACGGCTCGTTGACCTTGACGACTACCTCTTGGTCTAGGGGAAGCGGCCCGTTGGGGCGGTGCGGGTAGGTCCACGCGTCGGCGACCAACCGGTGGTGCCAGCGCAGCAGCGTCTCCGGCTTCACAAGGAAGCACGACCATTGGGACCTGGGCAGGACGCGGCTGGCCGCGGCGAGCAGGGCGCGGTTGGCGGGTTGGAGCCTAGAAACGTGGGATCTGGCGGCGCAGGACGGTGAGCTGGTCGCGCAGGACGAGGATCTCCAGGTCTTTAGCGGCGTCACCGCGGACAAGCAGCGCGAGCAGCTGGATGGAGCGACAGAGCGTGAGGTAGGCGAGTTGCGACAGCACCCAGGATGGCCTCCGCGGTCGGACAGCATGAAGCGCCACCCTACCGCCCGCGACAACATCGGGCTGGGCCGGGTGGAGGCGATCGACGACCTCGACGCGGTCCAGGCCGCCGCCGGCCAGGCCGGCGCCGACGGCTTCCTGGCCGCGCTGCGCGCCGGCTACGAGACCATGCTCGGACCCGAATTCCTCGGCGGCACCGACCTGTCGATCGGCCAGTGGCAGGGGGTCGCGCTGGCCAGGGCGTTCTTCCGGGACGCGCCGTTCATCATCCTGGACGAGCCGACCGCCGCCCTCGACCCCAAGGCCGAGCACGAGCTGTTCCGGCGCGTCCGCGGCCTGCTCGCCGGCCGCACCGTGCTGCTGGTCTCCCACCGGTTCTCCAGCGTCCGCTCGGCCGACCGGATCTACGTGCTGGCCGACGGCCGGATCGCCGAGCACGGCACACACGAGCAGCTCATGGCCCGTCACGGGCGGTACGCGGAGCTGTTCACCCTCCAGGCCGACGCCTACCTCCGGGACACGCCAGCGCCCCGACCGGCTTCGGCCTGACGCCGAGCGCCTGCCGGGTCACTCGCTGGCCAGGTAGGCCAGGGCAGCGCGGAGGGTTCCGCCGGTGGTGCCACCGTCAAAGCGCTCAGCGACCCGGCCCTGGGTGTCGACCAGGACTGTGACCGGCTGGTAGGGCACTCCCCAGCGGGCCCATGTCTTCCCAGACGGGTCGTTGGCCAGCGGGTAGGGAACGTTGAAGCGGCGCTGGTAGGCGCGGCCGGCGGCGATGGTGTCGTGGTAGGAGACGCCCACGAAGCCGGCCCGTCCGGCGTAGTCGGCGGCCACCTTGCTCAGGTCGGGCTGCTCGACCTGGCAGGTCCCGCACCAGGACTCAAAGAAGTTCACTACCACGGGCCGCCCACGGAAGCCGTCCAGAGTGACTGTGCGGCCGTCGAACGCGGTCACCCGCAGGGCTGGGGCCGCCTTGCGCCGGGCAGCGGGGATGATGCCGGGCGGCTGGCGCCTGGCCGGGCTGTTCCCGGCGGTGGTAGCGGTGGCGGCGGGGGCTGCGGTACCCGCCTGTCCGGTGGCGTCGCCGGGCATGGCGCAGGCGCCCACAGCGACGGCGAGCACGGCGAGCACGATGAACCGGATGCGCATCGTGGGTGATCCGGCGCTGTTGCGTTGGGTCAGCCGGCGGCATGCTGAGGCCCTGCCTCGACCCGGAATCAGATCGCCACGGCGAGCTCATCGAACGCGACGGCCAGCCGCCGGGTTACCGGCTCGTCGACCGCCAGCTCGTAGTGCCCGCGTCGCAGGTTCTGCACGAAGCCATGCCCGGCGATCACGACCCTGGCGCTGCGGTCCTGCTTGAGCCCGCGCATCGGTCGCAGTCCCGCCTTCAGCCGGCCGTGGTCGCACTCGATCCCGTTGTTGGCGTACTGGTCGGTGCGGTGCCATGCCGCTGGCAGCAGCGCCTTCAGCACGCCCGGGTAGACCGGCGCCTTGTCGGTGGTGACCTCGACTGGTCGAGCTCTTGTTGAGTCGATGGTGTGATTGAAGAACCGGCGGGCGGTGGCAGCGTCTCGTCGGGCTGACACGAACACGTCGATGATCTGGCCGAAGTGGTCGATGGCGCGGTAGACGTAGCGCCAGCGGCCAGCCACCTTCACGTAGGTCTCATCCACGAACCAGCGTTGGCCGACAGCGTGCCGGCAGGGGCGTGCGGCGTCGGCCAGCAGTGGCGTGAAGCGCTGGACCCACCGGTAGATCGTGACGTGGTCGACCTCGACGCCGCGCTCGACCAGGAGTTCTTCGACGTCGCGATACGACAGGCCGTAGCGCAGGTACCAGCGGACCGCGAGGACGATGATCTCGGGTGGGAAGCGGAAGCCGGCGAAGGCCGATCGCGGAGCGGGAGCAGAGGGTGGGCGGCGGGTTCTCATGCCAGCAGTCTCACCGCTCGGACATGGTCACAGCCAACGCAACGCAACTGTGAGTGTTGGGAGGCGGTCCGGGAGGATCGCTGTCAGGATCGGCACCGGTACCGCGGCATGACCCCCAACGCAACCGGCACCCTGTCGGGGTTGCCTTCGGACTGGACTGTCTGCCGTGGTACCGGC
>WNGA01002058.1_pt1 | contig 31617 bp, 20 predicted proteins | sample 5400061 | NCBI WGS metagenome assembly WNGA01 (sample SAMN13153366, study PRJNA577476) | soil metagenome | isolation source: 100 cm soil or saprolite under grassland replicate 2 | place: USA:California | collected 2016-06-15 | reverse complement strand
GCACAGTGGCCGTATTAAAATTTATAAAGAAATAATCATCAACACAGATTTGTGCATGCAAAGATTACAGATGAAAAAAAAGGATTAGACAGGGGAATAATATATGCCATAATTTTTTAAGCAGCATAACTTTCATTCAGGGAACGTGAAACTTAAAGATATTGCATATATTGTTACCAGAGCAAAGTGGAGTATGACATTTGTGTAATAAAGTTTTTAGAATGTATCTTTTTCAATCAACCCATTCTCAATTTTATACGCTGCAATTTCACTAATCAATGGGTCTGCTTTTGCATCTGTAATTTTGATATAAAAAGCATCTGCTTCAACCGCAGGGAAAGTTATAATTCGTTTTCTGCCAATCGTTGTTCCTTTAATTTCTATTACCTGTTCATTTTTATTTTTCAGTTGAATTGAAAATAACTTTATCCTTTGACCCATTTGTATTGGCTCTTGCAAAACAATACAGTTGATCGTTTTACTTTCATTGAAAGAAACTTTAATGCCATTATTCTCATTTGATTGAATAGCAACATAAGTATCATTGCTGTCATCAGTAAGTAACGAAGTTGCTTTAATAGTTATAGAAGCTGCTTTATTATTGGTGTATGAAAAAGCCGAATTCTTTATCAAATTATTTTCAAAATTTTTATCTCTTAATTTCTTAAATCCCATTAAAGCTGCACTATCATGTTCGTTTATTAATCCTCTTCTGTCGGGGGGCACATTCAATAATAAACTTGCTCCTCTCCCAACAGACTTCAAGTACAATTGAAACAATTGTTCCGGTGTTTTTACTTTTTCATCTTCATTTGCATGATAAAACCAGCCGGGTCTTATGCTTACATCACATTCTGCAGTTATCCAGTTCTTTCCATTTTCATTACCATGATTTAATGTATCAGTTGAGGGTGCACCGGCGCCTCTTGTAAAGCCTGCTGTGTCTAACAAATTCCAATTTGGATTACCTGCAATTCCATTTTCATTTCCTACCCATCTTATATCAGGCCCAATATCACTGAACACTGCTGTATTGGGCGCAATCTTCCGCATCGTTTCTTCAAAGCGATGCCAGTCATAAACCTGTTTCTTTCCATTTGGCCCTTCTCCATTTGCACCATCCCACCAGAATTCAAACAAGGGACCATACCTTGAAACAACTTCCTTCATCATATTTATAAACACATCATTATATTCATCTGTTCCATACTTTGGATGATTGCGATCCCATGGCGACAAATAAATGCCAAGCTTTAAATTATATTTTTTGCATGCTTCACTTAATTCTTTCAGCACATCACCTTTACCATTAAGCCACTTGCTTTGCGCAACTGTATGTGCTGAATATTTACTTGGCCATAAACAAAATCCGTCATGATGCTTTGCAGTAATAATAATTCCTTTTGCGCCTGCAGCTTTTGCAATGCGGCACCATTGATTGCAGTCAAGCTGGGTTGGGTTAAACATATCTTCAGGCTCTGTTCCTTTACCCCATTCAAGATCTGTAAACGTGTTGGGACCAAAATGGGTGAACAAATAAAATTCCATATTGCTCCATTGCAATTGTCTTGCAGAAGGAACAGGTTCAAACGGTTTTACATTTTGAGCACGCAATGCAATAACTGAAAAAATAAAAAGTGATGATACAATAATTTTTTTCATGGGAAAGCTATTCAGGAAGTTTAAACAATCTGGTTTTAAGATGTGGTTTTATATAAACAATAATTCTCCACACAATTTCAGCAGTAAGTAAAACACCTAACGCAAACAGTACAGGCATCAATCTTTTTCCTGATTCTGCAATTGCACCCGACAAAGCAATTACAAAAACGCCGACCGGCAACAACAACATTATGCAAAGCCCTGCTATATTCAACGGAATTTTAAAAGGACGATACTCCTCCGGCGCTTTTATTCTTAATACAATAAGACTTATAAATTCTAAAAACAAAGCTGCTCCATAAACTGTAACATCTATAATCAGCAGGTCTGCAAATGTCCATAATATCATTACACTAACAACTGCTGAACAAACAATGATCGAAACATAAGGCGTTTTAAATTTCGGATGAACTGTATGAAGCTTTGCGGGAAGCAGTTGATCATCTGCCATTACTTTTGGCACACGTGACACAGATAAAAGCACAGCAGAAAATAATCCGAGTGCACTTGCCATGCCGCCGAGAGAAATCATTGCACCCAGCCACTGACCTCCAATCAATAATCCTAATGCAGGAAACCCTTCTTCGTTTAACAAATTAAAATCAATACCTGATTGTTGCGCAGTGAACACTGCAAGAAAATAAATTGTAAAGATCAGCACGAATGCAATGCCAATAGAAACAAGATATGTTCGCACCGGTCTGTTAACTTCTGCTGCATAAGTCGTTACATTATCCCATCCGATAAAATTCCACATAACCGTATATAATGCCATACCGATTGAAGAAAATCTAATTCCTTTTAAAGAAAGTGCCGGAAAGGAAATTACTCCGCCATAATGTGAAAAGGCAATGATAAAAAGTGCAAGAAAAGGCAGCAATACAATTACAGCAAGAAAAATTGATGCTTCGCCAACAGGAACAATACCAAGTATGTTTAAACCGGCGCTGATCCAGATAATTGCTAAACACAAAGGAATTTTGTATGCTTCCATTCCCGGAAAAAAGAAAGATAAATATTCTACAAACAGCACCGGGTAAATGGCTAAATCAACAAAAGTGTAAAGCCATGTCCACCATCCCTCATAAAAGGCAAAACGCATGCCCAGCGCACGTTTTACCCATTGATAATATCCGCCGGTTACGGGCATCATACTATTTAATTCCAGTACCCCACAAATAGTTGGAATATCCCACAATAACGGCGTAAGCATTAACAGAAAAAGCGATCCGTTTTGCCCTGCATAAGAAAGTAAAGGTTCAAGACCGTAAGGTCCACCTGAAACGGTAAGAAAAATTACCGCAGCGAGTTGAAGTACGCGAAGCTTTTTATTGGATGAAAGCATTACGCGATAAAAATATTGGTTATACTGCTATTTCAAAACTTTAAACTCAAATCTTGATAAAAAAAATTTTATGGGCAGATAATTATACTGTCAATTGTCAGGTTAGAATATTTTTTATGAACCAGGCTGCATTAGTACTATGAAGTATTGGTCGTCTGCCCGGCTAACAAAATACTACTTCAACTTTGCTACCTGCTCATTATAATATTGAACTGTTTGAATAACATCAGGCAAATTATGATACCAGTTGGATTCGTGTTCAATAGATAACATGCCGCTAAAGTTTTGACGCTTTAACTCTGCAAAGATTGCCGGAAAATCAATCACGCCTTTGCCTACGATTGTATCTGCAGCATTTGTATTGTTGAACTCCTTAATGTCTTTCAAATGCACACCATATACATGACCTTCAAGTTTCTTCAAACACTCAACAGGGTTCAAACCATTGCGTGCCCAGTGTCCAACATCGGCACAATCACCAATGTTTGGATGACCCTGAATTGCAGCAAGCACAGAATCAGGATGCCAGTACGGATTTGGTTTAGGATGATCATGAATTGCAACTTTTATTCCATATACACCGGCCATACTGTCCACCATATTCCACTGATCTTTGCGTGGCTCGGCAGTGATATAACTTAAACCAAATTCTTTTGCAAGATCAAAAGATTTTTTCCACTCGTCTTTGTTCTTTGGAGAGATTACACCCATTGCTACAATTTGTATTCCTTTAGATTGTAGTGCCTGCTTTAGTTTTGCACGACTCTCTGGGGGCATGTTGACGCCAAAACTGTCTTTCATACCACCACCAAGCGGCTGTCCCCAAAAAGCTTCAATATATTTAACACCGGCGCTATCAACTTTATCAAGTGCCTGCATAAAGGGAAACATACGAAAGGTCCACATTTGCACACCTATTTTCCAGTTTGCGGTTGCATTTGCAGTATTGGTCTGTGAAGCTGCTGTAGTATCATTATTGGCCGTGGTGTTTGATTTTTGGTTATTACATTGTACAAGAATAGCCACGCACAGCATGGAAAGAAATATACGGGCAAGCATTTTCATTGGTTAATTTTTTAGATGAAAAAAGAAATACAAAATAACAGAGGCAAGATAATTATTTAGTTATTATACCTGTCTTATTTAAAAAAATTTTTCGAACAAAAAACCTGTGATGAACTTTTAGTACCAAAAAATTTTTACAACTATTTTTGGTAATATTTACAGCACAACCACTTTTGCCGTATAACTTATATTACCAGAGAATACTTTCACATAATAAACACCTGCTGTAATGTTAAGTTCATTCCTGTGCAAATGTGTTATTGTACCTGATGTCGTTCTTTGCAACAGTAGCTGTCCTGCCTCGTTATACATAACAATTTCCGTTATGATACTATTATCTTTTAACTGAACAGAAAATGTTTCCTGCACAGGATTAGGATAAATTAATAATCCGTTTTTGTTTGCAGTGATATTATTTGTTATTAATAATTGGGTGTCATTTGTGGCTGTATTCGCTGTTAATGATTGTGAGGCAAGGGTTGTAAAATTTTTAGGACGCGATAATTCAACTACGGAGAAGATTACATTTTTATTATTGGTGCTCCTGATACTAAAGTCAGATCCGTTTTGTCCTCTGTTTCCAAAATACGCATCTGATAAAGTAACAGTGGCTTTTTTCCACTTATTACTGGTGCCGCATTTTATCTGTATAGCATGTTTATCGTTGGATGTTTTTGCATCATAATAAAGTTGGAAACTCCCGCCTCCGTTATCTAGATAAGTAATCTCAATTGTAACTGGATATGCTCCTTTCAATGGTCCGTTATTTAAAAAGGCATCTTCAACATCAAAATATAATGCGTTCTTATTTTTTCCTACATCGAAACCTCTTGCAAATCGCCCATACATTGAATTGGTATTTTCGGATTGAACATTCCAATAACCAACACTTGTTTTGTTAGGGGTGAGCTGATGCAGGTAACGTTCATAATTGCCCGGAAATATTCTCCAGCCCACATCATTGGTTCCTGAAGCATTAAGCTCATCCATTTCAGTTAAGGTTGCTGTATGTGGATCTTCAAGCCTCGCTCCAAAAGCTGTAAAATCACTTACTATGCTTTTATACCGTTGTTCATTGGAACGCGAAACAGTTCCATATTTAGCAGCAGGAAATCTTTTATCATCTGATGCATCCAATCCATCTTTTAAAGCACACATAGCATTAGTGCTTTTAGCGGGATTTTTTTGTCCTGCATATTTATTAAAAAAGCTGAAGGCAGAATCAAATGAAGGATCAGTTATCTCTTTTCCACTTTCGTTGGGCCAGTCAAGACCCCAATAAATATCATAACACATTACTGCAAACATGTTCTTATAAGGAAATTCTTTCCACCATCCTGAAGATGTGTTTCCTCCTATAATTTCGCACCGCATTCTTATATAATCACCTGCCCGGGGTTTGTTTACAAGATCATATAACCAGGATGCTTTATCAAGCTCATCGTTTAATTGAAATGCTTTTCCTAGGGTGCTGTTTTTTAACCAGCCCGGGCAATTTTGAACAACCCATAGTGCATCATCCATTCCTTTATTTTTTGGATTACTCAACAAGATTATTTTAGGATTTGTATTTTTATATTCATCGTAATAGTATTGGGAAAACTCTCTGAACAAGTCAGAAAAATCTTTGTGTGTTAATTCATATTGTGAGGGCACAATTCCGTCTGAATAACTTATAAAATCGCCGGTGCTTCCAAAACAACCCTGCACACCGATAATCTTATTCCGCATAGTGGCGGGCAATGTTTCAACGTGTTGATGCACTATAGCAATCATTTTTTTGAAATAATATTTATAATCCTGATCTGCATAATAAGGTGCATACCCAATTACGTCTCCTTTGTTATTTTTTATAATCACTTTAGGTACTCCATGAGTATATAACCAATCCGGTGCATCTTCCCTTGTGTATACCATGAATATAACAGGTAATCCATCTTTGGTACGGCTTGCTAAATCATTATCAAAAGCTTTCCAGTCCCATACGCCCGGAGCAGTTTCCAAATCTTTCCACCTGAAATTGCATAATCGCCCCCGCAATTCAGGATATTGCGAAATTGAAAATGGTTCACCAAATGTTTGCCAGATACCATAATCCTTAGCTGATACCTGTGCAGTTGAATAAAATGAGCATGAAATAAATATGCCCATAAAAAGGTTGGTTACTTTAGTTTTCATAACTGTTGGGATTACAACTTTTAAAAGAGGAATGATTTGAGCTTGCAATAGTCATTCGCTGAAGGATATCAAAAGCAGTATTTCCGGTCTGTCTTTAAAGTTTGGGGAGTTTTAGCAAAATTTGTTCCAAACAGGTATTATAAACCGATTTTTATTAAAAAAGTCAGGAATCATTAAAAAAAGAAACCTGCCGTGTATTTCAGCGACAGGTTCTCAGGGATCAGGGCTGTTCTTGTTTTACTCTTTCATGAGCTTCATTGTTCTTCTTTCATCCTTTTCGCCAATAAGTGTTACGATGTATGCATCATTCGCATAACCCCGCACATCAAGACCTACCTTGTTTTCACCTTTGAGTGCAACACCATTCTTCTGTTGAAACACTTTTCCTGACATATCAGTTAATATAACGTACTTATATTCATCTGATGCAATAAACGTGACATAAGTTATTTCCCTTGCGGGGTTAGGCATTATCATTTCTGCAAACAACTTATGTGAAAGCAGTCTTGCGCTGACAAAACGCTTAGTGTTCCTGCCGGCAAAACCAGGTGTTTCAGGAGCTTCAAACTGAAAGCGAACCACCAGTGAAACCTGACGGGCAGTTAATGTAATATTTGTTTCATCGCTGCTTTTTGCAGACAGGCTACATCCTGGTGGTAATGTCCAGGTATATGACGTTGGATTAGAAGCAAATAAACCCACATTCGATACGCCTGTTTTGGGGCGGGTTAATTCCACAACGACGGAACAGGTGATGCTATAAAAAATTGTTGCAGGGTTAATAAAAAAATTTCCCTTAATAAAATTTCTAATTATTAAAGTTGAAAATGAATCATTATGTCCAATACATTCAATTACATATTTCCTGGTATGAAATACAATTACACTGAAGTTCTCACATGAAGTTTATGTGTGGAACAAATCGAAGAAAATTATTGGCTGAACGGAAACAAAATGGTAATTTAATAGTGTAAAACGCCCACTTATGAAAGATATAATCGTTTCCCGAATTGCCATTACACTATTAGCAATTGTCTTAGCGGTTTTTGGCGTCTACCATTTTCTACAGCCGGAAAATATGTTAGTTTGGATGCCTTCCTTTTTACCGGGTGGTAAAATATGGATTTATATTGTAGGTGTCGCATTCATTCTTGCCGCTATCGCATTGATTACGCATAGACAGATAAAGCTTGCTGCATACCTGTTGGCGTTGTTGTTGTTTATCTTCGTATTAACTATTCACTTACCTAACTATCTCCATGCGGGTTCCTTAGATGATAAGCAACAGTCTTTTATAAATATGCTGAAGGATACGGCAATTGCGGCTTTTGCATTGTATATAGCCAGTAATGCAAAAAGCTTTTAAAAAAATTAAAAACTAAAAACTGCGGATTCATTGCCATATGAAATGATAGTCCTATTTATTTTTTTGGTTTTAAACTCCATGTAAAGTAAAATTCTGCTACCATTTCACCTTTATCATTTCTACCAATTGAATGGCAGGTGACCGTTTTTGCCTCATTGGCAGCAACAGCAGTTTCAGTAACATTATTTACAGCCATACCATCATTACAGGCAAAAAAAATTTTTCCTGTTGCTTTTTTATAAAATAATCCTTCGCTTTTTACGATTAACATACTTACAGACGGAGTGAGTTTATAAATGCAACCCATGCATAATATGCCGGTGCTTATTTCTGCTGCCATAGAAAGAATGGCAAAATAAATTGAGTGAAACGGATTTTTATTAAACCATTTTTGCCTTACACTAATAAGCGCTTGATTTTCATCTAAAGATTCAATTTTAATTCCTGCAAAGTAAGCAGAGGGCAACTTGCTTAACATAAACAAGCGCCGCCCCATAGAATTTGTGATCTTTTTTTTGAACAATTGAAATTCAGGATTCATAAAAATATCAGCAAGTTATTTTCTTTATTGGCAAAAAATATTTCGGGAACATAAAATCACCCATTATTTAAAATTATTTCTTTAATGCCTGACCTGATGGATATTATTATGCACAATTTTTATAAATAGAAATTTTCGATAGCCCGCATTAAAAATAAAATCCTATCTTTAATCTCCATTTTTTAATTTTTTAAATCCATTTTTATGCCCTTCCCTACTCGTGAAAACGCTACTTATCATAAGTGGCTTTGTGCAACTGAACAGTTGCAACAAATTATTAAAGTTAAACCCTTTTTCAGGTTGTCATTGTTCAAAAGTTTTTCAAAGCTTTGTGCTGTAAAAGCTTATGCTGTTATTGGTCTCTCTGCATTGTTGTGCACACAAGCTTCCGCACAGAAAAATAATTTTAGCATTGACCGTCGCAACAATCCATTAAAGGATTTCTCTGTTACTATAAACAAGGAAAGCCATCCTTTTTTTGTGGATATAGATGGAGATGGAGATTATGACTGTTTTAGCGGTGAATATACCAATGGTAAACTTCCAAAGATTTACTATTACCACAATGAGGGCACTAATAAAAATCCTTTCTTTAAACAGGTAACTGGCGCCGACAATCCGCTTAATAAGGTAGCAGCAAACACACTTACGCTTCCTTATTTTATAGATATTGATGCTGACGGAGATTATGATTGTTTTATCGGCGAAGGATCTACAGGTGCAATTCTTTATTATAAAAATGTAGGTACTGCTACAGAACCTGTATTTCAAAAGCAATCTGCAGCTAATAATCCGCTAAGCATGGTTAAATTTTTAGCTTCTGGTATTGCAAATCCTGCCTTTGCAGATTTAGATGGCGATGGAGATTACGATTGCCTTGTTGTAGATGAAGACGGAAATGAGAATTATTTTAAAAATACAGGAACGTCTAAAGAACCAGCTTTTGTACATGTCGCTAATTCAGAAGATCCTTTTAGTGCTTTAACATCATCCTATAAAGGAACTTACAGCCCTTCTTTTTATGATTGGAATAAAGATGGACTAACAGATTTATTTGTTAACACAACCTATTATAAAAATGTGGGCACAGTTGGCAGACCAGAATTTGTTGTAAGCAGTGAAAGCCAGCCATTTTTTCAAAACAGACCAAAAGCTGAATTTACCTTCACACCTCTTCGCTGGGTAGATATCAATAAGGATGGCGCTGTTGATGTATTCCAGGGAAATTCCAATGGCTCTTTTGTTTACCAAACTTTATCTTCAAGCAGTAATGCTATAGTTGCAAGTCCCATATCAAAAGTACAGGTACTTCCCAATCCAAGTAAAGAAGAATTCATTGTTAATTTGCGCACTGCAAATGCAGCAACAATAGTCCGTGTTACCGACGAACAGGGTAAAATAATCACAACTCAATTTGTTTCCGGCAACTCTTTAGAATTTGGAAAGGAATTTAAACCCGGTGTCTATTTTATGCAGGTAATGCAAAACAATAACGTAGTATACGCACAAAAGCTTGTAAAAGAATAAACATAATCCCTTAAGTTTTTTAGAAGGCTGTCGGACAAGACAGCCTTTTTTATTTTTTATACGAATACTTTTTAACCAGAAGCTTGTACTATTATTGCGCTTTGATTGCGTCGCACTTGTACTGTTAGAGTGTGAATGGGCAATAGTGAATAGTAAATAAAAAAGAAACTACAATAAATTCACATAACATATTGGCCCATTGACCATTAACCTTGACAATAAAAGTTCGGAACGATGAAGTGAGTGACACAAGGAACGATGACCAAAAAAAACTGCTTGTCCCATAAAAAAATTCTTCAAAACAATTCATACACTATTAACAAATTTTTCTTTGTATGTGCCATTTTCTTTTTTGTAATTTTCCTGTACGAATTTTTAAAACATCTTCAACAAATTCCCCACCATATATGGAAGCCTATAAACGTTCGCCGCTTTTAAAGCGGCTTGCTGTAATTGCATGTATTGCAATTTTTATTTCCTGCAACAACAAAAGCAAACTGGCAGAGATTGATCCGGCATTCAGTAAGTTCATTGATGCTTACACATCAGGAGTTGTTTCAAAGAAAAATACTATTCGCATTCAACTCGCAACGGAGGCAGCAACAACCCACACATTGAATGAGCCACTGAAAGAAACACTATTTGAATTTTCTCCATCCGTTGAAGGCAAGGCTTACTGGACTGACGCAAGAACAATAGAATTCAAGCCGGATAAGGATTTGCAAACAGATAAGCTTTACGAAGTTTCATTTAAGCTGAGTAAGGTAATTAATGTGCCCTCACAATACAGTACTTTCCGCTTCAATATTCAAACACTTAAACCTTCATTCGAGGTTAATGACTATGGCTTAAAAAGCAATGGCAAAGAAACAATGACCTTAAGCGGAGAAATTATTACGGCAGATGTTGAAGAATCTGGGAAGGTTGAAAAACTTTTGAATGCCTCACTTGATAATATGCAGCTAAAAATAGCATGGCAACATAATGAAGCAAACCGGGCTCAGATTTTATCATCAACAATATTCAACGCAAAAATGCAGCAGGAAATCTTATACTCCCATGGAATGGCGAATCTTTAGGAACCGATATCAAAGGACAAAAAGAAGTTATTGTTCCTGCAATTGGTGATTTTAAAGTGCTCGATGCAAGAGCTGTGCAGGACGAAGAACAATATGCCCTGGTGCAATTCAGTGATCCGATTGCAATTGGTCAATCATTGGAAGGTCTTATCAGTATTAGCCAGCAGGAAGATTTAAGCTATACCATTCTTGGAAGCGAAGTAAAAGTGTATACGTCCAATCGTCTTGATGGCGCTTATACCGTAAGCATTCATGAAGGCATATCAAATCAATGGGGTGAGAAATTAGAAAAAGCTTTTGCATCAAATGTATTTTTTGAAAACCGCCTGCCTTCAGTAAAAATACAAGGCCGCGGAAGCATCTTGCCCAACAGCAACGGCAAACTTGTATTACCTTTTGAGGCAACAAATTTGAAAGCCGTGGATATTTCTGTTATTAAAATTTACGAAAATAACATTGCACAATTCTTACAAGAGAATAATTTAAACGGTGAACAACAACTGCGCAGAGTAGGTAAGCCATTAGTACAGGCAACAGTAAGATTAGATAATGATAAAAGTTTAAACCTTCATAAGAAGAATCGCTTTTCACTCGATTTAGATAAGTATATCCGCACAGAACCTGGTGCTATCTATCGCGTTGAGATTGGCTTTCGACCTGATTATTCATTATACACCTGTAATGAAATATCAAATGATAAAAACGATGATGAGGAAGATGATGATTACAACTATTATTATGCAAGCAACAGGAATGCGGTAGATGATGATAAAGAATTTTGGCGCAGATATGATGATTATTATCCTTATGGCTACAACTGGGAACAAAGAGATAATCCATGCCATAAATCTTATTATAACAAAGAGCGCTTTGCAAGCAGGAACATTCTTGCAAGCAATATAGGACTTACCGCAAAGCGTGGGAACAACAAAAGCTTGTTTGTTGCTGCAACGAATATTCTTACAACGGAACCATTGAGTAATGTTGAATTAGAAGTGCTGGATTACCAGCAACAAGTAATTGCAAAAGCAAAAAGCAATGATGATGGAATTGCTGTTATTGATTTGCCGAGAAAGCCTTATTTACTTATTGCCAAACAAGGAAATGAAAGAGGCTATTTAAAATTGGATGATGGAGGCTCCTTGCCACTTAGCCGTTTTGATGTTTCAGGAGATGAAGTGAAAAATGGAATTAAAGGTTTCATCTTTGGCGAACGAGGTGTATGGCGTCCCGGCGATAGTTTGTTTCTAAGTTGCATTATTGAAGACAAGGATAATAAACTGCCGCAGGATCATCCTATAGAAATGGAGTTAATTTCACCCCGCGGACAATTATACAAGCATCTTGTACAAATCAATGCTAACGACGGCTTCAATGTATTCAGAACAGCAACAGATGCAGATGCGCCAACTGGCAACTGGCTATGTAAAGTAAAAATCGGCAATACAACATTTGAAAAGAAATTGAAGATAGAAACGGTGATGCCTAATCGTTTAAAGATTGATCTGGACTTTAATGGATTGGATGCTTTAGGTAAAAATGTCCCGCACAGCGGGATAAACGGAACACTTACTGCCAAATGGTTGTTTGGCGCAACTGCGCAAAATTTAAAAGCAAGAGTAGATGCTCAGTTGTATAAAAAAGAAACTACTTTTCCAAAGTTTAAAGATTATGTGTTTGATAATCCAACCACATCCTTCACAACTCAATCAAAAACAATTTTTGACGGTGCATTAAGTGCGGAAGGAACTGCTGTCATTAATCCAACATTTGAAGTAGGTGAACAAGCACCTGGACAACTACTTGCTAATCTGATGGTAAAAGTATTTGAGCCGGGAGGCAATTTTAGTATTGATAATATTTCAATGCCTTTCAATCCCTACACATCATACGTTGGTGTACATGTACCCGAAGGAGATAAAACATGGGGCTTTTTGCAGTCAGGACAAACACATCGTTTTGATATTGCAGACGTGGATACAAAAGGAAATCCGGTAAATGGCAATACCAATGCAGAAGTTGAAATATATAAAATTCAATGGCGCTGGTGGTGGGATAACAGCGGTGATGCATTAAGCAACTTCACCCAGAATAAGTATAATAAATTAATCAAAAAAGAAACTATCACGTTAAGCAATGGCAAAGGATATTATAATGTAAAAATGGATGAAGATGCATGGGGCCGTTATCTTATCTTATTAAAAGATACTCGAAGTGGTCATGTAGCAGGAAGTGCTTTTTATATTGACGACTACAGTTGGCAAAGCAGAAGCGACAACAATGATCCTTCCGCTGCAGCCATGTTATCTTTTACTTCAGACAAAGAAAAATATAACGTTGGTGAAGATGTGAAACTTACTATACCTGGTAGCAAAGGCGGCAATGCATTAATCAGCATAGAAACAGGAAGCAAAGTATTGAAAACTTACTGGATAAAAACAGAACAGGGTCAAACAAAATTTTCTTTCAAGGCAGATAAAACAATGTCGCCAAATATTTATGTGAATGTAAGTTTAATACAGCCACATGCGCAAACCATCAATGATCTGCCAATAAGAATGTATGGTGTTATTCCTGTAATAGTAGAAGATAAAAACACCATATTAAAACCAGTTATTAAAATGATGGATGTAATTCGTCCGGAACAAAAAAATACAATTACAGTTTCGGAAGCATCAGGTAAAAGCATGACTTATGTTATTGCTTTAGTTGATGAAGGCTTGTTGGATCTTACAAGATTTAAAACACCGGATCCACATAATGCGTTTTATGCAAGAGAAGCATTGGGCGTAAAAAGTTGGGATGTATTTGATGAAGTTATTGGCGCATGGGGAAGCCAGTTGGAACGCATCTTAACAATAGGTGGTGATGGTGAAGCAGAGATTACTTCCAAAACAAGAAGAGCAAATCGTTTTAAACCTGTAGTGCAATTTATCGGGCCATTCAAATTAAGTGGCGGCAGCAGAACACATAGTTTTACTTTGCCTTCATACATGGGAAGTGTAAGAGCAATGGTAATTGCTGCAAATAATGATGATGCTGCTTATGGCATGGCAGAAAAAAGTGTGAAAGTAAAAAAACCATTGATGCTGCTTACAACATTACCAAGAGTGTTGGCGCCATTGGAGGAATTAAAAATTCCTGTTACTGTTTTTGCAACAGAAAATAATATTAAGAATGCAAGTTTGAGTTTACAGGCAAATCCTTTTATTGAAGCAAGCGGTACACAAAATATTGACTTCAGCGGCACAGGTGAACAATTGGTTTATTTCACAGCAAAAGTAAAATCAACCACAGGCATCGGAAAGATAAAGATCATTGCAACGAGTGGAAAAGAACAAGCTATATTGGAAACAGAAATTGACATACGCAATCCAAATTCACTGGTGACACAGGTTTCTGAATATACGCTGCAACCCAATCAATCATGGAGTAATAGTGTAGCGATGATTGGTGATGGTAATTCATCTAAGGCAGTATTAGAAATATCAAGCATCCCTGCTATCAATTTAGAAAAACGTTTAAATTTTCTTATTCAATATCCGCATGGGTGTATTGAACAAACAACTTCATCTGTGTTTCCGCAACTCGTGTTAAATCAATTGATGGAATTAAATGATCATCGAAAAGCAGAAATTGATCGCAACATTCGCGCAGGAATTCAAAAGCTGCAAAACTTTCAAACAAGTGACGGAGGTTTTAGTTACTGGCCCGGCGAATCAGAAAGCGATGAATGGGGCAGCAATTATGCAGGCCATTTTTTCATCGAAGCTTCTGCAAGAGGTTATAATGTTCCTGCTTCTATGTTACAGTCATGGAAATTATATGAGCACAATAAAGCCGTTGAGTGGAATGTAACCTCCGCTCCATGGTATGGAACCGATCTTGCTCAAGCATATCGTTTGTATTTGCTTGCACTGTCAAATGCTCCGGAGCTTGGAGCGATGAACAGGTTGAAAGAATTTAAATTCATCACTCCCGAAGCATCCTGGAGACTGGCAGCAGCTTACCAGTTGATTGGTCAATCACAGGTCGCATTAAAATTGATTAGTGGTCTTTCCACTTCGTTTCCTCAAAGAACTTATCCTGGTATCAGCTTTGGAAGTGATCTTCGCGACGAAGCAATGGTGCTCGAAACATTAACCATCCTGAATAGAAAAGCAGATGCAACCCAATTGGTAAGAACTGTTGCAACAAAACTTTCACAGGAAACATGGTATAGCACACAGACAACAGCTTACTCATTAATCGCAATTGCAAAATACAGTGGCAGCAGCAAAGACGATAAAAAAATTTTAGTTACCGGCAAAGCAGGTGCACAAAATGTAAACGTCAATTCAAACAGTATTCTATCGCAAACAAATATTCCCTGGCAAAATGGAAACGCAAATGTGCAAATCACTAATAAAGGAAGCAATGTATTATTTATAAGAATTATTAATGAAGGGCAACCATTAAGCTATCAAACAATGCCGGTGAATAATAATGCAAACATTTTACAGGTGTCAGTAAATTATATCACAGCAAACGGGCAATCAACTGATGTTGCAAAGATTAAACAGGGAACGGATTTTATTGCAAAAGTTACTGTCACAAATCCTGGTCAACGAGGTGCGTACAATGAAATGGCTTTATCAGAAATTTTTCCGAGCGGATGGGAAATTCTCAACACAAGATTGTATAACAGTGAAGGTACATTCAAATCATCACCAAGTGAATACATGGATATCCGTGATGACAGGGTATATTATTACTTCGATATCAAACCCGGTGCAACGCTTACTTATTATGTGCACTTAAATGCTGCATATCCCGGAAAGTATTATTGGCCTGGAGTGTATTGTGAAGCCATGTATGATCATACAATAAGTGGTGGCGTAAGTGGTAAACAGGTAGAAGTGGTTGAGTAAATTTACAGGTGTCAGACACTTCAAAAGTGTCAGACACCTTTTTATTTTTTATGATACCATCTTTTGTTTTTCATAGCATCGTCTGTTGCGTCGCAATCACTTTGACTTTTGAATATGAATAAATACTTTCACTCAATAAATGGTAATTTAATTTATCAAATATTCTCTTGATTTCACTTTCAAAAAATATTATTCACTATTTTAAAAAATCAACCATTTACTCAAAAATAAAATGGCCCATTGGCATCATTTTATTCTTATGGTTTTGGGGTTCACTTCCATTACATCTTTTCAATACGCCAACAAGTTTTGTTATTACAGATAAAGATGGCAGCTTACTCAATGCATCCATTGCGGCAGATGGACAATGGCGCTTCCCTTATAATGATCATGTTCCAGAAAAGTTCACTAAATGCATTACAACATTTGAGGACAAAAGATTTTTTTATCATCCCGGAATTGATCCTGTTGCATTGGGCCGAGCTATCATACAAAATGTTAAGAATAAAAAAGTAGTAAGTGGTGGCAGTACCATCACCATGCAGGTTGCAAGAATTAGCAAACAAAATGATGATCGCAGTATCTGGAATAAATTTTCAGAAACGTTGCTTGCCTTACGATTGGAATTTTCTTACAACAAAAAAGAGATACTCGCATTGTATTCGTCAAACGCACCATTCGGCAGTAACGTAGTTGGTCTTGATGCAGCAGCATGGCGATACTTTGGAAGAAGTGCAGATGAATTAAGCTGGGGCGAAACCGTAGCACTTGCTGTATTACCTAATGCACCTGCACTCGTTCATCCTGGCAGAAACCGAAATGAATTGCTGCGCAAAAGAAATGAGTTGCTCGATAAACTCGCATCAAATAAAACAATTGATCAAACAACGGCCGATCTTGCAAAATTGGAACCATTACCCGGTGAACCTAAACCGCTATCACAATTAGCGCCACATTTACTTGATCGCTTTAAAAAAGATTATGTCTCATTAAAGGAAAATGATGGAGCAAGATCAACAGCCATACAAACAACCATTAATATTCATCTTCAGCAACAGGCTAATAATATTATTTTCCGGCATCATGAACAATTACAGGGTAATCAGATCAATAATGCTGCAGCGATGGTTGTTGAAGTTGAAACGGGAAACGTTCTTGCTTATGTTGGTAATGTTTATTTACCGAAAGATTCTTCATTGCAAAGCAATGTTGATGTGCTTGCTTCGAAGAGAAGTCCTGGCAGCACATTGAAACCATTATTGTATGCATCACTATTAACAGAAGGAACAATGTTGCCCCGCCAGCTTATTCCTGATATTCCAACACAGGTTGGCAGCTATATGCCGGAAAATTTTGATTTGGGCTATGATGGTGCAGTGCCTGCAAACAGAGCGCTCGCAAGAAGCCTTAATATTCCTGCCGTAAGAATGCTGATGCAATTCAAATATCAAAAATTCTATGAGGTGCTTAAAGAATGTGGTTTCACTACATTAAATAAACCAGCAGATAATTACGGTATGAGCTTGATATTGGGCGGCTGTGAAATTTCTCCTTATGAATTGGCAGGTGCATACAGCAGCATGGCAAGAATGTATAACCATCAAAATAAAAATAAAGGAGAATGGAACAGTGATGATTGGTTTATGCCGAAATATAACGATGAACCGCAAGCTACGAGCTACGAGCTTCACGCAATTACAAACTACAAACCACAAACCACAAACGCTTCTCTTTTTGATTATACTTCGCTCTGGCATACATTCAATGCAATGAATGAAGTAATGCGGCCGGGCGAAGAAGGCCTGTGGGGATTATTCTCCTCTGCGCAACGCATTGCATGGAAAACGGGTACCAGCTTTGGTTTCAGAGATGGGTGGGCAGTTGGCTTTACACCAAAATATTGTGTGATAGTTTGGGTAGGCAATACAACAGGCGAGGGAAGACCTGACCTCACCGGCATCAATACCGCAGCGCCAATCATGTTTGAAATCTTTCGTTTACTGCCCGGTTCGCCATGGTTTCAGCCACCTTCATCCGGATTTATATACATGCCTGTTTGCCATCAGTCTGGCTATAAAGCCGGACCCAATTGTACAGAGGTTGATACAATTATGGTTTCAGCAAATGCTGTCAATGCAACGCTTTGCCCTTATCATAAAATCATTCATCTTGATGCAGCAGGAACTCATCGTGTTACTTCAAATTGCGTGTCACCCTCTGAAATGCTGCGCCCGTCGTGGTTCGTATTACCTCCTACAATTGAATATTATTACAAACAAAAACATACGGATTATAAAACCTTGCCGCCACTTATAGCAGGTTGCATAAATGAAACTATAAAACCACTGGATATAATTTATCCTGAAGAAGATGCTAAAATTTATGTGCCGGTTGAACTCAGCGGCGAACGTGGCAAAACTGTTTTTACTGCTACAGATCGAACCAGTAATGCAAAACTCTTCTGGCATATTGATGATGAATATATCGGCGCCACAACACAATTTCATCAGATGGCTGTAAATCCTTTGCCCGGCAAACATGTATTAACTATCGTTGATGAGAATGGCGAAATGGTTACAAGAAATTTTGAGATACTGAACAAGACCCCTGATTAAAATGATTTTAATAATTCAATGATTACTTAAGATTGCTGTTGATTGTCATATTCCCGTTGGAAAATAAAGGAGTGTAGTAAGCAAAACCCTGCAAAAAATTGCCCTGAATATTTTAAAGTATTTTCCAACATTTTTTCATCTTTAATTAATGATGGTTTGTCTTTATTTCAAAAAATTAATTATAGGTTTGTCTTCACATTAAAGCATCAACCTAAATCATCTTATGGTAAATCAAGTATCGCTCTTTCTGCAAAATTTTTTAATAAAGCTGCAAATAACAGTTACTACGTTTCCGCTTGCATTTCTACCTGTCATTTTGTTGGCCTGCAGTATAGAGAAAGCAAAGAATTTAATTCGTGTGCCATCACAAAACAGCAATAAACAACTGAATAATAAATTTTAATTCCCAGGAATCGGGATAACATTTCTAATGATAGTTCATCGCTTTGATGAATTGGTATATCCGGCTCGCCATAGGGTCGGATTTTTATTTGTATTTATTAATATTATAGTAAAATGTTTACTGCTGCATAAAGAACAGAACGTCGAAGTGAGTGACACAACGAAAGTTTCATAGCATTTTAAAAGGCGGTCCCATAAAAATTACTTTACAATAATAACCGGTAGTAAAAAAGAAGCCACCTCAAAAAATCAGAGGCGGCTTTCTGTCTTACATTGTGGAATGAAATAATTGCTATTTAGATTTTAACCATCTTTCAGGATCAAGGTTAACATTTTTATCGTTTGTTACCATAAAAATAATCTGGCCCTCTCCACTTAAACCAACTGCAGCCTTGCCCAATATTTTACCCGCTTTTATTTCCTGTCCCTTTTCAACATTTGCTGAAGACAAATTGCTATAGGTCGTAAAATATTTTCCATGTCTCACAACAACATTTTGACTGCCCCCCAGGTCAAAGACCATTGATACCAAGCCATCCGCAACGGCTTTTATATTAGACCCGACAGGCATTGAAATTTCTATACCAGGCATATATCCTTTTAGTTGTGTGCCGGGAACCTGATAAGAGCCAAAATGCGTGGATACATATCCCTGGTCTGCAGGCCATGGTAATCTGCCTCTGTTGTTTTCAAAATTGATAGAAACATTTGTTTCTTCCGTAGTTGATTCAAAAGGACTATAAACACGATTTGTTTTAGATGGTGTAACAACACCTGTTACTGCACCTTCATTTTTCGGTATTGCATTTTCAGTTGCACCAGCATTATTATCAGCTCCTGCATTAGGCTGCTGTTGTGCCAGTTTTTTCTTCCTCTCTTCCTCTGCTCTAAGTTTTGCAAGACGTTCCTGTTCTTTCTTTTTTGCAGCTTCAATTTCTCTGCGTATCACGGCCTGTAAAGCTTGCTGCAACTTAAGCCTTGTTTTTTCTTTTTCTTTTATTTGAGTAGCGATATCTTTCTCCTGTCCTTTCAATTGTTTTACTACCTGGTCTTTTTCCTTCCTGTCATCTTCAAGCACAGTTAATTGTTTGCCTTGCTCCTTCAGTGAAGTATTTTTCTCCACTCTGTTTGAATTTAAAGCAGCAATTTGTTGTTCTACCAATTGCTGTGTTTTTAGGATACTATTTACCTGTGTTTCCCGATATTGACGATAGCTCTTTAAATAAGCAGCTCTTTTTATTGCATCATTAAAAGTGGCGGCAGAAAAAAGAAAATTGAGGTAATCATAATTGCTGCGGTTCTTGTATGCAAATACAAGGCTTTTTGCATACTGATCTTTAAGTGTATCCAGTTCTTTTTTTAAGCGGTATATCTGAAGTTGATTAAAATAAATATTATCATTAATCCTTCGCAGATCTTTATTAATGTTGGTAATGAGTTCCTGCCTCGCTTCAATTTTGCGTTGCACCAGTGCAAGTTGCCCGAGTGATTGCTTTTTATTTTTTTTAATTCGGTTAAGCGTGTTATTTAAATCAGAAATTTCCTGTAGTAGCTGTTGTTGCTTTCTCTGGATATCTTCTTTTGTTTCCTGCGCTTTTACTGTAAAGAAGAATGTAAAAGCAAGCAAGCTAACAACCAGTTTTTTGATCATTCAAAATAAGATTTAATGGAGCTGATACTAAGTTAACGCTTTAGCACAGCGATTATTACCTGCGCTTATAATTTTTAGGAATATTGAAAGGATAATCCTGTGGCTTGTTAAAATTGTATGATTTAAAATCGAGATTAATATCAAGCTTTGCTTTTTCTGCAACAGTAATTTTTCTTTTTGTAGAGAAATTAAAATCACCTGCATTTTCATAACCATCGTAAGTAATATCGCAGGTACGGTTGCGTGTTGCATCAATATCATCGAGCTTGCTGTGCAGCACTTTAAAATCATTATTCTGCAAGGTAATAAGGTGTTTGAAAACATTTCCCACCATTAATACAAGCAATTCCTTCCCGTTACTTTGATACGAAACAATATTACTGTCAAGAAAAACAGGATTGCCTATTATCATATCCTGCAAAGCATAAAAATCAAATGGCACTTCTGTAAGTTCCTGCAGGTAAGCAATGCTGCGGTACTGAACAGTTTTCTGAAGTTTGTTCATCAGCTTTACACTGTCTTTATTAATCAATACGCGTATACCTTCTATTCCTAAAGCCCCTGTTAATGAAACCCAGATTAAACTGTCTTTTTGCATGCGTACATACGCCGTTGCCTGGTCACTATTTTCCTTCCCTTCATATTCAATTTTAACCTTACCGGTAAAAGTTGTAAAATCAATACGCTTTTTTGTAATATCTGTTATAATGTTTTTTACAAGCGCTAAAGAATCTACCACTTTCTCAGGGTTTACAATTACTCTCGTTGAAGTATCTTTTTTTGAAATCGCTTCTTCTATATGCTGCACTTTTTTAGCGGGCCGACAACTTGCAATGGTAACTATTATAACTATAGTAAATGCAATCGTTTTCATTTTTCAGATTTATAATTTACCTGTATGTCCAAATCCACCGGAACCTCTGCTGCTTTCATTTATTTCAAAAGCAGTTTGCCATTCAACAGTTATTACATTTTGTATAACCATTTGCGCTATCCTTTCACCATGATGTATTGCCTGCTGCTCTCCTGATAAATTAATAAGTATAACTTTTATTTCTCCCCGGTAATCTGAATCAATAGTTCCCGGCGTATTTAAACAGGTGATACCATTTTTCAGGGCAAGACCACTGCGGGGTCTTATCTGTGCTTCGAATCCCTGCGGCAATTCTATAAATAAACCTGTTGGCACTGCTGCTCTTTGCAAAGGTTGTAAAATAAGAGGCTCATTTAATTGCGCCCTTATATCCATGCCTGAAGAGCCACTGGTAGCATAAGATGGCAAAGGATTTAATGAACGGTTAATTATTCTGACTATTATTTTTTTCACGATGGCAAAACTAAATAAATGTTATTCAATGCATCTTCTAATTATACTGTTACCCTTTTTTGTAACAATACTGTAGCATATGCCATTAATCCTTCCTCTCTTCCAACAAATCCCATCTTCTCTGTTGTTGTTGCTTTTATAGAAATATCTTTTTCAGTTAAAAAGAGCATGCCGGCAATTGTTTGTTGCATTGCCGGTATAAATGGTTTTATTTTGGGCGATTGCAAACATAGTACAGTATCTATATTGGTAATTGTGTAACCTTCAGCTTTTATTAAATCATAAGTTCTTTGAAGAAGAATTTTACTGTCAATATTTTTAAACTCATTTTCGGTATCAGGAAAATGCATGCCAATATCACCGAGGCAGGCAGCGCCCAGCAAAGCATCGCAAATGGCATGCAGTAAAACATCGGCATCACTATGACCAAGTGCTCCTTTGACATGTGGTATTTGCACACCTCCAATCCATAACTCTCTTCCTTGTATAAGTTGATGAAAATCTACACCAAACCCGATTCTTATATTCATAAAATTCTTTTATAACAAAATGAAGTGAGAAATTTTTATCCGCGGGATCCTGTGGATGTACCCAACTACAGTATTTCTTTTCAAAGCCTGTTCCCGTTCGTACGAGACTCTTTTACTGCAACAATTCTTATCATCACAGATCGCAAATGTAATTGTGAAAAAAAAGAAATTATAGAAAATAAAAAAGCGAAGAAAAATCTTCGCTAATAACCAAGTATTTGTGTTTGTAATTTATGATGCTTATTGTTGACTGCCACCACCACCGGCGCTTTCTCCTAAATCAAACAATATACTGAAGCGTAAAGTATTTGAAAGCGGGTTGCGTGTAACGCCATTTCCTGAAGGAGCGAGATAAGAAAAATTAAATCCAAAAACATTATATTTTAAACCAACACCAGCCGTAAAGTATCTTCTGCCACCCTGGCTTTTTCCCTCATAAAAATAACCTGCACGCAAAGAAAACTGATCATTATAAGTATATTCTGCACCACCTGAAAATGTGTACGCTTTATTATCAAATGATTTAAACCAACTATTAAATACACTGGAGTTATGATAATCAACAAGGGCGAGGGAATCTGCGGTAGCATCTCCGGTATATGTGGGAGCAGCCGGTACCATTAAATGGTTTACATCCAACCCAAGTGTAAACTTGCTTGTTTCCTGAAACACCCATGTATAAGCAAGACCAGCTCCTAAATTGGCAGGAATAAAATCCTTGGATTTTGCATCGTTTGTATAACCAATTTTTGAACCCAGATTTGAAATACTTAAACCATAAGTAAAACCCATGCCTTCATCATTTAAACCATTATGATAAAGAGATAAATCTGCAGCAATCGCATTTCCGGCCTTATATGTAACACCGTTACTACTTAAACCATTAGCAAGACTGGAGTTAATGTAGCGCAAAGTAACGCCAACTCCTAAATTATCAGATATTTTTCTGGAATAACCAAAATCCATAGCAAATTCACGTGGTCGTCCAGTACTAAGAAAATTACCATTATTATCTACAAATTGTATCTGTCCCAAATTAAAATAACGTATTGAACCACCTATAGCCTGCTCTTCATCCAGTTTATAATAGCCGGCTAAAGTAGCCAGGTACACATCTTGCGCAATATCTTTTAGCCATGGTGTATATGTGGCACCCAATGCTCCTGTACTGGTTGCAAAAGGGGTTTTAGCCAGGTTCCAGAAAACGGAGTTGGCATCAGGAGATGTGGCAATACCTACATCGCCCATACCACCGGCACGGGCATCTGGTGAAATTCTTAAAAAAGGCACAGCAGTGGTAACGATGTTTATCGGTTGAGTATCCTGGGCATAGGTTCTTTTATTTATTCCAAAACCTAAGAGAGTAAATAAAGCAGTTACTTTCAATGTAATCCGGATCATTGATTATTTTTTTTTGACAGTGTAAAAATAGCTGAACAAGTAAAAAATAAGCCTCATTTAAAATTATTTGTTTATTGTATCAGCAATGCGAATGAGTAGAGTTTTGGTCAATAAAGGCTTACGTTTGAATTTGAAAAATGGCTTTATTCTAATTAATCGGCAAATATGTGACATTTTTATTTCTCTTGCAACTATCTTAAAAAGTAATGGTGCGTTAACCATAAAACTTTCAATCACTCTAAAATTAGTTTCCGGGATATGAACGAAAATTAAGGCGAATAATTGTTGAAACATAATTCCTTTTTTCATTGGCAAAATCCCATATATTCGCACAACTCAGCAAAAGGGTACAATAATCTGTTTCAACGTACGTTAATTATTCCAGCAAAACTGTTGTTCCAATGTTCAAATTACTCAGAAACTGTTTATTCATAGCAGCCGTTGCAAGCCTGGCTTCCTGCAAAAATGGGCTTTTTGGAAAAAAGAAACCCGACCAAAGCGCTGCTACAGGATGGAACTATAACGATAAAAACCAGGGTGGTTATTATGTTTTTAAAGCAAAAGATGTAAAAACAGGCCCGGGTCTTGTATTTGTTCAGGGTGGAACTTTTACTATGGGTGCCACGCAAGAGGATGTGATGGGTGATTGGAATAATGTACCACGCCGTGTAACAGTTAACTCTTTTTTTATTGATAAAACCGAAGTAGCGAACGTTCATTACCGCGAATATCTTCACTGGTTGAATAATGTTTTTTCAGACCCCCAATATGAAGCAGTTTTGCGTGGAGCTTATCCCGATACCCTGGTTTGGCGCAGTGAATTGGCATATAATGAACCTTATGTAGAATTTTATTTTCGTCATCCTTCCTATAATTATTATCCTGTTGTAGGCGTAACGTGGAAACAGGCACACGATTTTTGCATCTGGCGTACAGACAGAGTAAATGAAAGGGCTTTAATTGATGCAGGCTATCAAAATAAAAATGTTATTAAACAAGAAATGAATGGCGGCGGGCAAGATAACTTTAATACCAAAAGTTATTTAATGGGTGAATATGAGGGTATTCCTGGCAAACCAAAAAAGAATGCTTTAATGGATGCGCAGGGCAGACCGCGTACCAAAGTACAGTTTGAAGATGGTATTCTCTTTGCTGATTACAGACTTCCTACTGAAGCTGAATGGGAATATGCAGCATTGGGATTGATTAATGAGAATCCTCAACCCCGTAAATCTGAAAAGAAAAGAGGTGAGGAATTAATTGCCAATAAACAAATCTACGCGTGGAAAAATGATGGATATGATAATCTCCGTTCCACTAAAAAAGGTGCATGGCAGGGAGCTTTCCTTGCTAACTTTAAACGTGGTAATGGCGACTACATGGGAACTCCCGGTGGTTTAAATGACCGTTCAGCAATACCCGCACCTGTTGCCTCTTATTTTCCTAATGGATTTGGTTTATACAATATGAGCGGTAACGTTAGTGAATGGGTATCTGATGTATACAGGCCGCTTACCAATCTCGATATGAATGATATGAATCCTTATCGTGGTAATGTTTTTACTAAGGTCGATATTAGTGGCGGCGAAGGTAATTTGAGGGATAGCTTGGGACGTATTAAGTATGTTCCTGAAAATGATTCCGATCTTTCAGTACGCCGCAATTACCAGCACTCTTATGCAATCAATTATCTTGATGGTGATTCTCTTAGCAGAGTAGCTTATGGTTACGGTGTGACAACTTTGGTCAGCGATAAATCAAGGGTTGTTAAAGGTGGAAGCTGGATGGATATGCCATACTGGTTAAGCCCCGGCGCACGCCGTTTTATGGAAGAAGATCAAAGCAGCAGCTCTATTGGTTTCCGTTGTGCAATGAGCCATTTTGGACCTACAGAAGGCACATCATCTAAATTGCAAAATGGTAACTTCTTCCCCAAACAAAGACAAAAAAGATAAGGAAAAGGGAAATACATAAAAAAGTCCTGGCAAAATTAATTGCCGGGACTTTTTTTATTGAGTCTTTTCCTAAAAGTTGCATGAAAATCAGGAAGTAAAAGTGTCCAACGGACTCCTTCGGAGAGTGGCATGCGCAACATCCTATGGACAAGAGATGATGCTATGAAATACTGCAAGCTCGTCCCATGCACAGCATCTTGCGCATAAAAAATCCGAAAAGAAAAATCTTAGACCCGAAAATTCTCATCTCGTTGTATTTTCACATTTTTCACATTTATTAATTTGCATCATGCGCTTTCAAATTCATACGCCATACGAACCAAGCGGTGACCAGCCAGAAACAATACAGCAATTAACGGAAGGTATACTTGCCGGTGAAAAATACCAGACACTATTAGGTGTTACAGGCAGCGGTAAAACTTTTACTATAGCTAACGTAATTCAAAATGTTCAAAGACCTACACTGGTGTTAACGCATAACAAAACACTTGTTGCACAGTTGTATGGCGAATTCAAACAATTCTTTCCCGAAAATGCGGTAGGCTATTTTGTAAGCTATTACGATTATTATCAGCCTGAAGCTTACATGCCGGTAAGCGATGTATACATAGAAAAAGATTTGAGCATTAATGAAGAATTAGATAAGCTGCGTTTGCAGGCAACAAGCGAATTACTTACGGGAAGGCGCGATATAATTGTTGTTGCAAGCGTGAGCTGCATTTATGGTATTGGTAACCCGACAGAATTTGAAAATGGTATTGTTCGTATTCAAAAAGGAGAAGTGATTTCCCGGCAGGGATTCTTGCATTCGCTTGTGAATAGTTTATACAACCGCACACAAATTGAGTTTAAAAGAGGAACGTTTCGCGTTAAAGGTGATACTGTAGATATTAATCTGCCTTATGTAGATTATGGTTTGCGTATTACTTTTTTTGGTGATGAAATTGATGAAATTGAAAGCATTGATGTAAACACAAATAAGCGCATTCAAAAACTTGACAATGCCGCCATCTTCCCCGCAAATTTATATATAGCACCAAGGGACAGGATACAATCAATTATGAATGAGATACAGGATGAAATGACGGCACAGGTAGAATATTTTAAACGCATTGGCAAATTAATTGAAGCCCAACGATTGAAGGAACGAGTGGAATATGATCTTGAAATGATTCGTGAATTAGGCTATTGTAATGGGATAGAAAATTATTCAAGATTTTTTGACGGACGTTATCCTGGCACAAGACCTTTCTGTTTACTCGATTATTTTCCAAAAGATTTTTTATGTGTAATTGATGAAAGCCATCAAACCATTCCACAAGTTGCAGGCATGTATGGCGGCGACAGGAGCAGGAAATTAATATTGGTTGATTACGGTTTTCGTTTGCCCTCTGCACTTGATAACAGGCCGCTCAATTTTCATGAATTTGAAAGCATGATTGGTCAAACAATTTTTGTTAGTGCAACTCCCGGTGATTATGAATTAGAAAAAACAGGGGGTGTTGTTGTGGAGCAGGTTGTAAGACCAACAGGTTTATTGGATCCACCAATTGAAATTCGTCCAAGTGTAAATCAAATTGATGATCTGCTTGATGAAATTGATAAGCGTGTTAAGAAAGGTGATCGTGTTTTAGTTACGACTCTTACAAAACGAATGGCTGAAGAGATGGATAAATATTTGCACCGCATCAGCATTAAATCAAAATATATTCACAGCGATGTGGATACATTGGAACGTGTAGAAATATTGCGGCAATTAAGGCTTGGAGAAATTGATGTATTGGTTGGTGTGAATTTATTGCGTGAAGGATTAGACTTACCTGAAGTTTCTCTTGTTGCAATTCTTGATGCAGATAAGGAAGGTTTTCTGCGCAATGAAAGATCGCTTACGCAAACAGCAGGAAGAGCCGCGCGGAATGTTGATGGACTTGTAATTTTTTATGCAGACACTATAACAGAAAGCATGCAAAGAACTATTGATGAAACAAACCGCAAAAGAGAAAAACAAATTGCATACAATATTGAACATAACATTACACCAAGAACCATTAAGAAATCTGTTGAGCAGATCATGAAACAAACATCTGTATTGGATATTAAAGGTTACGATCTCAAAAATCCATATGCTATTGCTGCTGATGAAGACATTGTAACCACTGCTGCTGAAGAACAGGAAGTATATAAAACCATTCCACAAATGGAAAAGGCAATTGCAAAAGTGAAAAAGGAAATGGAGAAAGCAGCAAGAGATCTTGATTTTATAGAAGCAGCAAGATTGCGCGATGAAATGTTCCGTTTGCAAAAAGAGCTCGAAGTAATGAAATGAGTTTATGCAATGAACATTTTATTACTAGAAGCCCACAGCTCGTAGGCTTTCCTCACTGCTTGTCCACATAGTCTTATTAAAATTCTCTCCCTGTAAAAGAAATAACAAATAACTTGTTATTCAGTTAACCGACTGTTTATGGAACGAAACCAAAAGGAGGCTTTCGATATTCCTGTTTTTAATCGCATCAATAAAAAATTCACATTGTTGTTTTGGATAACGCTTATTGCTGTTGCAATTGTTGCTGCAATTATGCAAAGCGATAAGAAGAATCTTGTTTCGAAAGCATCGCCCAAAGGAATCATCTCATTTGAAATGGCAGGTAATGATAGTGTGGCAAAAAATATTGTAGATACCTGGAAAAATGATTCGTTTTATATAACGCGTCTTGATTATACCTGCGATTGTGATTCAGATGTGTATCGCTACAGAGAATCGCGGCATTTAAAAACTTTAGGCTATAAAATTTCTCTTGCCAAAAAAGATATAACGGTTGATTTCTTATTTATTATCTTTTACGTACTACTGACGATAGTTATTATAATTAAAATAAGCAGCTTACATAAATCACAAAAAAGCAAGCTCATCATTTTTTTTATTGCTCTTGCAATATTTGCAGGCGTATGCGATGTAATTGAAAATATCGGAATGCTTGGTTATTTGAGTAGCAATTCACCTGTTATTTCTGCAGAAATTTATTCTGCATTCGCACAAATAAAATTTGGAATTCTCCTGTTTTTTGTTTTGCTGTATCTGCCTGTAATGCTATACAAATGCGGAATTTTGCGAAATATATCTGACTATATAAAAAATAAAACTCAGCAGTTATGGCGCTACAGAGTAATACTTCTTACAATAATTATTTTCAGTTTTCCAATATGGTTAATGGACCAGGGGCAAGACCTGATGGTAAATATAAATGCCTCTGATCGGGGTGTAATTACCTTTATGACACTGATTACTATTACTGCATTTTTAAACTGGTATTTGAGTAAATTATTTTTTTCTACACAGTTTGAAAAACCTTTAATGCCGTATGATATACCTCCTTTAACAGACAGGCAGTTAGAATTAAGAGAAAGAAAAGTTGCACGCTTTTTTGGTGTCATCACATTTTTGATACCCGCTTTCGCCATTTTACATGCATTGGATACTTTTAAAATAGATTATCTCTTAAATACAATTCCTCCGGTTGTATGGCTAATTACCTCTATCCTGTTTTTTGGATTCGTACTTAAAAAAGATTTCATATCAGACTGGTATCAAAACTGGCAGTATAAGTACAAAACAATTGTTCTGCTGATCATACTTATTCTGCTGATAATAATATTACCTATTATTTTTAGAATTGGCCCGGCCCATAGCGGTGAAAATCCTGCTTCGCTAATTTATGTTACACTTGATCTCTTATTGTTTACAATAGCCTTTCTTATCTTCATCAGTGTAAGAAGGATAGAGCCATTCTTTCAAAAAAGAAGCTGGCTGGGAAATAAGATCGGTCTCCCTGTTTATATTTCTTCTTGTTTGTTTGGTTTAATTTTTTTATTGGTAAATCTTTTCCCTTTTGTGCTGTCCTATAAAGCAGCTTTTAATTTCATGACGTTGCCAGTAATTATTTGCGGCATCATTCTTTACACTTTACTTTTCACAATTTTAATGCGTTTGAGTAAATCAACAAAAGTAAACTTCACTTCCTTTTTATTTGGGATCGCTATCCTTGTTCCCGCATTCAGCAATAATGAGTACCATAGTGTGCGTACACTAAATATAAGTTCATCTGATTCAACAATTTCCCGTATGAATCTTGACATCTATTTTTTACAATGGATAGAACATCGCAAAAATGAGATAGACAGTTTTAATAAAACAACAAACAAACCTTATCCCATATTTTTAATTAGTGCTTATGGAGGAGGTATAAGAGCCGCAGCCTTCACAAGTATGAGTCTTGCATATCTTGACAGCTCCATTCAATCTTTAAATTCATTGAATGCACAGTTAAACTATCATCCATTCGAGCATTATGTATTTTCTTATTCAGGGTCATCAGGTGGAACAATTGGCGCATCTGTAATGTGTGCATACCGATATACTTATCCTGATACTTTTCCGCAAACTACACAAACATTATTCATGAATTTTTACAAAAATGATTTTCTTACTCCGGTGCTTAGTACGATGCTTGGCAGAGACGTATGGACTTCTATCAGCAGCTTCAGGCCATGGAATGACAGAGCCGCCGTGCAGGAAGAGTTATGGGAAAAGCATGCGGAATCATACCTGCATGTAAATTACAAGAACAGCTTTTTCAGTTACTGGGATACAGGTAATATAAATACCCACTATGAAGTGCCTTTGCTGTTTGCCAATACAAGCAATGTAGATACTGGTTTAAAAGGCATCATGTGCCCCGTGCAATTAAGGCGTGAAGAATTCCCTGCAACCATTTTTATAAATCAAATCATACCACAGCATAGAACAATAGCATTAAGTACAGGAGCATTTTTAAGTGCGAGATTTCCTTATATTAGCCCCTCTGCAAAATTTGGCGATGGCTATCATTTTATTGATGCAGGATTAAAGGATAATTCCGGTGCAGAAACATCAGAACAAATTTATGAAGCAGTTCACAAGTTGTATACAGATTCCACTTTGCCGGATACAATAAAAACACTGCTTTCAAAAACAAATATTTTTTTTCTTTCCATCAGTAACAGCAACTCTGTAAGAGCCGACAGCACTGCTTTATTTAAATATTCAAACAGCGGGCAGTATTTTCGTGTATGGCCCGATGTCGATTGTATTGGCAATGAAAATGGTTGCTATTCACCTGTGCTTCCTTTGGGCTGGCAAATATCAGAAGGCGCTTTACAAAGACTAAAAAATTCTATTACTAAAAAATATCAAACTCAAATGCAGCATCCTGAGTTTGATAAAATTATTGATTCATGTTTTCGAAGATAAATTGAGATAGAGAATTTAATTTTTATTTATGTACGTGGCTTTGGTATTATATAGCGTCGTTCTTTGCGTCGCGCTCTTGTACTGCTGAGTATAAGTCGGCAAGTTCATCAGTTTGCGAGTTTATAATTCATGCGTTCGCATATTTACAAATTAAAATCAACTCGTAAACTTTGAAACTCTGTGCAATAAAGCTCAAAATGTACAAGTGAGTAATTTGCGTGACGAAGCAGCCCGCGCACGCGCGGGGGAAACAACGAATGATGCTATAAGTACGGCTGCTCGTCCGAAAAAAATTCATTGTTATTAGCGCCAATTTTTTTAATTTTCTTATACCAAATTATCTGCCATGAAAATCTTTTTCTTCCTGCTTGCCTGTGTAATGCTGTCTGCCCCTTACATCTATAAAAATGATACTGCGCAAAAACAAACTGCTGTAGAAGAAGCAAAACAAAAGGTACTTTCTTACAAAAAACTTTATGCGTTTGATTGCAGTCCAAATCTTGCTTTAATTGACTTTACTGATAGTACAAATGAGATTCCCTTATTGCAGGGATGGGGAAATTACCGCATGCCTGTTACTGCAACAAACGATAGTGCCCGCATTTATTTTGAGCAGGGAATAAATATGTATTATGGCTTTCATATTATTGAATCACTTGCATCATTTGTGAAAGCTATAAAGTTTGATAGTGGTTTTGCAATGGGTTATTGGGGAAAGGCTTTGGCTTATGGACCCAATATCAATGATTTGGGCTACAGCGCTTCGCCGGAGG
>WNGA01007024.1_pt1 | contig 31638 bp, 25 predicted proteins | sample 5400061 | NCBI WGS metagenome assembly WNGA01 (sample SAMN13153366, study PRJNA577476) | soil metagenome | isolation source: 100 cm soil or saprolite under grassland replicate 2 | place: USA:California | collected 2016-06-15 | reverse complement strand
CTCGCCGATCCCCAGGGCCCGCGTCACCACGTTGCGCTGGGGATGGACCTTGGCCTCCTCCTCGCTCAGCAGCCCCTCCTGGAGCATCCGGTGGACCCTGGTGTGGTCCTCCGTGAGCTGGGTCAGCTCGTCGCCCCGCAACAGGTACGCCCGGGAGTCGCCGACGTGGGCCAGCCGGAGGCGCGCATCGTCGGCCATGACGACCGTGATGGTGGTGCCCATTCCGGCCTCGTCGGGCCGTTCCTGGGCTCGGTCGAAGATGGCCCGGTTGGCGGCGAGGACCCACTCGGCCAGGCGCTGCGGGTGGCCGTTCCCCTGGTGGACCAGGTCCCGCAGCGTGTTCATGGCCAGGCCGGACGCGATCTCCCCGCTGGCCGCCCCGCCCATCCCGTCGGCCACGGCGAACACCGGCGGGCTCACCAGGTGCGAGTCCTCGTTGTTCTGGCGAACCCGGCCCACGTCGGTGGTCGCGCCGACCCGGATCTTCATGTCCGGCCTGGCCCAGGATGGGGCGGCGGGCGACGCTGCGGCGGTTCCTCGATCGTGACAGCCAATCCGGCGGGATTCTCCGCCGGGCGAGTGGCTCAAGGCAAGGAAGTCCTTCCTCCACGCACCACCCTGGACTGCCCCGAGGGGGCGCACCTACAATGCCGCGCGACAGGGGGACACACGAGCCCGACTGCCAGGGGTGCGCATCCCGCATGTGGCTGACCGTCCGTTCCGGCCCGGATGAAGGGAAAACCGCCCAGGTCGCAGGCCCCGAGTTCGTCATCGGACGCGAGGAGGGGTGCGACCTGGTGATCGCGGGCGACCGCCGCGTGTCCCGGCGGCATGCCGCGCTGCGCTCGAACGGCGACGGCTCGGTGGTGCTGGTCGACCTGGGCTCCGCGAACGGCACCTTCGTGAACGGCCGGCGCCTGGACTCGCCCCACGTCCTCACCGGCGACGAGCAGATCAGGGTCGGCGACACCGACATGTCGGTGGCGTTCCAGCAGCCCCCGCCCGACACCGGACAGCGCCCGAAGGACCCGCGGGTCGGCACGACCATCGGCCGGTACCGGATCGACGACCTCATCGCCGTGGGCGGGATGGGCGCCGTGTACCTGGCCGAGCACCTCCGCCTGGGCAAGAAGGTGGCCCTGAAGGTGCTCGCGTCGCGCTTCGCCCACGACGAGCGGTTCCGGGAGCGCTTCGTGGGCGAGTCCCGCATGGCCGCGGCCCTGGACGACCCGCACATCATCCCGATCTACGACGCGGACGAGGTGGACGGCGAGCTGTTCATCGCCATGAAGTACGTGAAGGGCATCGACCTCGCCACGCTCATCGACGACGAGGGGCCGCTCGACCTGGAGCGGACGCTGTCCATCATCGACCAGGTCGGCCACGCCCTCGACGCCGCGCACGCCCGGGGCCTCGTCCACCGCGACGTGAAGCCCGGGAACGTCCTCATCGCGTCGGGGGCAGGCGCGGACAAGCCCGGCCACGCCTACCTGTGCGACTTCGGCGTCATGAAGCAGACGGGGAACGGCGGCGGGCTCACCCTCCCCGGTCAGGCCATCGGCACGGTGAACTACATGGCCCCGGAGCAGGTCCTGGGCGAGCAGGTGGACAACCGGACAGACATCTACGCGCTGGGGTGCGTCCTGTACGAGTGCCTGACCGGCTACGTCCCGTTCCGCCGGGACAGCCAGGAGGGCGTGATGTGGGCGCACGTCCACCAGGACCCGCCGAAGGTGACGGAGCTCCGTCCCGACCTCCCGCCATCGGTCGACGCCGTCGTGGCCAAGGCCATGGCCAAGCCGAAGAAGCGCCGCTACTCGAGCTGCGTCGAGCTGGTGGCCGCCGCCCGCTCCGTGGTCGCCCCGGGGATCGACACCGCGGAGGCCAGGCGCATGGCCCGCGAAGCGACCGTGGCGTCGCCGGAACCGCCGGCGGGACCGACCGTGGCCGAGCGGGGAGCGCCCGCGCCGATCCCGGTGGGGGCGGGCCCGCCACCACCGCCGCCGCCGCCGGGAGCGACGTTCCCGGAAGGGCCTCTTCCTCCCGCCCCGGCGGGGCTCATCGGCCCGCGGACGGTGGCCGAGGGCATGCCGGGAACGCCGGGCATGGCGGGCATGGCGGGCGTCCCCGCCTACCCGGGGGCGCCTTCGGTCCCCCGAGTGCCCGACCTCCCCCCGTCGCCGCCGCCGGCCCAGTCGAAGTGGCGGCGGCCCCTGCTCATCGGGATCCCCGTCGCCGTCGTGGCCGTCGCGGCGATCCTGGTCGTCGTCCTGTCGGGCGGCGGTGGGGGCGGCGGGCCCACCAGGCCGCTGTCCCCGGCCGACGCGAAGGTGAAGGCCGAGCCGTCCTCGATCACGCTCACGTGGCGCCAGCCGTCGGCCGGCGGCGAGGCGGTGGCGTGGAAGGTCTCCCGCGACAACCGCCTGCTGGAGAAGGTGACCGAGCCCAGGTACGAGGACGACGCCGTCGGGCCGGGCCAGCACTACACCTACAGGATCGTCGCGATCGGCGAGGGCAACCTGGCGTCGCGGGCCGCCGTGGTGCCGGCGACCACGCCGGTCCCCCCGATCGCGGACGCCCGCGTCGAAGGGTCCTACGACGTCCACTACCGGGTGGTGGCCTCCCACGGCTACTCCGGCCACTACACGGGGACGCAGTTCGACCAGGTCTTCGTGTTCACGCCCCAGTGCTCCACCGGCGCGTGCGACCTGAAGTGGCAGGACCAGCAGGAGAAGGGCCTGGCCCCCTCGATCTTCACCCGGTCGGGGGCCCTGTACACGACGAGGACGAGCGGGGACTTCAGCGTGACCTGCAACGGGACCCCCGTGACGTCGTTCCTGAACATCTCGCTGCGGGTGGTCCAGGCGAAGGTCCGCGGCGGGGGCGGCGGGGAGTGGGTGGCCACCAAGCTCACCGGCTCCATGGAGGAGAACGAGGACGCGACGGGCACCTCCTGCAACGCGTCGGGGGCCACGGACCGGCTGGTGGTGACCCTGTCGCCGTGAGCCGCCACCGGACGCCGCCGTCCCGGACGGGGAACTGACATGGAGATCGTACGCAAGCTGGTGCTGACCCTCCCCACCGGGGCGGAGCAGCACTACATCCTGTCCAAGCCCACCATCACCCTCGGGCGGGCCACCACGAACGACGTGTCGCTGGCCGACCCCAAGGCGTCGCGGTTCCACGCCCGGATCGAGTGCGACGACGACGGCTGCACGATCGTCGACCTGGGCTCCGCCAACGGGACCCGCGTGAACGGCCAGCGCGTGGAGAGCTCACCCCTCGCCACGGGCGACACCATCCAGGTCGGCGCCAGCACCGTCCGGTTCGAGGAGCACCGGCCGGTGGAGGAAACGTCCGAGACGATCATCGGGATCCCCGACGTCGAGGACTGGACGCCGGAGGAGCTCGATACCGCCATCGGCTCCGAGACCATCGTCCAGACGCTGGCCGACACGTCGCATCCGCGCCTGGCCATCCACCTCTCGCCGCGGACGTGGGAGGTCACGCTGGTCGAGGACGCCATGACCATCGGCCGCGAGCCATCCGCCGACATCGTGATCGCAGACCCCCAGGTGTCGAGGGCCCACGCCCGCCTGGAGCGCCGGGCCGACGGGTACTGGATCGTCGACCTGGGCAGCCGCAACGGGACCCGCGTCAAGGGCCATCGCATCGCCGAGCAGCTGCTGGAGACGGGGACGGAGATCCGGATCGGCCCGGCCCTGCTCGTGTTCAAGGCCGGGTTCGGCGCCAGGGACATGACCGTGGTCGGGGTGGCCCCCGAGGTGGTCCGGCCCACCCGGATCAAGCGGATCCCCGTCGTCATCATCCCCGGGTTCATGGGCTCGGAGATGCATGACGAGAGCGGCCGGCTCATCTGGCCCAACATGCACCGGGCCCTGGCGAACCCGGACATCTATCGGTGGCCGGACAAGAAGCTCACCGTGGGCCACATCCTGCGGGACCACGTGATCATCCCGAACTTCATCCAGCTGGCCCGGTACAGCCGTCTGGTGGACTACCTCCAGGAGGAGCTGGGGTACCTGCGCGAGGAGGACCTCCTGGAGTTCCCGTACGACTGGCGGCAGGACTACCGCATCTCCGCGGAGCAGCTGGGGGAGAAGGTCATGGCCTGGCGGTCGGCGAAGGGACACGACGAGATCGCCATCATCGGGCACAGCCAGGGGTGCCTCATCACCCGGTACTACGTGGAGCGCCTGGGGGGGAAGGGTCACGTCGGGCGCATCGTGCTGATGGGCGGGCCGCACGCGGGCTCGCCGCGGACGTTCCAGGCGTTCCTGTCCGCACACGGGATCCTGGCCTTCAACTCCATCCGGTCGAAGTTCCAGCGGGTCGTGACGTCGTTCCCGTCCGTCTACCAGACCCTCCCCATCGACGGGTCGGTGGTGGACGAGAAGGGAGAGGTGCTCGACATCTTCACGGACGACTCGTGGGTGCCCGAGGAGCGCCGCCCGATGCTCCACGCGGCCTCGGCGTTCTATCGCGAGCTCGGCACCACCACGAGCGTCCAGACGCTGTGCGTGTTCGGCTACGGCCTGAAGACGCCCATCCGCCTGGTGGTCGAGGGGGCGAGCCTCGGTCTCGACGCGTGGAAGTCGGCCCGCCTCGAGGTCGAGGACGTGGGGGACGACACCATCCCGCAGGACAGCGCGGTGCTCGAGGGCGCGGAGATCCACCCCGTGCAGCAGCACCACGGCGTGCTGTACACCGACGCCGACGTTCGCATGCGGCTGCGGCTCGAGCTGGTCGGGAAATAGGGAGGGGGCGGACAGGGCGTGGCTTCCACCACCGGGCGGGTGGCCGTGGTCGAGATCACGAGGGGCGGCGACGTGTACGAGCTGCCGCTGGAGGCGGCGGCGCTGAGCATCGGGCGGGCCCCCGACAACGACGTGGTCCTGGACGACCCGGCCGTCTCGCGGCACCACGCCCGGATCGAGCGCAGCGGGGACATGGCCTCGATCGTCGACCTCGGCAGCGCGAACTCCACGCGGGTGAACGAGACCGAGATCGAGCCGAAGGTCCCGTACCGGCTGCGGGAGGGCGACTCGGTGCGCATCGGCGCCTACTCGCTGCGCCTGCGAGCCGAGTCGGGACCGATCTCCGCGGGGTCGCGCGGCGGCGCCGTCCCGCAGGGCCTGTACGTCGAGCAGCAGGCCTCGCCCCCGGCGGCGAGCCCGCCGGTGGCCCCGTCCGCGCCGGCGAGCCTGGTCGTCGACACGCCCCAGGGGACCCGGGAGTTCCCCCTCGACCGTGACCGCCTGGTCCTGGGGCGGGACCCCACCGCGGACATCACCATCGACGACCAGGTCGTGTCGAGGCGCCACGCGGAGCTTCGCCGCTCGGGCGGCGGCTACGAGATCGTCGACCTCGGCAGCACGAACGGCCTGGCGGCGAACGGGCAACGGTTCAGCCAGAAGGCGCGTACCGGGCCTCCGCCGCCGAGCGGGCCTGGAGCCAGCCCGCCCCCGGCCCCGTGGCCCCCCCGCCCGCGGTCGCCGCGGCGCGGGCGGAGCGCCTGGAGCCCACCGGCATCCCCCAGCACGTCTCCCTGGCCGGGCGAAGCACCCTCACCTTCGGCCGGGACCCCCGCAACGACGTCCCCATGGACCATCCGTCCGTGTCACGGCTCCACGCCCGACTGATCCGGTACCAGCAGGGATGGGCGGTGGAGGACCAGGGCTCCACGAACGGGACCTTCCTGAACGGGGTCCGCGTCTACCACGGCGAGCCCCGCATGCTCCAGGTCGGCGACGTCGTCCGGGTCGGCCCCGCCAAGTTCGCGTACGCCCCCGAGACCCTGGAGCGCGTGGAGGACTCCCGGAACCTCCAGCTCGACGTCCTGCACCTGAACCAGGTCGTGAGCACGGGGCTGAACCTGCTCCAGGACATCTCGTTCTCGATCCACTCCCGGGAGTTCGTGGCGGTGGTCGGCGTGTCGGGAGCGGGGAAGAGCACCCTGCTCGACGCGCTGAACGGGTTCCGCCCCGCCAACCGGGGCCACGTGCTGGTGAACGGCACCGACCTGTACCGGAACCTGGACTCGTACCGGACCGATCTCGGGTACGTGCCGCAGGACGACATCATCCACAAGGAGCTCAGCGCGTACCAGGCGCTCGACTTCGCGGCCCGCCTCCGGCTGCCGGCGGACACCACGGACGGGGAGCGGAAGGCCCGGGTGCTCGAGGTCCTGGACATCCTGGGCCTGTCCGAGCGCAAGGACATCCCGATCACCAGGCTGTCCGGCGGACAGCGCAAGCGCGTGTCGATCGGCGTCGAGCTGTTGACCCGGCCCGGGCTGTTCTTCCTGGACGAGGCGACCTCCGGCCTGGACCCCGGCACCGAGAGCCAGATGATGAAGCTCCTCCGGAAGCTCGCGGACCAGGGCCACACCATCGTGCTCATCACGCACGCCACCAAGAACGTGATGCTGTGCGACCAGGTGGTGTTCCTGGCCAAGGGGGGCTACCTCGCCTACTACGGGCCGCCGGAGGAGGCGCTGGGCTTCTTCGGGGTCACCGACTTCGACGAGATCTACATCAAGCTCGAGCAGGAGCTCTCCCCCGCCGAGTGGGCGGCCCGGTACCAGCAGGCGCCGCAGTTCCGGACGTACGTCGTGGAACGCCTCCAGGGGGTCGGGGCCGCCGATACCGGACCGATGGCGCGGGCCGGGCTGACCCCCGGCAGTAAGGTGAAGGAGGTCTCCAGCTTCGGCCAGTTCTCGATCCTGTCGGCCCGGAGCCTGGCCATCCTGGGGCGGGACCGGTTCAGCCTGTTGCTGATGCTGGCGATCGCGCCGGGCATCGGCCTCATGGACCTGTTGACGTGGAAGAAACAGTTCTTCACCGACCCCGCTCAGGCCGGGCAGGCCCGGACCTTCATGTTCCTGGCCCTGCTGACGTCGGTCCTGATCGGGGCGATCGCGTCCATGCGCGAGATCGTGAAGGAGGCCGAGGTCTACCGGCGGGAGCGCATGGTCACGCTGAAGATCGCGCCGTACATCCTGTCGAAGGTCTGGCTCGGCGTGGTCCTGGCGCTCTACCAGGCCGCGGTCTTCACGCTGACGAAGAAGATCGCGACCGGGTTCTTCTGGCCGCCCGGGGCGGGGGGCCTGGTGAAAGCCTTCGTGACGTTCTTCCTGGCGACGATGTCGGGCATGCTGCTGGGCCTGTTCATCTCCGCGATCTCGTCGAACCAGAACGTCACCCCGCTGTTGCTCATCGTGTTCCTGGTGCCCCAGTTCATGTTCGGCAACCCGGACCTCTCGATCGGGAAGGCCGGCGATGCGATCGGCGCCATCACCACGACGAAGTGGGGCTTCGAGGCCCTCCTCACGATCACGGGGCCCCAGTTCAGCAAGGCCGCCCTGTTCCCGCGGTGGGGGATCCTGCTGGGGATCTGCGGCGTGCTGTTCGCGCTGTTGCTCGCCGCGCAGAAACGCAAGGACATCAAGCGCTAGTCTGGCCCAGACTAGGGTTGTGTCTCGGACCCGTGGCTCGGGCCGCGCTCGCGCTCCTCGTCCTTCCGGGGACGTGCGGCCCCCTCGTCGGGCGGGGTGGGCGACTGCGCGATGACGGTGGGAGCCTGTGAGCCCCGGCTCGGCACGGGCGGCGCAGGCGGCGCCGGCGCGGGCTGGGATGGCGGCCAGGGCTGCGGCTGCGGTCGGTGGGCGGGCGGTGGCTGCACGGGGGGCGGCCATTGCTGTTGGGGCGGGGGGGCCGCCGGCCAGGCCTGCGGCTGCTGCGGCGGGGGGACGGGCCAGGCCGCCGCAACCGGTCCGGGGGCCACGAACGGGGCGATGGGCTCCGGCTGCGCGGCGGTACGCGACGTCACTCGAATGATCCCCAGGACCAACGCGACCAGCCCTCCCACGGCGGCGGCGAGGAGGCCCAGGCCCAACAGGTAGACGCCAGGACCCACGGTCGCATGGATGGGGTTGTCCGGCAGGATGCCTTTCAGCTGGTCGCCGATGTTCTTCAGGACGCCGCCGATTCCGGGCAGGTTCGTGATCTTCTGGACTTGCTCCTGGATCGACTCGAGCTTCTTCCGCTCACCGAGGAGGCTGAGCAGCTGGGTCACGATGACGACCACACCCAGGATCGCCACCCCGGCCAGGGCCAGGCGGGCCAGGGAGGACCGCGTGACCAGCATCATGAGGCCGGCCCCACAGATCACGAACCCGCAGGCGAGAATGATGCTGCCCTTCGACACCTGCGTCCCGGTGACGGTGATGGTCTTCGAGAAGAACAGCAGATCGATCTTGGCCTTCACCCAGGGGAGCAGCGTCCCCACGATGACGAGCCCGCCGGCGGCGGCGATGACGGCGCCGACCACGGTGGGGGCGCGGGAGACGGCGGCGGCCCGGCCGCCTCGCGCTGTGGCCATCCCGAGCGTCCTCCCCCGCCGCGGACCGGCCCCGCGGCCCGGTGAGGGTAGCACCCCGCCTCCCGCCCGTACATGGCCGGAGCCCGTACGATCCGACCGGATCGACATGGCGGCGACGGACCCCTCCACGCAGAAGCGGGCGCTCCGCGATCGGATGCGCTGGGTCCGGGGCGCCATACCCCCGGAGCACCGTCAGGAGCTGGCCCGGCGGGCGGAGTCGCACCTGCTCGCGCTTCCCGAGGTCCGTTCCGCGGGAACGGTCATGCTCTTCTACTCATTCGGGACCGAGATCCCGACCTGGGGGATGATCGAGCGCCTCCTGGCCGGCGGCCACCGGGTCCTGCTCCCCTACCTGGCCGGCCAGGACGGGATGGAGGCCGCGGTGGTCCTCCCCGGCCAGTCCCTCGTCCGGACCACGTACGGCCCCAAGGAGCCCCCGGCGCGCGTCGCGGTCGACCCGACGGAGGTGGACGTCGTCATCGCGCCCGGGCTCGCGTTCGACCGGCGGGGCCACCGGCTGGGATATGGAGGCGGCCACTACGACCGCTACCTGCGGCGGCTGTCACCCAGGGCCGTCCGGATCGGCATCGGGTTCGCCGTCCAGGTCGTCGAGGGGGTCCCCGGGGAGCCTGAGGACGAGCGCGTGGACCTCGTGGTGACCGACGCCGGCGTGATCGACTGCCGGGCTCGCTGAGCGCTCTCAGCGGCGCCGTCGGACGCCGCTCGGCCGAGGATGCCCGGTCGCCACCGATGCAAGCCAGACCTATCAATACAAGCAGAAATCAGTCGAAAGACGGTTGAAGCGGACACGAATTCCTGGGAAGCTTCCCGGCTTGATCGACCCGTCCCGACGGGTTGGCACGGGGGGGACCGCCGCCGATGGGAACTCTGCTTCGCCGTATCACGTCGTCCATCCGCAGGGACGGCGTTCGACTGTTCGTCCTCGTCGTGGCGGCGTCCACGCTGTTCGCCGGGGCGGAGGCTCCCCGGTCCAGGGCCGCCGTCGACGCGGCCTGGTGGTGGGGCGCGCCGGGCCACCACCGTCACCACTCCGGACGGGTCCATCGGGCCGGGGCCACCGGGACCCATCGAGACCACCGCGGCGGCTTCCATCCGGCGAAGGGGCATCCCGCCAAGGGAGGCCCCGGCCCGCCCAACCCCGCGTGGCGCCATCCCGGCGCTCCCTCTCCCACGTGGAGCCGCTACATGGACACCGTGGACCCCGGGCGACTGTCCGCCCTGGGATGCGTGCTCGGCCGGCGCGTCGCGGCCGGCGACGAGTCCGCGGACACGGTCGTCGTGCTCGACTTCGGCATGCCGCTGCACCACAAGGGGAGGTTCGGGGCGTCCCTGTTCGGGGGGCCGTTCGCGAACACGGTGAAGATCGGGTGGGGGCTCCAGGCCTACGCCCGGGGGTACGTCCGGTGCTCGCCGAAGAGCGGCGCGCACCTCGAGCTGGCCGGGGGGACCAGCAACTACGGCCCCGACGTGACGTACAAGCACGGGCGGATGTGGGGGAACATGGTCAACCGGGTCAACGCATGGCTGCGCAACCACGGCATGGCGTCGCGGGTGACCGCGGCCGGGGCGAACGACATCGAGCCGGGATGGCGAGGGCCCGACGTGACCCGGTTCTGGATCCGCGGGTATGCCTCCGCGACCCGGACGCCCTACTACTACTACGGCGGCGCGGCGGGATGCCCCCCGTACTCGCACTGCATCGGCGACTGGACCGTGGAGGACGTGTGGTACGCCGCGTGGGGCTCGGGCGTGGCCCGGCCGCTGCCCGAGATCTACGCGGACTCCGGGGCCAATGCGGAACAGTGGTACAACCTCAGCCTGTACTCCTACCGGCACCACGGCTCGCGCATGGACATCGCGGGCGTCATGACCCAGCTCCAGTCCTGCCGGGACTCACACGACTCGTGCCGGGGGATGCGGAACCGGCCCGGGGAGGGGTGGACCCAGCTGTGGTCCGCGCTGAATCGCGATCCCCGTACGGCCCAGCCGCTCCGGTGGCTCACCGACATCGCGTGGCGGAGCTGAGCGGCACGGTCGCCCTTCCGCTGGGCTGAGAGGGTCGCTCCGTATACTGAGTTCGCCATGCCGACCTACGAGTACGTGTGCGTCGACTGCGGGACCCACGTGGAGGTCTTCCAGCGGTTCGCCGACGATTCGCTGACCACGTGCGGGGTGTGCGGCGGCCGGCTCCGCAAGGTGTTCCACCCCGCCGGCATCCTGTTCAAGGGGTCGGGGTTCTACCGGACCGACAACAGGTCGAAGCCGGCCTCCGAGGGCGCCGCCGCGTCGGGAGGGTCGAAGGGCTCGAAGGAGTCCTCGACCGCGTCCTCGTCATCATCGTCGTCCTCGTCCTCGTCATCTGCTGAGTCCTCCTCCTCGTCGTCGTCGGGGGGCGGCGAGTCCAAGGGGAAGTCCGCCTGACTCGCGCCGACATCGGGGTCTTCGGCGGGTCGGGCTTCTACTCGTTCCTCTCGGACGTCGAGACCATCGAGGTCGACACGCCTTACGGGAGCCCGTCCGCGCCGATCACGATCGGGGAGGTGGAGGGCCGGCGCGTCGCCTTCCTCCCCCGCCACGGTGTGAAGCACGAGCTGCCGCCCCACCGGATCCCGTACCGCGCCAACGCCTGGGCCATGAAGGAGCTGGGGGTGGAACGGGTCCTGGGGCCGAACGCGGTGGGGTCGCTTCAGCAGCACGTGGCTCCGGGGCACTTCGTGATCTGCGACCAGCTGGTGGACCGGACGCGGGGCCGGGTCGACACCTTCTACGACGGCCCGGTCACGACGCACATCTCGTTCGCGGACCCGTACTGCCCGACCGTGCGCGAGGTCGCGCTTCGGGAGGCGCGAGCGCTGGGCATCGACGTCCACGACCGGGGCACCGCGGTGGTGATCCAGGGGCCGCGGTTCTCGACGCGGGCCGAGTCCGCGTGGTTCCAGCGGCAGGGCTGGGAGGTCATCGGCATGACCGCATACCCCGAGGCGCCGCTGGCCCGCGAGCTCGAGCTCTGCTACGCGAACATCTCGCTGGTGACCGACTACGACGTCGGCGCCGGCGACGTGCCGCCGGTCACGCACGACGAGGTCCTGCGGGTGTTCTCCGAGAACAACGCGAAGCTGCGCGACCTCCTGTTCGCCGTGATCCCCGCCCTGCCCGCCGAGCGCGACTGCCCGTGCGCGACCGCGCTGTCGGGCGCGCGGCTGGAGCCGGCGTAAGGCCGAGCTCGCATTGCCGGCCCGACTAGTGCTCCGCATCGGAAGTACGGTCAGCACCGAGAGCGTCGCTGCGCTCCGATGGCAAGGCGCGAGGAGCGCCGCGTATCCAGCGGATACGCAAGCGTCGAGCAACGCCGCCATCGGGGATGCAGGGGCGCTCGAATGCGACCGTATTTCCGGGGCGGTGCACTAAGATCGGCGGCCATGCAAGAGACCGTTCTCGTGTCCGTGGAACTCCGATTCACCACCACCGAGGAACCGGAGCAGCTCGTCGAGCGGGTCCGGGAGGCCGTGCGGGCGATCGTCGGCCGGCAGGCGCTGGAGGACTTCCGGTGGCGGGCCCTCCCGTTGGAGCCCGGCTCGCCCCGGGCCGCCCGGCCCGACTGAGCGGCCCCCGCGCCGAGTGAGGAAGTTTTTCCGCAGACTGTGATCTGGTTCATAGCGGCGGGGCCCGCCATGGCGTAGGGTCGGCTCCCCCTCCCCCTCCGACGTGCGCGGGGCTCGGTGCCCCGCGCCCCGAACGTGGGTGGAGGTGCGTGCTGTGAGGAAGTGGTCGCCGGGAGCTCGGCTCCTGGCCTGCGCCGCGGTGATCTTCGCCGGGGCCGCGTTTCTGTCCATCCACGGCTACGTCGCACGCGTGCAGGCGCTGACCCCCGCCCTGGGCCGTTCGGTTCCCGTCGTCGTCGCGGCCCGAGACCTGCCCAGGGGGACGCGACTGAGCGCGGACATGCTGCGCCAGGTCGGCTTCCCCGGCCGCTTCGCGCCGCCCGGGGCCGTCGCCCAGCCCGGCCAGGCCAGCGGGCGCGTCCTGCTCTCGGGCCTCGCCGCCGGCGAGCCGCTGACCGAGACACGGCTGGCCCCGCGACGGGCCGGCCCCGTGGCCTCACTGGTGCCGGAGGGATATCGCGCCTTCGCCGTGACCACGTCGCTGCCGCCGGGCGCGGTGCGACCCGGCGATCACGTCGACCTGCTGGCCACGTTCGCCCGGGGCCAGGCCCACACCGAGACGGTCGCCTCCGACGTGGAGGTCCTGCTCGTGCTGTCCGCTACGGGCGTCTCGGGAGGCCTTCCGGACACGGGGACCTCCGCCGGCGAGGGCCAGACCCTCATGCTGCATGCGGGTTCCGGATTCACGTGCCGGCCACGGTCATCTGGCCGATCAGCACGGGCGGCGTCCCGATCGAGCCCAGGAACCGGACCTCGGAACCGGTCGCGGCCACTCCGGCCAGCATGTCCAGCAGCGTGCTGGCGATGGTCATCTCGCGCAGCGGCTCCCCCAGGGCGCCCCCGGAGACGCGCAGCCCCGTCGCTCCCACGGAGAACTGACCGGACACCGGGTTCGCTCCCGAGTGCACGCCGGTGACGTCCTGGACGTACACCCCGCCCTCCGCCCGGGCCAGCAGCGCGCCGAGGTCCAGACGGCCGGGCTGAAGAAGGAGGTTGGTCGGGGACACACCCGGCGGTGACCGGTAGCCGGCCCGGCCCGCGTTCCCCGTGGAGAGCGTTCTGCCACGCCGCGCCGTGGAGGTGTTGTGGAGGAATCCCGCCAGCCGGCCCCGCTGGATCAGCGAGGTCTGGCGGGTGCGGACGCCCTCGTCGTCGAACGGCGCCGCCGCGGGCCCCTCCAGGAGCCTGCCGTCGTCGACGAGCGTGACGGCGTCCGATCCCACCACCTCGCCGGCCCGTCCCGCGAACAGCGACCGGCCCTTCTGGACGGCCTCCGCCGACAGCGCGCCGACAAGGACGCCCAGGAAGGCCGCGGCGGCATGCTGGTCGAGGACGACCGGCACGACTTCCGTGGAGGGCTTGCGAGCTCCGAGGAGCCGCGATGCCCTGTGGACGGCCTCGGTGGCACAGTCGAGCCATTCCAGCTCGCCGAGCTCGCGGGCCTGGCGGACGGCGAAGCCGGTCTGGGTCTCGTCGCCGCTCGTGGCCAGGGCGGAGACCGCGCACCAGCAGTCGGTGCGCTCGTACTCCTGCTCGATCCCCGTAGTGGACGCGATCGCGACGCGGGAGACGGCGTCGCCGTAGCTGGCCCGCTCCAGGCTGCGCACCGTGGGGTCGCTCCGCGTGGCCACGCGGTCGAGGTCCAGGGCCAGCGCCACCTTGCGCTCGGTGGCCAGCGACGCCTGGCCCGGCCGGAAAAGCGAGGCCATGGCCTCGACGCGCGCCGCGTCGGGCAGGGCGTTGCCCTCGTCCGGAGAGGCGATGGCGGCGTTGGCGCGCGCCCTGGCCACGGCGGCGGCGACCTCCTCCGCCGACGGATCGGCCGCGTACGCGTAGCCCAGCTTGCTCCCGGAGACCACTCGTACGCCCACGCCGCGAGTCTCGGCGAAGGCAAGCGACTCGATCTGGCCCTCGCGGGCCTTCACCTCCGTCCGGCGGACCTCCGAGGCGTACGCCTCCACGCCCTCGTCCCCGGCCACCTCGCGTACGGCGCTACGGCACAGGTCCAGGAGGTCAGCCACGGCCCCCGCCTCCTCCGACGCCGCCCGCGCCGGCCGCGCCGGCCGTGCCGCCCACCGTCATCCGGCCGATCCGAAGCGTCGGGCTCCCGTTCCCCACCGGGACGCCCTGCCCGTCCTTGCCGCAGGTGCCCTCGAGGCGTTCGAAGTCGTCGGCCACCGCGTCGATCGCGGACAGGATCGCGATGCCGTTCCCCACCAGGTTCGCTCCGCGGATCGGCCGGGTGATCTCCCCGCCCTCGATGAGGTATCCCTCCGTCACGCCGAACACGAAGTCGCCCGTGGCGGTGTTGACCTGGCCCCCGCCGAGCGTCCTCGCGTAGAAGCCCGCCGTGGTGTCGCGGATGACGTCCTCGGCCCGGGCCGTCCCCGGCAGGATCGAGGTGTTCGTCATGCGCGGGATCGGAAGGTGCGCGTAGGACTGGCGGCGCCCGTTCCCCGAGGACTCCGCCCCGTCCCGCTCCGCCCGCAGCCGGTCGTACAGGTACGCCTGGAGGACCCCCGCTTCGAACAGCACCGTGCGGTGGGCCGGCCATCCCTCGTCGTCGAACGAGAACGATCCCCACGCGTTGGGCACGGTCGCGTCGTCCACTCCCGTCACCAGCGGCGAGGCCAACGCCTGCCCGAGCTTCCCCCGGTAGATCGAGGAGCCCTTCTGGACGAGGTCGCCCTCCAGGCCGTGTCCGCACGCCTCGTGGAACAGGACCCCGCCGCCGCCCGGCCCCATGACGACCGGCATCTCGCCGGCGGGGGCATCGACGCCGGCCAGCATCGCGACGGCCTGTCGGGCCGCTCGCCAGGCCACCTCTCGCGGGGGGTGCCGGTCGACGAACTCCACCCCGGCCAGCCCGGCCGGGCCCCAGAACCCGGTCTGGATGACCCCGTCCCGGGCCGCGACCACCTGCACGACGAGCCGGATCCTGGGCCGCTCCTCCTCGACCCACCGCCCGTCCGACGTGGCGATGAGGACCCGCTGGACGGAGTCGCCGTACATCGCGACGACCTGGCGGACCGCGGGATCGACGCTCCGGGCGGCGTCGTCCGCCTCCCGCAGCCACTCCACCTTCCTCTGCGGCGCCACCGAGTCCGCGGGCCGCTCCGCCGCGTGGACGACGGCCGGCTCGGCGGGACGGAGATCGAGCACGCGTGCCGGCCCGTCCTCCCGCACCGACGCCGCCGCGGCGGCCGCGACGGACAGGAGCGAAGCGCGGTCGAGGCGGTTCGAATACGCATACGCCGCCGTCTCGCCGTGGACCACGCGAACACCGGCTCCCCGGTCGAGCCCCGAGGTCAGCTCCTCCACCTTGCCGTCGTCGAGCCGCGACGACAGGGAGGTCCGCTCCTCCACGAACAGCTCGGCGAACCGGCCGCCACGGGCCAGCGCGGCCTCGAGCACCTCCTGCACCAGCTCACGGTCCAGCACGAGGGGCGGATTGTACGCACGCCCCCGCTCCGCCGCGGCGGGCCACCGCAGGCCGGGCCGGCCCGGCCGGGCACCGATGTGGTTTCGGGACCCGGCGCCTCGGGGCCGCTCGGATGCCACCCTATTTCCGGGGCGGGGCACTTAGTGCTCCGCGTCGGAAGTACGGTGCGCACCGAGAGCGGCACTGCGCCCCGAGCGCAAGGCCCCGAGGAGCGCCGCGTACCGGGAGGTACGCAAGCGACGAGGAACGCAGCGATCGGGGATGCATGGCCGCTCGGATGCCACCGTATTTCCGGAGCGGGGCACTTAGCATGTCCTGACTTGACCACCTCCGGACGGTCCTCGGTCGAGGTCCCGCCCGCGCGCGCGAGCACGTCCGTCCTGCGGGACGTCCTGCTCGTGGCCGTCCCGTCGGCGGCCCTGCTCGCGTTCTTCCTGTTCGTCTACCCGCTCCGGGGGTTCCGGTTCCCGATCGGCGCCGACGCGCCCGTCTACCTGTGGTGGGCCCGGCTCGCCGGCCACGACGGCCTGTCCGCGGTGGGGAACCGCCCCGGGATACCCACGCTCACGCTGGTGCTGGGGGGATCGCTCGGCCTGTCGCAGCCGGCGGTCCTGGCGGGGATCGGAGCGATCCTCGGAACGGCCACGGGACTGGCCGGAGCGGCGCTGGTCGACCTCGCCGGGGACCGGAAGGACCGGACCGCGCGCTTCGTGATCGCGGCCGTCCTCGTCGGGACCTTCGCGGTGCATCTCGCCGACGGCTACTTCGCCAACCTCGCGTTCGCGACCCTGTTCGTCGCGGCGGCCGCGTTGCTCGCGGCGCGAACCCCCGCGACCACCGTCGCCGCCGCGCTCGCCCTGGGCGCGGCCGGGCTGGCCCATCCCCTGTTCTGGGTGATCGGGGCGATCATCCTGGGCCTCACCGCCCTGCCGGGGTTCCTCGGAAGGAGCGGGGCCCCGCGCGACGAGGCGTCCGCGATCGGCCGCGTCCTGGCCGGCGGCGGCGTCGTGGCGGGGGCCGGGCTCCTCGCCCTGCTGCCGGGGCCGTCGCCGCTTCGCGTGGACACGTCGAAGGACGCGTTCCTGCGGCGGGCCGGCCTGACCGGCCCGCTCCGGGCCGACTACCTGGACCGGCTGGCCCGCCACTGGGCCCGGTTCGCCCTTCCCGTCTCCGTCCCGGTGGCCACCGTCGGCACGCTGCGCGCCGGCGGGTTCCTGGGACGGTTCCTGCGGGCGTGGGGCGTGGTGATGCTGGCCGGGGTCGCCGGCGCCCTCGCCACCGGCCTCGCTCCCGCGGTGCGGTTCCTGTCGTTCGGCTTCGTGCTGCCGCTCGGCGTCGCCGTCGCCGTCCCGCCCGTGTGGCGGGCCCTTCGAAGGCGCGGGCGCGTGGTGGCCGGTGTGGTCAGCGCGGCCCTCCTGGCGGCCATGGTCGGCGGGCCCGCCCTGACGTGGCTCCGGACCCGGCCCTACCTGAACGGCATCGAGGTCAGCCGGATCGCCGCGGCCGGTCGCGTTGCGGAGGCCACGCCGCGGGGGACGCCGCTCGTGTTCCTGGTGGACAACGGCGAGCCCACCGTCCTGTTCCTGGCCACGCGAGCCGGAAACGTGCTCCGCGACGCCCTTCCACCCGATCGGATCCGCGACGTGTACGTCTACGTGGGCTCGCCGCAGAACTACCTGGCCGGCCGGCCCACCCTGGTCGGCGACGAGCAGCACGACGCCCTGTCGCGGCTGTACCTCCGGGACATCCGCTCGGCGGGCGGCCATCCGGTCGCGTTCCTGCTCGCGCCGTTCAACCGGCCCGGCCTCGCGTTCGCGCGGGCGCATGGGGAACTGGTGTCGCGAGGGGTCATCGTGCTCTCACCGAATACCGGCCCCGCGGCCGCGTACGCGCCCCGCCCCGCCCCGCGCGAGGTCGATCCGGTCCGGCCCACCTCGACCTGGTGGCTGGTCGGCGCGGCCCTCCTGTCGTTTCTCCTGATGGCGGGGGTCGGTCTGGGGTGGTCGCTGGGGGTGGCGCCCGGCGCCCGCTCGGCGTGTGCGCTCGCTCCCGCGCTGGGGGCCGGGGGCCTGATCCTCGCAGGCGTGGCGGCGGAGCGGGTGGGCGTCCCCCTGTCCGGGGCCGGACCCCCCGTGGTCTCAGCGGTGGTCGGCGCGGGCGGGTACGCGTTCGCGTTCTGGCGGCGGCGTCGCCTCCAGGGGCAGGCCCTCCCGGACCCGCCGGCGCATGTCGACCAGTAGCCACACCAGCACCACGAACAGCGCCGGCGTCAGCACGTAGTGCCCGAACAGCAGGATGGCGCCGAACAGGCCGGGGAAGTGCACCGCCTCGGCCACCGTCTGCGACACGGCCAGGAACCCGGCCAGCACGATGGCGCCGGTCCGGGGCACGCGGGGCAGGGTCCACACGACCGGGAGGACCCAGACCGCGTACCAGGGCAGCAGCACGGGCGCGAGGAGCGTGAACAGCAGGAGCCCCCACCCCCACCCGGCCCCCTGTGCGAGCGGACCGAGGCCGCCGCCCGCCGGGGCGATCGACGAGCCTCGGGCGGCCCGCCGCGCCGTCTCCCGGACCAGCACCGCGAACACCCCCACGAACGCGGCGGCGAACACGGAACGGACCACCGTCTCGACCACCGATCTCCCGACGTCCCCTCCCGCCGCGTGGCCCACCGCTCCGAGGACGGCGCGGAAGAACCGCGTCGGCGCGAGCCACCCCTGGTGGGTGGCGAGGGTGGCCAGGCCGAGCGTCGGATCGTCCGTCTGGAAGAACGGGCCGGCGAACACGGCGGCGACGGCAGCCACGACGCCGACGTGCGCGGCCACCGCCCGGAGGCGCTCGGGCCGGGGACGCCGCCACACGGCGGCCGTGACCATCAGCACGAGCGGCACCGCCGCCGTGGCCTTCACCAGCGTGCCGAGCGTGAGGACCAGCGTGGCCAGCAGCTCCCGCCGCCCGGCCGACCGCGCTGCCGCCTCAGCACGGACTGAAGGCGAGCCGGCCGCGCCGCCCGCGCCGTGCCGGCCGGCCACGATCGCAAACGCACCCGCCACGGCGAGCCCCACCAGCAGGTCGTTGTGGCCTCCGCCCACGCCGTGGAACAGCACGACGGGGTTCCACCCCACCAGGGCCGCGGCGAACGCGGCCCGCTCCGGCCGCAGCCGCCGCGCCGTCCGCGCGACGAGCAGGAGCGTCGCCACCGCCGCCGCCCCGGCGATCAGCTTGAACACCCAGATCAGGGCGGCCACCCCGCCCACGAGCCGGGTCAGGCCGACCGACAGCGCCGTGAACGCGGGACCGTACACCGCCGGCGTGTGCCGCCACTCCGGACCGACCAGCCGAAACAGCGGGTCCGACGAGACGTCGGCCGGCACGGTCACGTACGGGTTCGCGTGGTGGACCGACGCGATCCGCCCGTAGATCGAGTAGCTGTAGACGTCCCGCGAGAACAGCAGCGGGACCACCGTCGCCACCACGACGAACGCCACGCCCAGGCCGACCACCAGGCGGAGCGACAGGGCGCCGCGCCACGCCTCCCGCAGCGAGAACAGGAACGCGAAGGTGCACCCCACCACCGCCGTGATCGCGAACGCCGCCTGGTGTCCGGGGGAGATGGCGTCGAGGCCGGCGGCCCGGGCCAGCATGTGAAGGGGCGCGATGGGGCCCGCGCCGGGCGGCAGGACGGGCGACAGGGGCGAGCGCTCGATGCCCGCGGCGAGGGCGACGGCCGAGACGCCGGCCACGATGCCCGCCACGGCGAGATCAGCAGAGAAAGGGCGCGTCGGTCGATGCACCGCAGGCGAATCTAGCAGCAGGGGAAGCGGTCGCGGCTCAGTGCGGCCCGGGCGGGCAGACCACGAACAGGTACGGGAACGGGTCCACCGCCCCGCCGGTCCCGGAGATGATCCGGTCGGTCGACATCGACTGGTAGGGATGCCACTCGAAGTGGTCGTGGGGCGACGTCCCCTGCGCGTCCCCCGTGTTGCCGACGAATCCCACGACGGTCCCGGCGGGGACGCGTCCCGTCTGCCCGTACGCCACGAGGTGGGCCATGTACACGTACCCGAGCGCGCCGTACACCTTCACGGCGAGCCCGCCGAGCGTGTTCGGATCCTTCACGGCGAGCCCGTCGAAAGGAGCCACCACCGGTGTCCCGATCCGGGCGAAGATGTCGTTGCCCGCGTGCGGGTGGTAGCCGCCCGCGTACCGAGGTGCGCCGTAGTCGTCGGAGTACGAGTACCCGCCCATCACCGGGCATTCCAGGAGCGGGAACCACGACGGCAAGACGTTCGAGTTCCTCGCCGCGATGCGCTGGAAGGCGCGCGACAGCGCCGCCGCCGCCCTCGGCGAGAGCCCATTCGTCGAGAACGGGCTGGGACGGACACGGGGCTTGACGCCGCCGGGCGTTCCCCCGCGCCCCTTGTCCCCATGGCCCGGCCTGCCACTCGGTCGATCTCCCTTCGGCTTCCCGGGGTCCTGGCCGCCGTCCCGGTTCAGCTCGACGGCGAACCCCACCACGTCCGGGTTCTTGGGAAGCCGGGCCGGATCGGTGTCGACCGGGGCCCCGGACTGCTGGGCCGCGGCCAACTGGATGTCGCCTCCGCCCGAGCCGGCGTTGTGGACACCGCCGTACTGGCCGCATCCCGCAGCCAGCGTCGACACCATGGCCAGCGCCACCAGGCGGGCCACGACCCTGCGCGGATTTCCCTCCCTCACCATCTGCGAACGCTCATTCCCGTTGACGGGGGCCGCCAAACGACGCCCCGTTCCGCCGTGGCGCTACTCCGCCTGCCCCGCGGAGATCGGCTCGGGCGTCGCCTCCTCCTCCTCGGAGACGGCCTCAGCCTCCGGCTCCGGCTCGTCCCGCTCCCGTTCCCCCCCATCGGCCGAGGCGTCGCCGCCGGCGGGGGCCTCCTGTTTGATTTCGACCGGCTGCTCGGGCCCGTCCTCCGTCCGCTCCTCCCGCGAGAGCGGGCGGCACACGCGGCACTCCGAGAGGCCTCGTGCCCTGGCGACCTCCACGGTGACCCGGTCCAGGCCCGGCCTCCCGTTGATCAGCGCGCAGTCGAACCTGTGGTACGTCGACGGTCCCGCCATGACCAGGCCGTTCCCCGAGCCATTGCCTTCGGCGGCCACCGACATGGAATCGACGCTCGGACGGCCGAGCGTCCCGGCCAGCCGTTCCAGCAGCCGCGAGAGCTTCTGCCGTTCCGTGCGGATCTGCGACACCAGCAGGACGCCCACGCCGAACAGCACGAGCGCCACGCCCAGGACGCCGCCGGACATCAGGAACGGGAACTGCTGGTCCACCACGGTGAGACGGGCGGCCCCGTTCCAGCCCAGGGCGATGGACGCGAATCCGGCGGCGCACACCGCCATGCCGAACATGCGCACGTACCGGCCGGGAATGGATTGGTCGGCCTCCCCGGCCGGGCCGCCCGCCGAGAGTGCCCCGGTGGACCGCGCGGGCGCGACGCGCTCGAGGGTGGTGGCCAGCCGTCGCCGTTCGGTGCGGATCTGTGCGATGACCAGCAGGCTCACCCCGAAGAGCAGCAACGCGATCCCCGCGGCGCCCCCCGAGATCAGGTACGGGAACTGCTTGTCGACGGTCTGGTCCTGGCGGATCATCCCGTACCACCCGCCCCCGACGGCCGCGAAGCCCGCGATCACGAACAGGACGGCCAGGACGCGGGTGTACCGGATCTTCCGATCGGGTCCGCTCACGGTTGTTCCTCCCCCGGGACGTCCAGCGAATGCGCTTGGCGTACCCATTTCCCGGGGCCCTCACACGCGCGTGCCTGGCCCGGCGAGACGCGTCAGCTGGGGGCGGGCGTGGGGGCCGGCGCGCTCGGTGAGCCGGTGGCACTCGGCGCGGTGGGGGCCGACGAGGCCGAAGCGCTGGGCGAGGGCGGGGGCGAGGTCGCGGCCTTCGAGGGGGCCGGCGACGGGGTCGGGGAGGGCGACGGGCTCGGCGAAGGCGACTCGCTCGGGCTGGGGCTGGGCGACGGCGAGTCGCTCGAGGCGGTCGGCGCCGACGTTGGCACCGGCGAGGGCGAGAGGGTAATCGAGGGCGACACGCCGGGCGTCGGCAGCCCGGGGGACAGCCCGCCGACCGGCTGCCCGGACTTCCCGATCACGGTCTGGGCCACGAAGAATCCGCCCACGAGCAGGAGGAACACCAGGGCCGCCGCGAGGACGACCCCCCACCGCCGGCGCCGGGGCGGTGGGGGTGGCGCCATGGCCGGCATGACCTCGGTCCGGCCAGCGCCGTTCGCGAACACCGTGGCCGCCGGGACGCCGGCCTCGCCCCCTTCGGTCACCTCCTCCGGCGGGAGCAGCGGCGTGGCGGCGACGGGCTCGCCGTGCAGCACCCGCTCCAGGTCCTCGCGCATCTCGGCGGCGGTGGCGTAGCGGTTGGCGGGGTTCTTGGCCAGGGCCTTCATGGCCACGGCCTCCAGGTCCTCCCCCACCTCCGGGACCAGCTCCGTGGGGAGCACGGGGTCCTCCCGGACGTGCTTGTAGGCCACGGCCACCGGGGAGTCCCCGGTGAACGGGGCCTGCCCCGTGAGCATCTCGTACAGCACCACCCCGAGGGAGTACACGTCACTTCGGGCGTCCACGGGCTCCCCCTGGGCCTGCTCGGGGGACAGGTAGGAGGCCGTGCCCAGCACGGTGGCGGTCTGGGTCAAAGACTCCCCCGACAGGGCCCGGGCGATCCCGAAGTCCATGACCTTCACCTCGCCCTGGGGGGTGAGCATGATGTTGGCGGGCTTGACGTCGCGGTGCACCAGCCCGGCGGCGTGGGCGAAGGACAGGGCCCCGGCCACCTGGGCCGCCACCTCCGCGGCCCGCTCCGGGTGAAGCCGGCCCTCGGATGCCAGGACCTCGGCCAGGGTCCGCCCGGCCACGTACTCCATGACGATGTAGTGCACGGCGTCGTCCGAGCCGGTGTCGTACACCCCCACCACGCCGGGGTGGTTGAGCCGGGCCGCGGCCTGGGCCTCCCGCCGGAACCGCTGCACGAAGGCCTCGTCCCGGGCGTATTGGGGGGCCAGCACCTTGATGGCCACGGTCCGCCCCAGCACGGAGTCGGTGCCCCGGTACACCTGGGCCATGCCGCCCTGCCCGAGGAGGCCCTCGATGCGGTAGCGCTCGGAGAGAAGACTCCCCTCGAGTGTGTGGATCATCCAATCAAAGTGCTTACCCAGGAAGGGAGTCCTCCCAACGCCGAGCCGGCCCTCGGGGGCCGGATTCGGTGCCCGAAAAGGGGCACCTACCTGCGGGTTTCGCTTTCGAGCATCCGCCGCAGCACCATCCGCAGGATCCCCCCGTGCCGGTAGTACTCGACCTCGATGGGGCCGTCGATCCGGACCACAGCCCGGAACGACGTCGTCGACCCGTCCTCGCGCCGCACGGCCACGGTGACCTCCTGGAGGGGCTCCAGCCCCCCTGCCGGCCCGCGGACGTCGTACACCTCCCGGCCGGTCAGCCCGAGCGACGCCGCGCTCTCGCCGGGCAGGAACTGGAGCGGCAGCACGCCCGTCCCCACGAGGTTGCTCCGGTGGATCCGCTCGAAGCTCTCCGCGATGACGGCCCGCACCCCCAGGAGCGAGGGGCCCTTGGCCGCCCAGTCCCGGGAGCTGCCGGACCCGTACTCCTTGCCCGCCAGCACGATCAGCGGCACGCCCTCGGCCCGGTAGCGTTCCGCGGCGTCGAAGACGGTCATCACCTCGCCGTCGGGCAGGTGGGTCGTCCACGGCCCTTCCGTGCCCGGCGCCTGCTCGTTTCGGAGCCGGACGTTCGCGAACGTCCCCCGCATCATCACCTCGTGGTTCCCGCGCCGCGAGCCGTAGCTGTTGAACTCCGCCGGCGGCACGCCGTGCTCCTGGAGCCATCGCCCGGCCGGCGAGTCCGCCTTGATCGAGCCGGCCGGCGATACGTGGTCGGTGGTGATGGAGTCCCCGACCTTCTCCAGCACCCGGGCGCCCACGATGTCCTCGGGTTTCCCAACCGGCTCGTCGATGCCCTCGAAGAACGGCGGCTCGCGGACGTAGGTGGACGAGGGGTCCCACTCGTACATGGAACCGGTCGGCGACGACAGGGCGGCCCACCGCTCGTCCCCCTGGAAGATCCGGCCGTACTCCTCCTCGAACTGGTCGGGCGTGATGGCCGAGGACATGGCCTGGCGGACCTCCTCGGCCGTGGGCCACAGGTCCCGCAGGAACACCGGGTCGCCTTCCGGCGTGTGGCCGAGCGGGTCGGCCGCCAGGTCCGTGTGCACCGTCCCCGCCAGCGCGTACGCCACCACGAGCGGCGGCGAGGCCAGATAGGAGGCCCGGACCTGGGGGTGGATGCGACCCTCGAAGTTCCGGTTCCCCGACAGGACGGCGGCCACGACCAGGGAGCGCTCGTCGACCTCGCGCCCGACGTCCTCGAGCAGCGGCCCCGAGTTCCCGATGCACGTCGTGCAGCCGTATCCGACGAGCTCGAACCCCAGCTTGTCCAGGTAGGGCTGGAGGCCGGCCCGGTCCAGGTAGTCGGTGACCACCCGCGACCCGGGTGCCAGGCTGGTCTTGACCCACGGCCTCACCGCGAGCCCCGCCTCGACGGCGCGCCGCGCCACCAGGGCGGCGGCCACCATGACCGAGGGGTTCGACGTGTTCGTGCAGCTGGTGATGGCCGCGATCACGACCGAGCCGTGGTCCAGCCGGTCGGTGGCGGGGTCGGAGCCGTCGAGCTGGTCGCCGAACGCGGCGGTGAACGACTCCCAGCTGCGCGGCAGCGCCACCCGGTCCTGCGGGCGCTTGGGGCCGGCCACGCTGGGCTCCACGGCGGACAGGTCGAGATCGAGCGTCTCGCTGAACACAGGGTCGGGGTCCAGGTCCCTCCGGAACAGGCCCTGCTCCTTCGTGTAGCGCTCGACGAGGTCGACCAGGTCGGCGCGGCCGGTCCGTCCCAGGTAGCCGAGGGTCTGGTGGTCGACCGGGAACAGCGCCGCCGTGGCGCCGTACTCCGGGCACATGTTCGACAGCGTCGCCCGGTCCTCGACGGTCAGCGTGGAGAGCCCGGCCCCGAAGAACTCGACGAACTTCCCCACCACGCCGTGCGCACGGAGCATCTGGGTGAGCGTCAGGACGAGGTCGGTCGCCGTGGTCCCCGCCGGCAGCGCGCCGGTCATCCGGACGCCCAACACGACCGGCGCCGGCATGAACAGCGGCTGGCCCAGCATGCACCCCTCGGCCTCGATCCCCCCGACGCCCCACCCGAGGACGCCGAGGCCGTTGATCATCGTGGTGTGCGAGTCGGTCCCTACCAGCGTGTCGGGGAACGCCACGCCGTCCGCCACCTGGACCACCCGGCCCAGGTGCTCCAGGTTCACCTGGTGGCAGATGCCCATGCCGGGCGGCACCACCCGGAACCCGGCGAAGGCCTGCTCGGCCCAGCGCAGGAACGCGTAGCGCTCCTGGTTCCGGCGGTACTCCCACTCCACGTTGGACAGGAACGCGTCCGAGCGTCCGAACACGTCGACCTGGACCGAGTGGTCGATGATCAGGTCCACGGGCACGAGCGGGTTGACGCGCGCGGGGTCGCCGCCGGCGCGCGCCATCGCGGATCGCATGGCCGCGAGGTCGACCACCGCGGGGACCCCGGTGAAGTCCTGCATCAGGATTCGGGCCGGCATGAAGGCCACGCCGGCGTCGGATGGCTCGGGCCACCGGGCCAGCGCCAGGACGTCGTCCCGGCCGACCTCGCCGCCCGCCGAGCGGCGAAGGAGGTTCTCCGCCAGGACCTTGATGGTGTGGGGAAGACCGGCCAGGTCCGCCCCGGTCTCGGAAGCCAGGCGGTCGAGGCGGAACACCCGGACCGGCCCGCCGGCCGTGTCGAGCTGCGTGATCGGTTCATGGGGAGCGCTCATGCCGCACAGTGTGCCACCGGCGCCGGGGAGTCCGGCCGCCCGTTGCGACGGCATCGCCGAATTGCGTCACACTCGGGATGGAGGTGATCGACCATGCGGAAGATGTTCTTCCTGGTCCTGGCGCTCGTCACGGTCGTGGGCCTGATCTCCTGGGCCAAGTCCCGGTCGGGGCGCGAAGCCGGAGCCTGAGCCCCCGAACCGGCCGTCCGCGCTCCTCTACGCCGTCGCGCGTAGCCCCCGTACGGAACCCGGGCGATGCGCTCCTCCAAGCGCGTGAGGTATTCCACGCAGGAACGGGCGGAGGGGCCTTCCCTCCGCGTGGAGCACCCCTGACGGGGGAGGGCCGGGCAGCTGAGGGACGGCCGGATCGATCGTCGTCCACACGCGGGGCGGCGGATGGCGTTCGCGCTGACCGCCGTCCTCGCGTTGTCCGCCCTGCCCGGCGTGCGCGGGGCCGGCGCCGCCGCTCGGGGGGCGCCGCCCCCGCCACCCGAGCTGTCCGGGGTGGCCACCGCGAACACGGGGTCCGACCACCTGCGCTCGCTCCTCGTGCGCGTGCCGCCGGGGACGCGGGACGGCGACGTCCTCGTGCTGTTCGTGAACGCCTCGGAGGTCGTCGATCCCTCCAGCCTCGGTGGCTGGACGCGGCTCGACGGCGGGAACGCGGGAAGCTCCCTCCGGGGGTCGAGCTACGTGCGCGTCGCCTCCTCCGAGCCGCAGCTCTACACCCTGTCGTTCCCGGTCGCCGTGCTCGCCTCGGCCACGATGCTCGACTACCGGGACGTGGACTCCTCGGACCCGGTCTCCGCCCACGGCGTGGTGACGCAGTCCTCCTACGGGACCACGCTCCAGTCCGCCCCCCTCACCGGGGTGGGCACGAACGACATCGTCGTCGCGGCGTTCCAGGCGCGCGGCGTGCCCGACGGCCCCTTCCGGCTGACTCCGTCCCAGGACGGGTGGATCCAGCGCTCGCAGCACACCACGATCAGCGCGAACAACCCCGACGTGGGGGCGAGCGTGGTGGAGAAGTTCGCCGGGACCGACCCGCCGAGCGCGCGCGCGAACGTCCAGGTCACGTACGTGGCCACGGCGGTGGCCCTCCGGGGCGCGGACTCCAACCTGGTGGACGAGGTGCACTACACGCTCACCGGGCCCAGGTCGGTGGCGTTTGACTGGCGCGGCGACGTGGGCGAGATCCGGTTCGGCCGGACCTCCGCCTACGGACGGACCGTGAGCGCGTCGCCCGCGGACCCCACCCCCTTATCCTCGGACGGCCCGTTCTGGGAGGCCCGGCTGCGGGGCCTCCTCCCGGGAACCACCTACCACTACTCCATCGGGGGCTCACCAGACCGGACGTTCACGACAGCCCCGACCGGTCCCTTCCGCTTCGACGTGACCGCCGACGTGGGCGACTCCCGCACGTACCCCCAGGTGGTCCAGATCGAGGAGCAGATCGAGGCCGACCAGCCCGCCCTCGTGCTCCTGCCGGGCGACCTGACCTACGGCGACTCCCACGGGCAGGAGGCGGTCGACCAGCACTTCGACGACGTCATGGTGTGGAGCTCGACGGCCGCCTACATGCCCGCGTGGGGCAACCATGAGTGGGAGACCGGCGGGTTGGACGACTTCCGCAACTACAAGGGCCGCTTCGCCATCCCCCACCCCCACGCCTCGCCGGGCGCGCCCGGGAAGGGGTGCTGCGGCGAGGACTGGGGATGGTTCGACGCCGGGGGCGTGCGGTTCATCTCGTACCCGGAACCGTCCCCGGGGGCGTGGGCGGACTGGGCGTGGCGGGCCAGCCGCATCATGGCCCGCGCGCAATCGAAAGAGGCGATCCACTTCATCGTCACTTTCGGGCACCGGCCCGCGTATTCGACAGGTGAGCACGGGGGAACCGACGAGCTCGCCGCCATCCTGGACGCGCTGGGAGACCGATACTCGAAGTACGCGCTGAACTTCAACGGGCACTCGCACGACTACGAGCGCTTCACGCCCATCCACGGCGTGACCCACGTCACCGCGTCGGGCGGGGGGGCCGGGCTGGAGAACGAGTGGGGGCCTGCCGATCCCGCCTCCGCGTTCCGCATGAGCCATCTCGAGCACGTCCGGGTGGACGTGACGGCGACCTCGATGCGGATCGAGGCGGTGTGCGGCCCGCCGTCGACCCTCGACCTCCTCACGTGTGACGCCGGCGAGGTCGTCGACTCGGTCACCATCGAGGCGCCCTTCGTCGGCGGCGGGCGGGGACGGATCGCCGCCCGCCGGGCGCAGGTGCGGCTGGAGCGAGCCATCCTGTCCGTCCCGGTGCGCATCCCGGGCCACCTGCACCGCCGGCGGCCGCAGCCGGCCTCGAGGCCGGGGGAACCGCTCCTGCGGTGCACGCTGCCGGTGAACGTTTGACCTGGCTGCTGCTGGGGACCCGCGTGGGGCTGGCCGGCGTGTTCGCCGTGGCCGCCGCGTCGAAGGCGGCGCGGCCGGCGACGATCGTGGGGGCGCTCCGGGCCGCCGGCGTCCGGCGGGCCGCGCCCCTGGGGGCCGCCGTCGCGGTGACCGAAGGCGTCCTGGCCGTGGCCCTGCTCGGTGCGAGCGGCCGCGCGCTCGCGGCGACCCTGGCCGGCAGCGCCGTGGTCCTGGCCTCGTTCCTGGCCTGGAACCTGCGGGCATCTGCGCGGCAGGGCGAGGCCGTCCCGTGCGGGTGCTTCGGGGCACGAACCGCCCCGGGGCCCGCCCACGCGGCCCGGACGGCCGCGCTGGCCTCGGCCGCGCTGGCCGGCGCCCTGGCCGCCGGGACCGCCCCCGCCGGGCAGGCCCCCGTATGGGCGGCCGGGGCCGTCGCGTTCCTCGGCGTCGCCTGGGCCGTCCGCCTCCTGGCGGAGGGACGACCGGTTCCGCCCCGCCTGGCCGAGGAGCACGGCCACACCCGCCGGCAGTTCCTCCTGCGAGCGGCCACGGGCCTGGCAGTCGTCGCCTTCGGTGGGACGTGGCTGGCCCGCGAGATCGCCCACTCCCGCCGGCCCGCCGTCACCTTGGCGGTCACCGACGGCACGGCCGTGCTGTCCCCGCCCGAGGTCGCGAAGCCCGGCTACCTCAAGGCCATCCGCCCCCCGCCGTTCGCCACGACCGTCACCCGGATCGTGGGGGATCCCGCCTCGGCGATCCGGTTCCCCGGCGCCGCGGCGGGGCAGTGGGGTTCGGACGCCCGCCACCACTACAGCGACGACCAGCCCTGGAACGCCGACCAGACGCTCATCGCCATCCAGAACTACGGCGACGGCACCCCGTCGAACGTCTACCTCGACGGAGAGACGTACCGCCCACGGCTGCCGCAGTGCCCCACCTACGAGGTCCGCGACGATCGGTGGCATCCCGTGCTGCCCACGGTCCGGGTGAACGCCGGCGGCAACCTGCTCGAGTGGTTCGACGTCGCGGCGTGCCGGCAGGTCCGCTCGTGGACCCTACTGGAGGGCGTCGAGGACCTCGGCCTGACCGACGGAAACCTGACCATGGACGGCCGGTTCGTGGTCCTCGGGAACCAGCGGAGCATGTTCGCCCTGGACATGGACCCGCAGCCGCCGCACGATCCCTACCCGAGCAACCGGGTCGGCCCGCCCGTGGACATCACCTACGGCGGCTTCGAGATCGACTTCGTATCGATATCGCCGTCCGGCCGGTACGCGGTCGTCCACTACCGGGGCGACCACGACCGGGTGTTCGACATCGACCCCGACACGCTGGCGATGGCTCCCCGGGCCATGCCGGCGGACACCCCCCGGTGCGCCGGGACGGCCGCGGACGGGTTCGTGTACGACCTCGGCCACCCCGACCTCGCGCTCGACCCCTTCGACGAGGACGAGGACGTGATCGTGGGGCAGGAGCACTGCGGCCGGATCGGGGAGACGGTGAACGGGACACGCATGGGGGGCGTGGTGAAGGTGCGCCTGCGGGACGGGAAGGTGACGTCGCTCACGGACCCCGAGAACGAGGCGTACCCGTACCACGTGTCCACCCGGAACACGAAGCGCCCGGGGTTGGCGTACGTCACCTACTACGAGGGCGAGGACGGACGGCGGTTCGACCAGGAGATCATGGCGGTCCGGCTCGACGGCAGCGGCGCGGTCGAGCGGTGGGCGCACCACCACAGCGACACGAAGGACTGCTACCGGTGCGAGCCCCACGCGGTGCCGTCGCCCGACGGCCTGAGGCTGATCTTCGCCAGCTCGTGGAGCCTGGACTGCGCCGGCCGCTGCGGTGCCCAGTCCGTCCCCCAGGCCTACGTCGTCGACGCGCGCGCCGTCTGAGGCGGAGGCCCTCCCTCACCCCCCGGTTTCGCGGTCCTGGTGCCACACGGCGCTGGCCAGCCGTCGCACCCCGGCATGGTCCAGGACGGTGGGCGACGGGGTCCCCCTCTCCCGGTAGACGCTGGGCGGCATGCCGTACCGCCGGGCGAACCGGTGGGAGAAATGGTACAGGTCGGCGAAGCCGCACTGGTGGGCGATCGAGCCGATCGTCATGTCCGTGCGGGTCAACAGCGTCTCCGCCCGCGAACAGCGGAGTCCCTCCATCCCGGCGGCGGCGCTGACCGCGAACTCGGCCTGGAACAGCCGGTTGAGATAGCTGCGTGACACCCGGGCGACGGACGCGAGCTGCTGTTCATCAAGTCCGAGGGCAAGCCCGGCCAGGCCTGGCACCAGGACGAGACGCACATCCCCACGCGCGACCGGTCGCTCACCGCCGTCTGGATCGCGCTCGACGACGCCACGGTCGAGAACGGCTGCCTGTGGGTCATCCCGGGCTCACACCGGGCCGGCGTGCTCTACCCGGACCGGGAGCAGCACGACACCCGGTTCGACTGCACCAGGGAGGCCTACGGGTTCCACTACCGCGAGGAGGAGGCGGGCCCTGGTGAACCACTACATGAGCGCGGAGTCCCTCCTGCCGTGGTTCCCTCCCCGTGACCGCGAGCCCATGGGGACCACCGACCATCGAGACATCCTGCTCGTGGCCGGCGAGGACCCCTACGCCTTCAGGGGCACGGCCGACCTCATGCGTCCTCACATCCGGCCGGACGGCGAGGGAGGGTGCATCCGCTAGGGCGGCGTCAGCAGCCCCAGGTAGTGCGTGTTCAGCACCGGGATCGCCTCGAGCAGGGGGAACCCCAGCGGGGCCAGGTTCCCCAGGCGGCGGGCCAGCGGTGGCACGACGGTCTCCCGGCGGAGCTCCTGGCGGTACCCCGGGAACAGCTCCGCGATCCGGCGCCTGGTCATGGGCCGGATGTGCCGGTTGTACGGGATGGGGTACCGGAGGTCGAACCACACCACCGCCCCGCGGGGGGCCAGGACGCCGTGGACGCTCCGGGCCACGTTGCGGGCCATCGCCGGGTCCGGGATCGACGACATCACGGTGAACATGGCCACCAGGTCGAACGATCCCGGCAGGAAGTCCAGATGCTCCGCGTTCGCCTCCAGGAACGTGATGTCGGGATGGTTCCGGCGGGCCGCCTCGATGCGGTTGGCCATGAGATCCACCCCGACCAGGTTGTCGCTGGGGATCCCCAGGTCCCGGAACCAGTCCAGCAGCCATCCCTCGCCGCACCCCACGTCCAGGATCCGGAGGTCGTCGAGGCGATGGAAGCGCCGCGCCAGGACGCCGTGCAGGCGGGCCATGCGCCGGGACCGGGACAGCGCGGTGCCGGGATTCGTCGGGTCGCGGCGGCGGCGCCACGGCGCCGTCCGCTCCATCTCCTCGTACTCTCGCCCCAGGCGGAGCGGCTCGCCGCTCGAGGCCCGCAGGGCGCGTTCCCCTTCGGGCGGCGAGCGGCCCGCGGGGACCCTAGCCATGGTCGAGCTCGTCGAGCGCCCTGGCCAGGAGTTCTTCGGGGGCCGTGCCGTACAGGTCCGCCAGCGCGCAGAAGCGCTCGACCGAGATCGACCGCTGGCCGTGCTCGTACCCGGCCACCGTGGTGGGGGCGAAGCGCCGTCCCGACCACATCGCGACGTCCCTCAGCTTCAGCCCACGCTCCCTTCGCGCGCTCCGCAGGGCCGTCCCCAGCGAGCGCAGGAACTCCGACACCACCCCCCCTTCCCGATCGGTGCCGGGCCGATGGTGGCACCGTGGCGAGCCGCGAGCCTGCGTCATGGTGAGGGTCTTTCCTCAGCCGCACGTGCGACCGGACGGGCCCCCCTTCCCGGTCGGAG
>WNGA01001939.1_pt1 | contig 31638 bp, 28 predicted proteins | sample 5400061 | NCBI WGS metagenome assembly WNGA01 (sample SAMN13153366, study PRJNA577476) | soil metagenome | isolation source: 100 cm soil or saprolite under grassland replicate 2 | place: USA:California | collected 2016-06-15 | reverse complement strand
CGACCGCTACCACACCCCGTTCGTCGGCAGGTGGGCCTGAACCACGAGTCCAAAGTCGAAGGTCGAAAGCCTAAAGTCAAAAGTCGGAAGTCCCACGTCGAAGGTTGACACTCTGGATCTGGACCTTGACCTTCGACCCTTGACCTTTGACTTTCGACTTCGGCTTTTTGACTTTAGAGTTCCCGCTCCGCCAGGATTCGGTCGGCGACGGCTTCTCCGAGCAGGGCGCTGTAGTTCTGGCCGCGATCGTGTGGGTAGACGTGTCCCATGTTGGCCAGCCAGAGGCCCTTGAGCGGGGTGCGGTGGGGCGGTAGGCCATCACGGTAGCCGACCCTCACGATCGGCTGGGCAAACGGCGCCTTGAACACATGGGCTCCCAACACCCAGCCGCGCTCGAACCTGGGGTTGATCCGCGACAGGTGGGGCAGAAAGCGCTCGAGCACGGCTTCGTCGGAAAGGGTGAAAAGCTCGTCGTCGGGCGGAAGGTAGTTGCCCAGATAGACGAGGTGGTGGCCGCCGTAGTCCTCGGCCGGTAGCCAGTTCGTGTGCTCGACCAGCGCGAGGAACGGGTAGTCCGGATCGGTGATGCTGACCCAGTAGGCCCACTGCAGGGGACGGCCGAGCTCGAGCACGACGCAGTGGGCCGTATAGTGGTCGCCGCTCTTGGAAAACTGGGTCACGTAGTCGTCCGGCAGGCCGCGCGTCAAGCGTAGAAAGAGACGAGCCGGGAGCGAGCAGAGCACCGCGTCGAAGCTCTCACCCCCGCCCGGCGTCTCGAGGTAGAGCTTGTCGCCGCGCTGCTCGATCGAGCTTATCGGACAGCTCAGCTCGAGTCGGCCGCCGCGCGCGCGAAGCTCGTCGGCGAGCGCTTCGTAGAAGAGCTGAAAGCCCCCGCGCAGATAGCCCAGCCGCGGGGTGCGGTCGTGGACCCTGGCCCAGAACCAGGGCATCGCGATCCGATCCGCCTCGCGCCCGAACTTGCCCGCCAGCAGCGGCTCCCAGACGACTCGGTAGGCTTCCTCACCCATCCAGCGACGCAGCCAGTCGGCGGCCGTCTGACCCTCCAGTCGCTCCGGGTCCCGGATCGCCTTGAGGATAGCGATGCCCAGGCCGAGACGTATCCGGGCCAGGAACGAGAGCGGCGAGTATTGGAGCACGGCCAGCGCGCCGTCCAGGCGGTGGATCTGGCCCTCGCGCAGGTTGGCGGTGGCGGGACTGCCCCAGACGAGCCGGCCGCCCAGGCCCAGCTCGTCGAGCAGGGAGATCATTCGGCGGTCGGTCTGGAAGAGGTGGTGGTAGAACTTCTCGAACCAGCTCGGGCCGACCTTGAAGCCGACCACGAGTCCGCCGGGCTGCGGCTCGCGCTCGAAAACGGTGACTCGGGCGCCACCCCGCGCGAGCCGCCGCGCGCCGGCCAACCCCAGCGCCCCCGCCCCAATCACCGCCACGTCTGCCACGGCTGCCTCGCCTACCGGTTTACGCCCGATAGGATAACGGACCGACCGCCGCGCACCTCGATCTTGTTGACAGTTGCGTCAGGTCGGAGTACGCTCGGATTAGAGACTGCACCTGGCGGCTTCGTGCGTTGGGCCGCGGCGCGGACGACGAGGCGGCCGAAGGTACGGGCGCACCTGCTGGCTCGCGTCAGGCGTCCCGACTGCTAGCTCACGCTCTAGCGGAGGACCCCCATGAAACGCATCGCCCCCCACCTGTTGCTCGCGTCGTCGTTGTTGCTGGTCGCCTGCGGGCAGGGCGCCCAGCCAGCCGCCCCGGCCGCACCGAAGCCAACCGAGGCCGCCAAGCCGGCCGCCACCGCGGCGCCGGCCGCCAAGCCGGCCGAGGCGCCAAAGCCCGCCGCTGAAGGGCCGCTCGTCTTCTTCTCCACCCAGTTCAAGCCGGTCGAAGAGGCGGAGAAGATGCGTCAGGTGATCCTGAAGGATGCTCCGGTCAAGGTCGATTTCATCCCGGAAGACGCGGGCCCGTTCAACGACCGCCTGATCGCCGAGCAGAAGGCGGGGCGCGTGACGGTGAGCCTGGTGGGCGGCCTGCACGGCGACTTCGCGCCGTTCGTGCAGGCGAACCAGATGGAGGACCTCAGCGCGCAGGTGACCAAGCTGGCCGACCGCGGGTTTCCGGGCCCGTTCGTCGAGTTGAGCCGAATGGGGACCAAGGACAAGAACTACTACGTCCCCTGGATGCAGGCCACGTACGTGCTGGCCGTCAACAAGAAGGCGCTTCAGTACCTGCCGCAAGGCGCCGACGTCAACGCCCTCACGTACGCCCAGTTGGCGCAATGGGGGGCCGACATCCAGAAGGCGACCAACCAGCGCAGGCTCGGCCTGCCCGGCGGCCCCAAGGGCCTGCTGCACCGCTTCTTTCAGGGCTATCTGTACCCGTCGTACACGGGCTCAGCCGGCGTAGTTGGGTTCAAGAGCCCGGAGGCCGTCACGATGTGGCAGGAGTTCAAGCAGCTCTGGGAGGCCTCCAACCCACAGTCGACCAACTACGAGTTCATGCAGGAGCCGCTGCTGGCCGAAGAGGTCTGGGTAGCCTGGGACCACACGGCGCGGCTGATCAACGCCGTCAAGGACCGCCCGAACGACTTCGTGCTGGTGCCCGCCCCGGCCGGCCCAAAGGGGCGCGGCTTCATGCCGGTGATCGCCGGATTTGGGATCCCGAAGGGCGCGCCTAATCGAGCCGGCGCGGAGCAGTTGGTCGAATTCCTGACCCAGCCGAAGCAGCAGGTCGCTACGCTGCGTGAGCTGGCGTTCTTCCCGGCCACCAACGCGCAGACCCCCGAGGACCTGCCGGCCGGCGTGCGGCTGGAGGCCGACGCGGTCGCCAAGCAGACAACCGCCAAGGACGCGCTGCCCTCGCTCCTGCCGATCGGCCTGGGCGCCAAGGGAGGCGAGTTCAACAAGGTCTACCTGGACACCTTCACCCGAATCGCGCTCAAGAACGAGCCGATCCAGCAGGTCCTGGACGAGCAGGCGAAGGTGTTGCAGGGCATCATGGACGAGACCAAGGCGGGCTGCTGGCCACCCGATCCCCCGAGCGACGGCCCGTGCAAGGTGAAATAGCCGTTCGTAGACGGCGTCCCATCGCGCCATACCTGCTGCTCCTGCCGACGGCCGCCTTCATGGTGCTGTTCTTCGCGTGGCCCATGGTCCAGGGCCTGGTGCTGGCCATCCAGGACGCGGAGGGCGGGATGAGCGCGGAGCCGCTGCGGCGGATGGTGACCGACACCGCGTTCCGCGAGGCCGTCCGTAACACGCTGGCCATCACCGCCGTCGTGGTCCCTGCCCAGGTCGTCCTGGCCCTGGCGATGGCGCTGCTGCTGATGGCCGGCCTGCGCGGGTCCGGCCTCTTTCTGTACGCCTGGGCGATCCCGCTGGGGATATCCGACCTGGCCGCCGGACTGGTCTGGCTGTCGATCTTCACGGATCGTGGATATCTGAACTCGCTGCTGGTGGGGCTCGGCCTGAGCGAGACCGGGTTCCAGTTTCTCAGCTACGAGCACCCGCTCAGCCTGTTCCTGGCGGTCGCGGTGGCTGAGACGTGGCGCGCGACCGCGCTGGTGATGGTCATCCTGGTGGCTGGGCTGCAAGTGATTCCGAAGGAGTACGCGGAAGCGGCCGAGGTGTTTGGGGCCACCGTCTGGCAGCGGGTCCGCCACGTAACCCTCCCGCTGCTGCGGCCCAGCCTCCAGGTGGCGTTGATCATCCGCACCATCCTCGCGTTCCAGGTCTTCGCCGTGGTGATCGCGCTGAGTGGGCGGAACCTGCCCGTCCTGGCGGGCGAGGCATATAACTGGTACGGCGGGTATCGCAACCCGAACGTCGCGGCCGCCTATGCGCTGCTCATCATGCTCTTCTCACTGCTCAACACGGGCATCTACCTGCGGGCCCTTCGCGTCCGCGACGAACAGGCGGGTGTCGCGTGAGCACCGCCGCCGTGACGACTCCGGCCGCGGTCCCGGAGGTCGCCGCGACCTTCATCCCACGCCGACGTGGCGTCGCCTGGTCGCTGTACGTTTTGGCAGGGCTGCTAACGGCCTTTCTGCTGTTCCCGATCTATCTCATCACGATCGCGGCCCTTAGCCCGCGAGCGGCCCTGTTCGGATTCCCGAAGGCGCTGGTGCCGACCGAGTTGTCCCTCGAGACAATGCTGTTCTTCCTCGGCTCGCGGGGTGTGACCGCGGCGGCCTGGAACAGCGTCGTGGTTGGGGCCATAACCCTGGCGCTCTCGCTCGCGATCGGCGCCCCGGCGGGCTACGCGCTGGCTCGCTTCGCGTTTCGCGGCCGCGACGCGTTCAAGGTCCTGATCCTGGCGACGCGGGCCTTCCCGATCGTCATCCTGTCGATCCCGCTGGCCGTGAGCTTCATCCAGTGGGGCCTGTACGACTCGCTGCTCGGCGTGGCGCTGGTCCACACGGCGCTGGCGCTGCCCACCACGGTCTTGATCACCAGCAGTATCTTCGTGGCCGTCCCGCGCGACCTGGAGGAGGCAGCGCTCACGCTCGGCTGCACGCCAGTCGGGGCGTTCTGTCGGGTGGCGCTGCCGCTGGCGCTGCCGGGTCTGGCGGCCTCGAGCATCTTTACGTTCGTGCTGTCCTGGAACGAGGTCTTCGCCGCCACCATCCTGACTGTCTCGAATCGGACCCTGCCGGCCCAGGTCTTCGCGGCGCTGAACGACTCGCCGCTGCCCTTCCGCTTCGCCGGTGGATTCGCGTTGATCGCGCCCTCGCTGGTCTTCATCTTCTTCATCCGCCGCTACCTGTTCAACATGTGGGGGCGAGTGGTCAGGTGAAGGAATGAGGAATGAGGAATGAGGAATGAGGAACGAGCAATGAGTGCGTCGCTCGTTCCTCATGCCTCGTGCCTCATTCCTGGGAGCGGAGCGAGCAGTGGCTGAGATTCTGTTGGAGGGGCTGACCAAGACGTACCCGGGCGGGAAGGTGCCCGCGGTGCAGGACGTCAGCCTGGCGGTCGGCGACCGTGAGTTTGTGGTCCTGCTCGGCCCGTCGGGATGTGGCAAGACTACCCTGCTGCGGATGATCGCCGGGCTCGAGTATCCCGACGCTGGGAACGTCGTCATCGGCGACCGTGACGTGACTGATCTGCCGCCCCGCAAGCGCGAGATCGCGATGGTCTTCCAGAGCTACGCAGTCTTCCCCCACCTGACGGTATTCGAGAACATCGCGTTCGGCCTGCGGATGCGGAGGCGGCCCGGCCCGGAGGTGAAGCAGCGTGTCGAGCGGGCGGCCGGCCTGCTGCAGCTCGATCCTCTCCTGGCCCGTTATCCAGCCCAGCTGAGCGGTGGCCAGCGGCAGCGTGTAGCGGTGGCCCGCGCGATCGTGATGGAGCCATCCGTGCTGCTGATGGACGAGCCATTGAGTAACCTGGACGCGCTGCTCCGACTGCAGTTTCGCGCCGAGCTGAAGCGGCTCCTGCAGGATGTCCAGACCACCACCGTGTACGTAACGCACGACCAGCTAGAGGCGCTCAGTCTGGGCGATCGGATCGCGGTCATGCGGGACGGGCGGATCGTCCAGGTCGGTGATCCCATGGCCGTGTACGACCAGCCCGCCAATCAGTTCGTAGGCAGCTTCATCGGCGCGCCGCCGATGAACTTCCTGCTGGGCGCCGTCAGCGCGGAGGATGGGCACTCGCGCGTAGCCATCGGCGACCAGGTCTTGCGCGGGCCAGCCGGACTGGCCGAGGCGGCCGGCGGTGAGGTGCTGGTCGGCATCCGGGCCGAGAACATCCAGGTCCGCGCCGAGCGCGACGCCTCGGCGGGCGTGCTAGTCGGCGATGCGCTGGTGGTCGAGCCGCTGGGCTCGCACTTGCTGGTGACCGCCTCGGTAGCCGGCCAGCAGCTCAAGGTCATCACCCGGACCGACTTCCCGGCCAGCCCCGGGCGCCCGATCTGGCTGCAGCCCGAGGCGGGCAAGATCCGCTGGCTGCGCCGCGCCGACGGGCTCGCCCTGCAGCTGTAAACGACCGATTTCACCGCGGAGGACGCAGAGGGACGCAGAGGTTTTTGTAAATCTCCTCCTCTGCGTTCCTCCGCGTCCTCGGCGGTGAATGGTCCTAGCCGATGAGGCTGGCCGGATCGAAGCTCGGGTCGGCCAGATCCACGCGGCGGTCGACGATGGGCGTTTGGTGTTTGATGAGCTCGGTCAGCGGGCGACGATCGCGGGCGCGATTGACCAGCAGCGCGCCGCGCAGGGCTCCACCGCGCAGGCACAGGATCGTGAATTTTCGACTCTCGAGCTCTCCGCGGAACACAAATTCCTCAACGTTGTCGAGAAAGCCGACCACGTTGATGGTCATGTTGAACAAGTCCGACCAGAAGTAGGGGACGTGTTGGAACGACGCCCGTTGGCCGGCCATGTTGGCAGCGGCCACACGGCCCTGGGCGATCGCGTTGTCCCAGTGCTCGATGTGCCGGCGTCCGCCCAGGGGATCGGGGAAGTTCGCCACGTCGCCAGCCGCGAAGACGCCGGGCGCCGACGTCTCGAGGTACTCGTCGACCACGATGCCGCCGTTTACGGCCAGACCGGCCACGACCGCCAGCTCGGTATTGAGCTGGATCCCAGCCCCGACGATGGCCATGTCCGCCTCGAAGTCGCCCGCGTCGGCGCAGACCAGCTCCAGGCGGTCCTTGCCCTCGAAGCTCGTCACGCGGGTGCGGTGATGGAAGCGGACTCCGCGAGCCTCGAAATCCGCCTGGATCAGCGCCGCCACCTCGGCCGGCATGATGGTCGGCCACATCCGATCGTCCATGTTCAGGACAGTCATCGGCAAACCCCGGGTGGCGAGTGAGGCCGCAACCTCCATGCCGATGAAGCCGGCCCCGACGACCATCGGCCGGCGCGCCTCGAACGCGGCCTCCTTGATCCGTTCGGACTCCGCTAACGTCCTGAGCTCGTAGATGCCGGGCAGCGTCTCGCCCGGGACGCCGAGTTTGCGGGGCCGCCCGCCGGTCGCGAGGAGCAGGCGGCGATAGCCGATCGTCTCGCCATCGGCCAGGAGCAACTCGCGGGCGGCGAGGTCGAGTGAGAGAGCTGGGCGCCCGAGCAGCAGGCGGATGCGGTTGGCTTGATAGAAGTCGATCGTGTGGAGCAGGACCCTCTCACGCGGCCACTCGTCGCGGAGGAACTCCTTGGAGAGCGGCGGGCGGTCGTGGGGCGGGTCCACCTCGCCAGAAACGAGCGTCACCGAGCCCCGAACGCCGAGGGCTCGCAGCGCCTCGGCGGCGGACACGCCGGCCAGCCCGCCGCCCACGATCAGAAAGTCGGTCCGCTCCACCACCGTGGCTCCGGTCAGACGTCCACGGAATCCCGCCCCCTCGGCGTCCATCCTACCACGACGAAACCATCTCAAAAGTGAAACACGCTGGTGGTGTGCCGGCCGCAGACGAGCCAAAGACACCGGCTAGAATTGGCGACAAGAAGGAGGGAGGATGATGGAGGCTCGGAAGGAGAGCGCGGAATGAGCCACCACCTCGAGATCATCCACCACGAGGGGTACGATCCGGCCCTGAACATGCCCTACGTGCCGGCGATCAAAGTGCACTCGGGCAGGACGGTTTACGTGGCCGGCGTGACGGCAGCGCCTGTCTATCACCAGCACCCGCACGTGGCGTCGGACTTCGACGCGATCCCGGCGGACCCGGCGGCGCAGGCTCGGCTGGCGATCGCGAACCTCCGCCTGGCGTTACGGGCGGCCGGCGGTGACCTGGGCGACGTCGTCCAATTGATTCGGTTCATTAGGGACCTGGGCCGCAATCAGGACGCGATCAACGCGGCCATGGCCGAGCAGCTTGGCGAGCATCGCCCCACCAGCACCACCGTCGAGGTGGTCCGCCTGGCCACGGACCCGCGGCTGGTGATCGAGCTCACCGCCGTGGCCGTCATCGACGACTGATCGGCCGGCGGGGCGATCTCCAGCCTCACGCGGGCGGTCTGCCAGTGCGTGGCTATTGAAACTCGATCGTTGCCGCCTCGAGGCCACACAGGATCTTGCCGATGGTCTCGAGGCAGCGGTCGTTGGACGGCGGCATCACCGGGCCTGCCAGCGCATCGCGATGCCAGCGCTCGAGCGGCAGCTCCTTGAGGATCCCGCGTCCGCCGGCCAGACGAATGGCCCGCTCGGTGACCATTGCCCCGGCTTCGGCGCACAGGTACTTGGCCTGGTTGATCGCCAGCGTCCTGGCCTCCGTGTCTCCCTCCATAGCTAGTCGGGCCGCCTCGCAGAGCAGGAGCCTGGCGGCGCGGACGGTGGTGGCCATCTCTGCGAGGGCGCGCTGCGTGAGCGGATGGTGGCTCATCGGCTCGCCGGCCGGCCTGAAAGACTTGGTCCTGGCGTACTCGACGATGAACTCCAGGGCGGCCTCGGCGATCCCGAGGTACGTGGCCGCGTAGCCGAGCGCGAAGCCCGAGATGTCGACCGTCAGGTATCCGCCGGGCGCGCCGACCATGTCGCGCGAGTCGACCAGGCTGTCGTATCGGATCGTATGGCTGACAGTGCCGCGCATGCCCGAGGCATCCCAGATCCCTTCGACGCTGATGCCGGGGTCGGCGCGCGGGATCATCGCGCACAGGATCCCCTCCCGCGCTGAGTCGGCGCCCTCCAGCAGACCATTGACCAGGTAGTAATCCGCCGAGCCGCCGAGAGAGCAGAAGTGCTTGACCCCGCTCACGCGGTACCCGCCGGCGGCGGGGTGGAACCTCGTCTGGAACACAAATTTCTGGCGAAAGCTCGAGCCCGGCTCGCTGCCGATCGAGGCGATCAGCTTGCCCTGCTTCACCACCTCGCCGAAGTAACGCCGCTTCTGCTCCTCGTTGGCGATGGCGTCGAGGATGGTGATGACCGTGGCGTGCATGTTGAAAGTCAGGGCGGTGGCCGGACAGGCCTTGGCCATCTCGAGCAGGCAGAGGGCGTAGGTGAGGCGGTCCACCCCGAGGCCGCCATACGCGACCGGGACGGTCAGCCCCAGCAGGCCGGCGGCGTGGAGATCCCGGTAGTTCTCGGTGGGGAAGCTGGACTCGGCGTCGTAACGAGCCGCCCGCGACGCGAAGCGCTCGCGGGACAGGAGCGCCACGCGCTCGACCACTTCGCGCTGATCAGGGGCTAGAGCCGCGGGCGGATGTATTGGCCTCCCCCCCTCTCGGAGCCGGGTGCCGCGCCGAGGTCGGCCGCGACATCCTCCGGAGCCTCAAGTGAGCGAAGAATAGCCCTGGTCGAGGGGCCTGTCAATGGGCGGGCGCGGATGCCTGTTGCTGAGCCCGATTGGCCACTGCCACGACGTGACGTGCATGTGTCGCGGCGACGCGTCATGGGTGGTGCTTCCCCTGCTCCCAGCCCCTTCGGGAATCCGGAAGGGGACGGGGCCGTTTGTGGCATGCGGCCCGCATTCCCTTGCCGGAGCTTGGCTATTCCAATAGGCTTGCGGTATGAGGGGCGTCGCGTCCGAGGACCAAAGACGTTGACGGAACGGCTGGCGCGGCTCGGCGTGCTCTCGTCCTTCTTCTCTCCCGACTTCCTGGCCACATACGAGACGTGCTCTGTCGAGACGCCGTGGGGGGCGGCGGAGGTGGATCTAACGCAGGTGGACGGCGAGGGGGTCGCCTGCATCTGGCGCTATGGCCACGACCTGGCGCTCCCAAGCCACCGCATCAACTTCCGGGCGAACCTCTGGGCGCTGCGATCGCTGGGGGTCGAGCGGCTCGTCTCGCAGAACGCGATCGGCTCCTGCAATCCGGACCTGGTACCCGGCGCGGTCGTCATCAGCCATGACTTCATCGACTTCACCCACGGCCGCCCCCATAGTTTCTTCGACGACGCGCAGGCCTGGGTCCGTGTCGACCTGACCGAGCCATTCTGCGGCGAGATGCGGCAGGCCTTGATCCAGGCGGCGAGTCCGTTGTTCGATCACCTGGCCGAGCGCGGCGTATTCATCTGCGTGGAAGGGCCACGGTTCGAGACACCCGCCGAAATCGGGATGTTCCGCCAATGGGGTGCCGACATCATCGGCACCCCGCTCGTGCCCGAGGTGGTGCTGGCGCGCGAGGCGGAGATCTGCTTCGCCTCGATCGCTCCGATCATCAACTTCGGCGCGGGCCTGGCGGCCGCAGTCCAACACACCGGCCCCGGCAGCATGGTCGACTTCTACTACGGATCCGGCTTCCACGACCGCGTCGAACGGGCGATTCGCGACGCCATCCGCGCGCTGCCCCCACAACGCCGCTGTGGCTGTGGTCGGGCGCTCGAGCGGGCGTTCCACGGCACGCCACCGCCGTGGTTCGAGGCTCGCCGCTAAGCCGCGCCCATGCCACGCGCCCTCGTCGAGGACCAGGTACACAGGTCGACCAGCGCGGGCGGCGCGCGGTGGTCGCGCGATCCCCGAGCCGCGGAGGCGGCGAGGTGAGCCTGCTGCTGCGGGGCGGGCTCGTGCTCGACGGAGACACGACGCGCGCCGCCGACGTGCTGGTCGAGGGCGAGCGTATCGTCGCCATCCAGGTGGACCTGTCGAAGCCAGAAGGCGCCGAAGTCTGGGAGCTGGGCGGTGATCTCGTGGTCCCCGGCCTGGTGAATGCCCACTACCACTCACCTGACAACCTCAATACGGCGCTGCCCCCGATAGCGCCGCTCGAGTTGTGGAGCCTGGCAAGCGTGCCAAGTCGGGGTGGCACCACAGAGGAGCTGCGCCTGGCGGCTGTCCTGGGCGCCGCGCAGCTCCTGCGCGGCGGCGTGACCGCGGTGGTCGACATGGTGCGCCCGACGCCCATCCTCACGCTGGAAGGGCTCGACGCCGTGGCCAGCGCCTACGCTGAGGCTGGCCTGCGCGCGGCGGTCGCTCCCGTCGTGGTCGACCTGGCGGTCGAGCAGACGCTTCCGCTAGAAGATCCGCCTGGCGCCGCGGACAGCTACGGCGCAGGGGATGGCGCGGAGCAGCTGGCGGTCGTGGAGGCCTTGTTCCACAAGTGGCACCGGCCGTCTGGGCGCATCCAAGTCCACGTCGCGCCGTCTGGTCCCCAGCGCTGCTCGGACGAGCTGTTCTCTGGCGCGGTCGAGCTTGCCCGCGGCCTGAACACGCTCCTCCACACGCACGCGCTCGAGACGGCCGCCCAGGCCGAGCAGGCACGCCGCCGCTGGGGCGCGCCCATGCTCCGCCACCTCGATCGCATCGGCGCACTGGCACCCAACACGGTCCTGGCCCACGTGGTCTGGCCCGAGCCGGACGAGATCGCACTCCTTGCTGCGTCGAGGGCGGTGGCCGTGCACAATCCAGCCAGCAACTGCGCGCTCGGCAGCGGTAGGGCGCCGCTCTCGGCCATGCTCGCCGCCGGCGTCATGGTGGCCCTCGGGACGGATGCCGCCACGTGCAACGATGGCCTCTCGATGTTCGAGGCGATGAAGCTCGCCACCATCCTCCAGCGCCCGTTCGAGCCGGACTGGGAGCGCTGGCCGACGCCGCGAGACGCCTTTCGGCTCGCCACGCAGGGCGGTGCCGCCGCACTAGGGCTGGCCGATCAGCTCGGCCGCGTCGCGCCGGGCTATCTCGCCGACCTGGTCGTTCTCGACGCGCGGGCGCCGGCGTTCGTCCCACCCAACGATATCTTGCATCAGCTCGTGATGCGCGGGGGGCCGGACCTCGTCCGCCACGTCTTCGTGGCCGGCCGCCCGGTCGTCCGCGACAGAGAACTGCTGGCGCTGGACTGGGCGGCTGTCGCGGATGCTGCGCAGGCGGCCGCAGCACGCCGCGTGCCGCCTGAAAGGCCGGATGGACGACTGGAGGCGGCCATCAGGCGCATGCTCGCCAGGATGCGGGGCACGAACGGCGCCAGGCCGGCAGTGTAATGGCTGATCGCTGGTCGCGGCCGCTCCGCCTGGTGCAGTTCCTCCTCCGCAACGCCGACGCGGAGGTCGAGTCACCGGAGCGCCTCGTCGACGCCGCCGCTGACTGGGGAGCGAATGCCGTTCTCCTCAATGCGGGCGGTTTCAGCGCCTGGTATCCCACACAGCTCGCCTACCAGCAGACCAACCCGCACCTCCAGGGCGACTTCTTCGGGACCGCCCTGGCGCAGGCCCATCGTCGGGGCCTGCGGATGATCGCGCGCATGGACGTGAGCAAGACGCACCCCGACGTGGCAGCGTCGCATCCCGATTGGCTCAGGCTCGACACCAGCGGCGCGGTGAGCACCGAGTGGGAGATGCCCGAGACTTGCTTCAGCGGCGACTACTGGCAGCGGTGCAACTTCGAGATCCTGGACGAGCTCCTCACGACCTACCCGGTCGACGGCGTCTTCTACAACATGTACCGGGTCGCCCACTGCCACTGCTCGCGCTGCCAGGACGTGCTGCGCTCTCAAGGATCCGCGGGCGTTCCCAGCGAGGCCAACCCGGCCGACCCGGCCTGGCGAGACTACGAGCTGTGGCGGCGGCGGGCTCTGGTGGGCTACACGGAGCGGGTCCGCGACTTCGTCCACGAACGGCGCCCCGACGTGGCGCTCCTCGTCTACCATCACCAGAAGGAAGGCTGGGACGTGCCCGGCATTGCGCGGGCGAGCGACCTCGTGTCGGTCACGGCGTCCCTCCCCCTGGCGGTCAATCCCGAGTCCCCGCAGCCCGCCTGGATCGGCTGGCCAGGCTACGAGGCGGCGCTGGCACGCGGGCTCAAGCCGGATCGGCCGGGTGTGGTGGTGACGACGACGTCGGCGCTGTTCGCGAGCCGCCGTGCCGCCCAGCCGCCCGACCGGCTGCAGGCTGCGCTGCTCCAGGTCGCGTTCCAGCGCGGCGGAGCCTGCCCCGCCATCCCCGGCGGGCTGCGGCAAGATGATCCGCGGGCGTTGCCGGCGATCGCCGAGGGGCTCGGCTGGTTGGCCCGGAACGAGGCCGCCTTTGAGGGATTGGAGTCGCCCGCGCGCATCGCCCTGCTGACCTCGCGCGACACCCTGGACCTATGCCCGATCCGTGGCGAGGGGGAGCTGTCGCGGCGCGAGGAGAGGGGGGTCTACCTCGCGCTCACCGGCGCCTGCTACCCCTTCGACATCGTGCCGCTCGATCACCACGGGCCCGACCTGTCGCGCTACGACGTGGGGCTGCTGCCTGACATCGCATGCCTGAGCGTGGAGGACGCGGCGGCGATCGACCGCTGGGTTGAGGCGGGTGGGACGCTCATCGCCACGTACCTGGCCGGGCAGTTTGACGAGCACGGCGAGGTGCGGCACCACAGCCCGCTGAGCTGTCTCGGACGGCCCGAGATCAGGGCCACACTCGACACGACGGGCGGCTACCTGGCGGTCAGCCAGGAAGAGCTGCGCACCGCGCTCGCAGGGACCGAGATCATCGGGGTGGAACGGGAACTCCTCGAAGTTGCGGGCGGGCCGGCTGAGCGGGACGACCTCCACCTCCTGGGGCCGGTCCGGAACAACACTCCGGAGTTCGCCCAAGTGCCCCCCAGGGTCGGGCCGCCTGGGCTGCTCGGTTGGCGCTTCGGCAAGGGACGGGGATGGTACGTGCCCTGGCGACCTGGCGTGCTCGTTAGCCAGGTCGGCCTTCGTGACCCGGCAAGTGTCCTCATCTGGCTCGTCGCGCGCACGGCCGGTCCTCCGCCGGTAAGCCTAAGCGCGCCCCAGTCGGTGGAAGCGCGATTCTGGCTCCAGCCGACCCAGAATCGGGCGGTGCTCTTCTTGCTCAACGCCGCAGCTCTCCAGACCACTCCCTTCGCGGAGGTGGTTCCCACCGGCATGATCGATCTACGCCTGCGGGTGGACGTGGCCCGTGTCCGTTCACTGACGCGTGGCCAGGAGATCCCGCACCGCCAGGAGGCAGACGGTATCCGATTTACCTTGCCCGCCCTCGAGGCGTTCGAGGCGCTGCAGTTTGACCTGGTATAGGAGGTGCCCCATGGTTCACGCCGACATCGCCGCCCAACGGTACGTAGTCTCCCGCCGACGGTTCTTGGTCGTTGTCGGGTTGGGTGCGAGCGCCTCGCTGCTGTCCGCGTGCGCCCCCGGCCCGCAGGCCCCCGCTCCCACTCCGGCGAAGGCCGCGCCGCCGACTGCGGCGCCGGCCGCCACGAAGCCTGCCCCCGCCGCCACAGCGGCCGCTGGCCTAACCACCCAGCCGGCCGCTAGGCCCGCCGCGTCCACCAAGGACACGATCGTCATCGCGCAGGGCACGGATGCCATCTCGCTCGACCCGCACAAGCACACCACCTATCCCACCCAGAACGTGCTCTGGCACATCTACGAGCCGCTAGTGATGATGGACGCTCAGGGCCGCTACCAGTCGGGCCTGGCCACCGAGTGGAAGACGCTCGACGACACAACCTGGCAGTTCAAGCTTCGGCCTAATGTGAAGTTCCACAACGGCGACGCGCTGACCGCCGAGGACGTCAAGTTCACCTTCGAGCGCGCGCTCAACCCCGATACCAAGACCCCGACGCGCGCCAACCTGACCCAGATCGAGCGCGTCGAGATGGTGGACCCGATGACGGTCAACTTCGTAACCAAGGGCCCCTACCCGGTGCTGCTCAACCGCCTCTCCGAGAACAGCTTTAGTTCCGTGATCATCCCGTCCAAGTACGTCATGAACGAGGGCGACGACATCCTCGCAAAACAACCGGTCGGGACAGGCCCGTACAAGTTCGTCTCCCACCGCAAGGACGAGCGGCTTGACATGGAGGCCAATCCGCAGTACTGGGGTGGGGCGCCGCCGATCAAGAAGGCGGTCTTCCGGCCGATCCCCGAGACGGCGGCCCGCATCGCCGAGCTGCGCAGCGGCGGGGCGGACCTGATCGTGAACGTCCCACCCGAGCAGGTGAGCAGCCTCGAGAGTGGCGGCACGAAGGTGGACACCGTTCCCAGCAACTTCACGATGTTCGTCGTGTTCAACACACTCGAGGAAGGGCCGCTTCAGCGGAAGGAGGTCCGCCAGGCCCTGAACCACGCGGTGGACGTGGACGCGATCATCAAGAACGTAATGGGCGGCCTGGCGCAGCGCATCGCGGTCTCCCTGGCACGCGAGGCCTTCGGCTACCCGAAGGACATGCAGCCCTACCCCTACGACCCTGAGAAGGCCAAACAGATGCTCGCCGCGGCCGGCTATCCCGGCGGCTTCAAGGTGCCTTTCATCTCCCGCGCCGGCCGGTACCTGAAGGACAAGGAGGTCGTCGAGGCGGTCGGCGGCTACCTGCAGAAGGTGGGGGTGGAGACGGAGCTACGCTTCGTGGAGCCTGGCGTGTGGGCCGAGCTCTCGAACCGGAAGGGACGGGAGGGGCTGAGCTACCCGGGCTGGAGCGGACCTGACGCCGAGCTGGTCTGGAGCAACATCCTTGCCACCGGGGAGCTCCAGAGCTATTTCTCCAACAAGGAGCTCGATGCCCTGCTGGAGCAAGGCCGCGGCACCCTCGACGAGAAGAAGCGGCTCGACGCGTACGACAAAGCGGCCCGGCTCATCAAGGAGGAAGCGCCGCAAATCCCGCTCTTCCAACCGCCGCTGATCTACGCGCGCAACGAGAAGCTATCCTGGACGCCGCGGGGGGACGAGATCATCAACTTGCGCGACGCCACCTTCAAGTAGCTTGTGGGTTGATCACGGGGACCTGGCTCCCCGCTGTCAGCCCCGGTGCCTTCCGTCATGGGACGCTTCCTCCTCGTTCGACTCAGCCACGCGCTGCTGGTGGTGTTCGGCGTCTCGCTGATCGCCTTTGGCCTGATGCACCTGAGTGGCGATCCGGCTGCCCTACTGCTTCCGCCCAGCGCCACGCGCCAGGACATCGAGCTGTTCCGCCGGCAGCTGGGGCTGGACCGCCCCCTGCCGGTCCAGTACCTGGACTTCTTGAGCCACGCCGCGCGAGGCGACTTCGGCCGGTCCCTCCGGCACGACCAGCCGGCCCTGGAGCTGGTCCTAGAGCGCGTTCCCGCCACCCTCGAGCTCTCGGCGGTCGCCCTCGCCCTGGCGCTGCTCATTGCCATCCCGCTGGGGATCCTCGCGGCGGTCAGGCGGGGCTCCATCTTCGACCAGGCGAGCCTCGTGCTCTCGCTAATAGGCCAGGCCTTCCCGATCTTCTGGCTCGGGATCCTGCTGATCATCGTCGTCGCCGAGAATCTCCGCTGGCTGCCGGCCAGCGGTCGCGGCGGGCCACAGCACCTCGTGCTGCCGGCGCTGGCGCTCTCGTCCTACTCCACGGCGATGATCACACGACTGCTCCGATCGAGCCTGCTCGAGGTGCTGGGCGCTGACTTCATCCGCACAGCGCGCGCCAAGGGGTTGTCCGGGCGCGCTGTACTGCTGGGCCACGCCGTCAAGAACGCGGCCCTCCCGGTCGTCACCGTCATCGGGCTCCAGATCGGTGCGCTGCTGGGCGGGGCGGTCATCACCGAAGAAGTCTTCGCGTATCCAGGGATGGGGCGGCTGGCGGTCCAAGCCATCGCTAACCGCGACTTCACCGTGGTCCAGGCGTTCGTGGTGCTCATGGCCGTCGTGATCGTCGCTATCAACCTGCTCGTCGACCTGCTGTACGCATGGCTCGATCCCAGGGTGAAAGTAGAGGCGTAGTCCTGGTCGTAACGCCCGACCGCCAGCCGTCCAGGGTGCTGGTTGCCCGGCCTCCCGCCGAGGTCACCCCGGCCGGGCGGGCCCGGGGCCGAACGGGCCTGCCACGTCGCCTCGCCAGGAACTGGGCGGGCCTCTTCGGCCTGGGCGTCCTCCTGGCGGTCGTCGTCATGGCCGTCTTGGCCCCGCTCGTCTCGCCCATGAACCCGATCGACCAGGACGTAACCGCGCGCCTGCTGTCGCCGCTCGGGTCGTCGGATCGTGGCATACACGTCCTCGGCACCGACGCACTGGGCCGCGACATCCTGAGTCGCACGATCTGGGGCGCGCGGATTTCGCTGATCGTCGGCGGCGCCTCGGTGGCAGTCGCGGGTGGGCTGGGGGTGCTCCTGGGACTCCTGGCGGGGTACGTCGGCGGTGGTTGGGGCGCGCTGATCATGCGTCTGGCGGACGTACAGCTCGCGATCCCCTTCCTGGTCCTGGCCTTGGCCGTGGTGGCGGTGGTGGGGCCCAGCCTGGGGAATCTCGTCGCCGTGCTCGGCGTGACCGGCTGGGTGCTCTACGCACGCGTGGTGCGGGCAGAGGTCCTGAGTCTGAAGGAGCGCGAGTACGTCCAGGCGGCGCGCGCGCTGGGCGCCGCAGGCGAGCGCATCCTCTTCCGCCACATCTTTCCCAACGCGGTCTCCAGCGTCATCGTCGTCGCCACCTTGCAGGTGGCGCGCATGATCCTGTTCGAGGCGAGCCTCAGTTTTCTCGGGGTGGGCGTGCCCCCGCCCGCCCCGACGTGGGGTGGCATGGTGGCTGACGGCCGCGGCTACCTGACCGTCGCGTGGTGGGTGTCCACCCTGCCCGGCCTGGCGCTGTTCCTGACAGTCCTCGGCGTCACGCTGCTGGGCGATCGCCTGCGCGACGTGCTCGATCCGCGGCTGCAGGATGTATGAGAGCAGAGCGTAGCGCTGAAATCCCCGGCCTCGTCAGGCCGAAGGCTCTTCCTTGTTGACGATGAAGTCGTCCGGGACGTCGGGGCCCCAGCAGTACAGCGCGTAGCGGGGATCCCACTCGCGGGCCTCCCACTCCTGGTCCTCGGGGATGTAGTCGATGTCGTGGAAGTATTCCGCGTAGCTGCCCCAGGGATCCTTGATGTAGTAGAAGAAGTTGCTGCCGATCGCGTGGCGGCCGAGCCCCCAGGCCGGCTGCCAGCCGCGGTCCTTCATCCACATCGCGCCCATGCCGATCTCGTCGACGCTGCCCACCTCGTAGGAGGCGTGGTGGAAGCCGCGGTGGGTGGACTTGGCGAAGGCGAGGTTGTGGTGATCGGTGGTGCAGCGCAGGAAAGCGATAACGCCCGGCACGCGATCGGAGATCTTGAAGCCCAACGTCTCGGAGTAGAAGCGGGTGGCCGCGTCCGGATCCGGGGTGAAGAAGAGCACGTGGCCGAGGCGACGGGGTGCGGCGCGGTCGAAGCTGGGCAGGTTGCGGGTGCCCGGGCGGGCCGGGTTACCGGGCGCGTTATAGATAGGCAGCGGCTCGGGCGGGAGGGCCGGCCGCGCTTCCTGGCGGACGTTGATCAGGTTGCCGTCCGGATCGTGAAACCAGATGCCGACTTGGGGCGCGTCTTTGGGCGGGTCGAGCTCCAGGACGTTGGCCCGCTTCAGCGCCTCGCGGACCGCCTCGAACTCGTCGCCGGGCGCCGCCAGGGCCACGTGGTGCAGCCGCTTGCGCGGCCCCTCGTAGAGGACCAGCTCGCCGCTACCATGGCCCGTCTTGAGCTGGATAGCGTTGCCGCGGCTATCCTTTTGCTGAAGTCCGAAGTCCCGGTAGAACGTCTCCCCGACCACCGGATCCGGCACTTCCAGCGCGTAATGGATCAACCCCTTGACTGGCATGGCAGCCTCCCTCGCCGAGTCGAAGTCGTCGCCCAGTCCGGATAACTCTAGCGCATCGCGGCGCTGCTTGTCGTGCGGCTGACGGCCGATGGGAGGGGTCGGCCCGTCTCTGGGAGTGGCGAACGACGCGCCGCCCTCGATGGCGCTCGCCGGGCGGCAGGTGTCAGACTTAGAGGGTAGGACATGGACGAGCTGGCGGCGCGATTCAATCAACTAGACGAGCTGACCCGACGGGTGGCGCGTGCGGTTGCCGAGCTTCAGGCGGCCCGCCAGGAGGCCGGCGTGCTGGAGGCGCGGCTTCGCAGCGAGCTGGAGGCGCTGGCTGATCAGCTCCAGGCGCTGCAGGTCCAGCTCGCCAATGAGACCGAACGCGCGTGGGGGCGTGCCGAGGCGACGGCGCGGCAGGCTCGCCGGGCGCGCCTGATGGGCCGAGTCCACGACGCCACGAGCCCGGACGCACCGCTGGCGGAGCGGCTAGACCCTGAGGTCTGGCGACCACTCGAGGAGTAATCGGGGTCAGGGAGAACCTAACCCCCTAGCCCCCTTCCCTAAAGGGAAGGGGGAACTGCGTTAGGCGTATGGCGGTCATGCAATGCTGGCGGAAGTTGAAGAGGCTCCCCTTCCCTTTAGGGAAGGGGGTTGGGGGGTTAGGTTGGCAAGAACGCCACGAAGCGGCAGAAGGCGGCCTCGCCCCCCATGAAGCGCCAGGGGAAGCAGCCGACCGTGACGCGCTGGTCAAGGACCCTGTCGATCTCGCCGCCGGCGTTCTCGATGTGGATGATGTCGTGCGGGAAGAGATCGTAGTGCATGACCTGGTAATCATCTTCCGGAAAGACCTCGGTGAGGGGCCGGCCCAGGTGGGCCTCGGCCTTGGCGGCGATGTCCGGCCTCACTCTGCGGATCACCGTATTCATCGGATGGTCCTGGCTGCCGGCGTCGATCGCCAGCCAACGGACCTTCCGCTGCCGCACCCAGGTCGCCAGCTCACGGGTGGGGCCGGGGTGTTTGATGAAGTAGCGGGTCTCGTCCGGCTCCTGAGGTCCACACGAGGCGGTCCAGTTGGACGGGTAGAAGCGGTGGTAGCCGGTGTGGATGACCAGGATGTCGCCTGCTTCGATTCTGCTGCCGGTGTCGCGCTCCCAGCGCTCGAAATGCTCGGGCCCGTAGATGTCGTAGTCGCCGACCCCCATCTTCTGGAGATCGACCACGCAGGCCGGGCCAACCAGGAAATCGATGGGCAGCTCGCCGATGCCCTTGGCGTTGGTGATGAAGTGATTGGGAGCGTCCAGGTGGGTGCCGACGTGCAGGGTGGAGGTGATCTCCATGCCGCCGACCCGATCGAAGGCGACCCGCTTGCGCCACTTGATGCTCGGCCCATCGTAGGTCGCGAAGCCGGGCGTGTCGATGTCCCAATCTTGAGAGAGGTCGAGGACGGTGAAGCGGGCCAGACCGCTCATTGGACTCCTCGTGGGTGGGCGATGCTGGCATGCTAGCAGACGAGTGGGTAGTGGGTAGTCGGCAGTGGGTAGCGCGTTTCACGTGAAGCATCGATCGTTCGAGCGGGCGTGAGGCAAGGGAACTCCGGAGGTTGCGGACCCAGTCGGTTTCACCGCGTGGCGCCACAAGGTAGCGCTGGCCGCCAAGTTCCAAGACGTTCACTGGTACGGTGTGCCAGCGCCCGCTCACGCGCCCGCGGACCGCCAGGGTGGTCACCAGGCCGAGTCGCATCATGAGCGGATTCAGGACTCGCCTGATCGCCAACTCGGCCCGAGGTAGCGTGTGCTGCGATCCACCTCGGCTCTCACCCGCCCCTAGTCAGAGTGGGCCGTCCCTCGGCGATAGAACGCTTCACGGCGGTCAGCGGCCACCTGGCTGACCTCAAGCCCGCTGATCCCGTAGCGCTGCAACGCGTGGCGGATGACTTCGACGCCCGCCTCAAACTCGGGCTGCACGACCTCGGTGGCCCCGGCGCGCTGGAGGCGTTCGACCTGATCAGCGGCTCCGACCCGCGCCAGGATGTCCAGCTCTGGATGCTGGGAGCGGGCGTAGCGCGTCGTCGCCTCGGTGGTCAGGACGTCGGGGGTAAGTACGGCGAGCAGCCTGGCTCGATCCACCTGGGCGTGCTCCAGCACCGCTGGATTCGCGGCATCTCCAAAGATGACCGACGTGCCACGGGCTCGTAATTCCCGCACGATGAGTGGGTTGTACTCCACCACGAGATAGCGCAAGCCGCAGTTCTCGAGTGTGTCAGCGAGCTCCCGCCCCACGCGGCCGAAGCCGCAGATCACGGTATGGTCCTGCACTCCCTCCCTGGCGTGCCTGATATCCAAGGGCTGGCCAAATCGCTTTCCGACACGCGGGAGCCGCTCCAGCCATCGAACGATAAGCGGCCCGGCAGCGAGCAGCATCGGCGTCAGCAGGATGCTGACCAGCGCTGTGGCCAGGGTTAGGGAGAGCAACGAGGGCGGGATCGCCCCGCCCTCGACGCCAACGCGTGCCAGCACGAACGAGAACTCGCCCACCTGGGCCACGCTCAGGCCCGTGAGCACGGCGACGCGCGGCGCCGGCCCCAAGAGCGGCAGGACGACGGCGACGATCACGGCCTTGCCGATGAGGACCAACGCGACGAGGATCGCGACCAAGCCGGCCTGTGCTACCAGCGCCGACGGGTCGATCAACATGCCAACGGAGACGAAGAAGAGCGCCACGAACAGGTCGCGCAGCGGCAAGACCTCAGCGACCACCTGCGCGCGGTATTCAGACTCGGCCACCACGAGGCCGGCCAGGAACGTAACGACAGCCCGGCCGACCACGTCAAGACCGCGGTTCCCAGGGCCAGGGCCACCACGCCCAGCAAGAACAACTCTCGCGAGCGCCCCAGCGCGGCGTGTCCCAATAGCCAGGGCACGACCCGCACGCCGAGCAGGTAGACGCCGAGCAAGATGCCCGCCGCTTTTACGCATGCCAGGGCCAGCTCGGGGAGCAGCCCGGCCGTGCCGCGGGCCAGGGTAGGGAGCACTACCACCATCGGGACCACCGCGATGTCCTGCACGAGCAGGATGCCGAGCGCCATCCGTCCGTGCAGGGACTGCAGCTCGCCGCGGCCCATCAGGACCTTGAGCGCGACCACTGTGCTGGAGAGCGCCAGCAGCCCTCCAAGGAAGATCCCCTGGAGTGGCGAAAGCCCGAGCAGTGGCCCCACCAGCGGCCCCAGCGCCATCGTCGCCAAGATCTGGAGCGGTCCTCCAAGCGTGACGGCCCGTCCTAAGCTTCGTAACTCCCCCAAGGAGAATTCCGTGCCCAGGGCGAACATCAAGAAGGCGACCCCGATCTCGGCCAGGACCTGGATCGCGTGGACGTCGGCAGTGGGCCCCGGCGTGAACGGGCCGATCACGACTCCGGCAGCCAGGTACCCGAGCAGAACGGGTTGCCGCAGGCGCTGGGCCAGACTGCCACCCACGAAGGCGGCTGAGACGGCGAGGACGAGGTCGAGGACGAGCCCGAGTTCTCCCATCGCTTCGGCAGGCAGGATACCCGTTCTTGGCCGCAGGTCTGTTGAAAAAGGAAGCTGGGGCAGGGGCGGCGACAGACTACACTTGGGAGGATCTCGAGGTGGCCCGGGCGGGCCACGATGGCTGGCTAAGCGGCGGGGCGCAGCCGGCAGGCGCGGCTGAGAGGTGCGTGCGATGAGCAGCGTCCGGGTTCGGTTGCTGGGCACAGGTGGAGCGGCGAACGAGTGTCGGCGACAGGCCTGTCTGCTGGTCGAGCGGGCCGACCGGGCGGACGGTCCGATCCTGCTGGACACAGGCAACGGGCTGGACGTGGTCCGGCAGCTGCTGGCAGCGGGGTGCGAGCCGCGCGAAGTGCGCCACATCTTCGTCAGCCACCGCCACGCCGACCATGTCGGAGGCCTCGATCCACTGCTGCTGTGGAGCGTGCTGCGGACCGTGCGCGAGAGCGGGGCTCCCCCCAGCCAGCCCACACGCGTGTACGCCGAGGCGCGGGTGGTCGAAGCGATCGAGCGGCTGTTCGAGGCGACCGCCACTACGACCCCAAGACTGTTCGCTGGCCAGCTCGTCTGGATCGCGCTTTCCGACGGGGTCGCCGTCGAGCTGCCGGGCGGCGGCCGCTTGACGCCGTTCCTGGTCGACCACGAGCCGCGGGAGGGCGGCGCGCTGGGCTGCGTGCTCGAGCTGGCCGGCGTCCGCCTGGCGTACAGTGGGGACACCCGACCCAGCGAGCGGCTCGTCGAGGCTGCGCGGGACGTGGAGGCGCTGTTCCACGAGTCCGGTGGCCTGGACGGGCAGGCTGAGCTAGTCCACCGCCAGGGCCACTCGACGGCCGGCGATGCCGGGCGGGCGGCGAAGGGGGCCGGGGCGCGACGCCTCATCCTGACCCACCTGCCGGACGATCGGCTGGCCCAGGCGATGCTGGCCGAGGCCCAGGCCGCGTTCGGCGGTCCCGTCGAGCTGGCCAGCGACCTGGCCGTGATCGAGCTGTAGTAGGCGAGTAGGCGAGTAGGCCAGTAGGCCGTTTGTAGCAGAGGCAGGCTAGAGTTCCCACCGCCCACTGCGCACTGGCTAATGCCACTGTCCACTGGTCTACGGGCCTACTCGCTTACTGGCCTACTGGCGTGGAGAGCGGGGCTGGCGGCAGGGGTAGTGAAGCCAGCAGCGCGCAACTTGACGGACGGCCGAAGAGGGGCTATGCTGCCGGTGTAATAGAACATACGTTCTAACAGTGGAGGTGGGGCGTGCCCCCTTCTCAGACCAACCGTTCGGGTCGTCGTGGGACTAGCCCGCGGCGCGCCCCTTCTGAGATCGAACGGCTGCTCTCGCTCGACTCGGCCGCCATCGTCGACGCCGAAGGGCTCAAGTACGAGGTGGCCTTGCTCCGCGCGGCGATCCGTCGAATCGCCACCAACGGTAACCTGGCCGACTCCGTCAAGGTACTGGCTGAGCTCCGCCATCAGGTGGAGACACTCTGCACGGCGCTCAAGACCCAGCACGCGCTCGACAGGCGAACTGCCGACGCCGTCTCCGCCGCGCTGGCTCGCATCCTCGAAGAGATCGGCGACGAGATCGGGGTACCCAAGTGAGTCTCGACCACGAACCGATCGAGCCGGGCGCCAGCGCGCTGGCCCGCGCGTTCGACCGCTGGCGGCGGGCCCGCCTGGCCGGCGCGAGCGCGCCCGCGGAGGCACCGGCAGCGGCCGCGGCAAGTCCTCCGGCCAGCTCAGGAACCGAGCCCGCGTGGTCCGCGAGCTCGGAGCACGCGCTGGCCGAGCTGGCCCGTCGTCTGGACGACAGCGGCTGCGGCTTCGGGCGGGTGAGCGCCGCCCGGCTCGATCACCTGACCCGCGCCTACGACCGTCTGGAGACCAAGCTCAACGCCATTCTGATGGCGGTGACCGGCACGTTCCTCAGTACTCTGGCTAGCTTGCTCCTGTACTACCTCCGAGGAGGCAGCCATTAACGCGAGTCCCGAGTCTCTGGTCTCTAGTCCCTGGTCCGCTGGTCCCGAGGCCGGGTTGTCGGACGACGATCAGATCTCTGGCTCCCGACCAGAGCCTAGAGACCAGAGACCAGAGACTGATCCGGTCAACCGGCTGGCCTTGGATTACCGAGCCGGGCGGACAGAGCTACTGGCGGCGATTTTTGATGCGCTGCGGCCGATCCTGACGACGGCGCTCGGGCACTACGGCGGGCGGCCGCTGCCGGCCTCGTTGGAGCCAGGCGATCTGGTCCAGCAGAGCTGGCTGATCCTGGACGCCCTGGCGCGACGCTGGAACCCCGAGGGGGGCGACTTTGGGGCCTACGTTCGGATCGCCTTTCCCTGGGAGCTGTGGCGCTACGTTCGGACACACTCGCCCGGGCGGCGTGCCCGCGCCGTGCGGGTGGACAACTTGCAGCATGACGAGCTGCTCGAACAAGCTGGCGACGAACCCGGAGTCGACGGGCGGAGCTGGGACCAGCAGCTCATCGCAGCCGAGATGCTAGATGACCTCGACCCACTCCCACGCCAGGCGCTCCTGCTGCACCTGCTCGAGGACCAGTCGTTTGCCCAGGTCGCGCACGCCCTCCAGCTTACCAGCACCGGCGCGTACCGCGAGTACCGCCGGGCGCTCGACCGCCTGCGCCTGCACGCCGGACTGGAGATCGATCAGGTGCGCGGTCCTTCGGCCGAGCCGGGCCAGCGCCGAGCGATCGAGCGCCTGGTCGAGGCGCTCCACGAAGGGACCACTCCGGACGGCCGGCTGCCCGGACGGGGCTGGGTCTGCAGGCGGACCGGCATCTCCGAGGTCCGCTACACTCGCCTCATGAGCCTGCTGGTCGACCGTGGCTGTGTCGAGGGCCGGGCTGCCCGCCGGCCGGGGCGGCTGGCCTACGCCAGCCCGGCCGAGACGCTGGCGCGAGCAGCGAGTAGTGGGTAGTGAGTAGTGAGTAGTGAGGGGTACTCGCTACTCGCTACTCGCTACTAAGTCGAGCACCTGTGTCAGATTCTCGATCCGGTGGTCGAAGCTGGTGCTGGTACCGTACTCGCCGCTCTGGTGAGCCTGCTCGACCTTGACGGCCACCATACCCAGTCCCTTCGCCGTATCCAGCTCGCCAAAGGCGCCGTCGGCGACAAACATGCACTCACGGGGCTCAACGCCGAGCGCCCGGCAGGCGTGAAGGAAGATCGCCGGATCTGGCTTGGCCACCCCCAGCTCGCACGAGAGCGCCAGGCTGTCCATCTGCGCGGCCAGCCCGATCGCATGGACAACCCGGCCGGCCTGGCACGAGCAGTTGCTGACCAGCCCGAGCCGGTAGCCGCGCCGCTTGAGATCGCCCAGCACTGGCAACGCCTGGGGGTACAACCTCACCGCGCGGACCCAGGCCTCGTTCTCACGCTCGGCTAGCTCCACGACCAGCTTCAGTGGTGGGTCCGCGCCGAGCCCACGCAGCATGTGCCGGATCTGGTCCTCCATGCTGCCGAGCTTTCCGAGCATGCGCTCCATGGCGCTGGACCGCCACACCTCAGCCCAGGCGGCCCAGTCCACATCGGCAAGCGCCGCCAACTCCCGGCGCCCTTCCTGGACCACGCCCGGGGAGAGGTACGCCAGCGTGTCGTACAGGTCGAACAGGACGGCCTTTAGCATTCGTTCAACGTTCAACGTTCAACGTTCAACGTTCAACGTTCAACTCGTCGAGGATGCGCCACAGCTCGTCGCGGACGACCGGGCCGACCTCGTGGCGCTGACCGCCTGCCAGCAGGACCCGGTCCCGCTTGGTGACGCGGCCAATCTGGCCGGCCGCGATGCCGTGGTCGCGAAGTCCGGAGATCATCCTCTCCGCGTCTGGGCAGGCGATGAGGAGGGCGCCGCTCGAGATCAAGCGGAGCGGGTCGGCTCCGAACACGCCGCACACCTGCCGCGTCTCGTCCAGGATCGGGACCGCCTCAGCCTCGACCTCATAGCCTGTGCCTGAAGCCTCGGCCAGCTCCCAGACAGCGCCGAGCAGCCCGCCCTCGGTGGGGTCGTGGAGGGCAGTCGCGCCGAGCTCCGCCGCCAGGATGCCCTCCTGCACGACGCTGATCTGGCCACTGAGCGCCTGGGCCGCCGCGATGGTGGCCGGGGCGAGCCGTTCTCGAAGGTGGTCCTCGAGATCGGTTGCCAGTATCGCGGTCCCTTCCAAGGCGGCCGACTTGGTGAGGACGAGCGCGTCATTTGGCCGCGCGCCGGCCGACGTGACGAGCCGCCCACGCTTTGCTCTGCCAACCGCGGCCATCGCGATAATCGGCGCAGTGAGGCCCGGCGCGACCTCGGTATGGCCGCCGAGCACCTCGATCCCCAGCTCCAGCGCCGCACGATGGACGTCTTCCATCATCTGGCGAACGTCGCCCTCGTCGGCGCTCGCGGGGAAGAGGAGGGTGGCCAGCACGCCGACGGGCCGAGCGCCCATCGCGGCGACGTCGTTGCAGGCGATATGCACGCCATACCAACCGGCACCCGTGCCGGCCCCCGTGATCGGGTCGCTGGTGAGGACACACACCTCGTCGCCGAACGCGACGGCGGCAGCGTCCTCGCCGAGTCGAGCGTGGACCACCACGTCGTCCCGCCGGACCCCGAGTCGACCGAGCACCAGCCTCTGCAGCGTCTCCGGATCGAGCTTGCCGGTCCTCATTCGCTTAGTACGGCGTCGGGGTACGCTCGCGGGTGGTGATTGGGCGGATATCAGACAGGGAGGTCTCGAAGAGGCTCAGGTTCTGGCCGAAGAGCAGCTCGAAGTCCTCGCTCGTGACCGCTCTGGCCAGCCGCTGGCAGTACGTCTCGCGCAGGCGGCGGACGTAGTATTCGGCGTCGTAGTCGTCCTCGAAGTGCTCGAGGAGCTTCTTGCGGCGCCCGCGGGCCTGGTAGTAGCGTACTCGCTGGCCCGGCCGCCAGTCGTCCCGCCCGGCAGCCAGCAGCACTTCGTACTGCTCCTCGCTACGGCCGCTTCTGGAGTACGCGTCTGCCGTCTTGGTGAGGATGACGCTGGTGCAGACATCCTCGACCGGCACGTGGCGAGCGCGCAAGAAGGCTATGGTATCGAGGTAAAGCTCGCGCAGGGCCGGGAAGTCGCCGGCCAGCAGAAGTGGTGCCGCCTGGCGGAGGAAGTGCTCGCCGTATCGCTCGCTCTTGCTGGAGCGGAACGAGCCGCCTACCAGACGAACGGCGCCGTCGTAGCCCTGCAGGACGTAGTTCTTTTCGGCGTAGCTGTACATCCGAGCGAAGCGGCCATCGTGCTCGATGTGGATGCCTTTCGGGAGGGTCTGGCCGATCTCCTCGATCAGCCGCCGCTCGTCCGCTTCGGTCCAACTGGCCGGCACGCTGAAAAGGACGCCGTCGGTGTCCGCCTCGATGAGCATGACGCCCCGTCGCTCGAGCTCCATGAGCATCTGGCCGAGGATCTCGCGGCCGCGGCGGGTGACCTCGCCGGCCGCGTGGAGGTCGGCGAAGAGGGCGAACGGAGCGCCAAGGCTGCCGTAGAACGAGTTGATCAACTGCTTCATGGCCCCGGAGGCGGCCGCATCCTCCAGCCCGCGGCCCGTTTCTGTCGCGTCGGGCGAGTGCCGCTTAGCTGCTGCCTTGTGGCGCAGACGCAACGTCGTCAGCTCGCGGAGCAGGGTTAGGAACACTCCGAGGCGGTCCGAGCGGGGGCCGACGCCATATGTCAGCATGATGCTCGGGTACAGCGAGGCCACGTCCGCCTTGACCACATTGTCGATCACGCCACTCGTGAACAGCTCCGTTCGCGCGCCCGGATACGACCCACCAGAGGCGTGAGGTCGAGGCAGAGCGTGGCCGCGGGAGAGGTAGGCGCGGACCAGGAGCGGCTCGATGAGCCCCTGGCCGGTGCCCGAAGTGGCGATCCGCTCGTAGGGCTTGGGGACCATCTGCGCCAGCGCAAACGGCGTCTGGAGCAGCAGCCTCGACAGCTCCGCCACCTCGAGCACGTCGTCCTGCGCGTAACGGCGGACGCGCTCCGGCTCAATTTGGAAGGTGTTCCAGATCTCGGCCCCCGGCACGTACTCGCGGCCGTCGCGCGCGAAGCCGAAGTAGCGGGCCGCCTCCTTGAGCCCTTGCTGACGCATGTCGCGGACGATGGCCCCGTACCGCCGCACGGCGTGGAGCGTGTCGATCACCTCTCGCCCGGCGATCGCCCAGCGGGTAAACGCGTCGCTTCTCTCGCCGACCTTTACGCTATCAGGATGGCTGATCGGATCGCTCCCGTCGCGGCCCAGCCCGAGCGTGAGGCCCAACACTCCCGCGCGGCGCACCAGAAACGAGATATCGAAGTCGAAGATGTTGTGGTTTTCAAGAACGTCCGGATCACGCTCGCGCACGACCTGAACGAATCGCTCGATCAGCTCACGCTCGGACCATTCGGCCGCGTCCAACAGAAGCTGGAACCCGGTGCTGTCGGCGATGCTGATCATGAAGACTCGATCTCTTGATGGATCGAGCCCGGTCGTCTCGAGGTCGAACTGCATCCGCCGCAAGTCGGCGAAGGCCATCCCTTTGAAATAGGTCCGCCCTGAGAGCGCCAGATACTGCTCGGCGGGCGAACGCAAGTAGACCGTTCCGCGCAGGTCGCCAAGCGAGCGGGCGGGAGGGGCGCCGCCACCGGCCGCCGCGGCGAGCAAGCGCGCCTCGACCTGGGGGAAACACGTCGTCAGCACCAGGTAGCGATACTCGCCAGGACCTTCCAGCGTCACCACGCCCAGGCCTGAGGACAGCTCCGGGCTGCCAGCCCACACTCGGGCTATGTCCACTGGCTCGGGCATCAGCGTGGCGAGCAGGTCCGGCTCGGCAAGCAGGAACCAGTTGGGGAAGCGGATCTCCTCGTAGACGGTGGCAGCGCCCTGGCGGCGCCAGATTCGGGCCAGGGCGTTTCGACCAGCGCTGACCGAGACGATGCCCGGTGTGGGGTCGCTTCCGAAAAGCAGGAGCGCAGGATCGAGCGGATGACTCTGCAGGACGTCCGTGTCCGCCTGAATGGCCGCTCCGGTCACCTCACCCCCGCGTCGCTTGTCATCCTGAGCGCCCCTTGTCATCCTGAGCGAAGCGAAGGATCTCATGCTCCCCAGGGTCCATCCGGCGTGGGGCCCTACGATCACCGGCCGAGCGCTCGTTCGATGTGGCCAGCCCGCATCTCTCGGGTTATAAACGGGCGCGGGGGTCGGGGGCTAGCCGACGACACTACGACCCGATCCTGGGCAACTCTGCCCTCGATTCGCCCAGCCCACAGCGGGCCGGTAGCTCGAGATAGGAGGCTCCAACTACGCCGCCGAACGCGCCGAAGGCCTTGGGGTCATCGACTGAGCCTACAATGAGCGGTGCCGCAGCCGGGGTCGCAGGGTGGCCCAATGATTGTGGCGGCGAGTGGCCCAAAGATTGTGGCGATTGGCACTCCAGGGCAACTGACGGTCTTCATCACCGTCCGCGACTCATCCTGTGACGAGTGCCGACAGGACCTGGGGCCAAGCGCTTGGATTTTCCTGGGCCCCGACCGCCGCGCAATGTGTCTTCGGTGCGCAGACCTCGACCACCTTGTTTTTCTGCCATCCGGAGATGTGGGGCTCAGCCGGCGAGCACGGCAGCACTCGACGCTAACCGCGGTTGTGGTCAGGTGGAGTCGCGCCCGCAAACGGTATGAACGACAGGGCCTCTTAGTATCGGCAGAGGCGCTCGAGCGGGCCGAAGCCGAGTGCCTCGCAGACGCCGACGCCAGAGCGCGACGCCGCGAGCGGGAGGCCGCAAGGCGGGCTAAACTGGACGCGCGGCGTGTGAACCAGTTCGCTGCCCGGATCCGCGTCCTGTTCCCCGGCTGTCCCAAGGAGACCGCGGCGCGGGTCGCGGAACACGCATGCGTTGCGGGCAGCGGCCGTGTGGGGCGGAGCGCGGCGGGAAAGGCACTCGATGAGGAGGCGGTGCGGGCGGCCGTGATTGCTCACGTCCGCCATTGGGAGACCGATTACGATGCTCTGTTGGGCCGCGGGCATGACCGCTACGGAGCGCGCGCGCAGGTTGCCGCGGCCGTAGACGGCGTCCTCACCCGATGGGAAGGGCGAAACTGCAACAGCTGATTGGTCGACGCGTCTCGGGCCGAGGCCAGGTTAGGTGTCCACGTCCTGGACGCCCGCCCTCACCGCCAGCCCCCTCTCCCAAGGTTGGGAGAGGGGTTGGGAGTGAGGTCTTACCCGTCGAGGTACTCCGCCAGGCGGGAACGCAGGTCGCTGCGGCGAAGCTTGCGCAGGGCCTCGGCCTCGATCTGGCGGACCCGCTCGCGGCTGATCCCCAACTCCTGGCCAATGTCACCCAGCGCCTGTCCCTCGCCGCCGCCAAGCCCGAAGCGTAGCCGCAGCACGGCCCGCTCGCGCTCGGTGAGCGCCTCGCCGAGTGCCACGTCCAGGCGACGAGCAAGGTCGGAGCGCTCGGCCGCCGCCTCGAGGTCGGTCGCCTCGGCGTCGGGCACGAGGTCGCCGACGGAAGTCTCGCCGTCCTCGCCGACGGGCGTCTCGAGCGAGATCGGCAGCTTCGCAGCCCGAAGCGTCTCCTCGATGCGAGTGATTGGAAGGTCCAGGTGGTCGGCTACCTCGCGCAGGGCTGGCTCCCGCCCGAGCTCGCCGGCCAGCTCACGCTGGGCCTTGGCGATGTTGGACAGGAACTCGCCGACGTGGACGGGCAGACGGATCGTCCGGGCCTGCTCGGCCACGGCACGACTGACCGACTGGCGAATCCACCAGTAAGCGTACGTGCTGAATCGGAACCCCTTGCGCCAGTCGTACTTGTCAACCGCTCGGTCCAGACCCAGGTTGCCTTCCTGGACGAGGTCCAGGAAGGGCAGCCCGCGCCCGATGTACTTGCGGGCGACCGAGACGACCAGCCGCAGGTTGCACTCGACCAGTCGACGGCGGGCCCAGGCGCCATGGGCGACCTGCGCCTCCAGCTCGCGCCGCTGCTCCGAATCGAGGCTCTCGCCGGCCCGCTCCAACTCTTCACGCGCGGCCCGCCCGACCTCATTAGCCTTGGCGTAGTCGATCTCTTCCTGGGGCGTCAGCAGCGCGTTGCGCGCGACCTCGCGCAGGTAGAGCGCGGCGGCGCTGAGGTCCTCAGGCGTCGCCCCAAGGGCCTCCTCCGCCGACAGGCCCGGCTCGGCGTTGGCATCGATTTCAGCCGCGGTCGCCGCTGCCGCCAACTGGAGATCGATATCGTATTCTAGATTGATAGCCATCTGTTTCCTCCTCCCGCCCTCCTCACGGGCGGGAACCAAAAAGCCGCTCGGCTGGCGAGGCGCGAGCGGCCGGGTGGGAGGTTTCTGGTGCTCGATCAGCTTCCTGACCCGCGCCTCCACGCTCCGGCCTCGCGCATTCTCGGCCACATATGCTGCTCTACATTGAGCGAGTGCCTAGCAACAGCCACGTGCTAAACCTTTTATTAGGCAGACTTCACGCGAGGTCAGCCTCGCGTGACTCACACCCATATTAACGACGCTTGCCACTCCCGTCAAGTTCCATTTTGGCCGTCGGCTGGCTCCAGCAGCGGGCTGGCTCGTGCGTCTGGCCAAGCCATCCTCTTTACCAACGTATGACAACGCGGACCGGTGACAAATATTCCCCTGCAGGGCGCGTGCCAAAACGCTGAAATTTGTTGTCCAGCA
>WNGA01001937.1_pt1 | contig 31662 bp, 23 predicted proteins | sample 5400061 | NCBI WGS metagenome assembly WNGA01 (sample SAMN13153366, study PRJNA577476) | soil metagenome | isolation source: 100 cm soil or saprolite under grassland replicate 2 | place: USA:California | collected 2016-06-15 | reverse complement strand
TGACGCTCTTCTGGACTCCTGAATCATGGTCACAAAGAAAAAATCCGGCACACGAAAAGAGATTCGGCGTACGAGGACAAGATCGACATCGAAGGCTCGCACCCGAGGTCGCGCAAAGAGAACGAAAACGCCGCGTTACGTTTATTATTTTGGCGACGGTCACGCCGACGGATCGGGCAGCATGAAGCCGCTGCTGGGCGGCAAGGGCGCAAACCTCCACGAGATGACCCGGATTGGTTTGCCTGTGCCACCGGGGTTCACGTTCACGACCGAAGTTTGCAGTTATTTTTACGATCACAACCGCGCTTACCCGCCCCAATTGGAACCTCAGGTAGCCGATGCGCTCGCCAGGGTTGAGAAATCCGTCGGGAAAAAATTAGGCGACAGAGAGCGACCTTTGCTCGTTTCTGTACGCTCGGGCGCGCGCGATTCCATGCCGGGAATGATGGATACAATCCTGAACCTCGGGATGAACGACAGGGTGGTGGAGATTGTTGCGAAAAAGACAAACAACGCGCGGTTCGCCTGGGATTCTTACCGGCGGTTTTTGCAAATGTACGGCGACGTGGTCATGGGCGTGCAGAAGCGCCCGGGAGAAGATAACGAGCCTTTCGAGAGCGCAATCGAAAAATTAAAAGATCAGCGTTACGGCAAGCATGATTTCCCGGATGTCAGATTGACGGTCGCGGCTTTCAAGGAGCTGGTGAAGCGCTTCAAGGCGTTGATCAAAGAGCGGACCGGAAAATCCTTTCCGCAAGATCCAACCGAACAACTTTGGGGCGCAATCGGCGCAGTCTTCGGCTCGTGGATGAACGATCGCGCAATCGTTTATCGCCGGAAATACGGGATTCCGCATGATTGGGGAACGGCGGTCAACGTGCAGACGATGGTGTTTGGCAACATGGGAAAAACGAGCGCGACCGGCGTCGCCTTCACCCGCGATCCTGCAACCGGCGAAAAAGTTTTCTATGGAGAGTATTTGGTCAATGCACAGGGTGAAGATGTCGTCGCGGGCGTGCGCACGCCGCATCCGATTGCCGATCTAGCGAAGGAAATGCCGGCGGCCCACAAGGAACTGATGAAAGTCCGCGCCATCCTTGAACGGCATTTCAAGGACATGCAGGACCTCGAGTTCACCGTGGAAGAAAACCGTCTCTACATTTTGCAGACGCGAAATGGCAAACGCACTGGCCATGCTGCGGTCCGGATCGCCGTCGATATGGTCGGTGAAAAATTGATTCCTAAAAAAGAGGCGGTGCGACGCATCCCGGCCGATTCGCTCGCTCATCTTTTGGCGCCGATTTTCGACCGGCGATCGGCCAGGGAAGCGAAAAAAATCGGAAGCGGCCTGGCCGCCGGACCGGGCGCTGCTTGCGGTCACGTTGTCTTTAGCGCGGAGGAAGCCGTGGTGCGCGCGGAAAAAGGTGAGAAAGTCGTGCTCGCCCGCATTGAAACGTCGCCGGAAGACTTACGCGGCATGATTGCGGCGGAGGGAATTCTGACGTCACGCGGCGGGGTTTCTTCTCACGCGGCTCTGGTCGCACGGCAAATGGGCAAAGTGTGCGTCTGCGGCGCGACTGGGATTCAAATCGATTACCAAAACCGTACCCTGAGCGCAAACGGCACGACTTTGAGTAGAGGAGACTACATCTCGATTGATGGAACCGCTGGCGAGGTCTTTGCCGGGGAAGTCGCGACTGCGCCATCGGAGATTGTCCAGGTGCTCGTCGATCGATCGCTCGATCCGAAGAAGAGCGTCACCTACCAGGAGTACGCGAAATTGATGAAGTGGACCGACGAATTCCGCACGCTTGGCGTCCGCACAAATGCCGATACTCCCGAGCAAGTGGCAAACGCAGTGGCCTTCGGCGCCGAAGGAATAGGGCTCTGCCGCACAGAGCATATGTTTTTCGAAGGAAACCGGATCGACGCCATGCGGGAAATGATTCTGGCCGGCACGAAAGACGAGCGGGCGCGGGCGCTGGCCAAATTGCTCCCCTATCAGCGTAACGATTTCATCGGCATCTTTACGGCCTTAAAAGGTTTGCCTGCCACGATCCGGTTTCTCGATCCGCCGTTGCACGAATTTCTGCCCGCCGATCACGCGCAACAGAGCGAGCTGGCGAATAAGCTCGGCGTGGCCGTGGAGCAAATCGCCCGTCGCGTCCACGAACTGCACGAATTCAATCCGATGCTCGGCCATCGCGGCTGCCGCCTGGGCATCTCTTTTCCTGAAATTTCCGAAATGCAGGCGCGCGCAATTTTTGAAGCCGTCGCGGAGGTGCAAGGCAGCGGAATTAAGGTCCGCCCCGAAATCATGATTCCGTTGGTTGGATTTCCGCGCGAGTTAAAGCTTCAGATCGATATCGTCCGTCGCGTCGCCACCGAAGTTGCGAAGGAAAACCAAACCAAATTTAGTTATCTCGTCGGGACAATGATCGAAATCCCGCGCGCGGCGTTCGTGGCCGACCAGATCGCCCGCGATGCCGAGTTCTTCAGTTTCGGCACGAACGATCTCACCCAGACGACCCTCGGAATGAGCCGGGATGACTCGGGGAGTTTCCTCCCCGCTTACGCCGAACTCGACATCGTCGATGCAAATCCGTTCGCGTCGATCGATCAGAAAGGCGTTGGACGCCTGATGGAAATCACTCGCGATTTGGGACGCAAAACTCGGCCGAACATCAAGCTCGGAATTTGCGGTGAACACGGCGGCGAACCCACGAGTGTCAAATTCTGTCACCGGCTCGGCTTAGATTACGTAAGTTGCAGCCCGTTCCGGATCCCAATTGCGCGATTGGCAGCAGCGCAGGCCGCCATCGACAGGTAAAGTGTGATCACGTTTGCGGACGGGTCGATCTACCTGTCAGAGCTCGCTACCGAATCAGGTAGCGAAGACGCATTTTTAGCATCGCCCCGAACGCTTTTGGGGCCGCATCTACTTTTCGCGCAGTCAAATTCGTCGGGGCACCGCAATTGAATATTAATGCTTGGGATCGTCTCCAACGGCTTGGTTAGCCGATTTTTTCAAGCGGATAGAGTCGGATCGGCAGCACCTTGCTGTAATTCACGAAGTCCCGATCATCCGCAAAGATCACCAGATCATTTCGGGTTGCCACAGCACATATCAAAAAATCTGTCGCGGATCCCTGAATACCCTTCGATCGACACCGGTTGTAAAAAGAAGCGGCTTCTTCGTAGTCATCAGTCGTGATCGGAAGATCGGGAAATCTTCTCAAGTGTTCTCGAACTCGCTCGAACTGTGACTGCTCGCGAATTCCTGATAGCAACTCCTGGCGAATCGGCCCGATGATTTCAACAATCCCGTGATTCAGTAGCTTGACCATCTCTGCCCGGTATGCACTGGCTACACCTCTTATTCGTCGAAGCGCAGCGGACCAGATCGGTGTGTCAGGCAGTACCCTCACCGCTTCGCACGCAATTTTTTATGATCAAAATCCGGCGCGAAATCGATCGTGCCAAAAAGACTGGCAATATCCTTCTGCTGCCGACGACGAACAAACTCGCTCAGCGCATGATTGACCGTGTCTTTCTTGGTACGAAACCCACCAACTTTTTGAGCTTTCGCCAGCAAACGATCGTCAATTTGCAAATTGGTAGGCACAACTCCACACACTCTACCACACAATCGCTGTGTCAAGAATTTGCCGCCACAATAATCTCGCAGAGTTGTCGATTCTCGATGTTGCGCCAAGATTGCAGCGCGTGATTACCTTCAAGGACATCGAAGCAGCGCGCGAACGCATTGCTGGAGCAATTTACTATTCGCCTTGCCCGCCTTCCATCCCGCTCAGCGAAATCACCGGTTTGGAGATTTTCTGCAAGTTCGACAACTTGCAGCGCACGGGAAGTTTTAAGGAGCGCGGTGCACGGAATGCCCTCGCACAACTGGCGCCCGACCAGCAGCAACGCGGTGTCATCGCCGCGTCCGCTGGCAATCACGCTCAGGCACTTGCTTATCAGGGGACGTTGCTCGGGATTCCTGCGACGGTGGTGATGCCAAAATTTGCGCCCCTCGTAAAGGTAAACAATTGCCAGAAACTCGGCGCAACAGTCGTTCTGCACGGCAAAGATTTCAGCGAAGCAAAAGCGCGCGGATACGAGATCGCAAAGGAGAAAGGTCTCGCTTACATCGATGGCTATGACGATCCCGCAATCATTGCCGGGCAGGGAACGATGGGACTAGAAATCGTCGAGCAAACTCCCGATCTCGAAGCTGTGGTTGTTCCGGTGGGCGGCGCCGGGCTGCTCGCGGGCGTTTCTTTGGCTATCAAGACTTTGCGACCGAAAGCAAAAATCATCGCGGTTGAAGCAGAAAACGTGGCGAGCTTTTCAGCCGCGCTTGAAGCGGGAAAACCGACGAGGATCGCGATGCATCCAACGCTGGCCGATGGACTCGCCATTCCACAGGTCGGCGCGAATGCTTTCGCGATCGCGAAGGAGAATGTCGATCTTGCTGTCACCGTCACCGAAGAACAGATCGCTCTCGCGATCCTGCGTCTGGTCGAATTGGAAAAAAGTATCGTCGAAGGAGCTGCAGCCACGCCGCTCGCTGCGTGCATGTTCGGACAATTAAGAGAGTTTGCGGGCAAGCGGGTGGTGCTTTTACTTTGCGGCGGCAACATCGATCCTAACGTGCTCAGTCGTGTAATAGAACGTGGTCTGGTAGCAGACGGCCGTCTTGGCCGATTTACCGCCGTTATTAGCGATCGACCTGGTGGGCTCGCCGATTTGGCAGCGCAAATCGCTTTCACTGGCGCGAGCATCAAACAGGTGGTGCACGATCGCGCTTTCGCCAGTTCGGATGTCTCTGCCGTCAACGTCCTCTGCACGATCGAGACCAGAAACCATCAACACCTCGCAGAGGTCCGCGCCCTGTTAAAAAGTCGCGGAGTCAAAACCACGACTCCAAATAATTTCTGTAGCGGCGGTCTATGACCGTCGCATTAATTCTTCCGGAGCTCATAGAGCGCCGTGGCTACACGACTTGAAGCGCGATTCGCCTTCCGTAGTCTCTTCAAATGCAGATGCGCGAAAAAGACGTTGATCCCAATTCATTCGCGCGCCGCCACATTGGTCCGAATGGTGACGAAGTCCGCGCCATGTTGCTCGAAGTCGGTTTCGAGAATCTCGATGCCCTGATCGACGCCGCAATTCCGAAAAACATCCGACTCGATAGACGATTGGATTTGCCAGAAGCGAAATCGGAGAGGGAAGCGCTGGCGGACCTGCGCGCGCTCGCGAAGAAAAACAAAGTCGCACGTTCATTTATCGGCGCAGGCTACTCCGACTGCATTACGCCGCCGGTCATTCAGCGAAACGTTCTCGAAAATCCCGGCTGGTACACTGCTTACACGCCTTACCAGGCTGAAATTGCACAGGGCCGTTTAGAAGCGCTGCTGAATTTTCAAACGATGCTAACGGATTTGACAGGGCTCGATATCGCCAACGCCTCGCTGCTCGATGAAGCCACAGCCGCCGCCGAAGCGATGTCGCTTTGTCACGCCGCCGTGGCTGGAGTCGGTAATCCCGGCCGCAAGAAAACGTTTTTCGTCGCTGACAATTGTCACCCGCAAACAATTGCAGTGATTCAAACACGCGCAAAACCGCTCGGCATCGAGGTGGTGATCGGCGATTTCCGCAAATTCGACTTCAGAACGGCGCATGCCTCGGGCTTGCGAAATAAAAGCAGCAAGCGGGACGCATGCTCTACTTTTGGCGCGCTTGTCCAGTATCCCGCCACCGACGGCGCAATTTACGATTACGGTGACTTCATTAGGCAAGCGCATGACTCCGGGGCGCTCGTCGTTGTCGCTGCCGACATTCTGGCGCTGACCTTATTGAAACCACCGGGAGAATTCGGTGCCGATGTTGCGGTCGGTAATACGCAGCGCTTCGGCGTTCCGCTGGGATTTGGCGGCCCGCATGCAGCCTACTTCGCCACGCGCGACCAATACAAACGTCATATGCCCGGCCGACTCGTGGGCGTTTCGCACGATGCCGAAGGCCGCCCCGCTTATCGCCTTGCGCTGCAAACACGCGAGCAGCACATCCGGCGGGACAAAGCCACGAGCAACATCTGCACGGCGCAGGTTCTCCTCGCCGTTATCGCCTCGATGTATGCCGTCTATCATGGCCCGCGCGGGTTACGCGCAATCGCCGAGCGAGTTCATCGCCTAACGAGTCAACTTGCAAATGGTTTGCGCGCCCTTGGTCTCAACGTCACACACGAAAATTTCTTCGACACGATTCGGGTAGAGGTCGAATCGAGCGCGGCAATTTTGGAACACGCTCAACGAGCCGGGTGTAACGTGCGCGCACTCGGGCCACGCGCAGTCGGCATCTCATTCGATGAAACGACGACGCCCCGCGATATCGAGCTGTTGATGTCGACGTTTCGTGGCGCGCCTGTGCGCGATTTTGCCGATGACGATTTGGGCGAGCCACCGCTGCGTATTCCGCAGTTTGCACTCCGCACTTCGCAATTCCTCAGCCACCCTGTCTTCAACACGCACGACACCGAAACCGAGATGCTGCGTTATCTAAAAAGACTCGAATCGCGCGATCTTTCGCTGACCACTTCGATGATCCCGCTCGGGTCGTGCACCATGAAACTGAATGCGGCGGCAGAAATGTTTCCGATTTCATGGCCGGAAATTTCCAAGGTGCATCCCTTCGCGCCCAGGGAACAAACGGCGGGCTACGTGGAGATTTGCAAGCAGCTCGAAGAATGGCTTGCTGAAATCACCGGGTTCGCCACCGTATCATTGCAGCCCAATGCCGGGTCGCAGGGAGAATACGCGGGGCTGCTGGCGATCCGCGAGTATCACGCGTCCCAGGGTGAAGCGCATCGCAATGTCTGTCTTATACCAACTTCCGCGCACGGAACCAATCCAGCCAGTGCGGTCATGGCCGGTTTCAAGGTTGTGCCAGTCGCCTGTTTGAAAGATGGAGATATCGATCTTGCCGATCTACGCGGCAAAGCGGACGAGCATGCGCGTGATCTCGCCGCACTGATGGTCACTTATCCTTCAACGCATGGCGTTTTCGAACCCACCATTCGCGAAATTTGCGACATCGTGCACACGCACGGCGGTCAGGTTTACATGGACGGCGCAAACATGAATGCCCAGGTCGGTCTTTGCCGCCCTGGCGATTATGGCGCGGACGTTTGCCATCTGAATTTGCACAAGACCTTTTGTATTCCGCACGGCGGCGGCGGGCCCGGCGTGGGGCCAATCGGTGTTGCCAGACATCTTGCCGCGTTCTTGCCGAGAGAATTCATTCTCGATCCTGAGACGGGCGAAATCATTTTTGGCGAAGGTGAACACGGCAAGCGGCCGCCAGCTGGCGATGGATCAAACTATCGTCACGGCGGCGGAAAAGTCGGCAACGTCGCCGCCGCGCCGTTCGGCAGCGCGAGCATCCTGACCATCACCTGGATGTACATCCGGATGATGGGCGGGGAAGGATTGAAACGGGCGAGCGAAGTCGCGATTCTAAATGCGAATTACATCGCGAAGCGACTCGATCGCTATTTCCCGGTGCTTTTCAAAGGCAAACGCGGCCTCGTGGCACACGAATGCATTCTCGATCTTCGGCAGTGGAAGAGCGCTGGAATCGAAGTCGAGGATGTTGCGAAGCGTTTGATGGATTACGGATTTCATGCACCGACGATTTCCTGGCCCGTTGCCGGCACGATGATGGTCGAACCCACGGAGAGTGAGCCAAAGAACGAGCTCGACCGTTTTTGCGACGCGATGATCTCGATCCACGCTGAGATCGAAGCGGTCGCGCGCGGAAAGATTGATCGAGAAAATAATCTCTTGAAAAACGCGCCGCACACCGCGTGGCAAATTGCTTCCGAAAAGTGGGACCGGTCTTACTCACGCGAACAAGCGGCCTTCCCAGCGCCGTGGACGCGCGAACATAAATTCTGGCCGGCCGTCGCGCGGATCGACAACGTCTATGGCGACAGAAATCTGTTCTGTTCCTGTCCGCCAGTCGAAGAATTCAGCGAAGGATAATTACCCCTCCGGCGCGAGCTCGGGAGCGGCAACAACGCGTGTCGGCACAAGTCGCAGTCCTGTACCAATTGCTTCCTCAGTCTGTGCAGGACCGGCCTCGTGATATTCGGCGTCGCCGTTGACCTGCCAGAGATCGTAAAGCTTCGCGTCAGCCAGAATATTTTCGATGCAGAGCATCGCGGTCATCATGGCGTGATCTTGATTGTTATACTTATGCATGCCGTTGCGTCCGACCAAATGCAGGTTCGGATAACGGTCGTCGAGTTCCTGGCGAATAGTGGCGACGTGTCGCGCGTAATAATCGTCGTAAACCGGATACGCTTTCTTCTGACGAACGACACAGCCATCGACAAAATCTTCTTCCCTGGCCAGTCCAATCTGAATCAGCTCGCGTCTGGCGAGTTCGATCAAATCGCTATCGCTCGAATCCCACAGCCCGTCGTGCTCGAAGCAGAAATATTCGAGACCGTAACAAACTTTATCGGGATCCGGTACCATCTCTGGCGACCAGGAGCGGAAATTTTGGACGCGACCGACTTTGACGCTTGGATCGTGAATGTAGATCCAATTGTCATCAAACATCCGTCGATCTTTCAAGATGAGCATGACCGTGAGAAAATCGCGGTACTTCAGGCTTTCGGCCGCGCGTTTCGCGCTCTCTCCCACTGGCGGGGTTAATCCGTGGATCAGTTCCCGCATCGGCGCGGATGAAATGACGTGTTCGGCTTCGATTGTTTGCAAATTACCCTGTCGATCTTTGTATTCGACCGTCCAGCTCCCGGATAGCTCGTCGCAGAAACAGCGCGTGACTTTACATCCCATTTCGAGTTTCCCGCCGAGCGCCGTCATCTTTTCGGCACAGGCTTCCCACATCATGCCTGGACCTCGCCGCGGATAGCGAAAAGAATTGATGAGCGTCTTAATTACTTTCGTTCGATCCCCATTGTAGCGCTGCGGAAAGAGCGCGTTCTTAATCGCGCTACCGAGCGAAAGTCCCTTGATGCGTTGCGCCGCCCAGTCGGCAGAGATTTCTTTGCAGCTCATTCCCCAAACTTTTTCGGTATAACTTTTGAAGAATGTGTCGAAGAGCCGTTTGCCGAATTGATTGCTGACCCACTCTTCAAAATTGCGCGGATTCCGCACCGGGAAGAGGCGCGCTTTCATCCACGAAAGGACGCAAAGAACCGATTTGAAAATGCCGAGTTTCAGCAGCGCTTCGAACGGCTTCAGCGGATAGGAAAAAAATTTGCCGCCGTAAAAAATACGCGAGGAACGCGGGCGCGCGAGCATGTCGTTCGGCAAAATCTCGGTCCACAAATCTTCGACCGCTTTCGATTTGGAAAAGAAACGGTGTCCGCCGATGTCGAAGTGAAAACCTTTGAAAGTGGTGGTGCGTGAAATGCCGCCGACGTAAACCGGATCAGCTTCCACGACAATCACGTCGACTTCCTCCTTGGACAGGAGGTAACCCGCAGTCAAACCCGCTGGTCCGGCACCGATAATGGCGACTTTTGTTTTCATCTCTTTCTAAGCAACCCAATTGCCCCGGGTGAAATTCCAGACGTACCAGCCCTGTACGCTTAACCCCACCGCACTGATCAACGCGACTGCCGCGATGCCGAACGCCCCTACGAACATCGGCGGCATGCGAAACTGACGCAGATAATTCAAAAGCGCCAGCACGATCAGCGCATGCACGCAGAATTCGTAGCGAAGCATGCTTTCCATATCCACGCAGGCCACCCCACTGACTGAGAGGTAATAGATCGCGGCGGCGCAGAAATAGATGCCAGCGCGCGTCGGTAATCCGGTTCCCCATCGAAATGCAGCGGACCGGGGGCGCCGGAGTGCAACCGAAATTTCGCAAAACGCGACACCGATAAGGAGCAGCGCGCCCAGAGTCATCGACATTTGGCTGGCCTCTGTCGGATTATTCAAAGCCGGGACGAGCCAGCGATAATTAGAAGGCCTGAACACCGCCAAGTAATCGGGAATGATGCCCCACCCGGCCGCTTGCGTGAGCATATAAATGTCCCAGTTGCCCCAGCGCAGTTGAGAGTAGAGGAAGAACGAAAACGCGCCCAATGTTGCCACAACCATCAAACCGATCGCCGGCGCGTGTTGGCTGAACAACCTTCGCGTCTCACGCAAGCTCGCCCATGATTGTAATATGGGCCTCGATCTCTGCGCGGCCGGCGGCGCTTCCAGCTCATCGGGTGGAAAGGACCGGGCCAAGCCCTTTGCGAAAATCGAGCGCACAACCGGAAAAGCTGCACACACGATTCCGACAATACGCGTCGCCGACATCACAATACCATGTAAGGCGGCCCAGAATTTGGCGGCGCGACCGTGCGCGCTGCTCCAATAAATGAAGCCCAACAACGCCATCAGAAAAAGCGACTCTGAGTAGCCGGCAATCAGAAAGAAGGCGGCCGGATGGGTAAGAATCAACAATGAACCGCAAACCTGGAGCGCAGGCGAAATATTCCAGCGCTTGCAAAAAAGAAAAAAATAACTCCAGAACCCCCACGCAGCGAGCTGGGCCGCGATCAGCAATGCAGTACCCGTGTCGACGTTGAGTCCATAGCGAAACAAAGCAGCGATCGCAGGATAGGCAGGAAAAAATGCGACGTTCGACACCTCCATTACCTTGTGATCGATGGGCGGAACAATGGTTTGGTATCCTCGGTCGATGATGTTCGCAAACCAGTAGCTGTCGTGCTGGACAAGGGTGGAATAGCGATAAGAAGCAGGTCCTTCCGGCGCAAGCAGGCCCACAGCCATCGCCAGTTGCACCAAGGTGAGCACTAATCCCGCCAGCAAAGGCTTAAGCAGTGGCCACGCGCGAGTCATGACATCATTTTGGTAGGTTGCGACGTCCGGGTGCGTCGCACGAATTAGGAACGCCGAGGAGATAGGAAAGCCCTTAGGATTGCAAGAATTTGCGCGGGGTTCGGCGACGGCAGTTTCGGATGGCATTGGTCGGGTCGCCATTTCGGCGGCGAAAGTTTGACGGCACGATTCGCCTTTTATTCGAGCGGCGCCGTGGGTCCCATGCGACGGACACGTCTCATGAGATTTCATGCGACCTCCGCGTCTCGTAGGCGAAGAGCCGACGGCTGCAGCTACGCGGCCACCTGATCCGCAGTGCCCACGAGTCCTTTATAGAGCTGCTCGTACCACTGCGCGGATGCATCCCAGGAAAAATTCCGCGCCATCGCCCGTTTCATTAACTTCGCCCAAGCGGTGCGGTCGCGGTAAATTTCCCGCGCGCGTTTGATCGCGTCCCAGAAAGACTCGCTTGAATATTCATAACAGAGAAAACCATAACCGCGATCCATCGTCGGATCGTAATCTTCGATAATCTCCTGAATACCCCCGGTGGCTCGCGCAACCGGAAGCGCACCATATTTCAGATTATACATCGCGCTTAGACCAGCCGGTTCGAAGCGGGACGGAATCAGGCTGATATCCATGCCTGCTTCAATCAGGTGCGCGAGTTTTTCGTCGTAATCCTTTCGATAGACGAACTTGCCTGGGAATTTTCTCGCGGCGATGGCCAGAGCAGTTTCGTACCTCGGATCGCCTTCGCCGAGAATGATCAGGCGGACGTCATCCCAAAGAAGTCGATCGAGAAGAGGCATAAGAATCTCGAAGCCCTTTTCCTCGACCACGCGGGTCACCATCCCGAAGACCGGACCACGCGGCGCTGACGCGAGCTTTAATTGTTTCAGGAGCGCCTCGCGACAAGTCTCTTTTCCCCGAAGCCGTCTCGCGTCATAACGCGCCGGGAGCAGACGATCCGATGCCGGGTTCCATCGTGCATAATCCGCGCCGTGCAAAATTGCCGTGAGACGATGCGCGTTCTCTCGCAGTACCACGTCAAGGCCGCAGCCGCCGGATGGCGTCTGGATTTCGCGCCGATAATGTTCGCTCACCGTTGTGATCCGGTCGGCATAAAGAATCCCGCCTTTGAGGAAACTCAATCGCCCAAAAAATTCGACGCCGTGCAGGGTAAAAAATGGCGTCGGCAGATTCGTGAGGTTGAAATCCAGACCCCAGAAACTGCCCTGGTCCGCCATGTGATGGATCGTAAGCACCGTTTTGAACGGCAGATTATGCGCGCACACAAACACCGGCCCCAGCGATGCCGCCCAATCATGCACGTGCAGAATTTGCAGTCGCGGCGTCAATCGCCGTGCGAGTTCCAACGCCGCCTTGCAGAAGAAAATGAACCGCGCCGCGTTATCCTCGTAGGCTTGGCCGCGCTCGCCGTAAATTCCCGGCCGATCGAAAAACTCGTCGCAACGAACGAGAAACAACTGCACGCCGCCGGGGCTGCGTCCTTCCAGGTATTTGGCCACGTAAGTCTTGTCGCCCACCTGCACATCTACGGTCACTCCTGTCTCGTTTTTCTTAAACGCGCGATTCCCTCGAATTTCGCGGTAATAGGGGAGTGCTACGCTGACCTCATGCCCGCGCGCACGGAGCGCACCTGGCAGCGCATCCATCACGTCAATTAGCGCCCCCGTCCGCTGCAACGGTGGCCCTTCCGCGCTGATCATCATGATTCTCATTGAATATTGGATGTTCGATGTTCGAAACGCTTCAACGTCCTTCCCCAAGCGCATATTCCTGTTTCACCCACTCGATCGCTTCCTCACGTGTGCGCAGGTGTCCTTCAAGCTGTTGCGTCTCCACGGCTTCGAGAATTTCGCCGAACTTTGGGCCCGGCTTTAAACCAAGCGCGACCAAATCGTCCCCGCGCACTAAGGGCGGCGGAATGATCGGTTCGTTCGCGAATTCCTCGCGTTTGCGCAGGAGGAATTTGTAATTGTCGAGCATGCGATGGCTGCCTTCGCAATCGACCCGATGCAACTCGATCTCGTCATCGAAAGTAGGTCGTGCCATAAAACGCTTTAATTTCGCCTCGCGCATTTTAGGCACGTCCTTGAAAACCATGTGTTGCCGGACCATCTCGACCGTGGCGTCGATTTCAGCGCCGGAAAATCGCAAGCGCCTCATGATTTCCTCCGTCATTTCCGCTCCCAATCGATCATGCCCGCTAAAACGAATTCGTCCTGTTTCATCCACGGTCGCGGTGCGCGGTTTCGCGACATCATGAAGCAACACCGCAAAAACGAGGGGCACAGAAACTTTGTCCGGAAGAAATTGTAGCATCAATCGAGTGTGCTCGAAAACGTCGCCCTCAGGGTGAAATTGTTCCGGCTGCTCGCAGCCCTTCATCGCCTCGATCTCGGGCAGAATGACGCGCATTAATCCGCTCGAATCGAGCAAATTCCAGCCGCGGGTTCTGTTTGGCGAGAGAAAAATCCGCACCAGCTCGTCACGAATTCGTTCCGCGCTGATCTCATTGATGGAGGCTGCATTCGCGAGTAGCGCATCCCACGTATGCTTGTCGATCTCATAATCGAGCACCGTGGCGAAGCGCACCGCGCGCAGCATTCGCAATCGATCTTCGGCAAACCGCTGCGCCGGATCGCCGATTGCGCGCACCAATTTCGCCGCGATATCGGCATGACCACCGACAAAATCGATCACTTCTTCCGCGACCGGATCGTAAAACATCCCGTTGATTGTGAAATCACGGCGTTTCGCGTCTTCTTCAGGAGATGAAAAGTGCACTGCGCTGGGGTGCCTTCCATCGATGTATGCTTCGTCGGAACGAAACGTCGCCACTTCAAATTGGAAATCATTTTCCACCACGAGGATCACGCCAAAATGCGCGCCGACTGCATACGTTCGTGGAAAAAGTTTCTGCACGCCTTCCGGTTTGGCGTCGGTGGCGATGTCGAAATCTTTCGGAGCTTGCCCGCGCAAGATGTCGCGGACGCAACCGCCAGCAAAGTACGCGATGTAGCCGTTCTCGCGCAAACGCGCCACAATTTCGCGCGCCGTCTTCTCCATCGGCGAAAGAGATCTGTCTTTCATTGGGACTTGCGGCATAAATTTTATTCTCGAAGCAGTGCGCGGGCCTTCGCAGTGTGTTTCGCATTCGGACAATGCGCGATTGCGTAACTCAGGCAACTTGCCTGACCCGTCCAACAGGCTTCCAGCCTGGAGTTTCGTGCGGGCAGGATGCCCGCTCGACCAAACAGCCAAGATGGCTGTGTTACGCCAGTGCCGCGGCGGTTCGCACGCTTGAGATCGACGCTAGACGAAGACATATATTCTTATTCGTGAAGCAAGGCCCGAGCTCTTGCTGCGATGTTTTTCGCGTTGGGACGATGCGCCGATTGCATTTATGTAGCGGCGGTCTGTCGCATATCTAATAACTCAGACACGGCAGGTGAAGCGCCTGCCCTACAATTTCTCGGGTGGCGCCGCAGCTCTCTTACCCTGCCAAAAAGAATGAATAACAAACATGACCACCGCAATGGAGATGCATGAATCGGCGACGTTAAACGCCGGCCAGGGGTGCGCGTAGGGAATGTGCAAATCGAAAAGAAGAAAATCGATCACGTGACCATAAAGAAGACGATCGGTAAGATTTCCCAAGACGCCGGCGAGCAGAAGCGCAAGCGACGCGTCGCGCCAGGCATCGGGTGGCCGCCGTCGCACGAGAAGAGCCAGAACAACGAGAAGCGCAATAGCTGAAATTGCGATGAAGAAAGTGTTGTTGCCCCTGAAAGACCCAAAAGCCGCACCGGTATTCGTGACGTTAACCAGATTAAAAAAATCCGGCATCACAGTGCGCGGCTCGTCGGGGCTGATGGATCGCAGCACCATCAGCTTGGTCCATTGATCGAGCGCGTAGAGCGGCAGCGAAAGAAAGAAAATGAATTTCATGCTTGTTGACTGTCATTCCGAGCGCAGCGGAGCGGAATCGAGGAATCTCTCGCTGTTATTTTGATGGCGCGCATTAGAATAATTAGAGATGTCTCGACCCATTCGACTTCGCTCAGGGCAAGACTTTTGCTCGACATGACAGGAACCAATTAACGCGGCGTCAGTCAGCAATGTCGTGTGTGGCACGGCCTTTATTCGCCTCTACCACGCTTTCGCAACGATCGCATAGGTCGGGATGTTCCTTGCTCGCGCCGACGGTCGGCCGGTGACGCCAGCAACGCGCGCACTTTTCATACTGCGTCTTCGTGACCGAAGCGGCCGCTTCTTTTGCCTGGCGGATGGTCAGATCGCTCACAATAAAAAATTCTTCCAGTTCCTCCTTGTCGATTTTCTCTGGGACATCGGAATCCGAATGCAAAACAACGGCGGCTTCGAGAGCATTTCCGATCAGTTTCTCCTGACGCGCTCGCTCGATCGCCTGACCAATCACGGCACGCAATTTCAGAAGCTCTGTAATCTGGGCATTCGTCCCGCCGTCGCGGGATCGGCCTTGCGGTTCCGGAAATTCCTGGAGATGAATCGAACCGCCCGCTCCTGAATGCCGCCACGCTTCCTCGGTCGTGAATACGAGAATCGGCGCAAGCAATCGACAGAGCGCATCGAAAATTTTGTGCATGGCAATCTGTGTCGCGCGACGGCGCGGCGAATCCGGAGTGTCGCAATACATCCGGTCCTTGGTGATGTCGACGTAGAGGCTGCTCAAATCGACCGCGCAAAAATGATTGAGTGTGTGATAGACCTTATGAAATTCGAATGCTTCGTAAGCAGCTCGACAATCGGCGGTCACGTGATCGAGTCGATCCAGAATCCAGCGATCGATTAGTGTCGCGCCCGCGGGCGTTGAGCGTCGGCCGGGGTCATCGACCTCGGCTGCAGCATAGTCGCAGAGATTGCCCAGCAAGATGCGTAGCGTATTTCTGATTCGCCGGTACGTGTCGCCGAGACGCGTGAACATCTCTTCGGAAAAAGGCACATCATCCGTGTAATCGATACTACTGGCCCATAGGCGAACGAGATCGGCGCCATAGCGGCCAACGAAATGATCGGCGGCCATTGGTTTGTCGTAGGTCCCCGATTTAGAAATCTTTTTTCCATCAAGATCGACAACGAAGCCGTGCGTCACGCAGATTTTGTAGGGGGCGCGATTGTCGAGAGCGACGCTGGTCATGAGCGACGATTGGAACCAGCCGCGATGCTGATCGGTCGCTTCGAGATACATGTCGGCGGGATCGCGCAGCTCAGGCCGCAGCGCGCAAACGGCTTTGTGCGAAACGCCGCTGTCGATCCACACGTCGATCGTATCGTTGCGATGTGTTGTGCCCTCCGGCAGACCGAGCGCGCGCGAAAGATCGACATCGTTCAATTCGAACCAAATGTTCGAGCCGCGCTCCGCAACGAGATCGGCCAGTTTGCGGATAATTTTAGCATCCAGAATCGCTTGCCCCTCTCTTGAATAAAAAACCGGCAGCGGCACGCCCCAACTGCGTTGACGCGAGATCACCCAGTCGGGACGCGATTCGACCGTTCCGCTGATTCGCTTTTCTCCCCACGATGGAATCCACTTCACTGTCTTGATGGCATGGAGCGCTTTGCCGCGCAGCTCATCAATCCGAATGAAGAATTGCTCGACATTGCGGAAGATGATCGGCGTTTTCGAACGCCAGCAGTACGGATAGGAGTGATGGAATTTTTGTTCGCCGAGGAGCATTCCGCGCTCGCGTAGCAAATTGACGATGTCGGCGTTGGCGTCGAAAACGTATTTGCCGGTTAGATTCGGCAGACCGGCTTCCTCAGTGAAACGGCCATGATCATCGACTGGCGATAAGATCGGCAATCTGTTCGCGCTGCCCAAAGCGTAATCGTCAGCGCCGTGGCCGGGGGCGATATGTACGGCTCCAGTCCCCGAATCCATGGTGATGAAATCCGCTGTCAGGACGATTACTTGGCGATCCAGGAAAGGATGGCGCGCTTTGATCTTCTCGATCTTTGCCCCCGGAAATGATTCGAGCGGTTGACCGACATGAGCCAGCCCTGTCGCTGCGCAGAATTGCGAAACGAGTTTGTCCGCGATCAACAGAGTCTCGGACGTAGCGTCGCGCTGAAATTGCTGCACAACGTAAATTTCCTTGGGATCGACAGCGATGGCGAGGTTGGCCGGCAGAGTCCATGGCGTGGTTGTCCAGATCGCGATGCTCGCCCTGTCTTTGAACTCGCCACTGGTGATCGGAAACTTGACGTAAACGGCGGTGTCGTCGCGCTCCTGATATTCCACTTCGGCTTCGGCGAGCGCGGTCTGCGCGCCTGTGCTCCAAAACACCGGCTTCTTCGACTGGTACACCAGACCTTCTTCAACAAACACGGCGAACGCGCGCAAGATTTCCGATTCGTATTTGGGGTCCATCGTTAGATAAGGATTTTCCCAATCGCCGAAGACCCCCAGCCGCTTGAATTGCTCGCGCTGCACGTTGACAAATTTTCGCGCGAACGCTTCCGATTTTTTGCGGACTTCAAGCGGGGAAAGGCCGCGGGATTCTTTCACCACTTTATACTCAATCGGCAGACCATGGCAGTCCCAGCCCGGGATATAAGGCGCGCGTTTGCCCAGCATGGTCTGCGATTTCACTACAAAATCCTTGAGGACCTTGTTCAGTGCTGTGCCCATGTGGACGTCCCCATTCGCAAATGGTGGCCCATCGTGCAGGACAAATAACTCTCGATCTTCGCGCGATTTCTGGATTTGCTGATAAAGTCGCGTTTCCTCCCACATTTTTAGCATCTCTGGTTCGCGCGCGACGAGGTTCGCCTTCATCGGGAAATCCGTGCGCGGCAAATTAAGCGTTTCTTTGTAGTTCGCGCTCATGCGGGCGGGGGAGGCTACGTAACATCCGCCACTGCACAAATCAACGCGTGCAATCCCTGTTCACCACCTCGCGCTGCTAAAGAAGGCCCGACACTTATTCCGACATCCCAACTTCACTTTCCTAAGCTGCGAAGCGATTCGGAATCTGAAGGACCCGCGCAGCTAAAAACTGAAAAACAGTTCCCAGGCTGTTAAGGTTTCCTTACCCGAATTTTCGTTCGAACATGACAAAACAGGAAAAATCGAAGGAGACGTTGCGCATTTTCGTGCTGGCGGACACGCACAATCGCTTGCCCGAAAAAGTGACGGAAATCGCCAAGGATGCAGACGAAATCTGGCATCTTGGAGATGTTTGCGCGGGAGCGATTCTCGATGAGCTGCGCACGATCGGACCGCGTGTCGTTCTTGTCCGCGGAAATTGCGACAGCAATTTCGAGTGGCCGCTGGTTGTCGATCTTGTGCGCGGTGGATTAAAGTTGCGTCTGCAACACGTCCCGCCCGATCAACCGCCGGACGATGTCGATGTTCTATTGCATGGGCACACGCACGTGCCACGAAATGAAAAACGCGGGCAGGTTCTGTTTCTAAATCCCGGTTGCGTGACGCGCCCCAACCGCGGTTCGCCCCCAAGCGTGGCGTGGCTTGAAATCGTAGATGGAAAAATTAACTGGAAGCTCGTCCCACTCCGTTGACACCGGTCTTTGCCAGTCTGTGTTTCATCTGTGCTGAATCGGTCGCTCAACGATCTGTCTTGATTAAACAAGCGCGCACCGCTTTTCTTCAGCGGAGATGACGGATTCGCTCGATCAGATATTTGTCCGGGGAAAGCAATTGTTGCTTTCCTCGATGGCGCATGCGCCTGACTGGGTGATGCAGATCGTGTCGAGCCTGATTAACATTTTCGCGCTCCTCGGTGTGTTTCTTACTCTCTTTGCGCTCATGTCCGTGCTGGAACGGAAAATCCTCGGGCGGATACAGAATCGCTATGGCCCGAATCGCGTCGGGCCGTTCGGCCTCTTTCAGCCAATCGCCGACGGCATCAAGATGCTGATCAAGGAAGACATCGTGCCGGCGCGCGCCGACGAGATTGTACATTTTCTTGCGCCAGTCCTGATTGCTGCCACCGCGATCCTCGCCCTCGGTATCATTCCCTATGGCCGGGGCATGACTCCGTTCACGATTGATGGTGGGATCCTTTTTTTCTTTGCCGTTGGATCGACAACGGAACTGGCCGTGTTCATGGCGGGCTGGGGCAGCAACAACAAGTTTTCGATGTTAGGCGCGATGCGGGCGATCGCGCAAATGATCAGCTACGAGCTGCCGCTGATTATCACAGTACTACCGGTGGTGATGATCGTCGGCTCGCTCGCGCCCGACACGATTGTTGCGGCGCAAGATGGCTACGCGTTTGGCCTTGTGCCGCGCTGGTTCGTTTTCACACCGTGGGGCGCAACCGCGTTCATTTTGTTTTTTGTGTCCGGCCTGGTGGAATCTAATCGCACTCCATTCGATGTGCCCGAGGGTGAATCGGAAATTGTGGCCGGGCACATGACCGAATATTCCGGTTTCAAATACGCCACGTTTTTCATGGCGGAATACATCGGAATGTTCGCCATCACTGGTCTGGCTGCGACGTTGTTTCTTGGCGGCTGGCACGCGCCCGTCCGCGCGCTCGAATTCGTTCCCTCCTACGTCTGGTTTTTCGCAAAGTTAAGCGCGCTACTTTTCGTTTACGTCTGGCTTCGCGGAACGTTGCCCCGGACGCGCGTCGATCAGATCATGAATTTTGCCTGGAAATTCATGCTGCCGATGGCGTTCACCTGCATCGTTGCCGCTGCGGTCTGGCATTATGCAGGGCGCGGGATTGCCGGATGGCTTTGGTCCCTCGGCATCATCGCCGTTGTTTACGTCATATTGTCGATCTTTCTCGACACACGCAGGAAATTCGCGCCGCGCACGTATCGTTTCGCCGAATGAGCACCGCCGTTATTACAGGACTAACCGGCACCCCCCACACCGGCCCGTTCCAGCACAACGAAACTCGACGGCTTAAAGCCGTCGAGTTTTCCAGAGTCGGCTGTCGATCCGACCGTCAGCACTCGCGGGCCATGCGTTTTGCCGAATGAACACCGCCGCTTTTATTGTCATCGCCATTCTGACGCTGGCCGCCGCGCTTGCAGCCGCAACCCTACAAAAGCTCATGCATGCGGCGCTCAGTTTCGCGGTGACGTTTGTCGGTATCGCAGCGTTCTTCTTTTTGCTGGGTGCAGAGTTCGTTGGGTTGGTGCAGGTCTTCGTTTATATCGGCGCGGTCGCCGTCCTGATCGTCTTCACGATTCTCCTGACGCGGCGCGATGTGGAGAAAGATCGCGGCTTCAATTGGAGCGGGGTTGTCATTGCCATTGCCGTTTTCGGCGGTTTGATCTGTGCGATTTTCAAGACGCAATCGGTCTCCGTCGCTGCGCCGGCAATTCCGGCGCTAACTGTTAAGCGCATCGGTGAAGTCTTGATGACCAATTATGTTTGGCCGTTGCAATGCGTCGGGCTCCTGCTCACCGCCGCACTGATCGGCGCGCTTATTCTCGTGATGGAGGAAAAGGGGTGAAGCGCGGAATCCCCGCCTGGGTAGCGCACGCGCCATGACACTAACACTCCAACTCTTTCTCATCGTATCTACAGCGCTGTTTTGCATCGGGCTGCTTGCCGCCTTGAGCCGGCGCCACGCCATTTTCATTTTGATCGGCATCGAGATGATGCTCGCCGCGGCGAATTTGAACTTCATCGCGTTCTGGCGCTTCAGCCTCGACCCGCACCAACCCACCGGGGTGATGATCGCAATTTTCTCCATCGCTATCGCGGCCGCCGAAGCCGCTGTCGGCCTTGCGCTAGTCATCTCCGTTTACCGCCACTATCGAACGACCAACGTCGACGAGCTCGACCAGCTCAAAGGATGAAGTGATGCAGGAGAAGCAAACGCTCAACACTCAACGTCGAACACCCAACTCAGCATAGAGTCATGCTCATGTTCCTGATCGTGATCGTGATCGAAAGATGAATCGTTGGATCTTCGATTCTCTCTGGCTAATCTCGGCGGTGCCGCTCGCCATTTCGCTCGTGATATTGAGTTTGGGAAAATCGCGCCGCAAAAGTGCAGCGGCGCTTGCAATCATTGGCCAGGTGGTCGCGCTGGTATTCGCGATCTTCGCATTTCTGCCGACGCTGCAAATGCCAAGCTTCCGCGCAGTTCAGAATTTCACCTGGTTCACTTTCGGCGATCAGGCGTTGCGCATCGGTTGGGTGCTCGATCCGCTCGCAGCCGTAATGCTGGTGATGATCGCGCTGGTCGGACTGTGCATCTTTATCTTCAGCGTCGGTTACATGGCCGAGGATAAAAACTTCATCCGCTTCTTTGCGTATCTGTCGTTCTTTTCCGGCGCAATGCTGGGTGTCGTGATCGCCAACAGTTTGCTTCTGCTCTTCGTCTTTTGGGAGCTAGTGGGACTCGCCTCGTATTTGCTGATCGGATTCTGGATTGAGAGACCGAGCGCGGCGGCGGCTGCAAAGAAAGCGTTCATTACCACGCGCATCGGCGACATGGGATTTTTTCTTGGCATGCTTTGGCTCTATCACAGCAGCGGCACACTGCTCTTCTACGATGAAGGGCACGGTTGCCTTGAAAGCGCCGGACTCGCCATGCTAGGCGCAAGCGCCACTTTCGTTGCGCTTTTGATTTTCTGCGGCGCAGTGGGCAAATCCGGACAATTTCCGCTGCACGTCTGGTTACCGGACGCGATGGAAGGCCCGACACCAGTCAGCGCGTTGATTCACGCCGCCACCATGGTTGCCGCGGGTGTGTTTCTCGTTGCGCGTGTCTATCCACTCTTCTCGTTCGGCGCGATCGACGGCGTGACGCCTTCGCTAACTGTGGTCGTCTGGATTGGCGTGACCACGGCGTTGATGGCTGCGCTCATCGCGATCGCCCAGGCCGACATCAAACGCATCCTCGCCTATTCGACCGTGTCGCAGCTTGGTTTGATGATGGTTTCGCTCGGCGTGGGCGGTGTAGCGGCCGGCATCATGCATCTGCTCGCGCACGGTTTTTTCAAAGCGCTGTTGTTTCTCGGAGCGGGCTCAGTGATTCATGGCTGTCACGGCGAACATGACATTCGCAACATGGGCGGCCTGCGCCGGCTCATGCCGGTGACATTTCTGACCTACGCGGTCGGGATGATGGCGCTCAGCGGTGTGCCGCTCTTTTTTTCGGGTGGCTGGACGAAAGAAGAAATTCTGCACGCAACGGCGCATTGGCCGAAGTCCCACGTGCCCTATTACCTGGTTTTGGGCGGCGTCGTCCTGACCGCGCTCTACATGACGCGCCAGATCATCTACGTTTTTCTTGGCAATCGCCGGGCTGGCTCATCGCATGCACATGAAAGCCCGCGTGTAATGACAATGCCGCTGATCGCGCTCGCGCTTTGCGCAATTTTCTTTAGCGCGGTGCTCACACCCGCCTGGCCATGGCTACACGCGTACCTCAGGGGCGAGCGTGTGCATTTCGAGATCGCGCAATTGATTCAGCCGATGTTCTTCGTTTCGCTCGGACTGGTTGGCGCAGGCGTGGGGCTCGGGGTCTGGTTGTATCGCAAAGCCGGCCTGCAGGATCGAGATCGCGCTCCGGAGATGGATCCGCTCGAATACGCGCAACCAGCTTTGTTTCGCTTTCTCGAAAACAGAATGTGGCTGGATGAATTTTACGATCGGACCGTGATCGCATTCGCCACGATTTGCGCTCGCGTCTCCGATTGGATGGATCGCCACGTCTGGGATGGTTTGGTGCGCGGCTTAGGAGGTTTCGGCGAGCTCTTTGGAATTTTCACGAGCAACGTCGATGAGCGCGGCATTAACGCCGGAGTCGATGAGACGACCGCCGGCACGCGCGGTCTGGGCCGCCTGATGTCCGCTGCGCACTCGGGACAGATCCAAACTTACCTCGGTGTCGTGGCAATCGGCCTGTTGGTGTTGCTGCTCTTCTACGCATGGTTGGCTTAATCAGCGCGCTAATCGTTATTCCGCTCACCGGCGCGTTTGCGCTGTACGTGGGACGCCCGAGAAACACGCGCGCGATTGCATTGATATTCAACGCGCTCGCGGCGTTCTTGGCTTTAACATTGTGGCGAAACTTCGACTCCGGCGCTGGCGGCCTCCAAATGCTCGAACGACACGCCTGGATTCCCGCCATCGGCGCCGAATATCTCGTTGGCGTCGATGGTTTGAGCCTCCTGCTCGTGTTGCTCACGTCGGTCATCATCCCGTTCGCGTTTCTCGCCCAACGCATGCCTCGGGGCTTCTGCGCCATCATGCTGGTAATGCAATCCGCCCTCTACGGCACGTTCACGGCGCAGAATTTTCTTCTCTGGTTCTTGTTTTACGAGATGAGCCTGATCCCCGCGTTTCTGCTCATCAAAATCTGGGGCGGTGAACACCGCGACCGTGCAGCAACGAAATTCTTCCTCTACACATTTCTCGGCAGCGTCGCGATGTTGCTTTCAGTCCTCGGAATTTATTTCGCGAAGGGCACATTCGATTTTGCAACTCTCGCCGAGCTCGGAAAAAACGGCCTGCTTACCGGCAAGTTCGCATGGCTCGCTTTTGGCGGAATCTTTATCGGGTTGGCGGTGAAAGTGCCGGTATTTCCGTTTCACACCTGGCTGCCCGACGCGTACGAAAGCGCGCCTGTGGGCGCTTCGATGGTGTTGACCGGAGTGCTCTCGAAGATGGGCGTTTACGGTTTCGTGCGCCTGTTGCTTCCGCTTTTCCCGGGTGAAATCAAGATCCTGGGTCCGTGGCTGCTTGGACTGGTGGTCTGCTCAATCGTCTTTGCCTCACTCGCTGCGTGGGCCCAGTCGGATTTGAAACGGATGATTGCGTATCTCTCCGTTAACCATCTCGGCTACTGCATGCTTGGTCTTTTCGCCGTGACCGCCACGACGGCGGGGTCTTTGATCGACACGCAGGCGGCATTGAGCGGTGTGTTCATCCAAATTTTCAATCACGGCATCACCGCGGCCGCGCTGTTCTATTACGTTGGTTTGCTCGAGCAACGGCGTGGACTGCGCGGCATTGACGACTTCGGCGGCCTGATGCAACGCGCACCATTGCTCTGCGGTTGGATGAGCGTCGCAATGTTTTCATCGCTCGGCCTGCCCGGACTGAACGGGTTCATTGGCGAATTTCTGATCTTCAAAGGCTCGTTCGCGATGGCGGCTTCGTTCACAGCTGTCGCCGTAATCGGCCTCCTGGTCACTGCGATCGCATTTATGCGCGCGATGCAGTCGCTCTTCAGCGGTCCCCTGGCCGAGAGCTGCACCGCTTTTCCCGATCTCTTGCGAAGCGAAAAGCTCGTCGTCATTCCTGTGACGTTGCTCATGTTCGCCATCGGCATCGCCCCGCAGTTCGTCTTCAACATCTTCAACACCACCGTCATCCAGATGGCGCGATTGTTTGCCTGACAGGCTAGTGGAATGACTAAGGATATCATTCCAATTCAGCAGGTCGCGCAGGCGATTCGTTTCGTGCGTGAAGAAAGGATTCTTCTCGATTTCGATCTGGCGCGACTTTACGGTGTCACCACCGGCAACCTAAACAAAGCCGTCAGGCGGAACCGTGACCGATTTCCGGCGGACTTCATGTTTCAACTCACCGCCGAGGAGACAAAATCTTTGATATTCCAGTTTGGAATATCAAAGGGTCGAGGCGGACGGCGCCATTTCCCCTACGCTTTCACCGAACAGGGCGTCGCCATGTTGTCGAGCGTGCTGAACAGCGAGCGTGCCGTGAAAGTAAACATCGCGATCATGCGCGCGTTTGTGAAGCTGCGCCAGACGTTAGAAACAAATCGCGAGCTCGCGCGCAAATTTTCCGTACTCGAAAAGCGTGTTGGTAAGCATGACGAAGAGATCGGCGCGATCCTCGAAGCGATCCGCCAATTGATGGCTCCGCCGGAAAAATCGCGGCGCGAAATCGGTTTTCATGTTCGCGAAAGGGCTCCGCGATATCGAACGCGCAATCATTTATGAAACACATACTCACTGGCTTCTTGACATTCACTCTTTGCTTTTCATCTGCTTTTGCGGAGACACCGCCTCCCGTTGAAATTCGCTTCTGTCCGGCATCGGCCGTGCACACTTATCCATTGGAAAGCCGGCGCGACCTGCAAAGTCTGATGTTGCAGAACGTAGCGGTCATCAATCATGGCGAAGCTCCGTTGAAGATCGACCACATCGAAATCGAGTTGCTGCAATCCGGCGAGGTCCTTGATTCAAAAAAACTGAACGGGAATGTCATTCAGCGTTTTGCCGAGCGTGGAGCGAAGATGCAGCAAGCGGGCGTGCTCAAACAGGTCGCCTTCCAATTTTGCGGGAACGACTTGATTGCGCCTTCAGTCGAACTCGCCGGGCCAACTCTGAATCGCGATCAGGCATTGCTCGTCACTCAGCAGGTCTTCGCGTATAGAGGTGCGCGCGATACGCTGCGCGTTCGTGTCCATGGCAACGGCGGAAGTGGCGCGACAGAGATCAGCGGGACGTTGCCGATCCGTTCGGACTTTGCGAAGAACGCGTACATTTTTCCACTGCGCGGCGTGAGTTACGTAGGCTGGGGCGCGTCATTCCATTCCGGACATCGGTGGGCAATTCCCGAAGAGTTCGCGCTCGACATCGCGAAGATCGGCAGCAACGGCCTTTCGCACAAAGGAAAAGGGACGCGCTTTGAGGATTACTACGCTTATGGCGCCGAAGTGCTCGCCGCAGCGGACGGCAAGGTGATCGGTGCGCTCAACGATCAGGCGGAAAATCCGGGCGCGATGCAACGGCCAGACGAAAGTCAGGAAGCATATTTTGCGCGGCTGCAAAAAGACCAGGCCACTCGCTTGGCGAAAGGCGCGAACGTCATCGCAGGCAATTATGTAAAGATCGATCACGGCAAGAGCGAGTATTCGTTTTATGCGCACTTGCAGCCGGGGAGCGTGCGCGTGCATGTCGGCGATCAGGTCAAAGCCGGCGACGTGATCGGCAAGCTCGGCTCTTCCGGCAATTCAACCGAACCGCATCTTCATTTTCACGTCTGTGACGCGCCCGACGTCTTACTCTGTGGCGGTATCCCGGTGAACTTTAGCAACATCACCATACAGTGGGCCGATGTGCCCCGTCCCATTCAAAGCGGCGACGTTATTATCGCAAAGTGATCGCCTGGACGATTTACATCACGTTTGTGGGCGCGGTCGTGCTGCTTCTTATGCCGCATGCGTTTGCGCGGTGGATTGCGTTAGTCACGACAGTTGTGGTTTTCGTCGCGAGCCTAATCGCGTTCTTCCAAATGTCGATTGTCGATCTTGCGCACTTCAACACAATCGTGCGCGTGCCGTGGGTACCGATGCTTGGCATGAATTACCATCTCGCCGTCGATGGGATCAGCCTGACGATGGTACTCGTCACCGGCCTGGTCGCCATCGCCTCGGTCCTTTTCTCGTGGGACGTCGATCATCGACCTAACGAATTTTTCTTCTGGCTGTTGCTCGTGGTTGCCGGCTCGTACGGCGTATTTCTGAGCGCCGATTTGTTTTTGCTCTTCCTGTTCTATGAACTGGTGATCGTCCCAAAATATTTCCTCATCGCGATCTGGGGATCGACGAACAAGGAGTATGGCGCGATGAAATTGACTCTTTATTCCTTCTTCGGCGGCGCGCTCGTCTTCATCGGTGTCCTTGCCGCTTATGTGACCGCTGGTTCGCTGGACCTGAATCAGCTCGCACAATTCCAATTTCCGCCGCAGCTGCAATTGTGGGCGTTCCCCGTGTTGTTTCTCGGGTTTGCCGTGCTGGCAGGCATCTGGCCGTTGCACACCTGGGCGCCGACCGGCCACGTCGCCGCGCCCACCGCGGGTTCGATGCTGCTCGCCGGCATCGTGATGAAGCTTGGCGCCTATGGCGGGCTGCGCGTCGCGATGAATCTTTTCCCGCAAGGTTTCCAAATCTGGAGCAAATGGATCGCCGTTTTCGCGGTCATTGGAATTCTTTACGCCGCGGCGGTGGCGCTCCGCCAGAGCGATCTGAAATTTGTCATTGGCTATTCGAGCGTGAGCCATATGGGTTTCGTGTTGCTCGGGCTGGCGACCGCTAATGCACTCGGCGTCTCGGGCGCAGTGCTGCAAATGTTCTCGCACGGCGTGATCGCAGCCCTGCTTTTCGCCGTGGCCGGGCGGATGCTCTATCGTCGCACCCACACGCGCGAACTGGATGCACTCTCTGCAATGAATCTGAGTCGCGCGTTACCATTTGCGGCGTTCACGTTTGTCATCGCCTCGGCAGCATCAATGGGCATTCCAGGATTTAGCGGGTTCGCCGCCGAAATCACGATCCTGATCGGGGCGTGGAAAGCTTTTCCGATCGCCGTGTGGATCACGGGTGCCGGAATGGTGCTCGTCGCTGCGTTCACGTTGCGTGCGCTCAAGAGATCCTTCTTCGGCGAGGCGGCCTCAAGCGTCCATATGCAGGAAGGCCGCGTGCCTATCGATGCAGATTGGAACGAAGAACAGGATATTACAGCGGCGGAAAAGTGGGGCGCTTGCCTGCTTATGCTCGCGACGTTGGCCGTCGGACTTTACCCGAAGTTTTTGCTCGATCGCATTCAGCCCGCCGTCGAAGCAATGAGATTTTTAAAATGACTCGCCGCTTCAACGCTTCAACTTGTCAACGCTTCAACGGTCTCGCGTGAACTACCTCGAACTCCTGAAGCTCGCGTCGCCCGAAGCGATTGTTGTGATAACGGCGCTTGCGGTTCTCGTCGTTGGCCTAACGAGCGAGCGCGCAGTCGCACTTTGCTCTTTCATCGCCGCGCTCGGACTGGCGCTCGCAGTCGGCGCGGTGCTCATGTTGCCGCACAACGCAACACTCTTTGGCGGGATGCTCGTAATCACGCCGCTGAATTCGCTGTTTAAAATCATTTGCATTGTGCTCGCGTTTTTCACTGTGCTCCTCGCGCGCAGCGACCGCGCGTCACGCAATCCGGGCGAATATCTCGCGATGCTACTCCTTGCAACGATCGGACTGATGCTGCTCGTCGGCAGCGAAGAATTTCTCATGATTTTTATCGGGCTCGAACTGCTCGGTCTCTCGCTTTATGTCATGGCCGCATTTGACAAAACCGATGTTCGCTCGGCCGAAGCGGGCCTGAAGTATTTCCTGTTTGGCAGCACCGCGAGCGCGTTCACGCTTTTCGGGATCAGTTTGATCTACGGCATGTCGGGGACAACTGGTCTCGCGGCGATTTCGGAGAAATTGGCAACCGCATCGGTTCAACCGCTGCTTGCGGTCGGCATCGTCATGACTCTCATCGGGTTCGCATTCAAAATCGCCGCCGCACCGTTCCATCTTTGGGCGCCCGATGCATACCAGGGCGCGCCCGTGCCGAGCGCGGCATTTATCGCCTCGGGCTCGAAGGTTGCGTCGTTCGTGGTGCTTGGAAAAATTGTGCTCGTCGGCTTCGCTCCGATGCACGGCAGCGCAGACTGGCATGCAATGGTGGCGGGCTGGTCACCTGTCCTGGCCGCGCTCTCCGCATTGTCGATCTTGTTAGGCAATCTGGTTGCGCTCGCGCAGACCAACGTGCGCCGTCTTCTCGCCTACTCCGCAGTCGCCCACGGCGGTTACACACTGCTCGGACTTGTGGCCGGCGGGCGTGACGGATTTTCCGCTACCTTGTTCTACACAACTGTTTACGCCATCACGCTCGTCGGCGCATTCGGCGTCGTCGCTATCGTGCGTCGCGTAACAGGCGGCGATGATTTTGCCGATTTTTCAGGACTGTGGATGCACTCGCCGTTGCTCGCCGGATGCATGGCGATCTTCATGTTGTCGTTGGCCGGGATACCGCCGTTAGCCGGATTCTTCGGAAAGTTCTACTTGTTCAGCGCCGCGCTGCGCGCCGGCACAAGTCACGGCCTGCTCTGGCTTGTCGTGGTTGCCCTCTTTGGTAGCCTCATCTCGCTCTACTATTACCTCGTCGTGCTGAAAGTGATTTTTGCGGACGCGGTGGCCGACACGTCACCGAAATCTGAATTCTATCGGATTGATCTTCTGCAGCGAGGCGTGATTGCCGTGCTCGCAGCTGCGGTCCTCTTTCTCGGTATAATGCCCGAAACATTAGCCGCACGCATTATTGCTTCGCTGCCGTAGAAACTTTCAGCGCAAAAAATAATGCGTGCCCAATCCTTCAACGGCACGCTATAAATTTTTTTCATCGACAGTTAACAACACAAACCGCAAAAGTTGATGGACGTGAAGACGGGCAGCATCAGCCAGTTCATTGACCGCCATTACCGGCACTTCAACGCGGCCGTCCTCAAGGATGCAGCCGACGCGTACATCGCGCATCTTGATCGCGGCGGGAAAATGATGATCACGCTCGCCGGCGCGATGAGCACGGCTGAGCTGGGCATCTCTCTCGCGGAAATGATTCGGCAGGATAAAGTCCACGCCATTACCTGCACCGGCGCGAACCTGGAGGAGGACCTCTTCAATCTCGTGGCACGCAGCAAGTATGAACGCATCCCTAATTACCGGGAGTTGACTCCCAGGCACGAGGAAGCATTGCTGGCTCGTCATTTGAACCGCGTTACCGACACATGCATTCCGGAAGAAGAAGCCATCCGCCGGATCGAGAAGGTGGTGATCAACGAGTGGACGGCCGCTGCGAACAAAAAAGAACAGTTTTTTCCGCACGAATTTCTTTTCAAGGTTCTGAGGGAATGTCGGCTCAAGAAATTCTACGAGATCGACCCGAGGGATAGTTGGATGATCGCCGCCGCGCACAAGGACCTGCCGATGTTCGTTCCCGGCTGGGAAGATTCGACGCTCGGGAACATTTACGCCGCGCGCTGCATAACAGGAGCGATCAGCGACGTGCATACGGTGCGTTCTGGGATCGAATACATGATCAAGCTGTCGGACTGGTATCGCCGCGTGTCACATGATTCTTCCATCGGCTTCTTTCAGATCGGCGGTGGGATTGCGGGCGACTTTCCGATTTGCGTCGTGCCCATGCTTAATCAAGACGTTCAGACGCCCGTGCCCGAATGGGGTTATTTTTGCCAGATCAGCGATTCCACGACCAGCTTCGGATCGTATTCCGGCGCTGTGCCCAACGAGAAAATCACGTGGGGCAAACTGAGCGTTGAGACCCCGAAATATATCATTGAATCCGACGCAACCATCGTGGCGCCGTTGGTTTTCGCGAAGGTCCTCGGCTGGTAATTCTTTTGACCTCAGGGCTTGACGCCTTTCATTGCTTCTGAAAAGAATCAGCGCCATGAAAACTTTATCTTTAGCAATTCTTTTTGGAGCAGCGTTGATCGCCCCCCGTCGTTCGCGCAGGAAACCACCCCATCGCCAGCGAGTGCGATGAGTCCAAGCGCGGCTCAACCCGCGCCCAGCGGCCAGCCGAGCGCAGCCGACATGCAGAAGATGATGGCTCAAATGATGGAGCTGGCGAAGCTGAACGAGAATCACAAGCTGCTCGGGAGCCTGGCCGGCACGTGGACCTACGACATCAAAATGTGGATGAACCCCGATCCGAACGCCCCGCCGCAGCAATCAAAAGGCACAGCCGTAAGAAAGCCGATGATGGATGGGCGCTACTTTATCGGCGAGTTCACCGGCAAAATGCAGATGCCCGGACCGGACGGCAAAATGAAGGACATGACATTCAAGGGCATGTCGTTTGAAGGGTACGATAATGCGAAACAGAAATTCGTATCCTCGTGGATCGACAACATGGGCACCGGCATCATGATGTCCGAAGCACTTACGATCCCGCCACGAAAGCGTTCACTTACACCTCGGAAATCGAAATGATACCGGGAATGAAGCAAAAGGTTCGCGAAGTGATTAAGATCGTCGATAACAACCATCACACGTTCGAGTGGTACGAGGATCGCGGGGGCCAGGAAGCCAAGACGATGGAGATCAACTACACGCGAAAGAAGTAGATGCGCGTAATTCTGACTTCTTAGTTCTTTCTTTTTCCTTCTGACCGCTGTCCAGCGTCGTAACCGCTCTATGCGCGGGCTCAGTCGCTATTTCCAGGATCGGTGCTATAGTCTTAGATGTCTAAACCATCCGGCATCTCTTTCACGCGTCGCGCCCCCGATAATATTACCGAAGAACTGGTGGCCGTGCTTTCCTCGAAGGCCTCATTCGAATTCAAGCCGTTGTTCGACATCATCCTGCTCAATCTCCGGGAGCGAAACGCTGCCAGTGGAGGCGAAGAAATGCTGCGCCTGCGTTCTTATGAAAAGCTCCAGGGCCTGGTCAATCAGGGCGCGGTGACGAGAACGGTCACGGGCACCACGAAAAAATACAAAGGAGTCGCGCAGCGCATGGTCACGTTAAAGGCGGAGATGAAAGTTTTGCGCACCGACTGGGCTCAGAAGCTTCGGGCCAAGGCCGCCGCGGCCCACTAAATCGTTTCCGCGCCACCCGAGCGCCGAAGAAAGTCGGGCTTCCGTAATGATCGTCGAGTATCCAGGTTAACATTTCACGGACGAGTAGCCGGGTCTTCTTCTTTCAGCCGCCAGGGTGAAATTCTGCCAAAAAGATCGCGTGTTGCGCCTGCAATATCTTCGGCTTTTGATACGCCGCTGTCGATTAGTGCGCGCCCAGTACTTTCCCAAATCTTTCTCACAATCAGTGCGCCGTTTTCGCGCACGATTCGACCGAGATGCTGGACCGCCGCAGCCGTTGCAGATTTGCGGATAAGCTCAGGCGGGCATCGTGAAGTGAGCTCGCAGTAGCGCCGCGCGACTTCGCCTACCCGCAGGGTAAGGAACGCG
>WNGA01002411.1_pt1 | contig 31666 bp, 31 predicted proteins | sample 5400061 | NCBI WGS metagenome assembly WNGA01 (sample SAMN13153366, study PRJNA577476) | soil metagenome | isolation source: 100 cm soil or saprolite under grassland replicate 2 | place: USA:California | collected 2016-06-15 | reverse complement strand
CTACGGTTCGGGCTCGGAGGGATTGGGTGCGGCGTCCCGGCTCTACTGCGGGCTCTTGGACCCAGTCCCTGTCGGACTGCCGCACCCCGGCCACCACCGAATCGCTTCGGCTGCAACACATCTCCAAACATACAAGTCCAGCGGATCGTGCAGGCCGGCGAACAGCTGCCGTGTGCGGCGGAGCGCCTCGTGCACGTTTGGCCGAGCGCCAGACCCCACGACCTCGCCGAGACCCCTGGAAGCGAATTCGACCAGCAGAGCGCTGCGCGAGACGCCTCGCGCGGCAGCCTCATCATCGAGCCCCCTCAGCAGTCGCTCATCCAGTGAGACGAGGACCTTCGCCATATGCGGAGCATATCCGCATATCCCGTTGCGGGACTTGCCAAACCGTTCTGGCCATGCGGGTGTGCCACTGGCCACTTTGCCGGCCGCGCATGGCGGCGTTGTGAAGCGCCCTCTGAGTCAAGCAGGTGCGGGACTCCACCCCTGCGGTCAGCACTGCGCTACCACGCAACTGACGCTTGCCAGCGGACGCACAGCCTGAGTACGTTAGGGCGCCATGTCGCTCCGGCCCTGAGGCTGTGAGCAAGCGGGGGGAACCAATCGTGGCGGAACTAGCCTACCGACTCGGAGCGCGAACGGTAATGCGCAACGTACTTACAGTACTGGTCAGTATTGTGGTGATCGTCGCCAGTGCGTTGCCGGTCTCGGCGGCCGAGCCGATCCCGAATTCGATGGACGCGCTCGGGGACTCGATCACCCGCGGGTTCAACGCCTGCGGGTTCTTCTTCGATTGCACCAGCCGCTCGTGGTCGACCGGCACGTCGAGCACCGTCAACAGCCACTACTTGCGCATCCTGGCCAAGAATGCGTTGATCTTCGGCCGCAACTTCAATGACGCAAGGACGGGGGCCAAGATCGTCGACCTGGCTGGCCAGGCACAGGCGGCAGCGACCCGCAACGTCGATTACGCGACAGTTCTGATTGGTGCGAACGACGCCTGTACTTCGAGCGTGAGCACCATGACCCCGCTTGCGACGTTCCAGAGTCAGCTCACGCAGGCCATGGATACCTTGACGGCACACAATACGAGCGCGCGCCGGGTGTTCGTGTCCAGCATTCCAGACGCGTACCGACTGTGGCAGATCGGTCATACGTCCGCGGCCGCCGTCGCCACCTGGACCGCGTACCGCATTTGTCAGTCGATGCTAGCGAACCCAACCTCGACCAGCGCCGCCAGCGAAGCGCGGCGGCAGCAGGTCCGCAATCAGATCATTGCTTACAACAAGGCGCTTGCGGACACCTGCGCTCTGTACACGCATTGCAAGTTCGATGGTCAGGCCGTTTTCAATTATCAGTTTGTGTTGAGCCAGGTCTCCTCGTGGGACTACTTCCATCCCAACACGTCGGGCCAGGCGACGCTCGCCGGCGTCACCTACGCTGCTGGCTTCAACTGGTAGGCCGGCACCACGGGCTAGCATGACGGCGTCGATGAGCGAAGACTCCGGCGGCCCGCTCAGCCCCGCGGAACTGGACGAATTCCTGGCGCAGCCGCTATTGCTCAAAGTCGCCTGTGTCCGGCCGGATGGTTGGCCATACGTCGTGCCGCTGTGGTTCGCATGGCACGAGCAGAAGCTGTACGTAGTCGCGCGCCAGCGAGCGGTGTGGATCGCATTCATCCGACGTGAGCCGCGCGTCGGCGTGCTCATCGATGAGGAAGCGCGACGGCACAGGCGAGTGCAGATGACCGCGACCGCCGCGGTTGTCGAGGGTCCAACCCGACGAGCGGAGCGTAGCGAACACTGGCGGCAGCTTGGCGAGCTCCTGACGGCGCGCTATATGGCTGACGAGCAAGGACAGGCCTACGCCCAACTGACAGCCGAACGTCCACGTTTCCTCGTCGAGATAACACCACTCCAGATCACATCGTGGCGGGGGGGCCCGTGGCACCGCCGCTACTACGTTCCCGAGCCGACGGAGCCGCCGCCGACGGCTGTTATGACGGAGTGAGTCCGTTCAACAACAGGTCGTGCACGTCGCTGTTGCTCACGCCATGGCGGTGCCAGCTGGCGTAGGGCTCGCGTAACGCGTGACTGACGATGATCGGCACGAGCTGCTCATGTCGACCACCGTGTGAGCGCAGCGCGCCGCTCAGCTGCGACAGGTCATGGTCGGCACGTCGTTTGCCGAGCACGGTTCGCGCATCGGCGGAGATCGACAGATCACCGATGCGGTCCTCCGGATGCTGATAAATGACGGCCGCTTCGCGACGGGTGTAGATCTCCGCAACGCCGGGCAGGCGCCCCAGTGCATCCTGCGCATGCTCGATGTCCTCCGCCGGCACATGGACCCACGCGAACGAGCCAAGGGCACCGTGGTGCCGCACGTATGGATCGGTGATGGGGAGAATCACGCGCGCCTGGCGTACTCCGTTACGCTCGAGCACGTCTGACAGGTAATGGACGCGTGGCGTTCCGTCCGCGTTGTGTTTGGCGTTCATTCCGTGGTCGGCGGTGATGCCGACGGCGAAGCCGGCTTCAAGATACTCCTCGAGCAACTGGTCAAGGCGGTGAAAGAATCGGTCCGCCAACGGCTCGCCCGGAGCATGCGTGTGCTGGACGAAGTCGGTGAGTGATACATAGAGGAGGTCGAGCGGATAGCGGCGGTGCACGGCGAGGCCAATTTCCAGCGCGTAAGCGCTTAAGTCCCAGTCGTAGATACTGGGCGGCGGCCGGCCGATCAGCTCAGACACGCTGGCGATGCCGAGTTCTGGCAGTCCGAGCTCCGCTGCTCGCTCGGCGCTCACTGAAGGCACGCCGCCCGCGCCGAGGAGACGGCGCAGCTTGTCCTTGGCCGATACGGCCAGCACCGCCGCGCCAGCACGTGCCAGGCAGGCGTGAATGGTTGGCGCTCGCAACGCGGCTGGGTCGACCAGTTGCTCCTCGGCGCCACTCGGATTCAAGTAGTGGTTGCCGGAAATGCCGTGCACGCTCGGCGGAGCACCAGTCACGATTGACATGTTGTTGGGGTTGGTCAGCGAAGGCATCTGGCCGCGACCAACGCTGTACGCACCCCCGCCGCGCAGCATCTCACCGAGCGCCGGCATCACCCCTCGTTCCAGGGCATCGTCGAAATAACGCGGATCGCCACCATCCACGGTCAGGACGAGAGAAGACTGACGTGGCCAACGATAGCGCCGTGCGTTGACCTCGACATCGCTCCTCACGGGTGGGGGTCGCATCGTACCGCGGGCGTAACATGGTTTGGCTCGGTGGAATCGATCCTCCTGGCACTCGCTGCCGCCACTTCATGGGGCGTATCCGATTTCCTCGGCGGCTTCCTGACTCGCCGACTGTCGCTCGCTCCAATCCTGTTGATCTCGCAGGCCGCGGGATGTGCCATGCTCGTGGCCCTTGCGGAGTTGCGCGGTCCACCGGTGATCGAAGCCACGCAGATCGCCTTCGCCGTCGCGGCCAGTGCCGGCGGCCTCGTTGGGATCGGCGCTCTGTATCGCGGCATGGCTGTGGGTGTGGTGAGCATCGTCGCGCCTATTTCCGCGGCCGGGGCAGCGCTTCCCGTTCTCTACGCACTCCTGCGCGGCGAGCGGACGACGCTCCTCCAGGCACTCGGGATCGGATTGGCACTGCTTGGAGTGGTGCTGGCATCGCGTGCCGCCGATCACAAGGATGGTCGCCGTGGACCAGCGATCACTCGGGGCGTAAGCCTGGCTCTTCTCGCTGCCCTCGGGTTCGGCGTGTTCTTCATCTTCCTGCATGAAGCGAGCACGGCCGACGTGCTTTGGGTGGGTGCGATCCAGCGACTGACCGGCGTCGTGCTGGTGGCGGCGATGGTGCTCTTGTTCCGGACGTCGATCAGGATTGGCTGGCGCAGCGTGCCCGGCGTGCTGATTGTGGGCGTCCTGGATACCAGCGCAAACGTCCTCTACGCGTTTGCCAGCACGACCGGACTGGTGAGTGTCGCAGCAGTACTTGCGTCGTTGTTTCCGGTCGTCACACGGGCCAACTGACGATTACCGGCCCAGTTGACCTGGATCAGGCGGGGTCGCAGCTGGTCGTACGCTACGCGACGCTCAAGGGCGGCGAGCTCGCGTTCATCAATCTGCTCGCTGGGCTCGTCACCGCGGTACCCGAGTCAGGTGACCGCGACTGCCGGGCTCCGGCGCTCCTGGGTGTTGTGGTTCGACGAGCCGCTTTGGGCGTGGCGGTTGGGCGGCTTCCTGCCCGATGGACGCATTCTGGCCGCGCATTGCGAGCGGTGCGATGGGTACTTCTACAAGAGCGCCTACGGTGACCTGTCAGCAGCGCCGACGACGTCGATCGAGATCCTGGACGCCAGCGGTGAGGTCGAGGTCGACGACTACACGTACTCAGTGCATCTCGAGCCCACCGGCGAGCCCTTGGCCTCCCTACCGGGTGAGTTCATTCCGGTCACCATCTCGAACGATGGCGCGTGGGCGATCCTTCTGTCGGTCGAGGGAACGGAGGGCGCAGCACGGCTGCACACGCCGGGGACGCTGTGGCGCATGGCACTCGCCGACGGCGGTCTGGAAGAGCTCCCCGCCACCCACTGAGCTGTTGGCATTAGCCTGAATCACAACATGCCTGAATTTTCTCCATCTGAGCGCGAGCTTCTGGACAAAACCGATGAAGTCGGCATCGAGACCCGCGCTGGGCGGCAGCTGCCGATCTGGGTCGTCGTCGTGGGCGACGCAGCGTACATCCGCTCGGTGCGCGGGATCGAAGGCCGCTGGTATCAGGCGTTACTGGGCGGGACCGATGCGCGGCTGCATGCGGGCAGCGCCGTCTGGACCATTGCCAGCGAGCAAGTCACCGACGCCGACGAGATCGAGCGCGTGAGCGACGCGTTCAAGACGAAGTACGAGCAGCGCTGGCCACAACCGACAGCGGCGATGGTCCGCCCGTCGGTCCTGCCGACCACGATGCGCATCAGCCCCGCGTAAGCTGTCTCGGCCGGGAGGGCTCACCAACATGGCAGTGCAGGTTGCGCTCGGTCCTGTCCACCACCTGCGATTGACCGTCACCGACATCAATCGCAGCCGCGACTTCTACACCCGCTTCCTGGGCTTCCAGGTGGCGGTCGAGTCGCCGCCCAACGACGACCCGGGCTACGAGGCCACGTACCCGGTGCTGTGGGGCGGCATCGTCATGATCCAGGGCAACATGCTGCTCGGGCTGCGCCCTGTCGCTTCGCAGGGCGATCGGTTCGACCCTGACCGTGTCGGCCTGGATCACCTGAGCTTCAATGTTGCGAGTCGGGCTGACCTGGACCAGGCACTTCAGGTGTTCGACGAGAACGGCGTCAAGCACGGTGAGATCAAGCGGCTTGCGGGGTTCGACATCGACATCCTGCCGTTCTTCGATCCCGACGGGATTGCGCTCGAGCTCACCGCGCCGGTCGGTTAGTGCGGTGGCAGCGTCCTAGCCAGTGATGCTCGAGGACGAGCTGCCCGAGGTGCGCATGTTCGTGATCGCCGATCACGCGGTCATGGCACCCGACGGCAAGATGTACCTCAACGGCGCGGGTATCGACCAGGTGCTGTTGCCAGCCACGCCCGGCCATCTGCCAGCCCCGCTGTACATCGCGGTGCGTATTCGCGTCCCATGGCACCTCACCTCGGAGTCGCTGCGGCTGCGCATCCGCGCGCTCGATGCCGACCGTCAGCCGTTCGGACCAGACCCGCTCATCGATGGCCAGGTGGAGGTGGGCCGCGCGCCCGGCGCACGCGCCGGCGACGAGATGGCCGTCAATCTTGCGGTGGGTATCGCCGGTTTACCCGTGCCCGGTCCGGGCACGATCCACTTTCACCTCGAGCTCGCCGACCACACCCTCGGCATCCTGCCGCTAAAGATCAACGTGCGGCCGCCGACCGCCGTCCCAGGCGCGTGAGCCGCCCCCAGGCGTCGATCAAGCCGCCTGGCAGGAGCAGAACCACCAGGATGAACAGGACGCCAAAGATGATGTGGTGGAACTGCGTGAACGAGACCGTGAGCTGCTCGCGCACCACGATGTAAAACACCGCGCCGATCACCGGCCCGAGGATCGTGCCGACGCCGCCAATGAACGTGATCAGGAGGGCGTCGAACGTCCAGCTCGGATCGAACGCAAACGAGGCGTAGAAGCTGGCCTGGTGCACGGCGAATGTGGCGCCGGTCAGGCCAGCGAAGAAGCTGCTGACGGCGACGGCGGCCAGTTTGTGCCGAAGCAGGTCGACGCCGCTGGCGCGGGCGGCCTCCTCGTCTTCTCTGACGGCGAGCCAGCCCAGGCCGAGGCGTGAGCTCAGCGCGGTGTAGGCGATCAGCGTCGTGACCGCCGCGAGCGCCAGCGACAAGTAGTAGTGCCCGACGAGGTCGTACTCGGCGGTAACCTGCGCCGGCAACGCGTTGATGTTCGGCAACACGTTCGCCACGGCGATGTGCAGCGCTTCCGCCAGACCAAGCGTGCCGATCGAGAAGTAGGCGCCTCTGAGGCGGAAGGTCGGCGCGCCGATGAGCAGCCCGAACACCAGCGCGGCAAGGCCGCCCGCGCCGAACGCGAGCGGGTACGGCCAGTGCGCTTGTAGCCACAGCTGGCGGGTGACCATCACGCCGACGCCGAAGAAAGCCGCATGGCCGAGGTTCACCTGGCCGGTGAACCCGCCGAGCATGTTCCAGCTCTGGCCAAGCGTTACGTACAGCAGGATCAGGAACAGCAGGTTGATGATGTCCGTGCGGGTGGTGAGCTGCGGGATGACCACTCCCGCGATCAGTGCCACAGCGGCCAGCGCCCACGGCAGGGGCCGGCCCAGCGGGCGGTGGATCGGCAGCGCCTGCGCAGTGCTCACCGCGACTATCGGGCGAACAGGCCGCGGGGCCGCAGCAGCAGCACGACGACGAACAGCAGCAGGGCCACGACTTGCTGGTACTCGGCGGCGATGACGATCGTGCTCAGATTCTCGACCACGCCCAGCAGCAGACCTGCCAACAAGGCGCCGGGGACGCTGCCCATGCCCGCCAGGACCACCACCACGAGCGCCTTGAGCGTCCAGGCGAGGCCGATGCTGGGCGAGATGCTGAACGTCACCAGGACCAGGGAGCCCGCGACGCCCGCCAGGGCCGAGCCGATGGCGAACGTGAGCAGGTAGGTGCGCTTGACGTCGATGCCCGAGAGGGCAGCCGCTCGCCAGTCGATGGCGGTGGCGCGGATCGCCTTGCCGAAGTCGGTGCGCTGCAGTACCTGGTACAGCACGCCCACGGTGACGAGGCCGACCACGAACGTCAGCAGTCGGGTGTAGGGGAAGACGATGCCTGCCAGGGTGAACGCGCCGCCGGCGTACGCGGCTCGGACAGAACGCTCATCGGCCGAGAACGCGAACAGCGCGACGTTCTGCAGCACGAGCGCCAGGCCGAAGCTGATCAGCAACGAATTGCGGATGCGGTGCTCCTCGTGCAAGCGCTCCACGAACTGAAACAGCACGCTGTTGAGCACGATGCCGAGCAGGAACATGCCCGTTGCCGACAGCACGACTGAGATGTACGGATCAATGCCCAGCGCGGTTGCCGACAGATAGCTGACATACCCGCCCAGCATGAGCAATTCGCCATGCCCAACGTTCAGGATGCGCATGACGCCGAAGATGAGCGTCAGTCCCACGGCCACGACGCCATAGTTGGAGCCCACGAACAGGCCGAAGACGAGTTTCTGGACGACGACCGCGGGGTCCATGTCGCGTGCCTGCCGTAAGCGTACGCGGCGCGCTCGTCTCTCTTAGCGTCCTTGGCACGCCGCTTCGCGGCGAGGGAGGGCTCCGCCCCCCTTCACCCCCCGCGTTCGGGCCGGGCAGCGCGCAAACCGTGGCTGTGGCGCTGCCGCGCCATTTGCCTACCGCGAACCCGTTCGGGCTGAAGGGGATGGCTCTAAAAAGGTCGTAGCGAAAAGCTGCGCGGATGGACCACTGGCATTGGGCGCGGCAGCGCCAGCTTTCGGTTTAGCCGCGTTGGGTCCCGAACGCGGGGGGTAAAGGGGGCGCAGCCCGCCCTCGCCCGCAGGGCGCAGAAGCGGTGCTAGCGCCACGCGGCGCATGCGCCGTCCTTCAGCCCCAACGCAACTTGGCGCGCTAGCGGATGGCGCGGCAGCGCCACCGTCACGTTTTAACCCCGTTGCCTCCCGAACGCGGGGGGTGAAGGGGGGCGGAGCCCTCCCTCGCCGCGGAGCGGCGTTCCAAAGACCGTGAAAGAGATCCCGAGCGCTACCGCTGGGCGAACGGCTTGGCGGGATATTGAATCGGGCCGCCTACCTGGTCGGGCGGCCAGACCGTGACCTGCTTGCCGTTCTGCCACTGCTCGTAGATCGTGACCACCTTGCCGGTGCCGTCGTCGTTGAACGAGATCGGGCCGATGACGGATGTCGTCATGTTGGTGCCAGCGATGGCTGACCGCAGCGCGTCGCGGTCCACAGAGTCGGCGCGACCGAGCGCATCGGTCATCACCTGCACCACGGCGTAGGCGGCGCCGACCACGCCCTCGGGCGGTTTGTTATAGGCCGCCTGGTAGGCCTTGACCATGTCGGCATTGCCCGGGTACTTCAGGTCCGCGCCCCAGCCGGGTGCACCGATGGTGAAGTCGCCGTCTTTGCCGAGCGCCGTTGACCACGCGCCGGAGTCCGAAGCGCGAATGATGTTCAACAGCTTCGGATTGATGTCGAGCTCCTTCATCTGCTTGACGATGGCGATGCCGTCGGGTGGCGTCGGGACCATCAGCACCGCGTCAGGATTGGCGCTCTTGGCCTGGAGCAGCATCGACGAGAAGTCGGTCGAACCCGGCGCATATTGCGCGTCGACAGCCACATCGAAGCCAGCGTGCGAACCAGCCTGCTGTTTCCAACCAGTAGCCATCTCGGTGCCCCAGTCGGTCCGCTCGGCAAAAATCGCGACCTTCGCCGGTTTGGGGTTGAGCGTGTCCATCAGATCGAAGATGGCTTTGGTTAATGAAGGCGACTTCGGGAATGGCGAAAACAGGTACTTGTAACCCTGCTGGTGGATCGAATACAGCGCAAACGCGACGCCGATATACGGCACCTTGTTCTTCTCGGCGACTGCCGCGGCCGCTGCGTGCAGATCGCTGCCGAAACCGCCGAAATACGCGACGATACCCGAGGAGTTCAAGGTCTCCATACGCTGTGCGGTCTGATTGGCATCGGAGGCGTCGTCGAGGATGTTGATCTCGAGCGGGATCTTTCGACCGAACGCTTTGACCATCGCTCCGCCACCAGCGTTGACATCCTTGATGGCGAGCTCGTAGCCGTTCTTGATCTGCTCCCCGCCCGAGGCGTAGCGACCGGTCAACCCGACAGCTGCGCCGATCTTGATGCTGCTCGGCGCGGCGCCGGCCGCGGCTGGTGCTTGCTGAGCCGCCGGTGACGCGGCTGGCGATGCCGCGGCAGCAGGCGAGGCAGCGGGTTTCGGCGACGCGGCTGGCGAGGCAGCAGCCGCCGGCGAAGCCGCTGGCGCGGTGGTCGGTTTTATCAAAGCCGCCGCTGGCGCGCTCGTAGGCCCTGTCGTCGGTGATGGTGTCGCCGCCTGCTGGCACGCCGCCAACAGCGATCCGCCCAGCGTCAGAGCGGTGCCGACGAGCAGCCCTCGCAGCAGGCTGCGCCGAGTGAGGCGCTCTGAGCCGATTCGATCCGCGGAGTCCGACATTGCGTTTCCTCCGTAAGACGCGGTACTGCCCGGTGTACCGAGCGTACATGTTTAATGCTTCATCCTGAGGCGAAGCCGAAGGAGCTGGCGTAGATCCTTCGCTGCGCTCAGGATGAGGCAGTGGGCGGGCTGCGCTGCGCTCAGGATGAGGCAGTGGGCGGGCTGGGTGGGCTGCGCTGCAGTTGGATCGCCGAGTTGATCACGCCCATATGACTGAACGCCTGCGGAAAGTTGCCCAACAGCGCACAGGTGGCGGGATCGACCTCTTCAGACAACAAACCGACGTCGTTGGCGTAGCCCAGCAGTCGCTCGAACAGCGCGCGCCCGCGCTCGACCTGCCCGGTGAGCACCAGGTTGTCGACGAGCCAGAAGCTGCACAGCAGAAAGGTGCCTTCGCCGCCCGGTACGCCATCGTCGAGATGCCGGTAGCGCCGCACCAGCCCATCTTCGGACAGCTCCGCGACGATGCGCTCCAGGGTCGCTCGAACACGCGGATCATCCGGCCGCACAAACCGCCGCAGCGGGAACAGCAAGGCCGAGGCGTCCACCTCGTTGTGGCCGAAGGCTTGCACGAAACTGCCCGTGGCGTGGTCGACACCGTCGGCGTCGATACGTGAGCGGATGGTCGCGGCAAGCACCTGCCAGCGCTCGAGCGGGGCCTCGACGCCGAGCCGTTGCGCGAGTCGGATGCCGCGATCGACCGCCACCCACGCCATGACCTTGGAGTAGACGAAGTGCTGGCGCGGGCCGCGGATCTCCCAGATGCCGTCGTCCGGTCGATCCCACACGTCCTCGACGTGCTCGACCAGGCGTGTCAGGAACTCCCACGTCGTGGTGTCGATCGTTCCGCCACGGCGGTGGAACAGCCAGGCGGTGTCCAGAACCTCGCCGTACGCATCGATCTGGAACTGCGTCGCCGCGGCGTTGCCGACCCGAACGGGCCGCGAGCCGCGGTAGCCGTCGAGTTTGGGCAGGTGGAACTCGGGCAGCAGGCGCTCGCCGCCCACGCCGTACACGACCTGCAGCTCATCGGCTCGACCGGCGGTGGTGCGCTGCAGCCAACGCATGAACGCGTGCGCCTCGTCCGTGTAGCCCAGGGTGAACAGCGCGTACAGCGCATAACTTGCGTCGCGCAGCCACGTATAGCGGTAATCCCAGTTGCGCACGCCGCCGACGCGCTCGGGCAGCGAGGTGGTCGGCGCCGCCACGATCGCGCCGGTCGGCGCGTTGGTGAGCGCTTTGAGCACGAGCGCGCTGCGCAGCACCTGATCCTGGTACGGACCTTCGTACGTGCACCGCTTGGACCATTCCTCCCAGAAGCGGCGGGTGGCCTCGACTCGGGCTTCGATGGTCGAGAGCTCGAGCCGCCGCGCGCGCAGCTCGTGCGGTTGGGCGTAGGTGACCACCGCTGATGCGCGCTCCCCTGCACGGAGGGTGCGCTCCCCGCTGAAACCGGCCAGGTCGGTGTGCTCGTCGAGCAGGTCGGACTGAATCAGCAGGGCATCGGCGCCGCCGAAGACCGTCGCCAGGTCGGGTGCGACGCGGATCAGCTGCGGCGTCGTCAGGCCAAAGTCGAAACGTGGACAGAACTCGCAGCGGATGGTGACCTGGCCAGCCTCGCAGCGAATCAGCCGCACCAGCTGGCGGTACGGCTCGACCGCCTCGGCATCGTCGGCTTGCGATGCTTCGTGGATAGCCAGGCAGTCGACGACCACGAGCTCGCCGGTCTCCGTCTTGTAGTGGGTCTCGAGGATGTTCGTGCCCGGCAGGTAACGCCGGGTAGTGGTCGACTCACCAACGGTGGTGATCTGAAAGTGCCCGCCGCGCGACCAGTCGAGCAGGCGGCCGAACACCGGCCGGGCGTCGAAACGATCGAAACAGCACCAGTCGATGGAGCCATCGCGCGACACGAGCGCGGCGGAGTGGCAGTCGCTGAGCAATGCGTAGTCGCCGATGGCTGGGTACATCGAGTTCTGGTCACATTGTGACGCGGCGCTACACTCGTGATTGGAAATAGCGCATGCGTCGCACACTGCGGGTCTGGCTGACCGTCGCGGTGCTCCTGATGATGGTCGGTCCGGCGACGCAAACCCAAGGCTCACTGGCCGCCGATACCTGCGAACAGCTTGTTGCACAACGCGCGCCCGACGCGACCATCCGCGAGGCGGTGCTGGTCAGTGGCGGGGCCTTTACGCCGCCGCAAGCATCGACCGCGCTGACGGGTCTGCCAGACTTCTGTCGGGTCTCGGCGGTCGTGCCGCCAGCCATCAACATCGAGGTGTGGCTGCCCGTCGAGAGCTGGAACGGTCGCTTTCAGGGGGTCGGCGGCGGCGGCCTGGCTGGCGTCATCTCGTATGGCGCGCTGGCCAACGCGGTCCGCGAGGGCTATGCCAGTGCGTCGACCGACACCGGGCACGTGGGTGGGTTCGACGCCGCCTGGGCCATCGGCCACCCCGAGCTGCTGGCGGACTTCGGCTACCGCGCGGTGCACGAGATGACGCGGGTTGGCAAGACAGTGACCGAGGCGTTCTACGCGACGCCGCCGCACCACGCGTACTGGGTTGGCTGCTCGACTGGTGGGCGGCAAGGCCTCATGGAAGTGCAGCGTTACCCGACCGACTACGATGGCGCGCTGATTGGCGCGCCGGCGATCGACTGGAGCGCGCTACACGTTGCCCAGTTGTGGGATGCGCGCACGACGCTGACCGATCCAGATGCGTACCTGTCGCCCGCGCAGCTTGTGGCTGTCCATGAGGCGGTGCTGGCAAGATGGGACGCGGCTGATGGCGCCGCCGACGGCGTGATCGGCGACCCGACCGTGGTGCAGCTCGATCTGTCCGCGCTGCAGCGGGCCGCGGGCCTGAGCACGGCACGGGTGGAGGCATTGCGCAAGCTGTATCAGGGCCCGGTCGACGGCGCGGGGCAGCCGGTCTACCCGGGCCTCATGCCGGGCGGTGAGGCATTGTGGCCCATCGTGACCGCTGGACCTGCGCCGTTCGGCATCGGCGAAGCGGTCTACCGCGACATGGTCAAGCAGGATCCGATGTGGGATTGGACTTCGCTCGACATTGACGCCGACCTGCCCGCGGCACGGGTGCTGTTCGGCGACGTCCTGGACACGCTCGATCCTGATCTCACGGCGTTCAAGGAGCACGGCGGCAAGCTGATCGTCTACCACGGCTTCTCCGACCCGCTCATCGCACCCGAGCGCACCCGCCAGTACTTTCTCAGCGTGATCGACACGTTGGGTGGACGCGACGCGGTGGATGCGTTTGCGCGGTTGTATCTGCTGGGTGGTGTCGGCCATTGCCGCGGCGGTGCGGGCGCCGACACGTTCGATGGTCTGGGTGCGCTCGTGCAGTGGGTTGAGGGCGGAGTGCCGCCCACGCGCATGGTCGCAACGCACCTGACCGACGGTCGCGTCGACCGCGCCCGACCGCTGTGCGCCTTCCCGAGGCAAGCGCACTACGGCGGCGCCGGCAACGTGGCGGACGCCACCAGCTGGTCGTGTGTGTGAGGCACACTGTGGCGCATGCCCGATCCAGTAACCGAGTTCGAGGAGTACCGCCAGGAGCTCTCCACACCGAGCGGGGTCCGGAGTCAGCGCTGCTGACCGTGCAGCTCATGGCTGGCCACGACCGCATGCGTCTCGAGCAGATCCGTCGGGGGCTCGCGCTGGCGGTCTGAGCGGCATGCCAGGTGCATAGGCGCTCGATCAAATGGATCCGCAAGCCGAGGACGTGCTGTGCTTCCCCGAGGGGTTCCTGTGGGGTGCGGCGACGTCCGCGCACCAGACGGAGGGTCAGAACCGCAACTCCGACTGGTGGGAGTCCGAGGAGGCTGGCCGGGTACCGTACCGCTCTGGCGACGCGTGCGACTCGTGGCTACGCTGGCGCGAAGATCTCGCACTGCTCCAGGAGCTGGGGCTGAACGCCTACCGCATGTCGGTCGAGTGGGCGCGGATCGAGCCGTCGCCGGGCTACTTCGACCAGGCTGCGCTCGACCACTACCGCGAGATCGTTGAGGCGGTCCGCGCGGCTGGTATCGAACCTATCGTCACGCTGCACCACTTCAGCAACCCGCGCTGGCTGAGTGAAGGCGGCGGCTGGGTGCGACCCGCTGTGGTGCAGCGGTTCGCGGCGTACGCCGAGCGGGTTGGACGCACCCTGGGTGACCTGGTGCGGTGGTGGGTGACGATCAACGAGCCGACGGTCTTCGCCCTGTTCGGCTATGTCTCGGGAGCCTGGCCCCCGCATCGCAAGAACGACTTCGGCGGCTACCTGCGCCACACACGGCACGTGCTGCGCGCGCACGCGGCCGCGCGCGCCGCGCTGCGGGCGCATCGCGCCGATAGCCAGGTCAGCATGGCGCTGCACATGAACCCGGTCGATCCCATCCGCTACGGCGATCCGACCGACCACATCGCGGCCTGGCTGTACGACTGGCTGTGGCAGGGTCGGGTGCTGCGCGCCGCGCGGTCAGACCTCGACTGGATCGGTGTGAACTACTACTTCCGCATCTTCGTGCGCTGGGACGTGCTGCCGTGGCGTTTCTTCGAACCGCCCGAGATGGGACCGCATCACAAGACGGAGTACGGCTGGGAGATCTATCCCAAGGGGCTGTACCGCGTGTTGAAGCGGGTCGGGCGGTTGCGTAAGCCCGTGATCGTGACCGAGAACGGGATCGCCGACGCCGACGATGACCAGCGGACGCGGTACCTCGTGGCACATCTGCGGCAGGCGCATCGCGCCCTGCGCGAGGGCGTTGATCTGCGTGGCTACGTGCACTGGGCGCTGATCGACAACTTCGAGTGGTCCGAAGGTTTCTCCAAACGATTCGGTCTGGCGTACGTCGATCTGGAGACGAAGGCGCGGCGGTTGCGCCCGAGCGCGGCTGTGTATCGCGATATCGCTTCGCGCAACGCGCTCGACCCGCTCAACCTACGGGCGAACGCAGGTACCGCGCTCCCCAGCGCATGATGCCGATTCCGAAGTCGATATCCGCGAGGTAATGCGAGCGTGTCGTGAGCGATGCGGCTCGGGCTAGAGTAGATTGTGTGGCTCGCGTAGTTGGTCGACCGATTCGCCGGGTCGAAGATCCGCGCCTGCTCAGTGGCCGCGGCGCCTATGTCGAAGACTTTCAACCGGCCGGCGCGTTGCACCTGGCCTTCGTCCGCTCGCCGTACCCCGCTGCCCGCGTGGTGAGCATCGACGTCGCGGCGGCGAAAGAGGTGCGCGGCGTCATTGCCGTGCTGACCGCCGCCGATATCGCCAACGTGGGCGACATCCCCACGATGCCGCTGCCCTTTGCCAAACGTCCGCCCCACCCGGCCCTGGCCCGCGGGCAAGTCATGACCGTCGGCCAACCAGTGGTGTGTGTCGCGGCGGAGTCGCAATCAGTGGCGCGCGACGCCGCCGATCTGGTCGAGGTCGAGTACGAGTCGCTGCCATCCATCGCGTCCGCCGAAGCGGCCCTGGAGCCAGATGCGCCGCGCGTGCACCCGGAGCTCGAAAACAACGTGTGCTATCGGCTGCAACGTGAGGGCGGCGACGTCGAACGCGCCTTCGCCGAAGCGGACACGGTCGTGCGGCTGCGCGTCGACAACCCGCGGGTGGCGCCGGTGCCGATGGAGCCGCGCGGCATCGTCGTCGTGCCCGACAACGGCAAGCTGACCGCGTGGGTCTCGACCCAGTCGCCGCACGGCGCGCGCGCTGATCTCTCGAGCGCGATCGGCATCGACCAGGACCAGCTGCGCGTGGTGGCGCCCGACGTGGGCGGTGGCTTTGGCGCAAAGAGCGGCGCCAGTCCCGAGTACTTGCTGGCGTGCTCCCTCGCGCTGCAGCACGGTCGGCCGGTCAAGTGGGTGGCGACGCGTAGCGAGGACATGCAGATCACCACCCAGGGGCGCGACATGGTGGTCCACGTCGAGCTCGCCGCTCAGCGTGACGGGACGTTGACCGGCCTCAAGGTGCGCAACGTCGCCAACATGGGCGCCAACCTGTACTCCGTCTCCGCGATTCCGCCCACCTTCATCCTCAACATGGCATCGGGCTGCTATCGCATCCCCAACGTGCGAGTCGAGAGCCTGGCGGTGTTCACCAATACCCCATCGACGGGCCCGTACCGCGGCGCCGGGCGACCCGAAGCAGTGATGGCGATCGAGCGTGGCATCGACGCCGTCGCGCGCGAGCTCGGGATGGATCCGATCGAGCTGCGGCGCAAGAACTTCATCCCGCCTGACCAGTTTCCGTATCGGAACGCGCTGGGGACCGAGTACGACTCGGGCGACTATGGCAAGGCGCTTGGGCGCGCGCTCGAACTAGCCGAGTACCCGGCGCTGGTGCGCGAGCGCGATGCCGCCCGTTCACGCGGCGAGCTCATGGGCATCGGAATCTCGAGTTTCGTGGAGCCGAGTGGCAGTCCCGGCGGCGAGACGGGGCTGGTGCGGGTCGAGCCCAGTGGCCAGATCACGCTGGTGACTGGCTCGAGTAGCCATGGCCAGGGCCACGAGACCTCGTTCGCGCAAGTGCTGGCGGACGAGCTGCGCGTGCCGTTCGAGCAGATACGGGTGGTACACGGTGATACCGCCGAGATCTCCTCCGGCGTGGGAACGTTCGCGAGCCGCAGCTTGATGCTGGGTGGCACGGCCGCGGTGGAGGCGGGCCGACAGGTGGTCGACAAGGCGCTCAGCCTGGCCGCGCACATGCTCGAAGTCACGACGGAGGACGTCGAGCACGTGGACGGTGGCTTTGCGGTTGCTGGCGCGCCGACGCGGCGGGTGACGTGGCAGGAGCTGGCTTCGGCGAGTGGTGGTCTGGAGGCGGCCACGCGCTATGAGCCCGAACGGGAGTCGTGGCCGTTCGGGACCCATCTTGCTGTCGTGCGCATCGATCGCGATACCGGCCTGGTGAAGGTGGAACGGATTGTGGCGGTCGATGACTGTGGCAATGTAGTCAATCCGCTCATCGTCGAGGGCCAGGTGCAGGGCGGTATTGCGCAGGCCTACGGCCAGGCCATGTGTGAGCAGGTGGTATTCGACCGCGATGGCCAGATGCTCACCGGCTCGCTGGGCGACTACGCCTTTGCGCGCGGTGGTGACATGCCGCCGATGCTGGTTGGCCATACGACCACGCCGACGCCATACAACCCGCTCGGTGCCAAAGGCGTCGGCGAGGCAGGCACCAATGGCTGCCCACCGGCCATCGCCAACGCGGTCCTGGACGCGCTCTCGCCACTGGGCATCACCGATCTGGACATGCCGTTCACATCGGCCAAGATCTGGGAGGCCATCCAGCGGGCCGCGCGCTAGCGTTATGTGATGTCGACCGCGCAGCGGAAGCCGATGTGGCCCGTCGAGCTATCGGGCGTGTTTTTTGTCCGCGCGGCGACTCGGTAGCGATTGCAATACGAGGCGTGGCACAGGTAGGACCCGCCTCGGGTGACCTTTTCGGTGCCCTCACTGGGGCCCCGTGGGTTGTCGCGCGTCGCGGGTGTTACCGACAAGTGCCACGTCGTACTCCACCAGTCGCTGCACCACTCCCACACGTTGCCGGCCATGTTGAACAGGCCAAGCCCGTTCGGCGGAAACGCTGTCACCGGCAGCGTGCCGACGGCCCCAGACGGCGCGTGAGGAAACGAGCCGTGGAAGATGTTGCAGCGCGGCCTTCCCCGCGGCTCCAGTTCGGAGCCCCACGGATACCGCTCCCGATCGAGCCCGCCGCGCGCGGCGTACTCCCACTCCGCTTCGGTGGGCAGCCGCTTGCCAGCCCACGCCGCATACCTCACGGCATCGGCCCACGACACGTGCACAACAGGGTGATTCTGGCGGTCCGCGAACGAAGACCCCGGCCCAGAAGGCGCCCGCCACGACGTCCCGTCGACGCCGAGCCACCACGGCGTCTCGGCCACTGTCCCGCGGACGTGCCGCCGCGCCTCAGGAGCAACCTGCGAGTGAAAGACATACGACCAGCCGAACCGCTCCGCCTCCGTCACGTAGCCAGTTGACTTGACGAACAACGCGAACTGCGCGTTGCTGACGCAGGTGGCATCGATCGCGAACGGCCGCACGGCGATCTCGCGGACGGGCCCCTCGCCATCGTCGGCGAACGCGTCGGCATCAGCGCCGCCCATGTAAAAGGTGCCGCCCGGCAGTTGGACCATGCCGCGCAGGCTCGGCGCCCGGTCAGCGGACGGCAGGACGACCACCGCGTCGCCGGGCATCCCACGCGCGGGACCGCAGCACGCACCGCCCATCCGTTTCCGCGAGTCTAGCGTTTCTCAGCCTGCTCCAAGCCTCCGCGCTGACACTCGAAGACATGCGCTACGTAGTTGTTGCTCTCCTGCCAGCGGGGCCGCGGCGTCATCGCTCTTCGGGCAGCTCGCGGCAGCGGACGCCTTCGTCCCCGATCTCTCTTGAGTTGATAAAGCCCTGGTCGAATGGCCAGGGCGTAAACCGACCACGTAGCCAGACATTTCGCGCACTCAATACGGCACAGTAACTGGGATGCGAATCGTATGGCTCCTGACGGGCAGCCTTGCCCTGCTCATGACCGGCTATGGCGTCGTCTTCCCCGTGTTTGCGCGACGCCTCGCCGAGCTGGGCTCGGGCGTGGAGGCCCTGGGGCTGATGTCGATGGCCTTTGCAATCGGCCAGTTCGTGGCAGCGCCGTTCATGGGTGCGCTGGCCGATCGCATCGGGCGCCGGCCACTGATCCTGGTCGCACTGGCCAGTGTGATCGCCGCCAACATCGCCTACCTCCTGGCCGACAGTGTCGGCATGTTCATGGCCACGCGCTTTGCCGTGGGCGCCCTCAGCGCGGGTCTGCTGCCGGCCGCGATGGCGGTGGTGGGCGACATCGTGCCAAGCGATCAGCGGGCGCGCTGGTCCGGCACGCTCATGGGCGGCTACGGCGTGGGCTTCATCTTCGGCCCGACCCTGGGCGGCGTTCTGTACGACAGCTCCGGATTCGCCACACCGTTCCTGGTCTCGGCGGCGCTGGGCGCACTCGGCCTGGTGCTCGCCTTCGCCTGGCTGCCCGAGACCCGGCCGAGCGCGTCCGTGCAGCGCGGCCGCGTCAAGACAGCCGCCCCAAGCCTGACCGCGCTAGGAGCCTTGCCGCGCCCGCTCAAGATCCTGCTGACGCTGCTGGTGCTCGACTTCCTGTCGGTGTTCCTGTTCGCGTTCATCGAGCCACAGCTCGCCTTCTACCTGTACGACGACCTGCACTTCTCGACCGCGTCGTTCGGACTGATCGTCGGCGCCTACGGGCTGGCCATGGTCGCTGGCCAGGCGACGCTGGGCAGGGTGGCAGACCGCATAGGTCGACGGTTGCCGATCGCGCTTGGGCTGCTGCTGGGGACCTCGTTCTACGGTGGGCTGGTGCTGCTGACGCAGCTCGGTCCGCTGCTGGTGGCCACGCTCGTAGCCGGCCTGGGCGCTGCCCTGGCTGGCCCATCGCTCAGCGCCGTGTACCTGGACATCACGTCGGAGGAGCACCGCTCGAAGATCATGGGGCTCAAGGGTTCGGCCGCTGCCCTCGGCGGCGTGGCTGGTCCACTGCTGGTGGCCGTAGCCAGCCAGTGGCTGCCGGCGCAGGCGATCTTCGGGGTCTCGGCCTCGCTGGCCGTGCTCGGAGCGGTGATCGCGCTCGTGGTGCTGCGCGATCGCTTCGGCAGGAACGGCGAAGCAGGCATACTAGCGGCAGGTGCCTGGGAGCTCGAGCCGGAACTCGCCGAAGCTGGCGCTGTCGGTTGAAGGCGCACTCTTTCCCGCCCACGAGCAGCACCGCCTCCTGGAGGTCGCGCGGCTGGCAGATGAAGCCGGCATCGACTATCTGACCGTTCCTGAACACGTGCTCATGGGCAGCAACGCTGCCGCGCAGGACCCGTGGAATACCGGCTGGGAGCTGCAGCACCTCGATATGCCGTGGGAGGAGCCGCTGCTCACGCTGGCGGCGATGGCCGGCGTCACCAGCCGCATCCGACTCATCTCGGGGGTGGTGATCGCGCCGCTGCGGCCCGCTGGACTGCTGGCCAAGATGGCCGCGACGCTGCATGCGCTGTCGCGCGGGCGGTTTGTCATGGGCGTCTCGCACAGCTGGCACAAGGACGAGTACGACGCGTTGGGTGTCTCCTTCGCGCAGCGCGGACAGATCCTGGAGGACACCATCGGTGCATGCCGAGCGCTATGGGAGGGCGCGCCCGCCTCGTTTCATTCGGCCACCGTGAACTTCGATGGCATGTACTGCTCGCCGCGGCCCGCGCCTGGGGAGCGGATTCCCGTGTGGTTCACGGGCAAGTTCACCCCGCGGCTGGTGCGCCGCACCGTCGCGCTCGGCGATGGCTGGATGCCTTTTGGAGTCTACGGCATGACGCTCGCCGAGAAGGCCACCGCGATCGAGCTGCTGCGGTCGAGGTTTGTCGAAGCCGGGCGGGATCCTGATGAGCTCGAGATCGCCGATACGTTGCCAATGGTCGACGGGTCGCTGGAACGCAGCCTCGAGCAGATCCCCACGCTGGCCGAGGCCGGCATCACCGTAGTTCGCGTCGGCCTGCGCCGTGTCGTACGTGACCCGAGCGAGATCCCGGCCGTGATCGACCTGCTCGCGCGCAAGTCACGCGTGTGACCCAGGAGGAGCTTCTCGTCGAGCTGCGCCGCGCGGGTGATCTGGTTGAGCAGCGCGTCGTGCCCGACGGGAGCTATGGCGGCTGGAGCGGCCACGACGTGCTGGTGCACCTGGCCGCGTACACGCGTCTGGTCGCGGCAATGCTGCGGGGTGCGGCCGAGCAACGGCAGCCGAGCAGCGCCGAGCTGTTCGGTCGCGAGCTCACGCCGGCGGAGCAGGCGATGAAGGATCTCAATCAGATCAATCATGCCGTCATCGACGAGTACGCGAACCTGTCGTATGACGAAGTGCATGAGCTGTGGCGCACCCTTTTCCACGACTTGCTTACGCAGGCGGCGCGGTTGTCGGACGAGCAGCTCGCCGCCCCCGGTCCCGACTACGCCCCGCAGTGGTGGCGACCGCACCTGTCCGAGCTCGTAGCGAAGCTCACCGCGCACTATGACGCCCACATGAGCGGTCAGCCGCACTAGCTCGCCGCGGCTACGCTGGATACCGTGCAGTTCGGCATCGGCATCCCGCAGCAGTTCCCTGATGCGCGCATCGAGCCGCGGCGCATCGCCTCCTTCTTGCAGCGCGTCGAGGCCCTGGGCTGCTTCACCAGCGCCTGGACCTCGGAACAGATCCTGGGCAGCATGCCCAGCCTCGACCCACTCGAGCTGATGAGCTTTGCCGCGGCGTGCACCGAGCGGCTGGATCTCGGGTGTGCCGTCCTGCTCACCCCGGTGAGAGGGCCGATTCATCTGGCCAAAAGCCTGGCCACGCTGGACCACCTGAGCCAGGGCCGCTTGATCGCCGGCATCGGCCTGGGTACGAAGCGCTACGACGCGGCATTCGGGATCGAGTCCGAAACGCGCGTAGCGCGATTCACCGAGGGGCTGGCGGTAATGAAGAAACTGTGGACGGAGCCAACCGTGACGCACCACGGGCGCTTCTGGCAGGTCCACGAAGTCCGGATGGAGCCGAAGCCGTACAGCAAGCCCTGGCCAAGGCTGTGGTTGGGCGCCCACGAGCCACGCGCCGTCCGCCGAGCCGCGCATGTCGCCGACGGCTTCATCGGAGCCGGATCCAGCCCCACGAGTGCATTCGCCGAGCAGGTCAAGGTGCTGCGAGATGCGCTCGCGGAAGCAGGCCGTAGCGTGGAGAGCTTTCCGATCGCGAAGCGGGTCTACATCGCAGTTGACGAGGACCGGAGCCGCGCCAGCAGACGTCTGGAGCAGTGGTTCAGCCACAGCTACGGGCGCAGCAACCATGAGCAAGTCGCGGTGTGGGGCAGCGCCGACGAATGCGCCGACAAGCTGCGCGAGGTACACCACGCGGGCGCCTCGATGATCGTGCTGTCACAGCTATTCGATCACGAGGACCAGCTCGAGCGCTTCGCGGCCGACCTGCTGCCGCGGCTTCGGGACTAATGGATCATGGCGTAGACGATTCAGGGGCTGGCGAGCGCGGCCGATACTCGCATCGTGGCCGGGGTCCTCAGGTTCATCGAACGCGCCGTGCGCGCGCCCTACGCGCGGATCGTGGGCATCGCGCTGCTCAGCCTGGCTGCCGTCGCAAGCTTCACCCTCGGCTGGTACGCGCCGGCTTGCTTCGCGATGTTCGGGCTGGGCTGTGTGTTCGCTCCGCGCTCACTGGCTCGCACTGAGGAGCACGCGCGGCTCGAAAAGCTGCAGGACAACTTCATCGCCACCGTCAGCCACGAGCTGCGCACTCCGCTCACCTCGATCAACGGCTCGCTGGCACTGCTGACCACGGGGCTGCTGGAACGGCAGCCCGAGCGCGCCGACCGCATGTTGCGGATCGCCGCCGCCAACGCCGATCGCCTGGCTCGCCTGGTCGACGAGGTGCTCGACGTCGAACGGCTCGCCTCAGGTACCGCGCCCCTCGCACTCGAACAGTGCGCGCCGAGCGACCTGGTGGATGCGGCGTCGACGCGGTGCGCGTGGAAGCCGACCGCCGCGGCGTCTCGTTTGTCGTGGACGCACCGCGCGAGCTGCGCCTGATGGCCGACCCGCGGCGGCTGCGGCAGGTCTTGGAGCAGATTCTGGAGAACGCGGTGAAGTTCTCGCCGCACGGCGGCACGGTCGAGGTCAAGGTCGAGGCAGCCGACAATGACGTCCGCGTCGCGGTCAAGGACAGTGGGCGCTCGACAAGGAAGATGTCGCCGGTGATCTGCCAGTCGTCGACGTCAAGCACCACGCGCACGGGCAAGCGCTCGCGCCAGGCAGCAGCCGACGGCACACTGGGGTGCTCCTCGATCGGGCGCACCAGCCGCACCTCGCTCAAGCGAACGACCAGCTCGCGCCGCTCGAATGCCACATCCGAGTGACCGACGACAGCGGACGCCATGCGGATCGTCGCGCCCAGAAAATCGCCCGGCGCGTTGTTGAACAGGTCGGATAAACGACTGAAGCCCTGCAGGTTCAGCTCTGCGCGCAGCCGCCCGCGCGCGAGGTACAGATCGACGATTGCCAGCCCGGCCTTGACCTCCAGGCTCATGGCTGGCCAGCCAGTGCCGCGCCCGCGCGCAGACCAACCGGACCGATGAGGAGCATGAACAGCGTCGGCAAGATGAAGATGACCAGTGGAAACAGCATCTTGATCGGCGCGCGCAGCGCCTCACTTTCCGCCGCACGTCGTCGCGACAGGCGCACGTCGCGACTCTGCGACTGCATGACTCCGATCAGGCTCACGCCCAGCTCTTCGCTCTGGATGATCGCCCGACTGAGCGAGCGCAGCTCATCCAGCCCCACCCGCGACGCCATGCGGTCGAACGCCGCGCCACGTCCCGTCCCCAGGTCGGTGTCGGACAGCACGCGCATCAGCTCGTCCGCGAGTGGGGAGTGGTACTCGTGCACGATGGTGCGCAGTGCGCGGTCCACGCCCATCCCCGCTTCCATGCTCAGCACGAGCAGGTCCATGACCGTTGGCAGGTCGCGCAGGATCGCGCGGCGTCGAGTGGCGTGGTAGCGCGCCAGCGCCAGATCGACCGCAAACCAGCCGATCACCGCCGATATGACGAGCAGCACCGCGCCGCGCACGCCGTACTCGACCAGGGCGGCCGTTCCGAGAGCCACTCCCAGGGCGGCGCCGACGATCTTCCACCCAAGCAGCTCTCGCGCCGACACCCGCCCGGCGAGCCCCGCTCGATCGGTTTGGGAAGCAAGTGCACCCATCTGCGCAGGCACGTGCCTGGCCAGCCAGTCGCCGAGTCGTTTGGCGAGCCGGCGGGCATCGATGGTCCATGCGGCTCGCGCACCTCGCCCGTCGTCGACGGCGAGCGAACGCAGTCGCGACTGGATGCGGCGGCGGCGCAGCAGGCGGTTGATTGCCAGGCCGAGCAGCACGACGCCGACGGCGCACACGCCCGAGATGAGGAACAGCTGCGTTTCCTGGATCAAACCTCAGACCTCGACGCGCCCGATCTGGCTCATGACCGTCCAGCCGATGAACACCATCAGCCCAGCCGTGACCAGCAGGACGCGGCCGAGCCACTCGGTAAACAGGGGCATCACGAAGGAGCGAACCATCACGAACAGCAGCAGCAGCAGCGCGAACGGCAGGATGGTCAGCACGATCGACGACAGCCGCTGCTGCGCGGTCAGCGCGTTGACCTGGCGCCGCAGCTCTATCCGCTCGCGTAGCGTTCCTGAGACGGAGTCGAGGATCTGGGCGAGGTTGCCGCCCACCTCATGCTGCACGCGCACGATGATCGACACCAGCTCGTAGTCCGGGTTGGCGGTGCGCTCGGCCAGGCGCGCCATCACATCGTCGAGCCCGACGCCGACCGCGAGCTCCTGCGCCGCCAGACCGAACTCGGACGCCGTGGGCTCAGGACTCTGTCGCGCGAGCAGGGTGACTGCTTGTGGCACGCTGTACCCCGCGCGCAGGCCCGAAGCCAGCAGCTGCATGGCATCCAACGACTGCGCCTCGATGCGTTGGCGGCGTCGGGCGCGTCCGTTGAACAGGTACGCCGCGGCGGCCGCGAGCACGGCCAGCGCGATCCACGTTGGCGACAGTGACGCCAGCCCGAGCAGCGCGCTGATACCAGCCACCACCATTGCCGGCCCGCGCAGAGCGTCATCGTGCGCGCGTACCCGCGCGGCGAGCTGCACCACCTGCACCCGTACAGCTGGCCAGGCGACTCGCTCGCGGCGTGGCATCGCCACACGTTCGAATGCATCGACTCCGACCGCTGCCGCCACACGTCGCGTTGCCAGGCTGCGTTGCCGCGCACGCTCGACCGCGACCAGCAGAACCACCAGGCCCGCAGTGGCGAGCACCGCGAGCCCGAATGGCAGCACGTCAATTGCCACTGCTGGTGACCTGTCCACGACCGGGCGATGTGAGCCGCTCGGCCAGCTCGGAATCCGTCAGACTCGACGGATACGTGGTCTCCCCGCCCGCGCCCGAGCGCAAGACCACGAAGGGTCGGGCGCCGAGCGCCTGAGCTTCGTGCAGCAGCAGCGCAGTCGCCTGCGGTACCGCCAGCGTCAGCCCCGCGCCACTGCCATCGGGTGCCACTGCCATCACCGGCACATCCGCTACGAGCAGTCGCGTGACGTTTTCGCCGCCAGTCACCTGGCGCGAGAAGTAGCCCAGCACGTCCACGTGGTCGCCAACGTGCGCGACCGCCGCGGCGCCTCCCGTTGCGTCCACACGCAGCACGGTTGCGACGCGATCGGGCGGCACCACGGGCGTCAACTGCGTGGCCGGCTCAGCCGTCGGCTGCGCGGGTCCCGCGGCGACGGGTTGCAACACCACCAGCACGCCCACGATCGCTGCCGCGAGCAGCACCGCGCCGAAGCCGACGAGCGCGAGCGTCAGCGGGTCAGCTCGGCTCTGCATGCATGCTTCCGCGCAGCGTCTCGAAAATGGGCGCGGCTCGCCGCCACGCCGCGTCGAGCTGATCCAGGTACTGCTGCCCGCCAGCCGTGCTCCCGCTGCGCCCGAGCTACTCGAGCTCCCAGGCGATGTCGCGCAGCTCGTTCGCGCCGACCGTGCCCGCGATGCCTTTCAGCGCGTGCGCCGACGCCTCGAGCGCGGCTGCGTCGGCGTGCTCGACCGCTTCCTGCAGCGTGGCGCTGCGCTGCGCGCCCTCCTCGAGGAAGCGCGCGATGATCAGGCCCACGCGGTCGGGCCCGTCTGGCCGCTGCAGCTGGCGCAGCATGACCAGTGACGAGACGTCCACCGGGTCAGGCGGCACGCTGCGCTCTATAGATGACATCCACGATTGCGTCCGGCTGGTCTGCACAGGACAGAGCTAGCGCCGGGCCGGTACGGCAGAAACAGCCACAGCGTGTGCCACAGACGAACGGCGCGCTGGTGTAACCCTCTCGCTCTGGGAGAGGGCAGGGTGAGGGCGAGGTCTCGGCCGACAGCTAGCCCTCACCCCCGACCCCTCTCCCAGAGGGCGAGGGGAGGACGATATATATGCTTGCAAGGTTCGTGAGGTCTCGGGCGCAGCTAGCCCTGGTGTACATCTCGGGCTCGTTCGGCTTTGGCTTCCAGCAGATGGCGGCGTTCCTGGTACCGCTGCGCGCCCGTGAGCTGTCGGCGCCGCTCGACCAGATCGGCGTCATCGTCGGTGCCGGCGCCGTCGTGCCTGCCCTGCTCTCGGTGTGGTCGGGCGAGCTCGCGGACCGCTTCGGTGCGCGGCGCACCTATATTGGCGGCACCGTCGTCGCCGCCGCGTGCGGCGTGCTGATGTTCGCGGCAACGAGCTACTGGCTGCTGCTGCCCATCCAGCTGGTCATGGGTTTCGCGCGCAGCACGGCGTGGATCGCCTCGCAAACCTATGTCGCCAACATCGGCACGGGCGAAGACCGCGCCAAGCACATGGGCCGCCTGAGCTTCACCACCAACGCCGGCACGGTCGTGGCGCCGCTGGTGATCGGTCAGGCCGCCAACCTGGTCGGCTATCAGGCGAGCTTTCTGTTCATGGGCGGAGTGACGCTGCTGTACACGCTGATCGGCGTCGTCTTGCCCGAGGTGCGGGTAGCGCGTACCACCAGAAAGCGCGGTGCGGCTGGTGGCTTTGGGGCCGCGCTGCAGCTAGCGCGCCAGCGTGGGATCCAGGTCGTGCTGCTGTTGACGTTCGCGCGGTTGTGGAACGGCTCGGGCTGGCGGCCCTTCATGCCGATCTATCTGCGCGAGCTCGGCTTCGACAACACCGTCATCTCCAGCGTGCTTGCGGCGAACTCAATCGTGGGCACGATCACGTCGCTCGGTGCGAGCTGGGCTGCGCGCAAAACCAGCAACGAAGTGGCAACAGCAATCGCGCTCGGACTCGGCGCGATCGGTACGGCCGCGTCGCCCGCGCTGGCGTGGGTGCCCGCGGTGTACCTCCCGGCGCTGCTGATCGGCACCGGAGTCGGGATCAGCCTGCCGTTGCTCATGGCCAGCGTGAGCTCGGAGGTACCCCCGGATCAGCGCGGTCTGGCGCTGGGGATGCGAATGAGCATGAATCAGGCGGCCGGCGCGCTGGCGCCGCTCAGTGTGGGCGCGGTGGCCGAGCCGTTCGGCATCCCGACCGCGCTCCTCGCCAGCGCCGGTTTCTCGCTCAGCGTGCTCGGTGGTGCGATGGGTCTGTATGCCTCACACAACCGCCGATAGCCCGCCGTCCATGTTGATCCATCAGGCTGGACTCCTTACGGGGGCAGTCGTTGGCCGCGGCTCCAGGTTGTCCGACGAGGGACTGCCATGACCGCGCAGTGGCAGCTCGCGCAGAAACAGCGCTGCGACCAATCCCGCGAACAGGACCAGCGCCGCGCCGAGAAAGACCCAGTGCAGCGAGCCCGCGAGCCCCGCGCGAATAGCGCCAAAGATGAGGTCCACCGCATCGGGGAGGTCGTAGAAAGCCTTGCCGATCTGGAGCTGTAAAGCCGTCGCGGAGGCGGGATTGAGCAGTGCCTGCGGATCGCGAATGCTCTCCAGACTGGCCGCGTCGAGTCGTGCTGCTAACTGCGCGGGCACGGCCGCCTGCATTTCGGGCAGAAAGCGCAGGGTCAGGATGCTGCCAAACACGGCCGTGCCGAGCGTATTGCCCATCGATCGCGCGAACTGCAGCAGCGCTGTCACCACGCCCAATTCGCCGGGTCGGCTCGCGTTCTGCGCCGAGATCGTCAACGTCGGACCGGTCAGGCCAGACCCCAGGCCGAGCACGATCATGTACAGCACGATCGCCGAGTACTGGGCATCGGCTCCCAGCGTGCTGACCAGCAGCATGCCGAGCGCCGAGGTGCTCAACCCGACCAGCAGCATCGGCTTGCAGCGGCCGGTACGCGCGATCAACTGCCCACCGAGGATGCTGGCCACGAGCATCGTCAGCATCATCGGCGCCATGATGCTGCCGCTGACCGTCGCGCTGGTGCCGATCACGCCCTGCACGAACAGTGGGATGAACAGCGAGGCGCCGAAGACGCCGATCGACTGGGCGCCAGCGCCAAACACCGAGATGGCGACGACGTTGTTGCGGAACATCGACAGCGGCACGACCGGGTCGGCGGCGCGCGACTCGATCCAGACGAATAACCCCAGCAGCATCACCGCCGCCGCGAGCAGTCCGAGGATCGGCACCGAGCCCCAGGCGAACTGATGACCACCCCAGCTCAGGGCGAGCAGCAGCAGTGCCGACGAGGCCATGACCGTGACGGCGCCCGAGATGTCGATGGGCAGGCGCTTGCGTGTACGGCGGACGTCGGGAAACGCGAGCCACAGCACGATCAGGCCGATGATGCCGAACGGCAGGCTGGCCCAGAACACACCGCGCCACGACACGTTGTCGGTCAGGTACCCGCCCAGCACCGGGCCGAGGACTGTTGAGAGGCTGAAGACGCCCGTGAACAGTCCGCTCATCCGCGCTCGCTGCGCTGGTGGCAGCAGCTCGGCGATGGTGGCGAACGCGGTCGCGGTGATGATCCCGCCGCCCACGCCCTGCAGCGCCCGCAGCACGATGAGCTGCGTCATGTCCTGCGCGAAGCCGCACAGCGTAGTGGTGACCAGGAAATACACGGTGCCGCCGACCAGCAGTCGCTTGCGGCCGTGGATGTCGCCGACCTTGCCGATGACCGGCACCACGGCGGTACTGGTCAGCATGTATGACGTGGTGACCCAGGCGTAGATCTCGAAGCCGTTGAGCTCCGAGACGATGCGCGGAATGGCGGTGAGCCCGCCGATCGTCAGCGTCAGCTCGCGCCGGCTGATGCTCTCGGAAAGGTAGCCGTACGTCGCTCGCGGTGGGGCGCCGACGGCCTCAGACAAGTGGGCCGGTCACCGTGAGATCCAGCTCGGGGTGGTGCACGAAGCCGCGGCGAAGCTCTTCGGTGTCCTTGATCCAATCCGCGTCTTTGGCCAGGAAGACACCCCCGGCGCGCGCACCGTAAACCTCTGGCGTGTCCACGGCGGGTGGCGTTTCACCGCGCTCCTCGAGTGCCCGAGCTGCCTCGAGGAGGCGACGGCGTACGCGAATGACCATGGTGTCGCTCGAGCCGAGGTGCTCTTTGCCGCGGTCGTAGACCTCGCCCATGCTCTCGGTGATCGCCTGATCCTGCAGGTGAATGCCCGTGATGCCCGTGAAGTCCTCCATGTTGCTGTTGCGGCGCTGCTTGGCCCGATCGATCTCGTAGTCATTCGTGCTGTTGGTAGCGAGTCGGAAGCGGCCATACCAATCGGTGCTCGGGGGTAAAAAGCGCGCAATCGAGCGCCGAGTTGCGGGACCCATCATGAAGAACATCGTGTGCGTGTCGTCCATTGGGACCCAGCAGCGCACGGTGACCTTGTTGCCGAGCACACCTTGTGGCGGCATCGTGAAGCACGGGAACAGATGCTGAGCGATGCGCCAGTAGCGGCGCCCATCGTTGGTGTCGCGGTAGGCGCCGTACATCGTGCCGTATTCCGTATCCAGCAGCGAGTAGCGTGGCGCCCGATCGGCCAGCATGTAATACGAAAACGACCCCTCGGGTTGTGAGCCAGCCTTCATCGAGCCCGCGTGGAGAAAACTGAAGTGACTGGTGTCGATATCGCCCTCGAGCGCTTGCAGCCAGTTGCATTCGCGCTGCACGGCTGTGGCGCTCCACGTCCCTTCGGGCAGCATGTTGCCCTCGAGATGCGGCAGCGGCGGCGGCTCGCTTCGTTGTCCGAGGTACGCCCACACCACGCCATTGCGCTCGCGCGTCGGATACGCGTTTGCCTTGACTCTGTCCTTGAAATCGGACTCGGCGGGTTCGTTCGGCATGTCCACGCATCTTCCCGAGGAGTCGAACTTCCAGCCGTGGTAGACGCAGCGAATCCCGCATTCCTCGGTACGCCCAAAGAACAGTGAACCGCCGCGGTGCGGGCAGTTGTGGTCGAGCAGGCCGACCGCGCCGTTGGTGTCGCGAAACGCGATGAGCTTCTCGCCGAGCAGGAGCACGCGGACGGGGTCAGAGTCGGGCGTTGGTACTTCGGATGACAGCAGCGCGGGCAGCCAGTACTCGCGCATCAGCTTGCCCATCGGCGTGCCTGGCCCGGTCGTCGTGATCAGTTCGTTTTCCTCTTTGCTCAGCATGACTACCTCGCGGCTTGCAGTGCTTGTTCGAACTCGGAACGGATCTGGTCGCCGCCCTGGCTGCGCCAGTCTTTGACCAGCTGGTCGAAGCGGCTCATGTCGGAGCGGCCGAAGATGATGTCCACGAAGCCGTCGCCCATCGTCTGGTTCAGCGCCGAGGCACGCTCCGCGTTGGTCTTCGAGTACAGGCCGACGGCGGGGTTCTGAATACCGAGCGCTTGAATCGCCGAGGCGTCTGGATGCATGACTCGCGCGTATTCGGGCGAGAGCGCGTCGTACAGCACGCTCGCCGGCGAGCCGACGTTCGGCCACGGGATGAACAGGTCCGGCTGGCCCTTCTGCGACACGACCGGGTTGCCGTTGGCGTCGAAGTCGAATTCCGTGCCCTCGATGCCGTACCAGATCAGGAGGAACTCGGCGGTGCCGAACGGCGCAGACAGGTAATTGAGGATGCCCAGCAGCTCCTTGACACGTTCGGGCGGCGCCTTCTTGATGACCGTGAGGAGTGCCGCCCCCGAGCCGAGATAATGCACCGGCTTGCTCTTGCCGTCGGGACTGAACGGCGCCAGCGCGCGCATGTTGAAGGCAGCATCCTGCGCATTGGCGCGGTTCCAGGCGACGTCGCCGATGGTGAACCCGTTGCTCCACAGAGCCGTGCGGCCGGCGTAGAAGTTCTGCGCCGCCTGATTGACCGTGGCAGTGGGCGAATCGGGATGCACCACGCCCAGTTGCCACAGGCTGCGCACGAAGTCGATCGCGGCCTTGAACTCGTCTGTTTCCCAGTCCTTGGTCAGCTTGCCGCCCGATTCGCGCCACACGTTGGGCGCGCCGAACGACTCCAGAAAGTACGTCGCGATGCCTGGAATACCGCCATTGGGCGCACCGCTGGTTGCGCCCAGTCCCCACTGGTTGCTCGACCCGGTGAGCTGCTTCAGCTTGGCGACGAAGTCGTCCTTGTCCTTGAACTGAATGCCGCCGACCGTATCCAGCAGCTTGCCTTTGGCAAACATGATGCTGGCACTGATGCTCGTACGGGGCACCGGCACGGCGAAGATCTTGTTGTTGAAGACCGCGTTTGGCCAGGCGTACGGGGGTAGGTTGGCCAGGTTCGGGAACTCCTTGACCGCGTCGCCCGAGACATGCGGTGTCAGGTCGGCGATCTGCGACTCGAGGAAGGCTGGCAGATTGAGGACCGCGGCGCCGTTGCCTGTGCCCAGGCTGAACACGTCGGGCAGGTTCTGGCCAGCGATCGTCGTGTTCAGCTTGGCGTTGTAATCGGCGAGCTGGATGATCGGGAACTGCATCCGCACACCCAGCTCTTTGTTGACCTGCTGCCAGGCCGCATTCGACTCGGTTGGCGTCGGCGCGGCCTGTGTCGTGTACATCAGCGCGGTGACGTCGCCGCCCTTGCCTGGTGGCTGCGGTACCGACTTCTGCGGATTGCGCGGGTAGCTTACGTAGGCAGCGGGCGCGATGCCATCGGCGCTCCCAGCGAAGTCAGGCTTGGGGCCGTTGAACGGCACATGCGTGGGCAGCTTTACGCGTCCACTGGCCACCTGGGCGGTCGGTGCGCTTGCGGGCGCGGTCGGTGTACACGCGCTCGCGAGCATTACCGCGCTTGCGGCTTTCAGAAAATCTCGCCGACTCGCCATGCGGGTGCCCCCTCCGTTCAGGAGCATACCGAAGGTGTTGACGCTGCCGCCGCCCCCTGGCTAGCGTGGGGTTCGGCGCCCCGCGGGCGCGCCGCTAGGCCACCGCGACGGCTTCGGCCCGCGTCGG